>Ga0315899_10000634_pt1 | contig 42039 bp, 41 predicted proteins | sample LakEriMetagenome_2_FD_203518 | JGI IMG/M metagenome (GOLD analysis project Ga0315899, IMG submission 203518) | Freshwater fungal communities from buoy surface, Lake Erie, Ohio, United States - Buoy 4 MA112 | ecosystem: Environmental > Aquatic > Freshwater > Lake | place: USA: Lake Erie, Ohio...
GAGCAGATGGTCCAGAGGGCGAACATCTTGCGCATCTTCTGGCCCACGCCGCCCATCTCATCGAGCTGCAGGGTGTGGGTGCGGTCGTAGGTGGCGCCCACCAGGAAGAACAGCGACGCGCCGATCAGGCCGTGGCTCACCATCTGCAGCATCGCCCCGCTGGTGCCCAGGGCGCTGAAGCTGCCGATGCCGATCAGCACGAAGCCCATGTGGCTGATCGAGCTGTAGGCGATCTTGCGCTTGAGGTTGCGCTGGGCAAACGAGGTGAGGGCCGCGTAGATGATGTTCACCACCCCCAGCACCACCAGCAGCGGCGCGAACTGGGCGTGGGCCTCGGGCAGCAGCTGCACGTTGAAGCGCAGCAGGGCGTAGCCGCCCATCTTGAGCAGGATGCCCGCCAGCAGCATGTGAACCGGCGCCGTTGCCTCGCCGTGGGCGTCAGGTAGCCAGGTGTGCAGCGGCACGATCGGCAGCTTCACCCCGAAGGCGATCAGCAGGCCGGCATAGGCCAGCAGCTGGAACTTGAGCGGGAACTCCTTGGCCATCAGGGCCGAGAACTCGAAGCTCGGGGCGCCGCCGCCGTAGAAGGCCATCGCCAGGGCCGCCAGCAGGATGAACACCGAGCCGCCGGCCGTGTAAAGGATGAACTTGGTGGCGGCGTACTGGCGCTTCTTCGCCCCCCAGATCGCCAGCAGCAGGTACACCGGCAGCAGCTCCAGCTCCCAGGCCAGGAAGAAGAGCAGCATGTCCTGCACGGCGAAGACGGCGATCTGGCCGCCATCCATCGCCAGCAGCAGGAAATAGAAGAGCCGTGGCTTGAAGCTCACGGGCCAGGCCGCCAGGGCCGCCAGGGCGGTGATGAAGCTGGTGAGCAGGATCAGCGGCATCGAGAGGCCATCGGCCCCCACCGACCAGGCCAGCCCCAGATCCGGCAGCCACTGCCAGCGCTCCACAAGCTGCAGGCCCTCCACCGAGGGGTCGTAGCCGTTGATGTAGCCGCCCACCGTGATCAGGAAGGTGATCAGGGCCACCCCCAGGGCGAACCAGCGCACCTGCTTGCCATCGCCCTTGTCGGGCACGAAGGGAATCAGCAGGGCGGCGGCGATCGGGAAAAGGATTGCGGCGCTCAGCCAGGGAAAGGCCGTGCTGGTGCCCGGGGCCAGCGCCGCAGCCTGGGTTACCGCAAAATCCAACGCCACAGGCAGGCTCATGGTCTTGCCGGAGTGTAGAAATCCAGATCAGCTCTGAACTCCGAGCGTGGCGGAGTTCACACAGAGCGTTGCGGGTCGGGGAGTGGTGGCGAGTGGCGGTCACCGCCTGCGGCTGAACACCGCCTTCGCCACCATTCCCCGGCCCGGGTGAAAAAGGGGCTGGGCAAGGGCGGCCAAGGCTAGAGACCTTGTTGAGACCGCCCCCGAGCTCCATTGGCTCAAAGAGCCGCCACCCCACCACGACTCTCGCCCAGTGCCGGTCCTGAGGGGTTGTCCTGGAAGCGGCCTCCGCGCACGGAGTGCGCGGCGAGCCGCGGAAGGACAACCCCTCAGGACCTACCCCAGCGCTCCGAACAGCACCACCAAGGCGATCACCCCGCCGAACACGATCAGGGCATAGAACTGGGCCCGGCCGGTTTCGAAGTACTTGAGGCCCTCGCCGCTGCCGAGGGTCATCAGGCCGGTGAGGTTCACCACGCCGTCCACCACCTTGGAGTCCACCTCCAGCACCTGGCGAGCCAGCTTGCGGCTGCCCTGCACGAACAGCTTGTCGTTGATGGCATCCAGGTACCACTTGTTGGCCAGGAAGGCGTTGATGGCCGGGAAGCGGCCAGCCACAGCGGTGCCCAGATCGATCCTGTGCAGGGCGTAGGCCAGCACCGACACGGTGATGCCCACCAGGGAGATCCCCACGGAGGCGCCGGCCAGGGGCAGGAATTCGCCCCAGCTGAAGTGCTGCGCCATGTGGGCGGCCTCTTCGGGATCCAGCAGAGCCGCAAAGCGGCTGTTCCAGGGGGTGCCCAGCAGGCCGATCAGCACGGAGGGAACCGCCAGTACGGCCAGGGGCAGGGCCATCTGCCAGCCGGATTCATGGGGGTGATCGGCGTGGGCATGGCCGTGGCTGTCGGCGTGGCCGTCGGCGCTGTCCCTGCCGGCGGCCGCCATCAGCTGCCCCTGCAGGGCCTGATCGTTGCCGCGGAAGCCGCCCTCGAAGGTGAGGAAGTAGAGCCGGAACATGTAGAAGGCGGTCATGCCGGCGGTGATGAAGCCGGCTGCCCAGAGCAGCGGGAAGCTGCCGAAGGCCTGGCCCAGGATCTCGTCCTTGCTCCAGAAGCCCGCCAGAGGGGGGATGCCGCTGATGGCCAGGCAGCCGATGAAGAAGGTGGTGCTGGTGATGGGCATGAACTTGCGCAGGCCGCCCATCAGGCGCATGTCCTGGGCGAGCACCGGCTCGTGGCCCACCACCTCCTCCATGGCGTGGATCACCGACCCGGAGCAGAGGAACAGCATCGCCTTGAAGAAGGCATGGGTCACCAGGTGGAACATGCCGGCCACCGGAGCGCCGCAACCCATGGCCAGCATCATGTAGCCGAGCTGGCTCACGGTGCTGTAGGCCAGGCCCTTCTTGAGGTCCATCTGGGTGAGGGCGATGGAGGCCCCCAGGAACAGGGTGATGGTGCCCACCACCGCGATCACCACCTGCACCTGCGGAAAGGGCACGTAAACCGGCTGCAACCGGGCCACGAGGAACACGCCGGCGGCCACCATCGTGGCGGCGTGAATCAGGGCCGAGATCGGTGTGGGGCCCTCCATGGCATCGGGCAGCCACACATGCAGCGGGAACTGGGCCGACTTGGCCATTGGCCCCATGAACACCAGCAGGCACAGCAGAACCGCCACGCCGTTGGAGAGGCTGCCGCCGGCCACCGCGTCCTGCAGGCCGGCGCCGATCTCCTCAAAGCCGAAGCTGCCGGTGGCCCAGAACAGGCCCAGGATTCCCAGCAGCAGGCCGAAGTCGCCCACGCGGTTAACCACAAAGGCTTTCTGGGCGGCGTTGGCGGCGCCATCGCGGTCGTACCAGAAGCCCACGAGCAGGTAGGAGCACATGCCCACCAGCTCCCAGAACACATAGATCTCCAGCAGGTTGGGGCTGATGATCAGCCCCAGCATCGAGCTGCTGAACAGGGCCAGATAGGTGAAGAAACGCACATAGCCCTTGTCGTGGGCCATGTAGCCATCGGAGTACACCATCACCAGCACGGCGATGGTGGTGACCAGCGCCAGCATCACGGCGCCGAGGGCATCCACCCGGAAGCCCATCTGCAGGTTGAAGCTGCCGGCGCTGGCCCAGTTGAACAGCACCTCGGTGGCGCCGGCCCCGGCCAGCTGCTGGGCCAGCACCGCATAACTGAGAACGGCGGCGGCCCCCACGCAGCTGATCAGCAACAGGGCCACCGGTTTGCGCAGGCGGTTGATGGTGCGGTTGAAGCTGATCAGCCCCAGCCCCACCAGGCATGCCCCCGCCAGGGGCAGCACCGGAATCAGCCAGGCAAGTTCTGCGGGCGAGGGCATCCGGCGCTGGGGCAGTCGGATCGAGTGTAGGCAGAGCGCTGCGGGGCTCCAATGGTGTGTGATCAGCCGAGGATCAGCCCAGCCAGTGGGCCAGGCCCGTGCGGGCAAAGGCGGTGGCCCCGGCGCCGATGAAGCGGTGCGCCCACCAGAACACGGCCACGGCGATGGCGATGCCCAGTTGGGCTGGCCGCAGGAATTCGCCAAGCGCCAGCTGCTGGCGCCCATCCAGCACGGCCAGGAAGGGAATCACCGAGGTGCTGGCCTTGAGCTCGAGGAAGGCCTCACCGAAGCGGTTGGCCAGGCGCCGATCGCCGTTCCATACGGCGAACAGGTGGTGGGCGATCAGGCCGGCGCAGGTGGCCACCATGAAGCTGCTGCCGATCCAGAGCAGGTGGGTGGCGCACCAGAGGATCTGGCCCACGGCCTGGGGGTGGCGGCTGATCCGGATGATGCCGGTGGCGTAGAGCCGCACCTGGGGCTTCAGAACCGCTGGGATTTCCAGCAGGTTGTAGGTGGCCGGATAGAGAAAGAGAAAGCTCACGGCCGTGCCGGTCCACACCAGTGGCACGATCCAGGGTTGGTCCTGCAGGTTCCAGAGCCGAATGCCGTCGTAACGGTGGGCCAGGAAGTAGCCGATCACCACCACGGCCGAGGGGATGCTCACGGCGGCGAACAGCAGCCGCCAGGCCCGTTCGCCGATGCGCTCGGCCCCCCAGGCCCGCAGGGAGGCGCCGCCGCTGTGGATCACGGCGAAGGCCAGCAGCAGGGAGAGCATCACCCAGGTGCTGTGGTGGGGGTCGGGGGCGGGCATGCCAGCGGGCGATCAGGGGCCGATTGTGGCGAAGCACCCCGCTGGCCGCGGACGGCGAGCGGGAGCACCCGCCCACTGCTCCTAGAGTTCAGAACCCCAGCCGGCGAGCACCCTCGGGATCCCCCATGGCTGATCTGCCGTTCACCCTCGACCAGCTGCGCATCCTGCGGGCCATCGCCAGCGAGGGCAGTTTCAAGAAGGCGGCCGACAGCCTGTACGTCACCCAGCCGGCGGTGAGCCTGCAGATCCAGAACCTGGAGAAGCAGCTCGATGTGTCGCTGTTTGATCGTGGCGGCCGCAAGGCCCAGCTCACCGAGGCGGGCCACCTGCTGCTGAGCTACTGCGACCGGATCCTGAGCCAGTGTCAGGAGGCCTGCCGCGCCCTCGACGATCTCCACAACCTCAAGGGCGGCTCCCTGATCGTGGGCGCCAGCCAGACCACCGGCACCTACCTGATGCCGCGGATGATCGGCCTGTTCCGCCAGAAGTATCCCGATGTGGCGGTGCAGCTGCAGGTGCACAGCACCCGCCGCACGGGCTGGAGCGTGGCCAACGGCCAGATCGATCTGGCGATCATCGGCGGCGAACTGCCGGGTGAACTGAACGAGCTGCTGCAGGTGGTGCCCTACGCCAGTGATGAGCTGGCCCTGGTGCTGCCCATCAAGCACCCCCTGGCCCGCCTGCCCGAACTCAGCAAGGACGACCTCTACCGCCTGGGTTTCGTGTGCCTCGATGCCCAGTCCACCACGCGCAAGATGGTGGACCAGCTGCTGGCCCGCTCGGGTCTGGATGTGGCCAGGCTCAAGATCGAGATGGAGCTCAACTCCTTCGAGGCCATCAAGAACGCGGTGCAGAGCGGCCTCGGGGCGGCCTTCCTGCCGGTGGTGTCGATCGAGCGGGAGCTCTCCGCCGGCAGCCTGCACCGGCCTGCCCTGGCGGACCTCGCGGTGCGGCGCCAGCTGAAGCTGATCACCCATCCGGCCCGTTACTGCTCTCGCGCCGCCGAGGCCTTCCGCAAGGAGATCCTGCCGGTGTTCGCCAGCCCAGACAGCCCCCTGCGCCGCCCTCTGCAGCAGCAGAACCCGCTGGCTGAGGACGCCGCTGCGCCGGCCTGAGCCAGCGCGCCGCCGCCGATCAGAACTGGTCGGCTTCGGGGGTGATGCCCACGGTGTCGTCGGCCACGCCCTTGGTGAGGAACTTGTTCTCGCTGGTGTCGGTCTGGTAGACGCAGCGAACGATTGGCTTGTCCTTGATCGAGCCGATGTAGGCGAAGGTGTTCATGCGCTGCTTGCACTGGCGCATCTGCTCGGCGGTCACGGCGCCCTCCTTCTGCAACACGCTCCAGTTCTCGCGGCGGATCACGCAGCCGGGCTTGAGGGCCGGTTGGGTCACGAAGCTGGAGCTGGGGTTCATGGTGGTGTAGAGCTCCACATCCATCACAAAGGCGCTGGCACCCCACTGGCGGCAGAACTCCGGATCGGGCACCGCCATATCGAGCTGCTGGGAGCTGGCGATGTTGCCCTGGTTGCCCTGGGTGGTGCTGGAGATGGCGGTGCCGATGCCGATGCCCACCACCAGCACCCCCGCCAGCACAGCCCCGGTGGCCACGTTGAACTGGAAGCCGCCACCGCCCCCACCGCCTGGACCTCCTGGCGGGCCGCTGCGCCGTCCGGGCTCGGCGTAGCGGTCGCGGCTGGATGCGCGGCCGGACGACGGTTCGCGGGGGCTGTAGCGGTCGTCGTCCGGGTAGCTGCCGCGGCCGTAGCGGGAGCGCGTCATTCCGCGTACGGGCTCTGGGGAAGGCCCATCGAGTAGTTCAGCACCCGGCAATCCGGGTTGTAGCGCAGCTGGCCTGCCTGCAGCAGCTGGCGAACGGTGCCCTCCAGTTCTGAGCCGATGCGGCGGAGGTTGTAGTCGTTCAGGTCGGCTCCGGCATGGGCGTCCACCAGTTCCCGGAAGCGCCCCTGCACCGCATCCAGGGCCGGCTGCTCCCAGAGGAATTCATTGTCGGGATCGATGTCCAGGGTCAGCTGGCTGGGATCGGCCACCAGCTGGCCGTTCTCCACCCGTGCCGTGAACAGGCGGATGTGGCGGGTGGTGGATTTGAGCAGGGTGTCGGCCATGGAGGCGGCGGCGTTGCGGCGCAGGAGCGGCGGACCCATGGGCCGGCGCGTCACGACTCTAGAAACCCTGCGGCCGCGCCGGTCAAGCGACGGCGTGGGTGTGCCTCTTAAGGTTGCGTGCTGATTCAGGATTGTTCATGCGCGTCGCCATTGCCGGTGCTGGCCTGGCCGGTCTTGCCTGTGCCAAGTACCTCTGCGACGCCGGCCACACCCCGGTGGTGGTGGAAGCCCGCGACGTGCTGGGTGGCAAGGTGGCCGCCTGGCAGGACGCCGATGGCGACTGGTACGAAACCGGCCTGCACATCTTCTTCGGCGCCTACCGCAACATGCGCCAGCTGTTTGCGGAGCTGAACATCGAAGATCGGCTCCAGTGGAAGAGTCACTCGATGATCTTCAACCAGAAGGAGGCTCCCGGCACCTACAGCCGTTTTGATTTTCCCGACATCCCTGCCCCCTTCAACGGGGTGGCGGCGATCCTGGGCAACAACGACATGCTCACCTGGCCGGAGAAGATCTCCTTCGGCCTGGGCCTGGTGCCGGCGATGCTGCGGGGCCAGCAGTATGTGGAGGAGTGCGATCAATACTCCTGGACCGAATGGCTGCGGCTGCACAACATTCCCGAGCGGGTGAATGATGAGGTGTTCATCGCCATGGCCAAGGCGCTGAACTTCATCGATCCCGATGAGATTTCCAGCACCGTGGTGCTCACCGCCCTCAACCGCTTCCTGCAGGAGAGCGACGGCTCGAAGATGGCCTTCCTCGATGGCAACCCGCCCGAGCGGCTTTGCCAGCCGATCGTCGACTACGTCACGGCCCGCGGTGGCGAGGTGCATCTGGATGCTCCCCTGCGGGAGATCGAGCTCAATGCCGATGGCACGGTGAGCGGCTTCCGCATCGGTGGCATCAAGGGCAAGGAGGGTTTCACCCTCACGGCGGATGCCTACGTGAGCGCCATGCCGGTGGATCCCTTCAAGCTGCTGATCCCCGAGGCCTGGAAGTCGATCCCCTACTTCCAGAAGCTTGATGGCCTCAATGGCGTGCCGGTGATCAACATCCACCTCTGGTTTGATCGCAAGCTCACCGAGATCGATCACCTGCTTTTCAGTCGCAGCCCGCTGCTGAGTGTGTATGCCGACATGAGCAACACCTGCAGGGAATACGAGGATCCCGAACGCTCGATGCTGGAGCTGGTGTTTGCCCCCGCCAAGGACTGGATCGGTCGTCCGGATGAGGAGATCGTGGCCGCCACGATGGAGGAGCTCAAGCGCCTGTTCCCGCAGCACTTCACCGGCGACAACCAGGCTCAGCTGCGCAAGTCGATCGTGGTGAAAACGCCGCTGTCGGTCTACAAGACCGTGCCCGGCTGCCAGCAGCTGCGCCCCGACCAGGCCAGCCCGATCGCCAACTTCTTCCTGGCCGGCTGCTACACGATGCAGCGCTACCTGGCCTCGATGGAAGGGGCGGTGCTGAGCGGCAAGCTCTGTGCCCAGGCGGTGGCGGCCTCCCCCGTCGCGGCTGGATGAACGGCGCCGCAGGCAGCAGTCCTCTGGGGCACCAGGCCAGCGCCATCGAACGCCGGGTGCGGAGGGTCACCCTGGCCTGGTTTGCCGTGGTGTCCACCCTGCTGGTGGGATCGGGCGTGTACAGCCTGCTGCGCCTGCGCGAGGCGGTGGATGGCTTCACCAGCCACCAGGTGACCACGGTCACCGACAACCTCGACAACCAGCTGCGCATCACCGATGCCATCTACCGGCGCCTGGCCCTGGCCGGCGCCCGGGTGCTGGCGGCGGATTTCCTGGCCCTGGGTCCGCCCTCCCTGGAGCGACAGCCCAGCGTGGTGGCCGGCCAGCGGCTGCCGGATCTGCGCTTCGGCTCCACCCCCGTGAACGAACGCGCCGATCTGGTAACGGCGGTGTCGGAGCAGATGGGGTCCACCGCCACGGTGTTCGCGGCCAGCGGCGATCGCTTCCTGCGGCTGGTCACCACCGTGCGGCGCGGCGACGGCAGCCTGGCGGTGGGCAGTGAGCTCGATCCCAGCGGCGAGCCCTACCAGGCCCTGCGCCGGGGGCACCTCTATCTCGGGGTGACCCTGATCTTCGGCAATCCCTATTTCGCGGCCTATCAGCCGATCCGCGATCGCAGCGGCAGGGTGATCGGGGCCTTCTATGCCGGCTATCCGATCGCCACCCTCAACGAGATCGGTCGCAGTGTGCGCAACACCCGCATTCTCGACAACGGCTTTGTGGCCCTCGAGGATTCCCGCGGCGTGCGCCACTTCCAGTCGAGCCATGTGGCGCCGCGGACGGTGCGGGACCTGCTCGATGGAGCCGACTCCCGAACGCGAGGCAGCACCCTGTGGCGGCAACAGGGCTATGAGATCTCCCGGCGCCGCTTTGTGCCCTGGAACGCCAGCATTCTCACCGCCAAATACCTGCCGGATCTCGATCGCTTCAGTCTGAAGTTGTCGTTCGGGGTGCTCGGCCTGACGGCCGTGATGATCGTGGCGGTGCTGGCCCTCTCCTGGCTGTTCAGCCAGCGCCTCACACGGGCCCTGATCGCCGGCGAGATCGCCCGCCGCCGGGCCGAGGAGGAGGAACAGCGGGCCCTGGCGGCGCGGCTGGAGGCCGAGGAGGCCAACCAGGCCAAGAGCACCTTCCTGGCCAACATGAGCCACGAGCTGCGCACACCGATGAATGCGATCATTGGCTACAGCGAGATGTTGATCGAGGAGGCGGAGGATCTCGAGCCAGCGGAGTTTGTGCCCGATCTGCAGAAGATTCAGGCGGCCGGCCAGCACCTGCTGGGGCTGATCAACGACGTGCTCGATCTCTCCAAGATCGAAGCCGGCAAGATGACCCTCTATCTGGAGTCGTTTGATCTGGCGGCCACGGTGAAGGATGTGCTGGCCACGGTGAAGCCGCTGCTGGCCAAGAATGGCAATCAGCTGGTGTTGCACTGCCCCGCCGACATCGGCACGGTGCACGCCGATCTCACCAAGCTGCGCCAGTGCCTGCTGAACCTGCTCAGCAACGCCAGCAAGTTCACCGACCACGGCACCATCACCCTCACCGTGCAGCCCGCGAGCCTGACGGCGCCCAGCGGCCCGATTGAGGCGATTGAGCTGGCGGTGGCGGATACCGGTATCGGCATGACGCCCGAACAGATGGGCAAGTTGTTTGAAACCTTCAGCCAGGCCGACAGCAGCACCACCCGCAGGTACGGCGGCACCGGCCTGGGGCTGGCCATCAGCCGCCGCTTCAGCCGCCTGATGGGGGGCGACATCAGCGTGACCAGCAGCCCTGGCGAGGGCAGCACCTTCACCATCACCCTGCCGCGCCGGGTGATGGATCCCGATCCGCCGGTGCCGGTATCGCCGCCGCAGGACCCCGCCACTCCCCCCTCTGGAGACGCACCACCGGTGGCCCCGCGGGGCACGGTGCTGGTGATCGACGACGACCCCGCCACGGTGGAGGTGGTGCGCCGCTACCTGGTGCGCGAGGGCTACCGGGTGGAGGTGGCCCACGCCGGCGAGGAGGGTCTGGCCATAGCCCGCTCCCTGCGCCCCGATGCCATCACCCTCGACGTGATGATGCCCGGCATGGATGGCTGGTCGGTGCTGGCGGCCCTGAAGGCCGACCCCCAGCTGGCCCGGATTCCGGTGGTGATGATGAGCCTGCTGGAGAACCGTGCCCTGGGCCAGGCCCTCGGGGCCGCGGCCTCCCTCAGCAAGCCCCTGCAACGGGCTCAACTCGACAGCCTGCTGGCCACGATCCGCGCTGGGGCGAGCCAGGGGCCGGCCCACTTGCTGGTGGTGGAGGACGAACCCACCAATGTGGAGCTGCTGCGGCGGGTGCTGGAGCGGGAGGGCTGGGTGGTGGACTGCGCCGCCAATGGCCGCGAGGCCCTGGCCGCCGTGGCCCTGGCCCGGCCGGCCCTGATCCTGCTGGATCTGATGATGCCCGAAATGGATGGGCTGGAGTTTCTCGAGCAGCTGCGCCGCAACCCGGCCGCCGCAGCAATCCCGGTGATCGTGATCACCGCCAAGGAGCTCACCCCCCAGGATCGCCAGCGCCTGCATGGCCGCGTCAGCGAGGTGATCGCCAAGGGCACCTTCAATGCCGTGGCCCTGGCCGAGCAGGTCAATGCGATCCTGGCGGCCAGGTCATGAGGAGCGATAACGGCATGGTGCGTGTGCTCCTCGTGGAAGACAACGAGATGAACCGCGACATGTTGTCGCGGCGCCTGGGCCGCAAGGGCTTTGAGGTGGTGATGGCGGTGGATGGCGAGCAGGCCCTGGCGATGGCCGCCAGCGAGGCCCCGGCCCTGATTCTGATGGACATGAACCTGCCGGTGCTCGACGGCTGGGAGGCCACCCGCCGCCTCAAGGCCGACGCCGCCACCGCCGCCATCCCCGTGATCGGCCTCACCGCCCACGCCATGGAGGGCGATCGCGACAAGTGCCTCCAGGCCGGCTGTGACGACTACGACACCAAGCCGGTGGATCTGCCGCGGCTGCTGGAGAAGATGCAGGCCCAGCTGGCCCGCTGCGGCGTGAGCCTCGAGGGTTGATGGACGATTCCCCGGCACGGCCTCCAGCCCCCGCGCCCGATCGGCTGGCCGAGCTGCGCCACGACCTCTGCACCCCCATCAACCAGATCCTGGGCTACAGCGAGCTGCTGGAGGAGGAGGCCGCCGAGGAGCAACCGCGGTTCGTGGACGATCTGCGCCGCATTCAGCAGGCGGCCACCACGATGCTCACCCTGGTGCGCGGTCGCCTCACCGCCGAGGGCCTGGGTGCCGCCCTGCCAGCCCCTCCAGCGCCCCAGCCGGCGGCCGAACTCACCGCGGCCCCCAGCAGCGGCAACGCCGAGCCGCTGGTGCGCAACCCGGCGCGGCCCGGCCGGATCCTGGCGGTGGACGATGACGCCCTCAACCTCGATCTGCTGGCCCAGCGCCTCAGCCGCCAGGGCCATGTGGTGCGCACCGCCAGCGATGGCGAGGAGGCCCTGGAGAAGGCACGCCAGCAGCCCCTGGATCTGGTGCTGCTCGACGTGATGATGCCCCGGTTGGATGGCTACGGCACCCTGGCGGCCCTCAAGGCCGATGAGCAGCTCCGCCACATCCCGGTGATCATGATCAGCGCCCTGGATGAGCTCTCCAGCGTGGTGCGCTGCATCGAGGCCGGAGCCGAGGATTACCTGCCCAAGCCCTTCAATGCCACCCTGCTGCGGGCCCGCATCGGTGCCTGCCTGGAGAAGAAGGCCCTGCGGGATCAGGAGCTCGAGCTTTACAACAACCTGGTGAAGAGCCAGCAGCGCCTGGATCGCGAACTGCGTCAGGCCGATCGCTTCGTGGCGTCGATGGCCGCCGATGTGCGGGAAGACCCCCGGCTGGCGCCGTTGCTGGCGGCCTTTGAGCGGATGTCGGGGGCGGTGTCGCGGCAGGAAACGGAGCTGCGGGCCACCATTCAGGAGCTGGAGATCAAGATCAGCCGCCAGGCCCTCTCCACCCAGGTGGGATCGATCGTGACCGATCCCTCGTTCTCCACGCTGGCGGAACGGGCCCGGGCGATGCGCGCCCGCCGCGATGGCCTGGGCGGCGGCGCATGATCACGGCGCTCTGTCACCATGGCCAGCGTCCCGGTTGTGCCGCCGTGCTGCCCAGTCTCGAGCAGGCCTACGAGCAATGCCGGCAGGAAACGGCCCAGTGGGCCAAGACCTTCTATCTGGGCACCCTGCTGATGCCTCCGGCCAAGCGCCGGGCGATCTGGGCGATCTACGTGTGGTGCCGCCGCACCGATGAACTGATGGACAGCGCCGAGGCCCAGGCCCGGCCGCTGGCGGAGCTGGCGGCCCGGCTCGAAGCCTGGGAGCAGCGCACCCGCGAGCTGTTCGAGGGCCAGGTGCGCGATGGCCTCGATCTGGTGATGCGCGACACCCTGGAGCGCTACCCCCAGCCCCTGCAGCCCTACCTCGACATGATCGAGGGTCAGCGCATGGACCTGCGCCAGCACCGCTACGCCAGCTTCGAGGAGCTCGAGCTCTACTGCTATCGGGTGGCCGGCACCGTGGGCCTGATGACCCAGGAGGTGATGGGTCTGGATCCCGCCTACACCACGGCGCCCTGGAGTGATGCGCCGGACACCTCCGAGGCGGCGGTGGCCCTGGGCATCGCCAACCAGCTCACCAACATCCTGCGCGACGTGGGCGAAGACCGGGGTCGCGGCCGTATCTACCTGCCCCAGGAGGACCTGGCGCGGTTCGGCTACAGCGAGGCCGAATTGCTCGATGGCGTGCTCAATGACAACTGGCGCGAGCTGATGCGCTTTCAGGTGAACCGGGCCCGCGACTGGTTCAACCGCTCGGAGGCGGGGGTGCGCTGGCTGGCTCCGGATGCGCGCTGGCCGGTGTGGGCGTCGCTGAGGCTCTATCGCGGCATCCTCGATGTGATCGAGCAGCACGACTACGACGTGTTCAACAAGCGGGCCTACGTGCCCCGGGCTGGCAAGTTCCTGGATCTGCCCCTCTCCTATGTGATCGCCCAGGCCCGATGACCTTGTCCCCTCAGCTTCGACGACTGCTGTGGGCTCTGCTGGCCCTGATGCCCCTGGCGGTTCAGGCCAGGCCGGCGGGGCAGCCCGAGGCGGAGCCGCCTCCCACCGAGGCGGTGCAGAACCTCGGGGCGGGGTGGCCTGCCGGCAAGCCCCTTCCCTCCTTCGGCCTCAGCCCGATTCCGCTGGAACAGCTGGGCAATCTCGCCCTGGACACGGCGGTGGAGTTGGCCCATCGCCGCAATCCGGTGGTGCGCCAGACCTACGAACAGCTGGTGGCCACCCAGAACAGCCTTGGTGCCGCCTATGCCAGCTGGTGGCCGGTGATCAACGCCAGCCTCAATGGCGGCCTCTATGGCCAGCGCTCTTACTACAACTACACCGGTGCCCTCACCGGCGTAGGTGCGCCGGCTTCCGGAGCCTTCGCCAATGCCACGGCCTTCAACAGCAGCTACTTTCAGAGCCTGAACCAGTTCGATCTCAACTGGAATCTGTTCGATCCCGCCCGTACGCCCACCATCTGGCAGAACAAGTACCTGGTGCGCCAGGCGGTTGATAGCTACGTGATCGCCCGACGCGATAACAAGCTGCGCACGGAGGAGGCCTACATCAATCTCCAGCGGGCCATCGCCAAGACGATCACTGGCCAGCAACTGGTGGCCAACGACCAGCTGCTCTACCGCCTGGCCCAGTCGCGGGTGAAGCTTGGCGTGGCCTCGAAGCTGGAGCTGGCCAAGCAGGAAACCGTGCTCAAAACCGACCAGGTGAACCTGGTGAACGCCCAGCAGAACGCCCAGGTGGCCCAGGCCGATCTGGCCGAACTGCTGAATGAGATGAATGCGGCGGCCCTGCGACCTTCGGCCTTCCTGGCTCCCCTGGGCAGCTGGAACCAACCCCTGGAGGCCACCCTGAGCTCGGCCATGACCTACCGCAAGGTGATTGAGCAGCAGCTCACGGCGGTGAAGATCAATGAGGCCCAGGCCCAGATCGAGCTGGCGGTGTATCGCCCCACGATTGCCCTGGTGAACTCCCTCTACTGGACCAAGGGCGTGGGCTACACGGCCCTGGGGCCGCCCTGGGTGCAGAGCGCCCGCACCGATTTCTGGAATGGGGCCACCGCCCTGCAGATCACCTTCACGGGCTTTGATGGCGGCCAGGCCCGCATGAACGCCGCCGCGGCTCTGCGCAAGGCCAGGGCCGCCGAAGCTCAGGTGCAATCGGCGCTGAACCAGGTGCGCCGGGAGGTGCAGACCTACTACGCCCAGGCCCAGCAGGGCCGGGAAGCGGTGCTGCTGGCCTCGGCCCGGGTGCGTGCCGCCAGTGAGGCCCTGCGGTTGCAGACCCTGCGGTTCAACGCCGGCTATGGCACCATCACCGACGTGGTGCAATCCCAGCAGGACCTCACCCAGGCGGTGGGTGTCTACATCGATCAGCTGGCCGACTACAACATTGCCCTGGTGAGCCTGGCCCGGGCCAGTGGTCTCAGTTACGCGGAGGATGCTCAGCTGCAGCAGCAGGTGGGCAATCCCCTGGATCGTCTCCAGTTGCCGAAGCGGCTGGCGAAGTTGGGTTGAGCTGCCGCTGGCGCCGGGTCCGCATCTGCCGGGCCCGATCACTCAGGGCATCGAAGTTGGGGTTGGCGGTGATCGAGCACACCTGACCGTGAAGGGTTTGGGCGTTGATATCGATTTCCAGGGTGCGAATGCGGGCCTTGAGGGAATCTTCGCGGTCGGCCACCGCCCCCGACATGCGATTGAAGGCCTGCACCAGGCGCCCCAGGGCGTCGTCGCTGGGATAGTCCAGCTGGGTGCGCGAGGTGCCGGCGGCGATGCTGTCGGCGGCGCTCGCCAGGGAGCGCAGCTCCCGCTTGATCCCCTCAGTGATCCGCCAGGCCGCCGTGGCGCAGCCGGCCAGGAGCAGCAGTGTGGCCACTACCAGCAACTGCAACATGTGGAGCGTGGCCTGCCGCAGCGGCTCCAGGGTGCTCTCGAGCAGGGCCTCCTCCACCAGGATCACCGCCAGCCAGTTCCAGCTGGGGAAGGTGGCGATGAACAGCCGTTGGGGCTTGGCTGGCTGGCCAGCGGCACTGGCCACCAGCAGTGAACGTTCCCTGAGCGTTCTCTGGCCCTGGACGCCGGGCCGGGGAATGCCCCCGCTGCGCAGCATGGCCTGGCGGAGGGTGTCGCAGGTGCCGGCGGCGGGCCGGGCGAAGCTGCAATAGAACTCGCCCTTGGCGGTGAAACCGAAGAAGGCCACCTGGTGGTTCTTGTAGGGGAACAGCTGGGCGCTGCTGTTGAGCACCTGGTTGGCGGCATCGGTGCGCACGCTCACCGCCAGCAGCAGCCGCTGGGGCTGCTCAGTGTTCTGCAGCCGGCTCAGCCGCGTCATCCGCCAGTAGCCATCGCGGTTGAGCATGGTGTTGCGGGCCGCAGAGCTGTCGCGGGGCAGCTGCGCCATCGCCTCCATCTCCTCCACGCTGGAGGCGGGCGGCACCCAGCCGGCGGCCAGGGGGCGTCCATTGCCGTCCACCCCGGCCAGGCGCCGCCAGGTGCCGCGTGGATCCTTGTAGTAAATGGAAGAGGATTCGGTCGGGATCGAGAGCGGCAGGGTCAGGGTGCCGTTCAGCAGCTTCGGCCCCATGGCCGGATCGAGGGCCTGCCCCCGCCAGAAGAGCTGACCGTTCGGGCTGGCCGTGAGCCGGGTACGGATTTCGCCGCTCAGGGCATCCGCGTCGCGCCCCAGCTGCTCGGCGATCTCCTCGGCTTCGCTCTGGATGATGCGGGTGGTGAGCAGCAGGTTGGTGCGGTTGTCCTGATCGAAGAGGCTGGTGAGCTCGAACTTGGCCTTCTGCGCCAGCTCCACCACTGTGCTGGCCGAGAGGGCCAGGAAGATGCCCAGTCCCACGATCGGGCCCGTTACGCCCAGGGCCATCAGGCGTACGGAGAGGCGCATGCGCGACCGCCTGGAGCGTCTGGATGGCAGTCCTACCATCCGTGCCGTGCGCCCGATTTCTGCAAGGCATGGCCCAGATCCTCGCGATCCACTCCTTTCGCGGTGGCACCGGGAAGTCCAACCTCTCCGCCAACCTCGCCACGGCACTGGCGCTGCAGGGAAAGCGCGTGGCGGTGATCGACACCGATCTGGCCTCCCCAGGCGTGCACGTGCTCTTCGGTTTCACGCCCGAACCCGGCCAGGCCACCCTCAACGATTACCTGCAGGGGGATGTGCCGATTGCCCGCTGCGCCCATGAGGTCACGCCCGAGCCGGTGAAGAAGGCCCACGGCCACGTCTGGCTGGTTCCGGCCGCGATGGACAGTGATCGCATCGCCCGGCTGCTGCGCGAGGGCTATGAGGTGGAGAAGCTCAACGACGCCCTGTTCAGCCTCAGCGAGAGCCTGCATCTCGACCTCGTGCTGATCGATACCCACCCGGGCATCAACGAGGAAACCCTGCTCTCCACCGCCATTGCCGACTGTCTGTTGATGGTGATGCGCCCCGACAGCCAGGATTATCTGGGCACCGCAGTGGCGATTGAGGTGGCGGAGCGCCTCGATGTGCCCGCGATCCGCATGGTGGTGAACAAGTTGCCCGAGCACTTCGACACCGAGCAGGTGCGCGAACGGGTGGCCAGCAGCTATGGCGTGCCGATCGGCGCCCTGCTGCCCCTCAGCGAGGATCTGCTCACCCTGGCCAGTGGTGGTCTGGCGGTGCTGCGCTTTCCCACCCACCCCTGGAGCGAGCAGGTGCGCGGCCTGGCCAGCCACCTGCTGGACACGGTGCTCTGAGCGATGCCGGCGGTTGATCTCGAAAGCCTGCCCAGCGGCCCCCTGTCGATGGCTGGGTTGCTGGCCCTGGAGCCCGCTGAACTGCGGCGGTTGCTCAAAGGTGGCCTGCGGCGTGGCCTCAGCACCGACGATCTGCAGGCTCTGCTGGAGCAGGACTGGCAGGGCGGGCTGGAGGCGCCGCCGGTGCAGGCTCTGTTGGCGGCCCTGCAGCAGCGCGGCTGGTTTCGCTGCGATGGCGATCGCTGGAAGACCCATCTGGGCTAAACGGGCCCGTGCTACAGCTTGCCTCGCAAAAGCGCCCCGCACCCTGGGGCTGATCGGCCATGAAACTGCTGGATTCCTGGTACGCCGTTGCCCTGGCGTCGTCGTTGAAGCCAGGGCAGCCCCAGGCGGTGGAGCTTCACGGTGAACGCTTCGCCGTGTGGCGCGATGGCGCTGGTGGAGTGGCGGCGGTGCTGGATCGATGCCCCCACAAGGGCGCATCCTTGAGTGCCGGCCGGGTGCACAACGGTGCGATTGCCTGCGGCTACCACGGCTGGTGCTTCGGCGCCGATGGCCAGTGCACCAGCATCCCGGCCCAGCACACTGGCGACCCGATGCCCCACCGGGCCCACGCCCGGGCCGTGCCCTGCCGTGAGGCCTACGGTTTTCTCTGGCTCTGGTGGGCCCGTGATCCCGAGGCGCCCGTGGCCAGCCTGCCGGCCGTGGGGCCGATTCCCGAGGCCGGCGATGCCGGTTGGCGCAACCTCGAGGGCCAGGTGGAGTGGCAGGCCAACTGGCTGCGGGTGCTGGAGGCCTTCATGGATCTCACCCATGCCCCCTTCGTGCACTCCGGCAGCTTCGGGGCCATGGCGCCCGACCAGCTGATGCCCGAGGAGCAGTGGGTGAAGGACGACAGCCTCTATGAGCGGGTGTTGGCCCCCCGCGACCGCCACTATCGCGCCGACCAGGGCCGCGGCCTGCGGGGCCTGTTCAATGCCGACGACAAGGCCGCTGCCGAGAGCGACGACGGGGGTGTGCAGCACATCCAGCTCTGGCTGGCCAATGTGTCGCTGGTGCGGGTGGTGTTCGGCGACTTTCAGATTTCCCTGTGCACCGCCCATGTGCCGCTCGATGAGGGACGCACCCTCAATATCTGGCGCCACTTCCGCTCCTTCCTGCGCACCCCCCTGGCCGATGCCAATGCCCGCGGGCGGGTGGATCGTTTCATGGCGGAAGATCAGCGCATGGTGGAGACGCTCACCCCACGGCTGCCTGATCTCGACGGCCGCGGCGACCTGCTGCTGGCCAGTGATGCCATGACCCTGGGCCTGCGCAAACTCCTGCGCGAGAAGCGCAGCGCCGGCCTGTTGGTGTGACGGCAGGCGTTCCCACAGATCTCCCATCCCCTTCAATGCACCGCGATTTGCGATGAGCTCCGCTCCCGATAGCTTCGCCACCGCCGCCAACGCCCTGCCGATCGAGGCCCTCGACCACGTGGCCCTCACCGTGCGCGACCCCGAGGCGTCGATGGCCTGGTACCAGCAGGTGCTGGGTTTCCTGCCGGCGGCGATGGAGGGGCTGCCGAGTGGTCCGCCATTCATCCTGCGGGTGTGTCCGGGCTGCTATCTGAACCTGTTTCCCGCCGATTCCGCCAGCCCAGCACCGGTGCCCGATCACAACACCATCGCGATGCGGCATGTGGCGTTCCGGGTCACCTATGCCCGCATGGCGGAGGTGGAGCAGGAGCTGGAGCGTCGGGGCCAGGCGGTGATGGCCTTCGATTACGGCCCCCGTTGCCGCTCCCTGTTCGTGAGCGACCCCGATGGCCATCAGCTGGAACTGATCGGCTATGGCGAGGGCGTGTTCACCGCCTGAGCCTGAGGCCGGATTTTGGCACTGATCAGCAGGCCGGCCGCCAGCAGCACCAGGGCGGCCTGCACCTGGTAGGTGGTGGTGTAGCCGCTGTAGGTGTAGAGGCGGCCGGCCATCAGGGGGCCGAGCAGCTCGGTGAGGCTGATGCACGACTGGGTGAGTCCGCCAAGGATCCCCTGCTGGTTGGCCGACACGGTGAGGGAGAGCAGGGAGCGCAGGCCCGGTGTGCTCAGCCCCACGCCCGTGGCGAAGATCAGCTGGGTGAGATAGAGCTCGTTGCCGGAACGGATGGCGGCGACCCCGAGGATCGCGATGGCCACCAGGATCAGGCCCACCCCCGCCAGGCGCCCCGCCTGGAAGCGCTTCAGCAGCCGGGGAATCAGCCCACCCTGCACCGCGGCGGCCACCACACCCACGTAACAGAGCACCCAGCCGGCCGCCTGGGGCCCCCAGCCAAAGCGGTCGCGGGCATCCACCACGAAGATGCCGGTGAAGGCCGAGAAGCCCAGATAGAAGAGGAAATACACACTGAGCAGCCGCCGCAGGTGGCCCCGCTCGCCACTCCAGAAGCGCAGGGGGTCGGCCTCCGATTCGCGGTGATGGGCGGAGCTGCGGGTTTCCTGCAGCACCAGCAGGATCTGCACCAGGTTCACCAGGGTGAAGGCTGCGGCGGCGAAGAACGGCGCCCGCGGATTCACCGCCCCGAGCAGGCCACCCACGGCGGGGCCGGCCACGAAGCCCAGGCCCAGGGAGGCCCCCAGGGCGCCGAAGCTCACGGTGCGCTGGTCGGCGTCGTCGACGGAGTCGGCCACCACGGCCTGGGCCAGGGCGAACACGCTGGCGCTGGCACCCTTGATGCCCTGGAACAGCATCAGCAGGGCCAGGCTGGGGGCCAGGGCGGAGCCCAGCAGGGCCAGGCTGCCGATGCCCACGGACATCGCCATCATCGGCTTGCGGCCCAGCCGATCCGACCAGCGACCGATTAGGGGTGCCCCCACCAGCTGGCAGCCGGCATAGACGGCTGTCACCTGGGTGATCGCGATGGCGCTGAAGTTGCCGGTGAGGTCGCCCACGAGGAAGGGCAACACGGGCAGCAGCAGGCCGAAGCAGGCCGCATCCACCGCCACCACCAGGCAGAGGGTGAGCAGAGCGTGGCGATTCATGGCGTGAGGTCTCCCTGGCGCAGGGCATCCAGCAGCAGGGGATTCACCTGCTCGGGGGCCTCGTCGTGGGGACAGTGTCCCAGGCCGGGGAGCTCATGCAGCTGGCGCACGCACGGGAAGACCTGGGCCCAGCGGCGGGCCTCCTCGATCGGCTCCCAGGGATCCCGCTGCCCCCAGATCATCACCACCGGTGTGCTGAGCTCCGCGAGCAGCTCCGGGGCGATGCGGTCGTTGAACAGGTTGATGAAGCCGCGGAAGGCCTCGCTGGCGCCTGGTTGCAGCGCCGGCTCGAGCAGGATCTGCACCAGCTGGTCGTCGATGTTGGCCCCGCTGGGATAGGCCTGCTGAAGCACCTTGCGGATCACGCCAGGCCGGGTGAGCGAGCCGAACAGGGAGGCGGTGAGCCAGCGCTGGCGCACCAGGGCCTTCAGCAGGGGGCGGCCCCAGCGCCGCAGGGGTGGCTGCTCCGCCAGGCGCTTGTCGTCGAGGGCGCGCTGGGCGCAGTCCACCAGCACCACCTGGCGCACGGGCCGCCCAGCCGAGGCCAGTCGGGCCGCGGCGGCCAGGGCCACCACCCCGCCGATGGAGTTGCCCACCAGCTGCACCGGCCCGGACACATGGGCCTCGATCGCCGCCACCACCTGCTCGGCCCACAGATCAATGCCGTAGCGCTGGCTGCCGGGCCGCTCCGGCTCCCCCTCCAGCCGCGAAGGCGGCTTGGCGCTGGCGCCAAAGCCCAGCAGGTCGAGGGCAACCACGGGACGCTCCGCCCGCAGGGGCTCCACGTTGTGGCGCCAGTGCTCCTTGCAGGCTCCGAAGCCATGGATCAGCACCACGGTGCTCGGGGTCGCGCCGCTCGGGGGCGTGGCTGCCGTTGCGGGACCTGCCGGGGCGCTGAGCACGCTCACCGGCAGGTCCCGCCAGCTCCATGGCACCAGCCAGTCAGACGGGTAGAGGGATGAGGGGGCCATCGGTCGGCAGGCGAGGAGGGGCGCTGGCCGGGGCCAGGCAGGCGGGGGCTGGTCTAGTGGGCGCCAGCCAGTGCGGCGGCATCGGGCTGCCAGGCATTCACCCGGCCGTCCTCGATGCGCCAGATGCGGTCGGCGTCCTTGAGCAGCCGCAGATCGTGGGTCACCAGCAGCACGGCGCTGCCACGGCGGCGGCAGAGATCCCCCAGCAGTTCCACCACGTCCTGTCCCGACTGGCTGTCGAGCGAGGCGGTGGGCTCATCGGCCAGCACCAGTTCCGGTTCGGGGGCCAGGGCGCGGGCGATCGCCACCCGCTGGCGCTGGCCACCGGAGAGTTCATCGGGGTAGTGGTGCAGCCGGTGGCTGAGGCCCACGGCCTCCAGCAGGGCGCAGGCCCGCTCGCTGCGCCGTTGGGGATCGGGCTCATTGAGTTGCAGCAGCAGCTGCACGTTCTGGAGCACGGTGAGCGACGACACCAGGTTGTGGCTCTGGAAGATGAAGCCGATGCGTCGGCGGATCGCCACCCGATCCCGCTCGCTGGCTCCGCGCAGTTCCCGGCCGAGCACCTGGAGTGAGCCCTCCTCCACCGAGCGCAGGGCGCCGATCAGGGTGAGCAGGGTGCTCTTGCCGCTGCCGGAGGGGCCCACCAGCAGGGTGACTTCGCCGGCCTTCACCTGGAAGTTGAGACCGTGCAGGATCTGGCTGCGCAGTTCGCCTTCGCCATAGCTGTGGCGCAGGTTCTCGGTGACGATCACCGAATCGCTGGCCGGAGTGGGGGTGGCAGACATGGTGACGGGCATGGAGTCCACCTCAGAACACCGAAGCCGGATCGGCGTCGCGCAGTTTGCGGATGGCGATGGCCGCCGAGGCGGCGCAGATGCCGAGAGTGAGGCTGCCCACCAGGCCGGTCTTGTCCGGCGTCATCTGGATCCGGATCCCGGAGGCGGCCGTGAGGAAGGCGTACATGCCGGTGCTGATCAGGGTGGCCGGAATGAACGAGGAGATGCCCAGCAGGAAGGCCTCCTGGATCACGATCGTGAGGATGAAGCCATCGGCAAAGCCCATCGCCTTGAGGGTGGCGTACTCCTTGAGGTGGTCGCTCACATCGGTGTACAGCACCTGGTACACCACCACGCCGCCCACCAGCAGGCCCATGATCGTGCCGAAGCCGAAGATCACGCCGAACGAGGAGGCCGTGTTCCAGTAATCGCGCTCCTGGGCGATCAGCTCGGCCTTGGTGAGCACCTGCAGCTCGCGGCCGTACTGCTGGCGCAGGAACCGCTGCACTCGGACGGAGCTGGCGCCGGGATCCAGGCGGATCAGGCCCATCGAGATCTCACCCTCGTTGATCTGGCGGTAGGCCAGCTGGATGGCCGTGGTGTCGCTGCTGATCAGGTTGCTGTCGGCGGCGAAGGTGGAGCCCAGCCGGAACAGCCCCATCACCCGGAAGGTCTTGGAGAAGTCGGAGAGGATCAGCTCCTGCTGGCCCGTGCGCTGCACCGCCGCGGCGATCGGGCCGGTGTTGCGGTTGCCCAGGGTGTCGAACAGCACGTAGTTCGGCGTCTTGAGCACGTCGGCCTGGGCCAGCACGTCCGGCAGCTTCAGCACCTCGGCATCCGGGTCGTAGCCGATCAGGCGCAGGCTGGTGGGCTTCACACCACCCAGCTTCTGCACGTTCACGTTGGCCACGTACAGCGGGATCGTCTGCTTCACCCCTTCCAGGCCGAGGGCGTTGAACAGCAGCGACTGGGGAAACTGCTGGAAGTTGCCACTGTTGAGGGTGGCCGGGCTGAGCAGGATCAGGTCGGCATCGAGGGCCTCGTAGAACGTGGTGGCGCTGTCCAGCAACCCCGATTGGAAGCCGAGCTGCATGTACATCAGCAGCGCGGCGAAGCCGATGCCGGTCACGGCCACCAGGTAGCGGATGGGCTGGCGTTTCAGCTGCAGCCAGGCCAGGGGCAGGTCGGCCAGGTTGAGACGGCCCAGCAGGCGCCGGAGCCAGCTCATGGGTCGAAGCGCACGGTCACGTTGAGGCCGCTGAGGCGGGCCACCCGCTGGCGATCAGCCGGATCCAGATCGAGCTTCACCAGCACCACACGGGCATTCACGTCGTTGTTGGCGTTGGTGGCGAACAGGTCCCGGTCGGACACCACGCCGATGATCGATTCCAGCCGGGCCCGCAGGGTGCCCTTGAACCCGCCGCTCTCGGGCCGCACCGTGGCGCCCTGGCCGATGGAGAGCCGGGACACGTCGCTCTGGAACACCTGGGCCCAGACCTGCATCGTTTCTGTGCGCCCGATCAGGGCAAGCCCCTGATCGGTTTCCTTCATGCCGGGCCAGCTGTAGATGCGGATCAGGTTGCCGTTGAGCGGTGATCGGATTTCGGCGGCGCTGAGCTGCTGGCGGGCCTTGATCACGGCCGCCTGGGCCCCCACGATGTCGGCCCGCTTGGTGATGATGCTGGCGGAGGTCTTGGCCAGTTCCTCCTCGGAGATGGCGCCGTCGGCGTAGAGCTGGCTGCCGCGGCTCTTGCTGATCTCGAGGAAGGGCAGCAGCGCCTTGGTGGACACCAGGTTCGACTCGGCCTGATCGAGCATCGCCTTGAGCTGGCCGTAGCTGCTCAGGCGCGCCAGCAGCTGCCCCTTGCTGATGGGGGCCCCCTCGCTGACGAACCAGCGATCCACCACCTCATTGCCCCCGGCGGTGCCGGCGGGAACGGCGAGCTTCACCAGGCCACCTTCCGGGGTGAGCCGCCCCAGGGCCGTGACCTGCTGCACCAGTGGAGCTTTGACGCTGGGAGCGGGTTTGGGGCGGGTCAGGCTCCAGCCCAGCACAGCTGCACCGCCGATCAGGGCGCCGATGAGCCAAGGGCGGTAGCGCTGCAACCGGGAAACCCCCCGTTGCGGGCTCGTGGCGGCCATGGAGGTTGGCAAGTGGGCGGATTTTAGGCGGAGCCCCCCTCTAAACTCCGAGCCTCAACGACACCCCGCTTTTTCTGGGATGCGCCGCGTCACCCTGCAGGCTGGTGAGTACGTCTACAAAAAGGATGACCCGAGCGACAGCATCTATGTGGTGCGCTCCGGCAAGGTGGAGCTCACCACCCCGTATCCGGAGACTGGAGAGGGCATCGATTCGTCCCATGGCCCCGGCCACGTGTTCGGTGAGGTGGAGGTGATCGATGGTCGCAATCGCACCAGCAACGCCCGGGCGGCTGGTTCAGCGGAGCTGATGCAGATCGAGCGCGAGGAGCTGATGGACATCCTCTACACCCATCCTGAAAAGAGCCTGATCCTCGGCAAGAGCAGCTTCGAGCGGCTGCGGCAATTGTTCAGCGAGGAGTCCCTCGACTCCGAGCTGGCCAGGCTGCGGGAGGAGATGCAGCTCAGCATTCGCGATGCCGTGGTGGCCCATGAATCGCGGGTGGTGAAGAGCCACAACGGCATGGCCGCCATCGGCGTGCCGATCGTGTTGATGGTGGCGCTGGCGGTTGGGGCCTACTGGTTCTTCCACCGCGGCTGAGGCCACCGCTTCGTTTGTTGTTGAGTTTCCGCCATGCGCAACGATCCCACCCCCGATGAGAAGGCTGCCGCCTTCGATGCCTTTCGCGACGACCTGGTGAAGTCGGTGGGGAAGGGCATGGAGGACCACGAGTCGAAGATGACCAAGATGGGATTCCTCTTCCTGGGCATCTTCGTGGCTGTGATCGCCGTGGCGGCTCTGCTGCCCTGAATGCACTGCAGGGGGCGCTGGGTGCGCCCCCGCTTCAGCCGCTTCAGACGGCGGTCTTCTGGTTGGCCAGCAGGTTCTTGAGCTTGGCCAGTTCGCCGGCCCAGCGGGGATCGGGGGCTTCGCTGTCCACGCTGTCGGCATGCACCACCTTGTTCACGGCCTTGCGGGCCACGGGGCTGGAGCCGGGGGTGGCACCGGGACGGCGATCGTTGCCGCCGCGGCGATCGTCGCGGCGCTCGGAGCGCTCGATCCGCAGGCGGCTGCCGCCGAACTCACGGCCGTTGAGCTGCTCAATCACGGCATCGGCGACTTTCTCGTCGTCGATGTTGGCAAAGCCGAAACCGCGGCCGGCACCGGTTTCGCGGTCTTGAACGGCCTTGAAGCGGATGCCCTCACCCACGGAGGCGAACAGAGCGTCGAGCTCCTTGGCATCGAAGCTCTGCGGCAGGTTGCCGACGTACAGACGAACGCTCATGGGATCAGAGGGAGAGAGGGAAGTGTTCTGGCTGGTCGGGGTAGCTCACTGAAGAGGCTTCAAGCTGACATCATCCGTCTGAATGGGCTCCAGCTGATCGGCAGGACGTTCAGTCGTATCTCAGTCGGTGCTCAAGGATTTCGGTGATATCACGGCATCCGATGCGCCCCGTTAACCGCTCGCGAGGAGTTCTGTACGGGGAGGGTGAGGATTGCTGCCGTGCCCTAACTGGCGCGAATCAGGTCGTTGGTAACGCCTTTGCGATGGAAGTTAATCACGGCGTGGGGCCGCTCCGCTACGGGCAGCGGCCGATTCGAGCCACTTCTGTGCCTCTCGCAGGGCGTCGCTGCGCCCCTGCAGTCGCCCGAAGGCCCGCTCCAGCATCAGGTGCTCCAGCAGCGCCCCCAGCTCCCGTGAGGGCCGCAGGCCGAGCTCCTGCTGCAGGCTGTGGCCATCGATGGCCGGGCGGGGGTGAAACAGGGGGTCGTGGGGATTGCGCCAGCGCCCCAGCCAGGCCCGGGCCTCGTGGGCCGGCCAGCGCACCAGCAGGGCCGGCAGATCCGCCTCCAGTTGCCGCTGCAGGCTGAGCCGCTCCCGCTCCGGCAGGGCACTGGCGGCCGCGGCGGCCCCATCGGCGCTGGCGCCCAGGCGCTGCTGCCAGTGGCGCAGGGCCTCCACCCGCTGCTGCCATTGGCGGCTGCTGCGCAGGCGCCGCAGGGCCGCAGCGTCGAGCACGGCGGCCAGGCGGGCCAGCGGCAGGGCCGCCTGCTGTTCCTCCGCCGTGAGCCCGGCCGCCGTGGCCCGTTCCGGCGTGAGCTCCTCCAGCGGCGCGAGGGCCGCTGCGGTGCCGTTCCAGGGGCGCAGCAGGCCGCTGCTGAGGGCCCGGGCCAGGCCGCTGCTGCCGGCGGGGGCCGCGGCCAGCTTCTCCAGCTCGGCCAGCACCCGCTCGCCGGCCACCGCGGCCATGGCGCCATGGTGTCGCTGGATCCACTGCTGCGTGCGTGGTTCCAGGCCGAAGCCCAGCTGGGCCGCCAGCCGCACGCCCCGCAGCAGCCGCAGGGGGTCGTCGAGCAGGTTGGCTTCGCTCACGGCCACCAGTCGCCCCCCGGCGAGATCAGCCAGGCCACCGGTGGGATCCACCAGCTCGGCCCCTGGCGCCAGGGGCAGGGCGATGGCGTTGATGGTGTAGTCGCGCCGCCGTAGATCGGCTTCGAGGCTGGGGCCCTCCTGGCGGGCCAGATCCACGCTCCAGCCCTGGATGGCCAGCCGCGCGATCGAGCGCTCCGCGTCGAGCACCACCGTGCAGCCGCCATGGCGGCGGCTCAGCTGCCGGCAGAGGGCGATGGCATCGCCCGCCACCACCAGATCCAGATCGGGTTCGGGCTCCAGGCGATTCAGCAGGGCATCCCGCACCGAGCCTCCCACCAGGGCTGTGCCGGCGGGGAAGGCCTCGGGCGGCACCGGCCAGCGCTCGGGCCTGAGCCGTTGCCAGAGCTCGGCGGTGGCGGCAGGGGGCACAATGGCGCCATCCGCAGTGGCTCCGGGCATGTGCATCTGCGTGGACTGCCGCTGGGTGGACCAGTGCCAGGCCTACCACGCGGTGGAGCGGCAACATGGGGTGCCTCACCTCACGGATGCTCCCTCTTTCGTGCCCCACTCCCCCAGGATTCATGTGCAGGTGCGCGACCTGCCCGAGGGCCAGGTGGGCGTGGAGTGGGATGTGCGCGCCTGCGCCAGTTTCGAGGCTGATCCCGGCCGCTGGCAGCGCCTGTGCCCCGGCTTGAGCCTGCCCACATGAGCGCTCGCGCACCCTGGCTGCTGGCGCTGCACAGCTCCAGCGACACCCTGGCGGTGGGCCTGCAACGCCTGGGGGACCCCGAGGCGGCTGGTTCCCCCCTGGAGCCGCTGGAACCGCCCCGGTTGGCCAGCTTTCCCCTGGGGCGGCAACTCTCCAACGACCTGCTCCCCTGCGTGGAGCAGCTGCTGCCGGCTGAGCACTGGCCGGAGCTGGGGCGGTTGGTGGTGGCCACCGGTCCCGGCGGCTTCACCGGCACCCGGCTCACCCTGGTGCTCGCCCGCACCCTGGCCCAGCAGCTGGCGATCCCGCTGCACGGTTTCAGCAGCTTCCTGCTGATGGCCCGCCGCCTGGCGGCTCCCGGCCAGCCCATGGCCGCTGCGGAGCGCTTCTGGCTCAGCCAGGTGCTGCCCCGCCGGGGGGTGGTGGCCGGTTGCTATCAGCCCGACCCCCTGGTGCTGGGCGGCATGGCCGAACGGGTGACGCCACGGCTGTTCCAGGATCCGGCCAGCGTGGCGGAGCCGCAGCTGCCGGCCCAGGTGGAGCCCGAGGCCGATGCGGCCCAGCTGCTGGAGCTGGGACAACTGGCGGCGGCGGCCCGGCTGCCGGGCCCCTGGCAGCCTGTGCTGCCGCTCTATCCCACCAGCCCCGTGGACCAGCCGTGACGGTGAGTCAGCGGCGGACGCGGACGAGGCGGCGCCCGCGACGGCGCGGCGGCCGCCGCTGGCTCTGGCTGACCGGGGGTGGACTGCTGCTGTGGCTCTCGCGCGGGCTGTGGCTGCCGCCGGCGCCGGCACCCCAGATGATCCTGGTGCTGGGGGGCGACGTGCAGCGGGAACGGGTGGCCGGGGAGCTGGCCAAGCAAGACGGTCTGCCGGTGTTGGTGAGTGGCGGCAGCAACCCTGAATACGCCAACTGGCAGTTCGGCCGCCAGGGCCTGGATGCGGCGCGGGTTCAGCTTGATTACCGCGCCACCGACACCCTCAGCAACTTCACCTCCGTGGTGGACGATCTCAAGCGCGCCAAGGTGCGCCATGTGCTGCTGGTGACCAGCAGCGATCACATGGACCGGGCCCTGCTGGTGGGTCGCATCGTGGCCGGCAGCCGGGGGATTCAGCTCACCCCCGTGCCGGTGTCCTGCGGCCACGCGTGCCTGCCTGAAACCACCGGCAAGGTGTGGGGCGATGGTGCTCGGGCCGCCCTCTGGGTGCTCACAGGCCGCGATCTCAGGCGCTGGGCGGCAGAGCGTTTCGGGCCGCTGCTGGAAGGAGTTCAGGGCCGCTGATCAGGCCCTGATCCAACAGGGCGTTGATCTGCTCCTGGCAGGCGGCCGTGGCGGCATCCAGATCGGCGCGTCTGCGGGAGGCCGGCGGTGGAATCGGGGTGCCGATGCGGATGTGCACGGGCACCAGCCGGGCCTGGCGGGAGCCGGTGCCGAGGGCGCGGTGGCTGTTGATGATCGCCACCGGCAGCAGCGGAACTCCTGCCCGGGCCGCCAGCAGGGCCGCTCCGGGTTGGGGGTTGTTCACCCGCCCGTCGGCCTGGCGGGTGCCATCGATGAACACCCCGGTGGCCCAGCCCTGCTCCAGCCGGTCGGTGGCGGTGCGAATGGCCTCGCGGTCGCTGGCGCCGCGGGCCACGGGATAGGCGCCGCAGGCTCGGATGATCGGCCCCAGCAGGGGCACCTTGAACAGCTCGGCCTTGGCCATGAAGGCCACCGGCCGGCCCAGGGCATGGCCCAGCAGCGGCGGATCCAGGTGGGAGCCGTGGTTGGCCACCACCACCAGGGCCCCTTCCATCGGCACATTGGCGTTGCCGGCGGTGCGGCCGCGGAACAGCAGCCGGTAGATCGGGAACACGAGCAGGTAGCTCACGATCCGGTAGGTGAGGCTGGGCCGAGGTGTGCGGATCAGCGCCGGCGGCTCGGCCGGCTTGCGGCGGCGCAGGGCCCGCTTCACGGCGGCAACGGGGCGATTCACAGGCCCAGATCGGCGGCGCTGGCGATCTGGGCGGTGCCGATGCCCTCGCAGCTGCGCTTGATCAGGCCGCTGAGCACGGCGCCGGGGCCGATCTCCACCGCCGTGGCCACGCCATCGGCCTGGAGTCGGTCCATGGTTTCGCGCCAGCGCACACCGGTGGTCATCTGGCTGCGCAGGCGGGCCTTCAGGGCGGCGCCGCTGGTTTCCGGGCTGGGATCGGTGTTGCTGAGCACGGGAATGCTGGCATCGGCGAAGGGCACCGCCTCCAGGGTGGCGGCAAAGGCCTCGGCCGCTTCGGCCATGAACGGCGAGTGGAAGGCGCCGCTCACCGCCAGGGGGATGGCGCGCTTGCAGCTGAGTTCAGCGCTCACCTTGCTCACCGCCTCGGGGCTGCCGGAGAGCACCACCTGGGCACTGCTGTTGTCGTTGGCGATCACCACCCCCTCCGTGGCGGCCACCAGGGCCTCCAGTTCACCCCGATCGAAGCCCATCACGGCGGTCATGGCCCCACCACCGGCAGCGGCCATCAACTCGCTGCGGGTCTGCATCAGCCGCAGGCCGGTGGCCACGTCGAACACACCGGCGGCGTAGAGCGCCACCAACTCGCCCAGGCTATGGCCGGCCACCAGATCCGCCGTGCGGCCCTGGGCCTTGAGGCCATCCACCAGCAGGCTCTCGATCACGAACAGGGCCGGCTGGGTGTTGCGGGTGTCGTTGAGGTCGCTGAGCTCGCCCTCGGCCTCGCCGGCGCAGATGGCCAGCAGGTCGCGGCTGAGCAGCTCGGAGGCGGCGGCGAAGCGTTCCCGGGCACCGGGGAGATCGAGCACGCCGGCCGCCATGCCCACTTTCTGAGAACCCTGTCCGGGAAACACCCAGGCGATGCCCATGGCCGCTCGCGTTGCACTGTGGGCGTGAGATTAGGCGGCGGGCCAGATCCGGCCTGGGGCTCAGCCGCGCGGCCCGCTCCAGCGCAGCAGCGCCCCGCCCCAGCTCAGGCCGGCTCCGAAGCCGCTGCTGGCGATCAGATGGCCTGGCTGGACCCGGCCATCCTTCACCGCCTCATCGAGCATCAGTGGGATGGTGGCGGCCGAGGTGTTGCCGTAGTGGGCCAGGTTGCTGAGCACCCGCTCGTGGGGGATGGCGAAGCGATCGGCCACCGCATCCAGGATCCGCTGGTTGGCCTGGTGCAGCAGCAGCCAGTTGAGTGAGGCGGCCGGGGTGCCCGTGGCCTCCAGCAGCTCGTTCAGCACGGCGGGCACTTCCCGCACGGCGAACTTGTACACCTCCTGGCCGTTCATCCGAATCGGGCTGAAGCCGCCCTGCTGGGCGGTCACGCCGCTGAGCACCGGCTGCTGCTCGGTGGTCTGGGCAAGGGTGAGACAGCCGTTGCGCGAGCCATCGGAGCGCATCCGAAAACCCAGCAGCCCGTTCTCGGCCTCGGGGCAGGACTCAACGGCCACGGCGGCGGCGCCATCGCCGAACAGCACGCAGGTGGTGCGGTCGTTCCAGTCGACCCAGCGGCTGAGCTGATCGGCGCCGATCACCAGGGCGCGGCGCATGGCGCCGCTGCGCAGGTATTGGCCGGCGGTGATCAGGGCGAACAGGAAACCGCTGCAGGCGGCGGTGAGGTCGAAGGCCACGGCGTTCGTGGCTCCCAGGGCGCCCTGGATGCGGGGGGCGGTGCCGAACAGATCATCGGGGCTGGAGGTGGCCAGCAGGATCAGGTCGAGATCCTCAGGGCTCCAGCCCGCGTGGGCGAGGGCGGCGGCAGCCGCTCGGGTGGCGAGCACGGTGAGCGATTCCTCGGGCCCAGCCACCCGCCGCGCTCCGATGCCGGTCCGCGTGCGAATCCACTCGTCGCTGGTGTCGACCCGCTCGCTCAGTTGCTGGTTGCTGATGCTGATGGCTGGTACGGCGCTGCCGCTCCCCACGAGAGCCATGCCGCAGGCGCCGGCCATGCCGTTTGTGCCCATCTGGCCCAGCACCACCGGTTCAGCCCACAGGTGGGCTCAGTCAACCACAGGCGGCGGCCTGCTCCGGGCTGGCGCTGAGGCGATGCAGATCGTCCATCACGCCATGGCTGGCTGCCGAGTGGGCCAGGCGCAGGGCGCTCACCACGGAGAGGGCCTTGCTGCTGCCGTGGCCGATCACGCAGATCCCATCCACCCCCAGCAGCAGGGCGCCGCCGTGCTCAGCGTGGTCGAGGCGCTTCTTGATCCGGCGCAGGTTGCTCATCAGGAAGGCGGAGCCCACCTTGCCGCGCCGGCCGCGGGGCAGTTCGGCCCTGAGCACATCCAGCAGCACGCTGCCCACCGATTCAAGGAACTTGAGCAGCACGTTGCCGGTGAAGCCGTCGCACACCACCACGTCGAAGTCGCCGGAGAGCACGTCGCGCCCCTCGCAGTTGCCGGCGAACTGGAAGCGGGTTTCCTCAGCGAGCAGCGGGTAGGTCTTGAGGGCCTGCTCGTTGCCCTTGCACTCCTCCTCGCCGATGTTGAGCAGGCCGATGCGCGGCTGGCTCACCTGCAGCACATCCCGGCTGTAGATGTTGCCCAGCAGGGCCCACTGGTGCAGGTAGGCCGGCTTGGCGTCCATGTTGGCGCCCACATCCAGCACCAGCACCTGCTGGGCGGGGTCTTTGGTGGGGAACAGGGCGCCGATGGCGGGGCGATCGATGCCCTTGAGCCGCCCCAGCCGGAAGATCGCCGAGGCCATCACGGCGCCGGAGTTGCCGGCCGAATACACGGCGGTGGCCTCGCCCTGCTTCACCAGATCCATGGCCACATTGATGCTGGCGTCGCGCTTCTTGCGCACCACCGTGGCTTCCTCGTCCATGCCCACCGAGGGGCCGCTGGCCACGATCTGGATCAGGCCGGCTTGCTGGGCGGCCTTCAGCTCCTCGCCCAGCTCCAGTTCGGCCACGGCCGCCTCCAGCACGGCGGTTTCCGCCACGAAGCGGATGCGCAACGGCAGCAGCCGCACGGCCCGCAGGCAGCCCTCCAGGATCGGCCCCGGGGCGTGGTCGCCGCCCATGCCATCCACCGCCACCCAGAGGCGATCGGCATCCCGGATGCTGGCGTCTGCGCCGCCGCCGGAACCCAGCTGCAGGCGCCGCAGGGGATCGAGCACCAGCGGTTGCAGCACGGTGTTGGCGGCGGCCCCGGCAGCCGTGCCCGCCGCTCCGGCCACCGATCCCGCCGTGGATACCACCGATCCTGCGGTGGACACCACGGAACCCGCCATCGATCCCGCCACGCTGCCGGCGGCTGAGGCGGTGCCCACGGCAGTGCCCACCAGGCTGGTCACCGCCGCGTTGCGGCGATACCAGATCACCAGGCGGCGGATGGCCCGCGGACGCGACCGACGGGGGTTCGAGCCGGTGGCACCGGGGTCAGTTGGCTTCGGAGGCAACGGGTTCAACGATGCGCTGGAACAGATAGCCCGTACCGCGAGCCGTGAGGATCAGCTCGGGGTTGGCCGGGTCGTCTTCCAGTTTGGAGCGCAGCCGGGAGATATGAACATCCACCACTCGAGTATCCACATGGCGCTCGGGGGTGTAGCCCCACACCTCCTTGAGGATTTCGCCGCGGCTGAAGGGCTCGCCGCTGCGGCCCACCAGCAGCTCCAGCAGGCTGAATTCCATGCCGGTGAGGCGGATCCGCTCCTCGCCCCGGTACACCTGGCGCTTGTTGGTGTCGATGCGCAGGTCGCCCACCACGATCACGCCGGAGTTCGGGATTCCCGCCGCCTGCTCCTTGTCCACCCGGCGCAGCACGCAGCGGATGCGGGCCTCGAGCTCCTTGGGGCTGAAGGGCTTCACCACGTAGTCGTCGGCGCCGAGCTCCAGGCCGGTGATGCGGTCGGCCACATCCCCCAGGGCCGTGAGCATCACGATCGGCACGTCCGATTCCTTGCGCAGCTCCTGGCAGACGCCGTAGCCATCGAGCTTGGGCATCATCACGTCGAGCACCACCAGATCGGGGCTGGTGCGGCGGAAGGCCTCGATCGCCTCCAGACCGTCACAGGCGGTGATCACCTGGTAGCCGATCATCGACAGCCTGGTTTCCAGGATGCGCCGGATGCTGGCCTCGTCGTCGACCACCAGGATGGTTTCCTTGGCCTGGGCTGCGGCGTGACTGGAATTGGGTACTGAGGCCGTCATTGCGCCACTCTGACCAGACTGGGTAAGGCTTTCGACCTACTGAAAAGGTTGGCAGGCCCCTGGAATCTCTCGAATCTATCTTTCTTCATACATCCTTTGGCCCGCGCCACCAGCACCTACGTCTGCCAGAGCTGCGGAGCCCAGACCCGCCAGTTCTTCGGCCGCTGTTCCAGCTGCGGCAGCTGGAACACCCTGGTGGAACAGGTGGCGGCCGCCACCGACACCCGCCGGCGCCGGCCAGTGGCGGCCCCGGCGGAGGCCGCCATCCCGGCCCAGCCGCGCCGCTCCGAGCCGATGGCGGCGGTGGGGGATCGGCCGTTGCAGCGGCTGGCCAGCGGCTACGGCGAACTGGATCGGGTGCTCGGGGGCGGCCTGGTGCCGGGATCGCTGGTGCTGCTGGGGGGGGATCCGGGCATCGGCAAGAGCACCCTGCTGTTGCAGAGCGCCCAGGCGATGGCGGAGCGCCAGGTGGTGCTCTACGTGAGCGCGGAGGAATCGGCCCAGCAGGTGAAGCTGCGCTGGCGCCGGCTGGTGGATCAGCTGCAGCCGGCCGCCGAGGGGACGGCTGCAGCCGAGGGCTCGGTCGCCGCTGAGGCCGCCGCTGAGGGGGCCGGCCTGCAGCTGCTGGCGGAAACCGATCTGGAGCTGGTGCTGCAGGAACTGGAGGCCCTGCGGCCGGCCGTGGCTGTGATCGACAGCATCCAGGCCCTGCACGATGGCGAGCTCAACAGCGCCCCCGGCTCGGTGTCCCAGGTGCGGGAATGCGCCGCCGCCCTGGCCCGCATCGCCAAGCGCCAGGACACGGCCCTGCTGCTGGTGGGCCACGTGACCAAGGAGGGCATGCTGGCGGGCCCCAAGGTGCTGGAGCACCTGGTGGATGCGGTGCTCACCTTTGAGGGGGATCGCTTCGCCAGTCACCGGCTGCTGCGGGCGGTGAAGAACCGCTTCGGCGCCACCCATGAGCTGGGGGTGTTCGAGATGCGCGGCCAGGGCCTGGCGGAGGTGATCAATCCCAGCGAGCTGTTCCTGGGCACGGATGGTCCCACTGCCGGCACCGCCACGATCGTGGCCTGCGAGGGCACCCGGCCCCTGGTGGTGGAACTGCAGGCCCTGGTGAGCACCACCAGCTATGCCAGCCCCCGCCGCACCGCCACGGGCATCGGCACCAATCGGCTCCACCAGATCCTGGCGGTGCTGGAGAAGCACCTGGGCCTGCCGCTGTCGCGCTTCGACTGCTACCTGGCGGTGGCCGGTGGCCTGGAGGTGGAGGAACCGGCGGCGGATCTGGGGGTGGCCGCGGCGGTGGTGGCCAGCTACCGCGACCTCACCCTGCCGCCGGGCACGGTGCTGATCGGCGAGCTGGGCCTGGGCGGCCAGCTGCGGCCCGTGGGGCAGCTGGAGCTGCGGCTGCAGGAGGCAGCCCGCCTGGGCTTCACGCGGGCTGTGGTGCCCCGGGGCAGCGGCCTGGGGCGCCTGGCGGCGGGGCTGGACTTGCAGCTGCTGGAGGCCGGTGGCGTGGCCGAGGCCCTGGTGGCGGCCCTGGGGGTGAACCCGGCGGACGACCGGGCCTGAGGCTCAGACGGCGGGATTCAGAAAGAGGTGCTCAGAAGTACACGTCCACGTTGCCGCGGCCGCTGGTTTTGAGCCAGTTCTGGGCCTCGATGTAGTTGTTGGGGGCCAGGCGGATCGCCTTGCTCCAGAAATCGGCCGCCTGATCGAAGCGGCGGTCGGCCTCATCGGTTTCCCCCTGCTCCTCGGCGATGCAGCCCAGGTGGTGGTGGATCACCGCCATGTTGTTCAGGGCCTGGGGCATCTTGCTGTTGAGATCCAGGGCCTGGCCGTAGTGCTCGAGGGCCTTCTCGTGCTCGCCGTTGCTGGCGAACACCAGGGCCATGTTGTAGAGGATGAAGGCGCGGTCGTTGGGGTCGTCCTCCAGGGTGAGGGCTTCCTTGTAGTTGTCGAGCGCCTCGGCATACTCGCCGTCGGCCTGGGCGCTCATGCCATCGCGGTAGTAGGCGAAGGCCTCCTTGGCCCGCTGGTTGGTGGGCAGCACCTTGAGGATCAGGTCGGCCATCACCGTGAAGCTCTTGTCGATGAAGTTGTCGTTGCGCTGGGAGCGGGGCACGGGGGAGTCCGGGGCTGCGTGCTCCCATCCTCACCTGCGTGAACCGCGTGGTGCCGCGGCCGTTCGCAGTCCCTAGCCTGGGTCGAGTCGCCGTCGTGCGCGTGACCTCCGCCGCCGAGCCCGACCCCCAGGCCGTGGCACCGCTGCTGCTGGAGGTGGAGGGGATGAAGTGCGGCGGCTGTGTGCGGGCGGTGGAACAGCGGCTGCAGCAGCAGCCCGGCGTGCGCCAGGCCAGCGTGAATCTGCTCACCCGCACCGCCTGGGTGGGCTTCGATCCCCGCTTGCTGGAGCCGGCGGCGGAGGGGGAGGCCTCCCGGCCGGATCCGGTGCAACCGCTGTTGGAGGCCCTGGCGGGGCTGGGCTTCAGTGCCCGCCGCCGCGACCAGGAGGAGGGCCCCCTGAGCCTGGCGGCCCGCCGCCGCCAGGCCGGCTGGTGGGAGCAGTGGCGCCAGCTGGTGGTGGCCCTGGTGCTGTTGCTGGTGTCGGGCCTGGGGCACCTGGCTGAGGCCGGGGCCCTGGCGATTCCCCTGGTGGGCGACATCCGCTTCCATGCCCTGGTGGCCACCGTGGCCCTGGCGGGACCGGGCCGGCCGATCCTGCGGCGGGGCTTCACCAGTGCCCTGGCGGGGATGCCCGGCATGGACACCCTGGTGGGACTGGGCATGGCCAGCGCCTATCTGGCCAGCCTGGTGGCCTTCCTCTGGCCGGCGGCGGGGTGGCAGTGCTTCTTCAACGAGCCGGTGCTGCTGCTGGGGTTTGTGCTGCTGGGTCGCTTCCTGGAGGAGCGGGCCCGCTTTCGCACCGGCCGGGCCATCGAGGAGCTGGCGGCCCTGCAGCCCGACACCGCCCTGCTGCTGCTCGGTGAGGGCCCCACCCGCACCGCCCGGCCGGTGCGGGTGGGGGCCCTGAGGCCCGGCGATCGGGTGCGGCTGCTGCCCGGGGATCGGGTGCCCGTGGATGGCCGGGTGCTGGAGGGGGCCTCGGCGGTGGATGTGTCGAGCCTCACCGGTGAGCCCCTGCCGCTGCAGGCGGCCACGGGCACGGAGCTGGCGGCCGGCAGCCTCAACCTGGAGGCCCCCCTCACCCTGGAGGTGCTGCGGCCCGGGGCCGACAGCGCCGTGGCGCGCATCATCCGCCTGGTGGAGCAGGCCCAGGCCCGCAAGGCGCCGATCCAGGGCCTGGCCGATCGCGTGGCCGGACGCTTCACCCTGGCGGTGCTGCTGCTGGCGGCGGGCACGTTTCTGTTCTGGTGGCAGTGGGGCACCCAGCTCTGGCCCCAGGTGCTGGCGGCGGCCCCCGCGGCCCACGTCCATGGCGGCCACAGGCCCCTGGGCCTGGGTGCGGAAACGCCCCTGGCCCTGGCCCTGCAGCTCACCATCGCCGTGCTGGTGGTGGCCTGCCCCTGCGCCCTTGGGCTGGCCACCCCCACGGCGATCACGGTGGGCACCGGCCGCGCCGCCCGCGCCGGGCTGCTGTTCCGCGGCGGTGATGCGATCGAAACCGCCTCGCGCCTGCACACCCTGCTCTTCGACAAGACCGGCACCCTCACGCTCGGGCGGCCGATGGTGAGCGACCTCACCGCCGTGACCCCCGGTGAGGCCGCCGAGCTGCACCTGCTGCAGGTGGCGGCGAGTTTGGAGGCCGGCACCCGCCACCCCCTGGCCTATGCCCTGCTCCAGGAAGCCCAGCAACGGGGCCTGGCCCTGTTGCCCGTGGATCAGCCCCGCACCGAGGCCGGCCAGGGGGTGGTGGGCGGCCCCTGGCGGGTGGGGCGACCGGGCTGGCTGGAGCACAACGGGGTGGCGTGCCCACCGGAGCAGCGCCGCTGGCTGGAGGCCCAGGAGCCCCTGGGGGCCACGGTGCTGGCGGTGGCGGAGGGCAGCCAATGGCTGGGCCAGGTGGCGGTGCAGGATCAGCCCCGTGCCGATGCCGCCGCCACGATCCGTGCCCTGGAGGCCATGGGGCTGGAGCTGGGGCTGCTGAGCGGCGATCGCCGCGGGGCCGTAGAGCAGCTGGGGAGCCGGCTGGAGCTGCCGCCCGAGGCCCTGGTGGCTGAGCTCCTGCCGGCCCAGAAGCTGGAGCGGATCCTGGCGGCCGGCCGCCGGGGGCTGGTGGCGATGGTGGGCGATGGCATCAACGACGCCCCGGCCCTGGCGGCTGCGGATCTGGGCATCGCCGTGGGCACCGGCACCCAGGTGGCCATGGACACCGCCGATCTGGTGGTGCTCGGGGAGCGGCTCGAGGGGGTGGTGACCGCCCTGCGGATCGCCCGCCGCACGATGGTGAAGGTGCGCCAGAACCTGGCCTGGGCCTTCGGCTACAACCTGATCGTTCTGCCCATCGCCGCGGGCGTGCTGCTGCCAGGCTTTGGCGTGCTGCTCTCCCCTCCCCTGGCTGCGCTGCTGATGGCCCTCAGTTCGATCACGGTGGTGGTGAATGCCCTGTTGCTCCAGGCCGATGGCTGAGCGCGGCCGCTTCCTGGTGCTGGAGGGCATTGATGGCTGCGGCAAGACCACCCAGCTGGAGCGCCTGGGGCGGTGGTTGCCCGCCTCGGGCCTGATGCCGGCCGGGGCCGAGCTGGTGCTCACCCGCGAGCCGGGGGGCACGGTGCTGGGCCAGGCCCTGCGCCAGCTGCTGCTCCACCCCCCTGGCGACGCGGCCCCGGATCCCATGGCGGAGTTGCTGCTCTATGCCGCCGATCGGGCCCAGCATGTGCAGCAGTGCATTCAGCCCGCCCTGGAGGCGGGCCACTGGGTGCTGAGTGATCGCTTCGCGGGTTCCACCGCCGCCTACCAGGGCTACGGCCGCGGCCACGATCTGGCGCTGATCGATCAGCTGGCCGCCATCGCCACCGCTGGCCTGGAACCGGATCTCACCCTGCTGCTGGAGCTGCCCCTGGCGGAATCGCTGCGGCGCCGCGGCCATCGGCCCGCCGATCGGATCGAGGCCAGCGGCGAGGCCTTTCTGGCGCGGGTGCACGCCGGCTTTGCCTCCCTGGCGCTGGATCGGGGCTGGTGCCGGGTGGATGCCACCCAGAGCCCCGAGGCCGTGAGCGCCGCCATCCAGCAGGAGCTGCGTCGGCGATTCCCACAGGAGGGCCCGGCCGGTGCCCGCTGATCTGTTTGAGGGCCTGGTGGGCCAGGCCCCGGCCACAGCCCTGTTGCGCGCCGCCCTGGAGCAGCAGCGCCTGGCTCCCGCCTACCTGTTCAGCGGGCCCGACGGCGTGGGCCGCCGGATGGCGGCCCAGCGCTTCCTCGAGGGGGTGATCGCGGGCCCAGGGGGATCGGCTGCGGTGCGGCGACGCCTGCAGGAGGGCAACCACCCCGATCTGCTCTGGGTGGAGCCCACCTACAGCGACAAGGGCCAGCTGGTGCCGGTCTCCCAGGCCGCGGCCGCCGGCGTGAGCCGCAAGGCGCCGCCGCAGCTGCGCCTGGAGCAGGTGCGCGAGCTGTCGCGGTTTCTCGCGCGGCGGCCCGTGGAGGCCCCCCGCTGCCTGGTGGTGATCGAGGCGGTGGAGGCCATGGCCGAAGGGGCAGCCAATGCCCTGCTCAAAACCCTGGAGGAACCGGGTGATGGCCTGTTGATCCTGCTCAGTGCCGCCGCCGATCGCCTGCTGAGCACCATCCGCTCCCGCTGTCAGACGATTCCTTTCAACAGGCTGGGCCCTGCGGATCTGGCGGCCGTGCTGAGCTCCCTGCCACCGGATCCGGAGCTGGGGGACGAAGCCGGCGCCGAAGCGGGAGCCGATCCAACGGAGTTGCTGGAGCTGGCGGCGGGCTCCCCGGGGGCGTTGCTACAACACCGCGAGCACTGGCGGGCCCTGCCGGAGGGGCTGGCCCAGCGGTTGCAGGCACTGGCGGCGAGTCCGATCGAGGCCCTTGCCCTGGCCAGGGATCTCAGCGAGGCCCTGGATGTGGAGCAGCAGCTCTGGCTGCTCAACTGGTGGCAACTGTGGCTCTGGCGGCAGCACCGCGACCGCCCCCAGCAGCTGCGGCTGGAAACCCTCAGGCGCCAGCTGCGGGCCTTCGTGCAACCCCGCCTGGCCTGGGAGGTGGCGCTGCTGGAGCTGTCGGGCGCGGTGGCGTTCTGAAGTGGCGCTCTGAGCTCAGGCGGCAGCCCTGCGCTGGTCGCGGGCTTCCTGGATCAGGGCGGAGAGTTCGTCGAGCTGAGCGCCACCACTCGGCAGTTCGAGGCAGTACCCGGCGCCGTACACGGTCTTGATGAAGCGCGGCTTGCGCGGATCCGGCTCCAGCTTGGTGCGCAGGTGGCGGATGTGAACGCGGATCGTCTCGATGTCGTCGTCGGGCTCGTAACCCCACACTTCCTTGAGGATCAGCGAGGGCGCCACGGTTTGGCCGTGGCGCTGCAGCAGGCAGTGCAGCAGCTCGAATTCCAGATGGGTGAGCCGCACCGGTTCATCGAACCAGATCGCCTCGAACCGCTCGGGCACCAGGGTGAGGCAGCTGTAGTTGAGAATCTCGTTGTGCTTGGTGGAGAGGGGTGCCCGATCACTGCGGCGCAACAGGGCCTTGATCCGCACCTGCAGCTCCTCGAGGTCGAAGGGCTTGGCCAGGTAGTCGTCGGCACCGGAGTTGAAACCGCTCACCTTGTCCTTGGTGCTGCCCAGGGCGGTGAGCATCAGGATCGGGATCCGGGCGGTGCGCTCATCGCGCCGCAGCCGCTGGCAGAGCGTGAGGCCATCCACCTTGGGCAGCATCAGATCCAGCAGGATCAGATCCGGGATGTACTGCAGAGCCAGGGCCTGGCCCTTGATGCCATCTTCGGCCCGCTGCACGTCGAAGCCGCTGTGCTCCAGATGCCCGGCCACCAGCTCGCGCATGTCGCCGTCATCTTCGATCAGCAGGATGCAGGGCTTCATAGGCGAGGGTGGATCAGAGGTGGCCGCAACCGAACTGTGGTGCGCACATTCTCTCCATAAGGTTGGTGTTGTGCAGAACCGTTGGCCGGTGCCATGCCGCGGCAATCCCGCTGCAGATCTGCCCAGGCCCCTTGCGCTGGCAGAGATCTGCCGGGCTTCAGCCCACCATGTCTCCCGCCTCGATCTTCAGGATCTCTTCCGTTCGGCTCGCTGCGACCGGCCATGAAAAAACCCCAGCCGGAAGGCTGGGGTTGGAGTAACTCCCCGGGCGGGATTCGAACCTGCGACCAATCGATTAACAGTCGATCGCTCTACCGCTGAGCTACCGAGGAAGGCGTCCCCGATCGGGACCCAGAGAACTTACCCCTCAGCCGTTCCCACCCGCAAGAGGGCTGAGGCGGGAACGCAGCACCTTGCCGGGTAGCCAGGGGCTGACGCTGCCCCGTTCCACCAGGGCGGCTCCATCGCACCAGTCGAGCTCGTCGAGCCGGTGGGTGATCCAGAGGGCCGTGAGCGGCTGCTCGGGCCTGCTGCAGAGCTGGCGGATCAGCTCCAGCACCTCGCGCTGGCTCGTTTCATCCAGCAGGGCGGTGGGCTCATCCAGCAGCAGCAGCTGGGCCTGGCTGGCCAGGGCGCCGGCAATGGCCAGCCGTTGCTTCTGTCCACCACTGAGGGTGTGAATCGGCCGCTCCCGGAATCCCGCCAGGCCCACCTGCTCCAGGGCGGTCTGCACGGCCTCCAGGCGGGCGCCGGGCGCCAGGCCGGGAGGCAGGGAGAGCTGGATGTCGCTGCCGCAGCTGGGCAGCAGCAGTTGGTGGTCGGGGTTCTGGAACACCAGCGCGGGCTTGATCGGGCGCTGCAGCCGGCCGCGCGAGGGCTCCAGCAGCCCGGCGATCAGCCGCAGCAGGGTGCTCTTGCCGCTGCCGTTGCCGCCCACCAGCATCCACAGGCCGGGCCGGGGGATGCTGAAACTGCAGTGGTTGAGGGCAAGCTGGCCCGAGGGCCAGCTGAAGCCCAGCTGATCCACCACCAGCCGGGGGGCGGTTTCCGCCCTGAGGGTGGCCTCAGCCATCAAAGGTGAAGCCGGGGCGCTTGCTGCCGCCGCCCACGGCCGACTTCTCGTAGGTCTGCACCGCCACCACCTCGCTGCTCAGCAGGCAGATGCGCTTGCTCTCCTCCTTCTCGCAGGTGAGCTCCAGCACGCGCGGATGGCCGCTCTCCAGGGCCTGCTTCACCTGGGCATAGAGCCCCTCGGCTGCGGCCTGCTCCTTGCGGTGCACCGCAACCGGCATGGGGCTGAGCTTGAGGGAGAGCTCGACGACGTACACAGGGACACGACTCTTGGACCAGGCCCCACTCTGGCGAATGGCGCCCGCCGAGGGGGTTCGCTGAGCGCTTTTACCTATTTCCCGCTCCGGAGCCCGCCACCGGGGGCCGGCTCCCCGTACCATTTGCGCTGTAAAGCTTCATGAAGCCGCTCTCATGACGATCGCTGTAGGGCGCGCGCCACAGCGGGGATGGTTCGACGTCCTCGATGACTGGCTCAAGCGCGACCGCTTCGTTTTTGTCGGCTGGTCGGGTCTGCTCCTGTTCCCCACCGCCTACCTGGCGCTGGGTGGCTGGCTGACCGGCACCACCTTCGTTACTTCCTGGTACACCCACGGCATTGCCAGCTCCTACCTGGAGGGCTGCAACTTCCTCACCGCTGCGGTGAGCAGCCCGGCCGATGCCATGGGCCACAGCCTGCTGCTGCTCTGGGGTCCTGAGGCCCAGGGCGACTTCGTGCGCTGGTGCCAGCTCGGCGGCCTGTGGACCTTCGTGGCCCTGCACGGCGCCTTCGCCCTGATCGGCTTCATGCTGCGTCAGTTCGAGATCGCCCGGCTGGTGGGCATCCGTCCCTACAACGCCATCGCCTTCTCCGGCCCGATCGCGGTGTTCGTCAGCGTATTCCTGATGTACCCCCTGGGTCAGAGCAGCTGGTTCTTCGCCCCCAGCTTCGGCGTGGCGGCGATCTTCCGCTTCCTGCTCTTCCTGCAGGGCTTCCACAACTGGACGCTGAACCCCTTCCACATGATGGG
>Ga0315899_10000635_pt1 | contig 41999 bp, 43 predicted proteins | sample LakEriMetagenome_2_FD_203518 | JGI IMG/M metagenome (GOLD analysis project Ga0315899, IMG submission 203518) | Freshwater fungal communities from buoy surface, Lake Erie, Ohio, United States - Buoy 4 MA112 | ecosystem: Environmental > Aquatic > Freshwater > Lake | place: USA: Lake Erie, Ohio...
ATCGTGACGCATATTTTATAAATACATTTTTTAATTTCTCCAACCGCAATGCCCCGATGACGTACCACCATTAACCCCTGGAGCTAGTCCAGCTGGGTTTACGGTTCCCGTATCAGTTGCATAAACAAACTTCCAACTCGTATTATTTTGTAAACCATCATAGTTTCCAAGCATATATTGATGATCTTGCCCCATAGTGAAGTTTTCTTCCCCACAATTTCCGTGTGGTTTGGCTACGTTACCTATGTTGGTTTCGTTAAATACATTCCATCTTCTTAAATTATAACCTCCATTATATGTGCCCTCATTACCAGCATATCCCTTACCCCATTTTGAGCTAATACCTTTTTGTTGACCGCTTGCACCCCATTGTTGGTTTGTTGTGAAAGTATCTGTGGCAAAAAACAATTTATTACCACTCTCCGAACCATAACCATAACCATAATTTTCATCTGAAAAACCAGATGCACCAAGAGAACTAGTGAGGGATGTTTTTAAAGTTAAGTATGGTTGCATATTTGGATAATACACACTATACATAACTTCATTAGTTAAATTAAATTTCTCTACAGTCGCAACACCACCACCAAATACCCAAGCAAATTCTGTTTCTTGGAATAATGTACCTAAATCGTCTCTTGCATTTGCTAAATCCCATTTAGATTGGTGTGCATACGCAGTTTCATTTACCATATGAACACCTGTTGTATATGTTGAATGTATTTGTGTTGCCGATTTCCATAGACCGTCTGTGTTAGTTGACCATACAAACAATATTGATTTACTACACGCACCAGATGTATATGATGCTGGATAGTCCATTAATTCACCTAAGTGAACTGTTTGATCGGTTGCATTTGTTGTGCGGTGTACATTCTTCCATGGTGAAGAATCTTTATAACCACCGGCCAAGTATGAGAAATTAATAATTTGTCTATATAAAAAACCTATTCTATCTGTATTTTGTGAACCAACTGGCTCCCATCCATCATCTCTATTTGATGCTGCTGTGTACGTGACAACAAAACTTCCACTACTAGATTCTTCAAGGTAAAGAGATCCTATTTCTGGGCTAGATGGTCTATTAGCTCTTGGTCCTCTAGGTATTATATATTGTCCACTAACATCTAAAGAGCCACTAACAATTACATTTTCTCTTAACATACTTTAATATACGTATTTTATCCGGTAACAACAAGTCTTCCTGTTCTATTTGCAGCAAAAGTTACTGTAACTGTTGTTGATGTTATGTTTATTTCAGAAGGGAAAAACATGTTACCACTACTATCAAATACTTGTGCAGTTAAGTTTGCTGTTCCTAAATTATGTGTAAAACTAACACTTGAAACGTTAGAAAATGTTGTTGAGTTACTTAATGCTACTCTCTTCCATGATTGCCATGTTCCGTTATTTTTACCTCTCGCGTACATTATTCCAGTTCTATAATCACCATAAATTTGATGCTGCCAGCTTGAACTATATACTTGAGAATAAAGTGCCCCATCTGTTGCATTACCTGTTAAGTTGGTTGAACTACCATCAACGTTGGTAACATATGTTGTACCATTCGCATCTAAACTATTTGCATTAACACCTTCGTTTGATCCTGTATTTCTAAATGCTCTGCCTTGTATTTGGCTTACGGTTAAAGAAATTGATGTTGTGCCAGATCCTGACGCATCACCACTTATTGATATTGATTGGTTTCCTGTTATGTAACCTGGCCCATTTGTAAGTTGATTTAGATTAGTTAAATTTCCTGAATGATATACACTATATTCGGTTGTGCCTGTCCCAACCCTAACTTTAACACCATTGGTATCCATTGGGTTAAGTACAATCATATCATCCGCATCATTAGAAACGCCAATAACTAATCGATTCGCTTCACCACTTGATCCACCAATACCATAAGGATGAAATTGTATAAAACCAAAATCTGATGGGTGATTTATATTTGTTCCGTCTTTTTCAGACTCGAAGAAAATACCGCTTACGCCTGAAGAATTACCTTTTAGTACAATATTATCTGCACCTGTTACGTAATTAGATGCTGTGGTATACGTTCCTCTTGAAAGTGACCCACCAACGGTTAAACCTCCAGTTAATGTAGCGTCTGCAAATGTTGGGGACGCACTTGTTGCCACTGACTGACCAATAGAAACAGTTACTGCTCCGGTTGTTTGATTAACAGAAACACCGGTACCCGCACTCACAGATGTTACTTTTGCGTCGGTATATGCTGTACCAATTGAAGTACCATTCCAAACACCTGTTGTAACAGTGCCCATATAAACTGTACCATCACCGTAAACTCTTAATAAATTATCTGCCCCCCAATGTCCTAAACTTACATAGTTACTATTAGAACCAGCACTAGACCAATTATAACCTAAGTAACCTGCGTTTTTAGTACTACCGGATACCCCAACAACAATTAAATTTGTTTGGCCAGCAGTTGTATTTGCTGCAAATGCTTCTATTGAATGATTAAAACTAGAAGCGCTTGAGTTATTAACCCTTAATGTTGGTGCATTTCCAGTACCAGTTCCTGATAATGTTAGACCACCAAATGTTGGTGTTGCGGCAGTATGTATGCTTTGCGGTAATGAGAATGTTACTGCGCCAGTACTTGCACTAACATTTACTTGGTTTGTAGTGCCGGCTACTGATGTTAATTTTGCGTCAGTATATGTTGTACTTATCGAACTACCATTCCAAGTACCTGAAGTTATGGTTCCGGTAGATACTGTTAAACCATTTATTGTTCCAGCAAAAGTGGCGCCAGCAAAATCTAAACTTAAATAATCTTTATATGTTGCATCGTCTCTAAATGCACTGAAAACAAATCTAGCGCTAGTTCCATTTAATGAATTTCTAACTAAACGAATATCACCAAGTACTCTACCGCTACCGATTGAGCCCCCTGGATTAATTTGTAATGTTATATTTGAATACTGGCCGGCAGCATTTGTTGTGCTTGTGTTTTGCATAACAAAGAAACGCCCAGCATCTGTTGGATCCGTGTTAGCTGTATATGTTTGTGTTGAGCCGGTTTGAACTGTTAACACACCTCTACTATCTGTTCCACCTATTTGTGCTCTACCTGTTATTGTTAAGCTAGCGTGTGTTGGTGAGCTTGTTGTTAATAATGCTTGATCAATATATGTTCCAAAACCTGTTGTTCCAGTTAATGCTACTTGAGCTGAACCGCTAAATGCCCCAATTGCGTTACCGATTGTTGCCGCGCTTATACTGCCGCCCAATGATGTGGATGTATTAGCAATGGTGATTGAGCTATTTGTCAAGGAACTATTACCAATGTTTGATAAAGTATTTGATGCACCACTAATTGTTTTATTAGTTAACGTTTGTGATGTTGTTCTTAATACAATATCATCTTCTGAACCAAGCACACCTGCAATCCATTTATCACTTGTTGTGTCCCATAATAATGAACCAGATGCGTTTGATGGTGAAGTAGCATCTCTAACAACAAGACCAGCATTTGTTGCGCCTGTACCATTCAATTGAATGATATTATCTGCAATATTAACCGTTGTTGAATTTACCGTTGTTGTTGTTCCCGATACAGTAAAGTTACCTTTCACAGTAACATCGGCACCACTTAAACTAAATGCACTATTAAATGAATTTGTAAAACTATTTAAACTACTTGTTGCAGTATGGATTGCATTTATGTTAGTTGTATTAGAGCTAGTATAACTGTTCAATGAACCTGTGCTAGTTTCCAATGCACTTAACCTTCCTCCGGTACTACTTGTAAAGCTATTTAATGACGCTGTTGTAGCTTCAATAACCCCCAATCTAGTATTATTAGAAGATGTATAAGAATTCAAACTACTTGTTGCAGTATGAATTGCATTTATATTGGTTGTATTAGAACTAGTGTACGAATTAAGTGAACTAGTTGATGATTCAATTGAAGTTAATTTACTAGAAGCACTCGATGTAAAAGTATTTAATGAGCCGGTTGTACTCTCAATAGAATTAAGTCTATTGTTTTGTGTTGTATTTGTACTATTGTTAGAACTTGTGTAACTATTAAAATCTGTTCTAATACTACTACTTGCACTTTCAAGAGAATTTAATCTTCCGTTCGCACTACTTGTAAATGTATTCAAAGAACTTGTGGTGCTTTCAATAACCCCTAATCTGGTATTATTAGAAGATGTATATGAGTTTAATGATCCTGTAGAGGTTTCAACATTTCCGATTCTAGTAACGGCATTGTTAAACTCTGTTTCTCTAACAATTCTTTGTTCTGAACCTAATTGACCCGCAATCCAATAATCATTCGTTGCGTCCCATAATAATGAACCAGAAACTTGATTTGGTGCTGTGGTATCTTTAACTCTTAATCCAGCAAATGATGCACCATTACCATTTAAATTAATTAGATTATTATCAACATCAAGTGTTGTTGTATTTACATTTGTTGTTGTTCCTTTAACTAATAAGTTACCTTTAATGGTTAAGTTAGATCCAGTTAATTCTATTGCTGTTTGTAAAGAAGACGTGTAAGAATTTAAACTTCCAGTTGCAATTTGAATTGCTGTTATATTCGGGCTTGTTATATTTTGTGTAACAATAAGTGTTCCTGTAACTTCTGTATTTGAATTAATACTTACCTTGGTTCCAGTATCTGTTATATTACTATCATTTAAATGCTCAATACCTGTTCCTTTTGGTATACGATTTAAAGTTAAGTAAGATTCTCCACCTAAATTGTTGGTTGTTTGAGGCCCCATCAATAAAATTGATGATGTTATAGCAGATTGATTTTGATGAACAAAAATCCATTGATCATTTACCGAATCAAATAACATCGATCCAGAAACTTGAGGTGATGAGCCACTATCTATTACAGCTAAGCCGCCAAATCTTGTTGATGGATTTTGAGCATTTACTGTAATTAAGTTTGTCCCGATGTTTAATGTACTTTGAGAAACGAAATTAATTGAAGACGAACCACCCACAATTAAATCTTGTGAGATGTATAATGAGCCGGTGATTGTTTGACTACCCTGAAATACATTACTTCCAGTTGTTGCATAACTACCGGTTTTCCCTTCTAGCGAATTCAATCTACTATCTTGCCCAGCATCAGTTGTTGCTAAAGATGAACTGAATGTTGAATAACCTGTTGTACTTGATAAAGTTACTTGTGCTGAGCCCGATATAACATTCTCAGCATTTAATCTATTCTTAATCGTTGTATTAATTGAACTTGTGAAAGAATTCAACGAAGATGTTGCAGTTTCAATTGATGCAATTCTAGTATTAGTACTACTTGTATAAGAATTTAAAGATGATGTTGTTGACTCAATTACACCTAATCTAGTATTTGTAGATGATGTGTAAGAATTTAATGAAGCAGTTGTTGAATTAACACTATTATTAATTGCACTTTGAGAACTTGTGTAACTATTAAGTGAGCTAGTGCTTGTTTCAATAGCATTTAATCTATTGTTTTGTGTTGTATTTGTAGAATCGTTAGAACTTGTGTAACTATTAAAATCTGTTCTAATAGAACCGCTTGCTGTTTCTAAACTAGTTAATTTATTATTCGCACTACTTGTAAATGTATTTAATGAGCCAGTAGATGTCTCAATTGCATTCAGTTTTACATTTGTACTTGATGTATATGAATTTAATGATGATGTAGCAGTATGAATAGCAGATAAGCTATTGTTAACGCTAGTGGTAAATGTATTTAAAGATCCAGTAGAAGTTTCAATTATACCTAATCTTGTATTTGTTGAAGATGTATAACTATTAAAATCACTTCTAATAGATGAACTAGCGGTTTCTAATGAACTTAGTTTAGTGTTTGTACTTGAAGTAAAAGTATTTAAACTTGATGTTGATATTTCAAGACTATTAAGTCTACTATTGTTGCTAGATGTTACTTCTTGAATACTACTTACTCTTGAATCAATTGAAGTTGAGAAAGTATTATATTCATTGTTTAAAATTATTCTTTCTTCGGTACCTAGCTGTCCTGCCTTCCAATAATCGGATGTGCTATCCCATAGCAACGAACCGGATGCGGTATTTGGTGCAGTGGGATCTTGAACCACTAGACCAGCATTATTTGTGCCAGTGCCATTTAATTGAATAATGTTATCACCAATATTAACTGTTGTAGAATCTATTTGTGTTGTTGTTCCCTTAACTAACAAATTACCCTTAATTGTTAAATTAGATCCGGTAACTTCAACCGCCCCCAATATAGAAGAGCTAAATGAATTTAAACTACTTGTTGCAGTATGAATTGCATTTATGTTAGTTGTATTTGAACTTGTATAGGAATTCAAACTACTTGTTGCAGTATGAATAGCATTAATATTAGTTGTATTAGAACTTGTATAGCTATTTAAACTAGCTGTTGCTTGATTTAAAGCTGTTAAGGGAGTTGCAAAATCCAATAACCCAATTTGTTGATCTGTATAGTTTTTAGAATCCAATAATGATCTACTAATTGACTGAGAAATTGATGTACTGAATGATGTAAAATCTGTAGTACCCGTAATAGATATTTGAATAGCACCAGACACCACACCGTCCGCATCCATTTTGTTCTTAATTGTTGTGTTAATTGAACTCGTAAATGTGTTTAAAGATCCTGTGGATACTTCTAAAGCAGATACCCTACTATCATTTGATGATGTATATGTATTAAAAACCGTTTCATCTAATTTACCGGTTCCAATTGGCTGACCATTCAATGATATTGACCCCGTTATATTAACAGAACCAGTAACAGATAAAGATCCACTTATTGTTTGTGAACCAGTTAATGAATTTGACCCGGTTGTTGCTATTCTGGATGGGTCAATATATACAACATTTCTATCCGCTTCAAGATTTAATAAATCTGATTGAACAGAAATTCCGCTTCCCATTCCTGGGTGTGATGTGCAGAAATAATATAGCGTTGATGGGGTTGTGTCCGTTACAACTATTTGAATATAATCTGGGGTAGCTCCTGTGGTTACACCGGTGCTGTATATAACACCGCCATTGTGTGTACCATCATTTGTAGTTGAGAACCTAAATGGATGGGCTCCAATATTTGGAAATAAGAATTTATATGTGAATCCCTTAACTAGGGTTAGTTGTGGGTTTCTAACATTATCAATGAAATATTTTCCTGCTGAATCCGTTACTGATACTGTCACCAATCCATTTGTACCAACATTAATGTTATTAACCTTTAAATTACCTGTAATTTCGGTGTTTGTGTTGATTAATAAACCATTTGCTTGGGATATAGATGCGGTAGCATTACCTTCGGAAATTTGGCTTAAATTAAGCCCTGTTACCCCACTAGCCGGTATATTGTATAAACCAGACCCGTTACCGCTAAAAGAGCCGGTAAATGAACCGGTATTATATGAAGAAGTGAACTGATGAAAGCTAGATGTTAGGGTATAGGAAGCGGCATGCGAAGCTGAAACCGCATTTTCCGCAGTACCAGAAATAGTGGCAAATAATGTACCTAAAACCGTTAAATCGCCCGAAACTTGGCCGGAGCCCGATACCGACAGCGAGCCGGATATTTGTGGATCAAAAATATTCATCTAAATATTGTGTTATTTTATTTAGATAAATACTTTGTTATCCTTTCTTGGTTACTTCTATATTAGGCTTTTTGCCCCATTCCGATATTTTTTATTACTATCAATCTTAAATGTAAATTCAGTATCAAGGTACCCTTCTAACTTACTTAAACCGAAAGGGGTATAGTATAATTCATCATATGTTAGAAATAAGCAATCATCACAACTTAATAGGTATTCATTTTCCTTAATAATTGTTTGTTCCATTTCTAAGATTTTAGAATGATTCTCTAATAAAAATGATTTTTCAATGGTATATGGTTCAAATTTTTTTTCAACTAAATCCGCGTATACTCTACTTTCAGCTTGATCTTTAATATTATCCCTAGTTAAAACTATCTTTTTATCAAAATAAGATTGAATTTCATTATATTTTGATTCAGAGGGGGTTATTTTTATGATAATGTCAGTAGGTAAGGGGTAAATTAAGCTACCTCTGTGGTAATCACAACCATAATGCGCCATTAACAATTGGGCTAATGCTGTGGACCCCGTTCTATGTGTTGTATAAATTAGAATTTTCATTAATATGTTTTAATATACTTTCAGCTATAGATAAATGACCGTCATAACTTGGGTGGTAATCTATGATAGCAGAATTTGTATCATGCATAATTGTATGTTTATCTCTAATAATTTTTTGTAAAATTCCATCTTCACTTGTAGAGATTAGATTTTTTGGTTTCTCATACATACCTGGCCAATAATCTTCGTGTATTAAATAAATCTGTAATCCTAGTGAGGTTAAAAAATTAGAAAGTTTAATGAACCTCCAAATTTGTCTTTCATAATATTTTTTAGTTGATAAAAACTCGGTAAAAAAATATTTTATAAGATTATATTTTTCTTTGGTCAATTTTAATTCTTTTTTATTTGTTTCACCTGTAGAAAATGTCAAAGCATCTTCTCCGCCATTTTCATATTCTTTCACAATATTTGTACTAAAAACGGTTTTAAAGAAATAGGGTGACTTGTTGTCTGGATCATATATATTATCACGACTATTAACTTCCCAGCCACCAAATAACTTTTTTTCCTTTACAAATGGAAAGTCATATCTAGCACTTGTAGAAATTTGAATTACAATAATGTCGTCACTTTTAAATTCACTCAAATTATCAAAAACGTAATCAATAATGTGGTCGTTACTGATACCATTAACACCATAATTTAAAAGGTTTAAACCAAGTGTTGATGCAACATGTTCAGCCCATATTGGTCTATCTAAATCTATGTAATCCACATACTTTACATTGAATGTATTATCCAAATTACCGGGAAATTTCCTACACCCATATCCAAAAGTAAAACTATCGCCAAATGTCCAAAGGTTATTCATGATATGAATTTATAAAAATATTCTGATTGAATCAAGTGTCCCTTTTCACCAAAATGATCATCATTTAATAATCCATTGGTTTCCATTCTAATATCTTCTGCTCCCAATGAAATTAAATAAGATCTGAGATCGTTATGTTCAGCCCCAATAAATCCAGGTCTATTTAATGTTTGATCAAAAGTCCAATAAAAAAGTTTAAACCCCTTTAATTGATGATATCCATTAATTAGATTCATCCAATTATCAATTTCGTTTGCCCATTTTTTATTTACTCTGTTTCTGGATATCTGATTAATTGTTTCTAATTCAATACCGTTTAATAATCTTGGGGTGTTGGGATTGTTTATTGCGTAAGGTCTTACAGTTATAAAACTTTCTGTATATTCATCATATAACCTATAGTTTTGAATATTCGCCCATCCAATAATTACTATATCATCTTTTTGAATTTTGTTCGATGCTTTACAAAACCACTCAAAAATATCATAGTTTGATTGACCTTCAATAGCATAGTTATTTAACTTTAAATTAAGTTTTGATGATAATAACTCTGACCAGGATGGTGGAAAATTATCGTTTCTAAGGCGTCTATAATATTCATATCGCCTCTCTTTAGTTCTACCAAAAATTGAGGATGCATTGTCTCCAAAAACCCAAAGTCTATTCAAAATTAATTAGAATGTTTAGCTCTAATAGCCGCAAATAAAATTTGTAAAATGTTTAATGATGCTACTTTATCTGCTTCCGTTGCTGCTGTTTTTATCTTCATTTCAATATATTTTATTTTTTAAACCCTAATTTTTCCCAAATAATTTTGAATGGGCAAACACCAGTAAGTGCCGCTAATGGTAATATAGTTGGTGGAGCCCAATGCAGCCAACTAACATTTTCAAAACCAGCTAAACAATTGGCAATAAACACAACAATTCCTACTGATAGAAATGTCATTCTTGCTGACGGTGAGGCATCACCTAAATTAAATAATTTCATAATTTTTATTTTTCTTCATCATAAACTAATATGCCATTAGCATAGAAGTTTTTATTATCTTCAATAAATAAAGTGTATGTTTGAACATCGTTTAACTCTTCGTTAATTGATGTTACCTCAACACCTGAGTTATTTTCATCTACACATGTTGTACCAATTGAAAGTTGTGTAACGTCACCTTTATACCATTGCATCGTTTTTTCTGGTAAATAAGATGTTAGGCTACCTTCGATGGTATAGTACGGGTGGTCAAATGTATTTTTATTTGTTACACCATTACTAAACCCAACTTCAACAATATCATTATGTATTGGCGAAACTACTTGTAAAACTTTTTTAAGTTCTTTAGTTTGTGTTTCAAAATTAAACGACCATACCATGTCACCGACTTTTATGTCTTTGATTAGGACATCGCCGTTTTCTGTTGCGACCTTAGTATCTTCAGTAAAACAACAGAAACCAGACCAAGTACATTTGTTGTGTAATAATATGTCACCAACAGTATTTCGGCTTATTTCGTTTGTTGAGGTTCCAGCAACAAAAACGTCAGCTGGTTCTATATCTAATATTACAACACTACCTGAATACCAAACATTTTCTTTTTTTGTAACGGGCAACATTAAATTTTGTGTGGTAATTACCGAGTCGTTTAATGTTGTTTCGTAGGCCGTCTCAAAAGTTATACTACCACTTACTGAACTACTAATAAGTAAAACTTCAGCACTACCCAATAAGGATGATCCGCTAACTTCATTATTACCATATTCAAGATTAGTTAACCAACCTTGGTAAGGTGTTTTAGTAATGAAACGAACGGAAGCCGTTTCGTATGAAATGATATCGCTTAAGCTACCTGTTGCTGACCATTCCAATGTACTCTCCATGGTTGCGTCTACACTTAAATTAGATAATCTAGCCGATTTGATTATGTCTCCAGCAACTAGATTCTCTATTGTTGTTGTTTCTTCATTACCTTCACTAACTTTAATAACCTCATAGAAACCAGGAACCCCCATACCTAATAAATTAGGATTTGAAAAATACATAGCTTTCCACATATTATCTAATTTATTACCAGTATAAGTAATTTTTGATGTGTCTAATGGTAATTGGTTATTTGTTATTGTTACACCTAGTGGAATAATAGTTTCTACATCTGAAAGTAGAACAATTGTCATTCTAATTACATCACTAATTTGCCCATCAGAGCTAAGATTATTATTGATCTGATATTCCTGTAACATAACACTGTCTGAGGTGCCTGTTTTTAAATCTGTGAGTTCCTCAGATGTCTGAATATTATAAAAAGCAGGGAAGTTTAACTTATCGAAATCTGGAAGTATTTTCTTAGCGATAACGTTAGGAGATGGGGCATTACTAATTGGGGTTGTTAAATTATCTAAAATCGATCCATCCTCACTATATTTTACATATGTTTTAGGTAAAATTGATTGATTACCTGAGTCAAACAATAACTTAACAACTTCAGACTTATCTCTACAATACGTGTCATCGATAATCGCAGTAACATCATATGCACATCTTAAATAAAATGCATTTGGTTCTTCGGTGATAGATGGTACTGTAACACTGTTATTCAATATTACAATAGTTTGTAGTGTGATAGACTTTTCATTACATTTTTCTTGAAATAGATTGATTACATCTTGAGAAATATGCTTTCTTTTATAAATTATAACCAATTTATTGTACGAATTTGTCTCCAAAAATGTAAATAATGGGCCCAAATCCAAGTAAGGGATGTCTGGTAAAAATAAGTCAGCATCCGTGTTTATTTCTAGCAATTTATACCCATTTTCCAGTTTAAGTATGTCTGCACCAATTAGTACACTTTTCATATGTTTTTTAATTAAATTATATTCTTTTTATCTGTTTTTTTATATATAAATACCTCAAGTTTCTCTTTAGAATCTTGCCCATCATTATAAAATAACATAAATCTGTCCCCAAATTCTTTTTTATAACCCACCATGTTGCTATAAGAAAGATACCAGCTATCAATAGTTATGTTATGCGGGTAAGTACGTTCTCTAACCTCAATCCGATCTAAACAAGTTTCTAGATCTGCGTATACCATAATCATAAAAGTCTGATATCCTCTTTTTTCTAAAAAAGACCTCTGATAAAATATGATCTCCGGGTCCCTCCCAATTGAATCGATTACAATATTATCCTCATTTTCCACAGAACTATTGAACTTTTGATCATTAATACCTTTTGATTTTTCAAACAATTCTAATGCTTTTTTACTGTTTTCCGGAGAAAAGTCTTTAATTTTTAGATTAAGGCCGCACTTTATTAGCTCTTGTTCATATATTAAATCAATATCAATAATTGTGTAGTTTGGAAAATACGTTTTTGCTAAGGTGCTTTTCCCGCTACCCCCACTTCCACATATGAAATAAGCTTTTTTAGTTTTCATTTAAGTAGGATTTTATTAGGGTAATGTCTTCGAGGTGTTTGTCCGGGTTATCCCCATGCTTCATTATAATCTCTTTATCAAGCAGGTGAAATTTTGGTGCTAAAATTCTTATATTGTCTTTTAAAACATAGATATTGCTACCATAATTAACAAATAAATGAAATTCGTTTAATTTGGTCTTTTTGTCAAAACAAGTGTAAACATCATATTCTAGCTCACCGTGTCTAATTTGAATTCCTGGATAAATGCGAAAAGATTTTTCTAATTGATTTTTATATGTTAACCAATCGAGATGTAAAATATTGACATCTAAATCATTAACATCTCTTTCTATTATATTTTGCATTTTTAACCCCAAGGACCCACTTAATATGATTTTACCTTCAGTTATATTGTATAACTGATTAAAAATTTCATTATAAGAGCTTGTTGTTATGTTTTCTATCACCTTTTCTTAATGTATTATTATTATAACCAAAAATATCTTCATAATACATGATTTTCTGGTCTAATCTTGAGGCGATTACTTTTAATTTATTCTCCCACCTTAAAATTTGATCATAAGATTCATCATAGTTTGGTGTTTTTTCCCAAAAATATTCAGTCTCAAAATCGAACCCGGGGGTTTCGTTTCTTTTATAATTTAAAAACGCCCAGCTTTCAATACATGCATTTATATTTTTTCTGCTTAATAAATAAGTTTTATCAAATTGGCTACTGAAATTTACATACCAATCAACATCAAATTCATCATTAATCAACGTTTTAACTATTACATTATCTTTGGTGTAATCTGTGTCAAAATTTTTTAGTTTATTGAATTTAGATGCCATTGGGGCAAATGGTTCGAAAACAAAAGATAATAACTGTTCTTCAGCTAACTTTTTAGAAAAAGAAGTTGACCCTGTTCTTGGTAATGATAAAACCAGAATTCGCATTAAACTAAATTTTTTGTATATATACCCGATTTTCCTTTGTGAATCGTCTGCCAGCTTCCCCAGTTAAAATTAGAAAAGTTTAGATCGTGTGCTAACATTTCTTTTACCTTTAAATTATGTGTTGGGAAATTAAAGGCACCTTGTTCATTATAAAGCTTTGCTAATTTATCTGGTAGAGGGGTGTTTTTATAGTCTACCCAAAATTTAGTATCTAATCGATCACATGTATAATGGTGTCTAACAAACAACATATTTTGTTCATTGTAATTAAACATTCTTTCGTTGTATAGATCTCTATATTTTTCATCGAAGTTATAATCTAACAACCCCTTTAAAAACATTATACTTGTCATCATAGATGTCGCTTCCATTGGCTCTAGAAAAGACGACGCTAACCCAACAGCAACACAGTTTTTAACCCAAAACTTTTTATATGTTCCACTTTTAAATTTAAACTCTTTTACTATGTCAAGTTTTCTACCAAAATATTCCTCCGCTTCGGATAGGACTTCTTCTGTTGTTGTATGTTTGTCTGAGAATACATAACCAGATCCCCATCTATGTTTTAATGGTGCACCCCATACCCAACCATTTTTCATTGATATTCCCTTAGTCCATGTTTTGGTCTTTTGAATATCAGGGTTATCTTGTGGTAAGAAAAAAGCAATTGCTGAATTACAAAGTAATTGATCAGCATAAGACACCCATTCAGTTTTAAAATGTTTACCGATAACTAATTCTTGAAACCCACTGCAATCAAATACAAAGTCGCATTTAACTATTTCACCATTGTCCAGAATTATTTCATTAATACCATTTTCATTCTCATTAAACCCTTTGATGATAGCGTCTATGCGTTTTATATTTTTATCTTTTGAAAATTCTTCTAAATATTTTGCCACTAATCTGGCATCAAAATGATATGCATAAACCAACTCATTATTTTGAAAGTTATGCTTAAATGATTTCCCATCTCCTCTCCAATTGACAAAATCAATACCATACTTTTTTGTGCATCCGGTTTTCTCCATAAAGTCCTCTTCATTTATGTTTAACCTTGATAGAATTGTGGGGAAATTTGGTGTTGTTCCTTCTCCGGCGCCTAATATATCTATTTTTGAACTGGCTATTAATGTCACATCGATATTAGCCCAAAATTTTTGAGCAAATAATGCTGTTAGCCAACCAACAGTTCCTCCACCTATTACAACAACTTTTTTCATATTAACGAACTAGTATTTTTAATCTTCAGTTTACAAAAAAATGTAAACGTTAACCTTCCATTATTAATGTCACTACCAAAAGATTCTTTCAATGAGTGCCACTCATTTGAGGGGTAGATGACTAGTCTATTATAAATATTTTCAAGATAATGAATTTCAACCCCCCTGTCATTATAAAAAGAGGTCCCCGATTTAGGTGGTGCCCCTGGACTTAGATAAAGAACCCCAGCGTAATCTGATTTCTCATCTTTATGGATCATATTTTCATTTCCACCATCCTCACTTAACGTGTAGTGAAAATAATATTTAAAATCTGAATGGGTAAATTTGGGATCTAAAGTTAATAATCTTTGTTTAATTTTATCCCCTAAATTAGACGCTAATTCGTTCTCTTCTAAACATCTATAACCCTTCCACCCCTTACTATCAATTGGCGATTTTGTGTATGATAACAACAACGCCTCTTTTCTAACGTGGTCAACATTATCTAAAAAATCATCAATAATTATGAGGTCGTTTTTATTCATTCGTGTCTTTTTTCAACCCAAATTTTATCCATTTATACCAAACTCTTTCATGTAAAAAGTAGATAAGTGGTTTAATACATAATTCAACCATACCCATTGATGATGCTATCACAAAATTACCAGTAAAAATATAACCAATAATTGTTGTTTGCAAAGTGCCAACAAGTCTGTACGAAAATGCTTTTGCTATGTGTCTTTTAACTTGTACCATTATAATAATTTTGTTTTAATTTCAGATAATCTAACCTTTTTTTCGTCTGAAAATACCCACTCTTCAACTAATTGAGTGTTCATGTTTATTTTTAAGTAATCAAATATTTCTTTTATTGTTTCAATATTTTTATTGACAAAAATATCTTCATAATAATATATTTTTTTATTATGATTTTTAGAATAATCAGTTAATGTTTTTTTACTATACGTTACCCGTTCGTCCCATTCATTAATTACGTCTTCCGGTACAGTCGATAATTTATAAACTTGTTTGGTGTGCCAAAATTTATTATTACTATGTGTTAGGTATGCAAAACTTTCAATTTGTGATTTTTTATCTATTCTATCTAATAAGATTATTTTATCAAAAAAACTAAAAATCCACTCTTCAATGAAATCGTCTGTCTTGTCTAATGGTTTTTGATTTGTAATAGTTTTAATTAAAACATCTTTATGCTTCGATATAAATTCTAATTGATTTGAATCAATTTCATTAACCCTATTTATTTTTTCGTTAAATGGTTCGGTAATTGTATAGTAATCTTTAGTAAGATGGGTTTTAATTAAATTATATAGTGATGTTGAGCCAGCTCTACCAGTTGAAACAATACATATTTTCATTTTTTTATTCTTTTAAAGTCCCGTCTGGGTTCATTTCTCCGGATCTAATCGCTGTCCCGCTTATCTTAGAAATATCAGATGGGGGCTCATGATAAATAACCTCATAACCAACACCTCTACCATAGTTTACCGATTCAATATCAGGAATAATAGATAAAAGAATCTTATCAAAATTATTTATAAAGAATGGTTCATTTGATAATTCTTTAAGGATTTGCTGTGCAGCCTTAGGGTTGTTTTCATCTTGCTGAACATCTCGTATTGCTACCCAAACATTTTTACCTTTATCTAATTGTTGGCGAATAAGCCATTCATGGCCAGCATGCCAATTTTGCCATCTTCCGATGTACATTGCATATTTCTTCATAAGAAAAGTGTATTAAGTAATTTATTAGTGGATTCTTCTATTGATTGATCTGTTGTATTCATATCAAGATACCTTTCTGTTGGCGGCTCATAGTCATCAACAGCAAAATGTTCTCTACCTCTTGTTTCAGTGGTATGAACATATATTTCTACAACAGAGTTCTCTGATTTAAATTTATCTCTCTGGTCTTTATATGGTGAAACTAAAGATACAATTACCGAATATCCTTTGGTGTTCAAGAACTTAGCAATATCTTGTGCTCTTTCGATATTCTTTCTGCGCCCAGCCTCTGAATAATCTTTATTTTTAAACACATCTCTTAGGTGGTCACCATCTATATGTACTGTTGTTGCAGCTGGGAGATGTTTCATTAATTCAAATGCCAGCGTTGTTTTACCCGATCCGGGTTGTCCTGTAAACCAATATATCATAGTATTAATATACTAAATTTTATTAGAAAAGTCAAATTTTATATCAGCTTTACGGGAGTTTGTTTCGGCCCGCCGTCTTGCATATTAAAATTTATTACGCATCTATGTGACTTACCATAAAATGGCTTAACAGAATGTACAATATCATATGGCCATATTATCAACATACCTTTTTTAGGTCTAATAAAATGTGACATACCTCTTAGGTGAAATGTAAATACACCGCTATACGGATGATCAGATAATGGTTCACCATCTGATAGATAATAACCACCCACAAAATTTAAGCGCGTTTCTTCCTCTGGAGACCATCTACAATGATTATGTTGATTGTGACCTCTACCTTCAGTTGGTGAGTAGAATTGTATCCAGCTTTCCGTTATTGATGGGTTCTCGTTATTTTTTAGGTATAAACCGTTTAATAACTCAACAAACCCCTCCTCGCATCTTTTCCGTATTGTTTTAACACATTCTTCTGTTCTATTTAAAAAGTCATTTGGTGGTACTGAAAATCTACTACCGATTGGGTTATATTCGGTAGGTTCAACCCATTTGTCTCTTCTGTCATAGTTTATTGTGTATGTCGATTGTCTGATGTGATCATATTGTTCTGGTAACTCTTGTCCCATCAATTTTTGATTTTCATTTAATTGATTAAACCCTAAATCATAAACCTCATCATGTAAATCATGATCATCATACTGTTTCATGAAAACAGGTACTGGTGCGAGATAAAATAAATTTTCTTTATTTGATGGGATTAATGGATCGTGAAAATACATAATAGAATATACTTAAATTAGTTTATTTTTTAAAGGTTTTAATGTTTCCAATTCCACCTTTAATTGACTAGTTCTCATTTTTCTAAATTCTTCATTTGTTTTAAATGCGTGTTTACCGAACCAGACGTGTTCATATTCTAAATTTTCAACATGGTTGATTCTATTGGGGTCTAATACCCAAAATAACCCTTTACCAACTTCTGGTTTTTCTACAGGTAATTCGGGATATGATAAGTACAGTCTGTTTTCTATGGTTTCAACTTTTGAATTGAACTTTCTCAATGTATATCCTAATATCCCTTGATCAGCAATTAACCACAACCATTCTGGTATGTAATCATATTCTCTATTGATTATGTCTAGATGTTTTTTCAAATACTCATCTCTTATCTTGATGTCATTCATAAAGATAAATGATGTGTTTGGTATCATCATATTTTGTTGAAAGTCATCAATACCACCTATCTCATCAATTTTTTGTTTAAAAACAAAAAACTCTCCTCTTTGTATTTCCCATTGAGTGTGGACTAAATCATAGTCCCAGATCCATTTTGGTAATTCACTTCTAACAATAAAATCTAAATCTAAAAATAGGTATGGTATTGGCTCCTGACCCATAACTATTGATTTACCTGTTGTCCAAAATCTACCTGATTTAATATTTGGGTGATTTTTATTAAAGTTTTCTAGCACATCAGTATCAATTTCATCCCACAAGTCTAACATGTTCTTTTTCTTGTAAAAATTATAACCAACTAAATCTGTATATAATTTAGTTTTACCAATGTGTTTTTTGGCTCTTCTGACCGCTATTTCTTGAATAAGTAATTCGTAATCAACAATATCATATTCATCATCAGGTAAATCAAACATTTTTAATTTGTTATACCCTTGAGCATCTTGTTTATAGAAAAAAGGTTTTGTCCAATTAACAAATATTACTTTCATATAATGTTTAATAATTTAAGAACGTATGATAACGCAAGTCCTTCAGCATTATCATACCCAGGATAATTTTGCTGTCTTAATGACATATTTCGAAATATGGGTTGTATGTCTTTCAATTTTTTAATTATTAATTTTGAATCAATTTCTTTGCTAAAAAATAATTCGGTTTCTCTTATAACTGGTAGAGATTTATAGTCCACATTTTTTTCTTCCCAATAATTTATAATCGGCTCAAAAAAATTATATTGAAGGTAGTTTTCAAATATATCTCCATAGGGCCAATGTGATTTATAGTAAAATAATTGATTTTTTGGGAAACTTAAATCCACTTCATTTATCTTGGTTACATCGAGATAGAATACATCTTCTTTAAATTTATCGACCAAATCTAAACTAAAGTATAATTTATCGAAATATGAAAATTTTTCGTTTTCATATTTTTGACAATAAAAAACATCGTCTCTAACTAAATCACTTAGTAAGGATATTTTGTGTGACTTAAACGATTCTATTGCAAAATCTAACTTGTTTGTGTATTCTTCGCCGACTGCGACCAATGAAATGATCATGTTTAATGTTTATAAATAAACGGATCTCTTTTCTGAAGCTCTTTCAATTTTTTATTGAAACGTCTTTTTTGTTTAAACTCAAATATTTTTTGAGTGATCCACTTAATTATCTTTTTCATATTTTACTTGTATATTAAATAATTACCCATGACTAATAAATCCATTTCGGTATCTCTGAAAGTATCTATTGCGTCTTTAGGTGTTAGAACCATGGTTTTATCTTTAATATTGAAAGATGTGTTTAATAAAATAGGATATCCGCTTACTTTTTCAAATTCACATAACAAGTCATATATTATGGTGTTTTTGTATATTGTTTGCACCCTGGCGCTACCATCAACATGGGTTACAGCGGGTAATTTATCGATGTATTCTTTTTTAACTTGAACCACTTGATTCATATATGGTACATCATCTGTTAAATCAAAATAAATGTGTTGTTTTTCTTTAATTACCATTGGCGCAAATGGTCTGAACCCTTCTCTTTTTTTAATTACTTTATTTATTTTATCTTTCATATTAGGTAACAGTGGACTAGCAAGTATAGATCTATTACCGAGTGCTCTAGCACCAAATTCAATGTGCCCCCTATACCATCCAACAACCTTTCCTTTATGTATTAATCTGGCGACATTATCTATCAAACGTTTTTCTGATGTAAACTTAAAAAATTTTAATCCTTTTGTTTTTTTAATGTAATCATCATAAAAATAACTAGGGCCTAAAAAAGGATTTTTTGTAATTCTACTCTTTAGATTTTTATTTTTAACTAGATAGTGGATGCACGCCCCTATTGATGAGCCAGCATCTGATGGGGCCATTGGAATCCATAGATTATTAAAGTGTGTGTTTTTAACAACCTTTCCATTAGCAACCCCATTATAAGCACACCCACCAGATAAACATAAATTACCATTATCATTAATAATACCTATAGACTTTATAACCTCAAGAAATATTTCTTCGTAACGTTTTTGAATAGCGGCCGCTAAGTCCATGTGATTACCGGTTATTGTTTCATCCGGTGTTCTAGGATCAAGATCTAATAGTTTACTTAATTTATAGTTAAACATTGATTTTGTTGATCTGTCCCAAGTAAAAACATCCATATCACATATTAGTTTGGTGTTTTTAAAAGTAATAAGTTTTCTTACTTTTTCGATATAGGTGTTAGGATTACCATATGGGGCTAACCCCATGACTTTATATTCCCCTTCATTAGGTTTAAAGCCAAGGAATGACGTCATTGCAGAATAAAATAATCCTAATGAATGTGGGTATTCAGCTAAACTTATATAATCAATACCAACATTATCCGCTAATCCAATAGACATTGTATCAAATTCCCCCACGCCATCGATACACAAACACATTGCATTTTGAAAATTAGATGTGTAAAAAGAATAGTATTGATGCGATTTATGGTGTGTGGAATAAAATATATTTTTCGAATATTTGGTCAAAATTTTAGATAAAACTATTTTATTTTTAACCGATTCAAGATAAGAACCAATTGTATGTATTGGATTGTTTAAAAAATTTCTTTTTAAATTGTTAACAACTCTTTTGTGTTTTAAATCGGGGGACTCGTAATAGCAAACAGCTTCTATCTCATTTTCCTTTATTTTAAAGGTTTTTAAGATATATTCTATTGTTTTATATGGAAAGGATTTATCATGTTTTATACCAGTAAACTTCTCTTCTTCACACGCAAACACCAGCGCCCCATTTTTAAACAGACAAGCAGATGAGTCGTGATAAAAAGCAGAAATTCCTAGTATATACATTACATCAAATTATTTTTACCTCCATAATATATAGTATCAGGTTTATTTCTTTCTCGCCAAGGATCTAAAATAACACTACCTTCTGGGAAGATGGTATCTTTATACACCCCCATATGACCCAATAGGTATATAGCTGGTCCGATTATTTGGTCATAAGAAAGGTTATAGTTCCATAAATAATCCCCTATTAATTTAGAATATGAACCGTCAACAAGGGATACCCCTGGCTTATAACTTTCCCCTAAAATAACTATGGGTAATGCGTGTTCATCAGAAAGGTCCATTAATTTTCTAGCAATATTAAACGCTTGTTTTTCTCTTGATTCAATAATACTATCAAACAAATCGTACCCTAATCCAAGGTCTTTTGCTAACCATCTTAATGCGATATTATCTCTTGGGTGGCAAGACCCACCATCTCCCATCCCTGCTTTCATATAAGCGGAACTGGTTATTCTTTTCGAGCTTCTTCCTAATGCCCCGGTAATGACATCAGTATTCATATTTCCATTTTTTTCAGCAACATCCATTATCATATTAACCAATGATAATTTTACTGATATAAATGTGTTATAAAAAATTTTAATTGCTTCCGCATCGTCCCATGTTCCGATTTCGTATCTAACATTTTCAGTAGTAAAGGTTTTATAAAAATCAATAAGTAATTTAGCGTCCCCTGTATAATGCCCAGTCTCTGTGCCTATGATAACCATCTCTGGATTAATCATATCTTCTTTAACTGTTCCCATGGCTATTAGATATGGGTTATAAATAAATCTAAAATTATTGATTAGAGGGATGAGCTCTTTTCTTGTGGTCCCAGGTAAAACTGTTGAAATTAAAACAACCAATTGTTGTTTTGTAGTGTATTCGTTTAACTCTTCTAAAATGTTTTTTACTATAGAGTAATCAAAATCTTTTGGCTCTAAATGTGATGTAGCTTTACTACCATCATAATCTGGGTGATGAGGTGTCGGAATAGCAATAAAGATAATTTCTTTATCTTCACATAGGTCCTTTAAATTATATTTGATTTCAAATTTCGTGTGGAATATAGGTTTAATATCATAACCATGCACTTCGTGCCCAGCTTCGCTCATGACTTCAGCGGCCTCTTTACCCAATTTTCCCAAACCTATAAAACCTATTTTCATATTAGTTTTTTGTTAAAAAATTTTTTAAAAACAATATCTGCCCAATATTTTTGACCATCCTCACCCCAGTGAGCAAACTCAACATGGGATGGCATTGGTATTTGAGATATTTTACTCATGTGTTCCCAGAAAGTATCCATCTCTTCTTTAAATCCAATGTATCTATTATCTGGAATTTTTTCACATACATAATCATATAGGGCCATATAATCATAATATAAAGTATGTGTATTATCTAGCCACTCTTTTTTTAATGGGGCTGTCATTCCATTAATATAATAGTATTTGATTTTGTTATTTTCCAAAAACTCAGTAAAGTTAATCATCATCGTTAAAAACTCAAAAGAACTAAATAAAGAATCATGAAAATCTACAATACTTTGTCCTAATCTCACAATTTCTTTACTCATTTGAGTTCTAATATATTCTGGTTTACATAATGGATTTACATCATCTAAAATATTTGTATCATGAAAATAGACCTCTTTCCTATCAAATCCAGACCACATTATCATTATAGCCACATCTTCTGGTTTATATTTCTTTTTTATTAAAACATTTTTAATTATCCAACTTTGTGTTGTTCTAATTATTCTTTGATTACTCGATCCGGCTTTTGCTATATTAAGATGTTCGCAACCCAATCTATCTGCAACAAATTTTGGCCAAGCTTTTTCATAACAGGTTGGTTGATTTTTATATTCTATTTCGGCCCCTGCTGTATGACTACATCCGTTTACTAATAATAATTTCATATTAATTTGTTGTTACTAATTGGTATTGATATTTTTTTACTTTTATTTCTGTATTGCTCGTGTATTGTTTCTTCAACATAATCTTCGTTTGTTTCCCAGTCTTTAATGTTACCTGAAAAACTAAATGTATCTGAAAAACTCATATCGCCATGCGTGTTCTCTCTCTCCCATTTGTATACACTTTCAATTTTAGGTGTCATCCCAAAATGTTTGAGTTGATGTCTAATATTATAGTTATAGTTACCAAAATTATCAATATCAAATTCAACGACGGCCTCATAATTAACAGAAATACTACCCCAAGATGTGATATCTTTATTTGGATCAAAGATTACCTTTAATTTAAATCCTCTAAAAATTTTATATAGTCCATAAAAAATTGGTAGGAATTCGTTAGCAACGTTAGTACTCAAAAAAGACGTAGATTTGTCTTCGGTTATTAATGTGAAATTAATATTACCTTGCTGAGGCATGTACTCATCGATATTCATATTTTGTGTTTTAAAAACATATGAATCGTATATATCATGATGTCTTTGTGGATTATCGATAACACTACCCGCATAGTCTTTTAAAATTTCTAACCATATGTGAAACAGTTTTATTCTAATAAATCTATTTAATTGAGTATTTTTATATCCGTGTGTATACCAGTTACCTAGAAATTGATTATCCCAAACTCTTTCTTTCCATGCGATTCCATATATATCAAATCGTTCTTGTAAATCACTCAAAACACTAGGACCACAACCCATACCCGGACTTAGTTGATGAATATATTTTCTAACATTATAAATTAGAATATTACTATGATAGTAGTCAATATATTTTTCGGTTGGGAACCCAATCAGCCAATTAACGTGAGTCCAAATTTTATTTGTTGTATATGTGTCGCGTAAATTGTTTTCTATCTCCCAGATTTCGATTTTTTTCCTCATATCGTTAAGGACCTTCTGACTTCCGGATTCTACCCCATAACTTAAAGCGGTGCACCCTGAATCGGCAACCTTTTGAATAAAGTCTCTACTCATTCTACCATCGCAGCGACTATAACTATTCCAACCAATTTCAAGTTTATTTTCAATAATTAAATCCACTAACTTCTCAAAGTTCTTTAAATTACCATTCACAAGACTATCAACAAACCAAAATCTTTTAACACCGTAGTTGTCAATTTGATATTTCATCTCCTCGATAACTCTTTCTGGTGTCATAGATCTAAATCTCCAGAAATAAGTTTCTGCACAAAAACTACATTGTGCGACACATCCTCTTGATGTTTCAATACTAACACCATCTCTATGTAAGTATGAATCCAAATCATAGTCTGAGAAATCAGCATACGGTTTTTCATCTAAATTAATTTTACTATTAGTGTCACCAATAAAAATACCATCAATTGGTAAAGGTTTTCTATGAGTTTGATCATTTAGGAATTTAACAAAACTATCTTCGGCTTCACCCTTGAAAAAATAACTAACATATTTTGAAAATTGTTGACTTAATAACCATGACTCAGTTGCAACAGCTGGCCCACCTAAAACAATTGGTATGCTTGGTGCTTTTTCTTTTATTTTTTTAACTAAAAGTAAAGTTGCTTGGCTGTTTGTTGTATACATACTGAACCCAACTAATGTAGGATTGTCTGCAATTATTTTTTCTGCAGCTTTATCAATGTATGGTTCGATTTCTTTTAATAAATAATTGTTAAAAAACCACGAGTCTTCCCAGTAGAAGAATTTTTCTGATCTCCAATAATCTTCTCCTGTACGCTCCATTAAATTATGATATAGCTGAACATTTAAATCATATACTTTACAAGAGAATCCTTCGTGTCTAAGAACACCAACAATTTTAGAAAGCCCATATGGTGGGAAAATTACCCCCCAACTAGGACATATCGCCATCACTATTCGTTCTCTACCTGGATTAAAATCTTTAAGTGCTACAGGTTCATCAAAGTTTTGATATTTTAAAATACCAGTTGGCCCACCAAGATGTGCTGATGCATGATTCATTGGGATTTGTCTAGTGCTTCCTGAATCCCTTTCTAAAATATGTTTTAATATTAATTGATCTCTATCGCCACTAATATTACTTAGTTGTTCTTTAATTTCAGAATCTAAGATAAGTTCATCAACATACTTACACTCTGGGTTAAAACCAACAAGAACAGTGTTGTTTGGTAAAGAGTCTTTTAGTTCGTCATAATATTTTACAACATTTTTAAGTCCAATAAATGCATTGGTGTAGTCTGTTGAAAATATATTTGATACACTAAGGTAGTTACTTTTACCGTCTAACTCATTTATGAGTAATGACGGATTGTTAAATAGATCTACATTAATTAACTTTAAATTCAACTCTTTAAATCTTCTTATTAGTTCATGGAAATTTTCTTCCCCGCCGAAATATTCAAAAGTTCTGTTTAGACTATCTAAAAAATTATTTGTAAAGTTTCCGTCCATTCCGAAAACTTTTTGACCCATACCTAAGAAATGAAAGTTGTTATTAAATTCAAATTCTTTGATACTTTTCTTTATATTTTGATCTGAATTTTCAAGAAAGAAAGATATCCAATTTAAGCTCTTAGGATTAAAATCGTATATAACAACTTTACCATTGTCTCTTAAGAAATTGTTCTTAAGGATATCTAGAAATTTAAAACCACCTGCTGGTAACGCAATGACGTCAAATTTAGTTTCTTTATGAAGATAGGTTAATAACATATCTTCGGAATTTAAAACCCATATTTGGTTTTTTACTGAGAATTGGCTTTGTAGAAGTTTTACTTGATTGACATTAAGTGTTGTATCCACTTCGCCTGTCTTTAAACAATCTAAAAACTTCTGGCTATCAGACTCTGGATAGTAATATGTTCTTTTGTTTCTTATCCCCTGGTTCCAATTGATAATATCAAAACCATTTTTTAAAGCTTCGTTTATAAAATTCCACCCTTGTTTTTGGTGGAATCTATTTTCGATTAATCCTGTATTTTTAATCCATAGTGGTGTGTAATCATCATGAAAATTTTCAACACTTCTTTCAATAACAACCAAATCATCATTCTTACCTTCCCAACCACCATAAAATGGTTTACCAGCTTTTACCCAATTTTTTGTATTAACTAAAACAAATTGGTGATGTAATTCATACCAATTTTCCTTCCATTCCAATATATGACCGGCGGCCATATAATTAGGGGTGTTGAGTATTTCTTTCTCGATATCAAATATTATACTACTATCAAATATTCTAACACCAGCGGCCATAAATAATATGTGATCATATTTTTCATGGTTGTTGCTTAATGCGTCGTCTATTGAATTTTCTATAAAAATAGGAATGGAATTATTACTGATTTCATTTATTCTATACGCATAGAATTTAGTAAAATCAATCATTCTTTCACTCAACTCATCATTGTGTAATGTGTCTGCATGGAATATACAAATCGATAGATTAATATTATTGGAAAAGCTATCATTAATTTTGTCCATATAAAGAATAGGTCTGTGATATTGATTTTTGAATTAATTCAGGGTTTATGTGTCCATGCACTATTAAATGATATCTATCTTCGTTTGAGTTATTCCAAACAGAATGTTCTCTACCTAAATCTAAGAATACACCTCTACCTTGTTTAAATGGTACAATACCATCATTTTTAAACGCAAATTGGCAACCTTCTGGATTGTTAATTGCAATATTAAATGGACCAAATATTCTACCTTTACCATCTGTATGGGGCATTATATAACCGCCGGCTTCCAATTTCATTATTCTAACCCTTCCATAATGTAGATACTCTAAGGATTTAACAAAAGATGTAAGTGTTGGTAAATGTTCACACACCTCAGTCCAATGATAGTTGGCTTCTTCTTCTGATGTAAAACCATACCTATCATAATTCTCTGTTTTATGGGGGTCAATACCATGAAGTGTTACTGCGTTCCATCCTTCATGAAAATAAGAATTAAGTTTATCTTTATCTCTATGTTTTATGAAGAATGTATTTTCTAATTGTTTAATTTCTTCATGCATCTTTTCAAAATCAGCATCAAAATCAATAACAGAATATGGCCATTCACACGCAGAATCAAAAATGTTTTCTGGTATGTTTTTGGGTGTCCATTTATTAGAAGATACCTGATCAAAAAACTCTTTTATCATACTATTTTATAAATTTTGCCAATTCTGGTTTTCTTTTACTTATTAAAACATCTGTTGCACAATGACAAATGTGCCAAGGGCACTTTATTGGTTCTTTCGGCCAATTTATTTTATCTAATTCATTAATGTTACCAACGTAAAAACCTAAACAATTACCTCGTTTTATTCCTCCATCAGCAAAAATGAAAAAAGATTCTAAACCAATATCACACTCCCAACCGAAAAAATCACTAAGTCCTTCATTGATATAATCTACAGCATCACCATTAGCATCAATTGTACCATTTTCTAAAATAAAGTTAGATCCAATTTTAGCTGATTCTTTTACTGTTGGTTTAATTGTCATTGTATCAACCCTTGTATCCCCTTTAAACCATTCTAATTGTTCGTTAGTATAATTTAAGGTTTCTCTATCTTCTTGTTGCCAATCTAAAATTCTTACTGCCTCCATGTTGAAATACTGCATTAGCTCATGGTTTTTTGTATTATTAAACATTTCAACAGCATGATCCCAATGCTTAGGATCCATCATAATTCTTAATGAACAGTGGCAATTATCAACCGCTGCTTCTATTTTCTCTAGCACTTTATTTCTATCCCCATATTGTGGATGGTATGAAAAGACGATATAGTTTACATATTTTGATAGTTCTTTGTAATATTCAACATTTCTAGTACCGTTTGATGTTAAACCAACAGTACTTCCCTTCTCGTGAATCATTTTACATAAATTAAGAAGGAATGGTGACATTGTTGGTTCACCCCCAGCTATTGATACATGTATCTTTGGATACCGTTTGAAGATTTCTTCAAAAAATAATTTAACCGCATCCCATTCATAACCGTGGTTAGTTCCAGAGTGTAAATCTGGTACACAATAATTACATTTATTTGAACATATTGTGTTTATAACCCAAGTTATCTGAAGGACATCTGGGAAATTATTTACTACTTCTTTTATAGGTACTCTCATTAATCAAAAATTTCAATTCTTTCGATGCCATTAACTTGTGTGAAAACTTCTCTGTTCCATCTTGTTTTACAACTTTCGTCACCTAGAGCCCAAGCAACAGATGGACCTGATGGTGTAAACCATTTTGCAATATCTGGTTCAATTTCTTTCATACTATCGTCAATGATAATTCTTCCTAATTTATATCTACCTAAAGATAATTTATGCATATTATCAATTGGAACCTTAGCTTGAACATCTGGTGCCAACGTTGTATACCATTCATAAAAACTCTCTCTAATAGTGTTTGTCATATCTGGGCCAAAATTCATCCATGTTTCTGGCGCAAATCTAATTTGCGGTCTAACCTCATCACGTGCAATTACCTCCCAATCATTTTCTGGAGCAATTGATAAATAATCCTTTCCTAATGTATTATAACCACAATAAAGCCCACCCCATTCAAATCTATCTTCTAAAAACAGTTTGTCAACTTCTGTTACTGGTTCATGTAATCCGGCTGGTAAGAAATCATAAAGACAACTGAAATTTGGGAATTTATGATGTGATCCATGAATTGCTGTTTCAATCATATGGATAAACTCATTTAATGCTAAAAACTTTTCATGAAGTTCTTTAGACCATTTCTCAGCTTTTTGAAGTTCCACAATTCTGTCACCATAAACTTCAAACTCTTCATGCAAGTAATTTAAAATAGCGTTATCCAATTCTTTAAAGTCAGTAAATGTAGGTAAAACTTTATCATAATTAGCATTTATGAACACAAGAACGTTGTTAATTTGCTCCATCAAATAACCAATATTGTTAAATTCATTATTTGTGATTCTTGCTTTTATTTCCATTTTATTTCCTAATGACTGCTTTGTCATTTCTATCCATCTATCCACCACTGGATTATTATTGTATAGATTGTAATGAATGGGTAATAAACCACCGTCTTTTTTAGTCATAACGACTTTTAATACTCGTGCCATAATTGTAATAATTCTTTAAAGGTTTCTTTATGATTTAAATTTCTGTATAAATCCATTTTTATAAGATACTCGTCAAATTGATCTAAAAATGATGAGTTGTCTTCAGAGTTCATTAAATTAACCATTTGTAGAAAATTGGAAACATTCAATGTGTCTTTTTTTGCTTCTACGTAATCTGTTAATTTCTTTGTTATATGGTCCTTTACCTTTTGTGGTAATATTTTGGTGGACAAATAATTTGGCCCCCATAAAACACCTGTATGAAATATAGGATCATGTTTTCTATGTACTATGATTTTTTTATAGTTCTGTTGCTCCAACCAATCAGCAAATTCAGGTAAATAAAAAATGTTTAATGCTTGGACAGTATATAAAATTTTAAAGGACATATTTTCAGATGAGTTATCATCATACATTCTTAAATTTTTTTCTATGATCGAAAATTTAGACGGGTATCTAACATATTCAGTAACTTTATCAATACCATCTATTGAAATAAACAATTCAACTTTCTTGAAGTGTTTCCACAGTTCCATTAGTTCCGTGTCATATATTGTTCCGTTTGTATGATAGTTAACCTGTATGTTTTTCGCATAACCTCTTTTAACCATCTCTTTAATAATCTCTTTGTGCTCTTTTATAAGTAATGGTTCTCCGCCAGCAAAAATCATTAAACGCATGCTACCGCAGCTTTCATAAAAGTCTTCGAGGAATTCTTTTCTTTTATACCATTCAAATTTAGTGATATCTAATTGAGATTTATGTTTCCAGTCCCACTTAGCATTTGTTTCTAGTTCATTAGCAAGTTTCTTTGCTTCATTAAACCATTTAGAGCTATCTGTTGGTCTACACATAACACAAGCTAAATTACATGTGTTACCTAATCTAAAATCTAAGGTGTATAGTTCATTCTCTATTGTACCATCATCATGTGTATTTTGAACTAACTCATCAACAAATTCTTTTGTTAAAAGTAAATCCCATAGATGGTTTTCGTTCATTCTGTGACTTTTAACGCCAACACTCTCTTCTCTCCAACAAACGGAACATCCCTGAAATTTTTCACCATTCAATAAAGACAATCTAGCTTTTTTAAAGTATTCACTATTTTTAACCTCATTGATGGTATTGTGGTTTAGGTTTAACCCACTATCTGGTTGCGCAACACAACATAGTAATGCTGTACCATCAGTATACGTTGCTGTATGTATCCATGGCAGCACACAGAAGGTTTCACTTTTATTTCTATCTTTATTTTGCATAGTGTGCTTTTAAATGTTCATTTAATTCGGTACACGCATCTTCAAATGTTTGTTTTCTATTGGCATCTAATATTTTGGTGTACGATTTGAAATTCTCCAGGTAAAGATCTGATCCAGGAATTCGTTCTTCTTTCAATAAATTAAGTATTGCGTAGGTGCTATTTTTGGTCATCTCGTGACCTTCAACTTTTTCTTTATTGTTATTAATGTAATTATTAAGTTTATTCCACGCTGCTTCTTTAATTTCTGTTGGTAATATCTTAATATCCAAATATCTTGGATGTGTATCAATTAAGAAATCAATAAAGATTTTTCTTTCAAACCTTTCGCTTACGTCCGCAACATAATCTATAATCTTATCCAAATCAAATATATTATAGATTTGAACCACGGGAGAAACACCAAGGTTGATGTTTTTCATGCTTGCTAACTTTTCAAAATTTTGGCTAATCTTATGCCAATGCGATGGGTATCTGATATAGTCATTCATACTACCAAACCCATCTAAGCTTGCGTTGATATCTACTCTATCAAACTTGGATAGTACGTTTGTAAATTTCTCAGTTAGATTTGAACAGTTTGTATTAAAAAACATCACAATGTCTTTGCGACCTCTTTCAATACATTTTTCCATGAAGTAATAATTGTTTTCAATCAATGTGGGTTCGCCTCCGGTCATATAAACCTTTTTTAAAGTAGGGATCATTGCTTCAACTTGGTCCCATAACATATCACTTTCAAACCAAGTTTCTTGGTTCTTTAAATGAACCGGGCTTCCACCATATTCAGAAGAATAAACTCGTTTATATTCAGGATCTTTTTCCCATAGATCAAAGTGTTCTTTTGCAATTGCACTTGAACTATATGGGTTACACATCCTACATCTGAAATTACAAAGGTTACCTAATCTAAGGTCTAGGTAAACTGGATTTGATTCTATCACCCCGTCTTTCTCCATCGCCTCTTTAACCAGTGCGTCCATTTTATCCGCCCCTATTCTCCAGATCCATTCTCTGGTCATCATATCTCTATAACCTTCTCTACCGATCTTATTTTGGAGATCGCATTTCATACAAGCGTCCACTTGTTCCCCAGCGATCATTTTTTTTCTAACGTCCCTTACGGTATCCGAATTCCACGCATCTAGCAAGGTAGCTGTTGTTGCGTGTAGTGTTTTACCATCTGTTTTTAGATCTGTATTTTGGGCGCCACCTTCAGCTATACAGCAATACTTAAATTTACCGTCGCTGTTGACCATTGTACTAACAAATGGCATGGCGCAGAATGTTTTTGAATGTTTCATGTGTATCTTAAATATATATATTTTATTCGATAAAGTCAACTTTTTAAAACATGATTTTACTCATGTAGGAGGGGTAAAAACCAAAGTTTTTTATAACAAAATCATAAACCAATGGAGCCTCGGTTTTTAACTCTTCAGCTATCTTTTTTCTATTTGCTAGTTCATACCTAAAACCGGTATAATGGTGACATTTACCAGTATATAAATCCTCCCAACAATAGTAAGGTTCAACATCATATTTTGTTAATTGACCACTAAATAAAAATTGCTCGAGAAACATTGTCATTAATGGTAATTGATTTAAAAATTTGACATTTTTAATGTAGAAATCAGATATTTTGATATACGATTCTTTTATAATATCTAATCTCTTTCCACCATAAATTGACATGTTTATTGAATACTCTTTATTTACATTTTTTAATACCTCTATATCGCCCCCAAGTTCTTTAACCACACTATCATATGTGGGTAAATAGGTATTCATATATGCACTCTCTTTTGTAAATTCTTTAAATGAAAAAACAAGATCTTTTGTTTTAATTTCATCTAAAAAGTCTTTATCATATATTATAAAATCATGATCTATCATTATAAATGGTACATTTTGTTTGGCGGCCACAAAAATTTTATAAATACTATTTTTGTGACAAAATTCATAGGCTTGATTTGATAGGTAATTTTCTATATTTGGCACCTCTGTGTATTCATCAAATAGATTGATGTCTTTAAAGTATCCTAAGAACTCTTCGGTTGAATAAAATATGATTTTATCTTCTGGTGTTGTTATCTGTTTAAGTTTAACAACACTCAATAATAGTAATATAACATCAATTAAATAAAACTCAGAATCTAATTTCTTGTCATCATTTTTCGGCACATATGTATATATAAAGTTCATTAGTTTATTAATTTATTAAAAAATGATTTTGTTGATTTATCTTCCATTAACATGTTAAAGTTGTGAATCAACGTTTCTTCCATTTCTGTTAATGTTCTTTTTATTTTATCCGAATCCCATTCTGAAATGTCTTCTAGAACTTCTATTATTTTTTCAAATCTGCTTTGATATTTTAACTCGTCATAGCTCTCGTCCCACCATTTATCAAACGTCTTAAACCCATATTCTTTTAGTTTTTTTAAACTGTTTCTGTTACCCACTAAAATAAATGGTTGCAATGAGAATATTGGTTTTATAATTTTTTCCGAGAAAAATATCAAATTTTCACTGGTGATTGTTTCTGTAACAACATTACAAAAAGTCTTATGATGCACGTCCAAGTTAATTCGCACAGATTGTTCTTGTTCCATGGATTCTGTGTCATATAGATAATCTTTATTTGGGTCTAAATTATCTACAAACTCATATAGTCTTTCATGACCGTGTTTATAATTTTTATCTATAAATCTTCTAACAGCTTCTCTATGGTTCTGCCCGTTGATCATATTTTGATTACCTAATGTCACTATTGTTTTGTCTTTTAATTTTTTGTTTGTTATTATTTCAGCAAACAATGCGACCCTGTGATCATGTGGTTTTCTATTGAAGCATAAGAAGTGTTTTTCTTTTGGTGTGGCTCTAAGCTTATGTAAATTTTCTACTAAAATATTCTCATACAAGTGTTTTGAACTTTCTTTATGAAAATTTTCTTTAAAAAACCATAACCTATGGAAAAAATAATTGAATTCAATTATCTTAAAATTATCAATTATGATTTTTTCTTTAACATATTCATCTTTTACCTCTGGTGCGATTAGATTAGATGAAACGAAAATAAAGTTATTGTTATTAAGTTCGTTTTTAGATGAAAAATTAGATAACCATTCATAACAGTGTTGATACATGAACCAGGGTTCGGTTATGTAAAAAATCACAAACTTACACTTACCTTGTTTTATCTGGTTTTTTACTTTAGGTGGTATATCTAAGTTAATGTCTTTATCAAAAATATCATTATTCCATATTAATATTGAATATAAAAAATCTAAATTATTATCGATGTAATAATCAACGGTGTTTATATCAATTTTATAAAGATCTGTATTTAAATTCGAAAAAATACTTTTACCGTTTAGAAAAATAAAATCATCTTTATGTATTTGATCAATTTGCGCCGGGAAGCCACCATATTTTTTATTGTATGGCTCAATATCAAATCCATATACGTCTTTAGAAAACATATTTGGGTATGGTACTAAGAATTGATTGTCTTCACCAACTACAAGGGGGCTATCAAAACCAAAATTAATCATAGAATATACTCTTTTGGTACAAGTTCACAAAAATTAAAATTAGATGATTCATCAAAAACATCTTTTCTTACATTGAGTGTCTCAAAATCGTAGTAACATAAAACGTTTTTATCCTTCTTATTTATTGTCTTCAACTTTTTAATATTTGTTTCGTTTTTGATTATTGAAAATAAAGAAATCTCTACTTGAGAGAAACATCTATCTTTTGGGTCCGCTGCACCTGGATTCAAAGCACCTAAAAAAAATGGTGAATTTTTGTATTCATCGATAAAATCACCATTACATTTATAGTACTTAACCAACTTGTCATTTACATATATCATAATAATATTATCAATTTTAGTGAATATAAAATTAATCCCACTATCAATTGTGTCAGAATTAATTTTTTCAAAAATCATACAGTTAAACTCTACAGGATCTTTTTTTGTTCTGAATTCAAAAACTAACGAATCTATATCACTATCAAAATTTAACCCAAAATTTTGTCCGGATTTCCCGAAAATACCGGCTTTAGTGTCCTTGATAAATTCTTTTTTTATTCTAAAATTACATAGAATAGCAAAATTATCTCTAAATAAAATATTTTGTAGATCGATATTGTCTCGCTTAGCAATATCGGTCTCACTATCAAATTTATTTATATCCCATTTGTATTTTATCCAATATGGTTTTTTATACTCTATGACCATGTTTTTCAATAAATTTTTCTAATTCTGGGAAATAGTCTAAGCAATTCATACCCCTCCTTATTTCATATTCGGTAATAAATTTATTAAAGTTCTTTATGTCCGTATAGTGTTGTGTATTTTTATCAACCCCTTTAATAAAGTATTCTTTTAACCTTGTTATTTTTTCAATTTCTTTTAGCGAAAACCCAACATCTTCAATAGATTGAGGTTGGTAAAAATTCAGGCTTCTGTAACTAGAATTAAATAACATAAATTTTTCAAGCTCAATAAATCTATTAATATCAATAAAATCAATTAATAATTTGAAACTTAAAAAAGATGGGTATCTTAAATATGATGTATCTAAGATGATCGGAGAATTCCAATACCTCTCTGTGTTAAAATGTTTAATTTTTAAATCTGATATTGTTTTAACCAACCTATCATAAGAAAAAATACTGAATATGTTAAATGTGGACATTACAACAACTGTAACCTTGGGTAACTTTTCTAAAATCTTATCAATATTAGAAAATAATTTATCAAAATTTAATCCGTGTCTAATGTACTCAGCTTGTTTACCATACGTGTCACATGATGTATATATTATACATTCTTTTACTCGTTCTTCCTCAATAATTCTATCAAGATTTTCTATTAGCTTATCAATTAGCCCATCTTCAACACCTAGATTGCTGTTGATAGATAATTTTAAGTTTTTATTTGGGGATTCTTTTGATAAAATATCATTTAATAAAGCCCAGAAATCTTTTGATAATAACGGCTCTCCTCCGGTAATTCTAAACGTATCTAAGTTTGAATATAGTTTTGGCCACCACTCCCAAAAAGCGTCAACATAAGGGTTTTGATCTGAATGTTTGTACGGCTTAGTTTTATTTTTTTCGATTTCCGTTAAACCGTTATATTCTGTTGATTGTAATTTGTACCCACCATACTTATTTACCTCTTCCATCCATTTTGACGAATATATTGGGCCGCAATAAGCACACTTAAAATTACAGATATTGGAAAAACTAACTTCAACATATTTTGGCATATAGTTCTCCCTCCAATGCATATCAGTAATCTCTTTAAAATATGGTTCTGACCATGGCTCTGATGATTTAAAAATCCTATCTGAAAAGGAATCCGAATTATCTTCTATATTCCAGCAATATTGACATTCGCTTGGTCGTTTACCCTCAAGCATCTCTTTTCTGGCTTGTTTTTTTTGCGTGCTGTTGTGTAGTGCTGTAGGATCTCTTTTAATTTCAGCTAAACTTACTTTATGGGGCGCAGGGTGATGACATGAATGTGTCATTCCATTATGCAGGTGCATAGTAACTTGAGTCCATTTGGCTAAACAGAACCCACACCCAATAGCATTAAGCTTTATTTTAGTTTCCTCGAATCCCATTAATTCATTTTTACATTAATAAATTTAGTATTTGGATACATACTATCATCAATATTGTCGATAGATAGTGTATTCATAATTTGAATTAATCCATCGTTTTTATAATCAATTTTTTTCTGTTGCATCTGAGTAACAAATCTTTTTTCATTTCTGGCAGTTGTTTCACCTTTTGCCCATGTACCATTAACAAATCCTTCATCAATGTGTGGTAAACAATAAAATCTACTTTCTCTACGATACGGAATTACGTTTTCAATAACTTCAATATCTTCTTTTGTAAAAAATACGTTTTGATTTATAAATGCTTGGTTGTTAAAATCGCTTTCTAAAACCAAATTCTCTCTATTGGTTTCCATATCTTTTATATTACTAAAGAATGTGTTGTATATTTTGATATCAGATATTTTACCTTTATAATACACATTTGAGTGGTTACAAAAACCAATTAAAAATGGTTTAACCGAATCGTGAGTTCTTAAGTCGTTTCTAACCGGGAACGGTAAATTTTGCTTTACCCCATTCATTTGACAAATTAATTCGTCATTAACATAGAAATAAACATTCTTTTCTTCACTATTAAACGTCATTGTAACTTGTGTCCATAATCCTTCAAATCTTTTTGCCCAATTATAATGATGCATATTATTTCTATCGAACAGCTGCATAGTAACTGCTCTAGAATTGTTAAAAGACATACCCCATGTCCAACTACCGTCTTTTCTTATTAGTGGATATTCAACAAATACTCTTTGTTGATCACCAACAAGCCAAATGGGTACCTTATCATTTTGTTGTTCAGCATTAAAGGTGATGGTAATTGTGTGATCCTTGTGTAAACATGAACTTATTTCTCTATTTGTTGGGAACATTAGATACGAGTTGTTTCCATTGAAATTTGCAACAATTTTATCAGATTGTTTTTTAATAACCCTACCTGTGGTTAATCCTTCAAAATAACATCTCCAGAAAAGGTCATCATCTTCTTGTCCCCAATCCCAATAATCATTTGAATAACCATTAGATAATTCTGCTTGTTCTTTGGTAAAAAGAACAACACCACCAAAGTATTGATCATAACCTAAGTTATAACCATATTTCGATAGCTTTGTGGCGATGTGTATTGGGGTATCTGTGGGATATGAATAATCAGCTTCCTCGTGTGGCAACATATCAACATCGTGCCACGCTATGTAATCACAACCATCTTCAAAAGCAATGTGCGCGGCAATGTTTTTCATTGCCCCTCGATTAAATAATTTATCATCTACTTGATGACCGACATAAAATGTGTGTTCAATTCCTCTTTCATTTAAGTGTTTAGTTAGATGAGGAATTAACCTGTCAATATGATCTTTTCTATTCCGATAGGGAATACAAATTCCTAGTTTGTGTTTCATATACCAACATTAACATGTAATATTTTATCTCTATAAGTTTTACCATGTTCAATAAACTCTAGAGTAGATAATCCATCTGATTTTAATAATTCGTTATTTAAAAAAACTTCATTATGATATCTTAATTGGTTCCATCTTGTTGCTTGATCCTTCCATTTATTACCTAAAAATCCATTCTCCTCATGTTTTAATGACTTAAAGAGAGATTTTCTTCTATATGGTATCTTAACTTCGGTAAACTCATCATATTCTTCATCAATAATTTCGCAATTAACTATCTTACCGTTATTATCATTATTAGTTAAATCGGTCAACTCATAGTTGTCGATAAAATTTGCATCATAATAAATTTTTAAAGAGTCTTTGGATTTATATTTTCCAAATGATTTATTTAAATAAAATTTATCATTGTTGGATATTTCCTTAATCTCATCATCATTTAATATTTCATCATAATATGCAAAAGAATCAATTGTACCTTTAAATAAATTAGGTATTTTTTCCCTATTTGGTTTACCAACACCTAAATAAAAATTGGGTTCTTTTCTGTAAAAATATAGTTTCTTAAATCTTCCAGTTTGGCCAATTAATTCACCGTCTTGATAGACTTTAATTATGTTTTCGCTTTTATCTAAAACGATAACCATATTAGTTTTATAATTTGTTTTTATTGGAGAATTAACAAAGTATGGTGTATTATTAGAGTCAAAGGCACAAAAATTATATCTTGAAAACGAATTATAACAAATACCAAAATCCCAACCAGGGATGCTAAATGCAGTAAATTCATCAGACTCTTTTGTGTGATCTAATACTAATTTTTCGGGATAAAAAGAAATAAAAAACGTACCATTGTTATTTAAATCGATGGTGTTTTTACATTCAACATATGAATCAACACCATTAAATTTAAGTGACTTACCTTTTCTACCGATATTTTTAATATGTAGTTTATCTAAACCTATTCCACTCACCTTGCATCTTAACAATAAATCGGTATCTTCATATCCCCATCCCCAGTATTTGTTTGAATAGCCATCTATTTTTTCAAAATCTTCGGTAGTAAACATTGTTACACCACCAAAATATTCCTCAAATATTTCCCTGGTTTTTTCTCCCGGCTCTAAAGTAAAATTAGTAGCTAGGTGTAATGGTTTATCATAGTATGAGTAGTCAACATCAATTGGTAACATATCGACATCGTGAAACACAACATAATCACATTTTAATTTTTGTGCATATTTGAAGCCAATGTTTAGCAACATGCCCCTATTAAACTGTTTTGCGTTATCTTGGTCCACAACGATTATCTCATACTTTATTTCTTTTTTTTTTAGATAATCGGTCATATGTAATAGAAATTTATCTAAATGATTTTTTCTATTTCTATATGGAACAATAATACCTAACTTATGTTTATCCATCAATTGTTGGGTCTTTTGGTTTTACTGATTTGTGAAATTCATGTAAATAAAACTGAATTCTGTCGCTCCATTCTTGTTTATCGATTTCTTCAAACCAAATAGTTAATGCATCTAGCGAATTAGCTATCTTTTCGAGAGCTTTTACTTTTTTTTCTTCTAACTTTAAAAGTTGTTCTTCTTTTTCTGCCTTTGTCATATTGATATGATTTTTTTTATTAATTTATCCCATTGTCTATATCTTTTGAATTCAGCTTGTCCATCGCTTTTCTCAAACATAAATTCTGGGTTATCTAGATTTATCTTGAATCTTGATTTACCTAGTTCTTTATACATTAATCTATATTCTTCAGAGTACGCGTATTCTTGGCTAACACTAGCAACCGCTTTAACTCTATCTATAGAAGTTTTATCCCACTTAAAATGGTGAACTTGTACATATGAATGTGGATTAATTAATGGGTGATTCCATCCCTGCCATCTCCAGGTTGTTTGGCCATTAATTTTTGCGTAATGTTGGCCAGCTGTTATTTCAATATAGCCTTTCATTACACAAACTTTATTTGGACAGGCTTTGCTCATCGGGTATCTAAAAAATCCCATGTTAGGAAATTGTTTAAAAATACTAACGTCATCTTTTAGCTCAGAAAATTCACCGTCTGGGCCTATTCTATCAATAAATCCACCTCTAACTAGATCCCATCCAAATTTTTCACAATTACTAATTAATTTTTTTAAATCATCATTTGGATATAGATGAAACTCATCAATATCGGCAATCACCCACCAGTCATTTGGGTTTTTTGATTTTACCATATTGTACAATGTGGTAACCTTTTCCCAATCAAAAACCCTGTCTTCAATTGTTTTCACAATCTTAACATTTTTGTGATTTTTTATGATTTCTTTTACTTCTTCAATTAAAGATGGTTGTATAACTGATTGATATACAACGAATTGTATTTCGTCTACATACCGAGAGTAGTGATCAATAAAATGCGGAATTAAATTTGTTCCGTGGCCTATAACTGAAAGCGCTCTAATCATTTTTTTCGATTAATAATGGTAATACCACTTGACGATGGTTTATCCATTAATATACGAAAATTATGCAAATTAATCAAGTTCCAGTCATTGTTTTTCTCAAGTTCTTTTACTAACCTAGATGGCCCGTCAAATTTGTAGAAGTCTTTCTTAGCGTCTTCGGAAACAATTAGTGTTTCTTCATAACTTGAGTCGGTGTCGTGAAGAACTATCACACCGTTATCTGATAAAAGTTTAGAGTAAAGATCAAAATCCTGTTTTACTCCTTCGTACGAGTGATCCCCATCAATAAATAATAAATCTATTTTAATATCTTGTCTAACAAAAAAATTATAATACGCATCGACTGAAGTCGATTTAATAAGACGCGGGTAGAATTTGCTACGAAAGAATGAGGATTCGTTTTCAAGGTCGTTAGGGCCACCAACACCATTACATGCATCGACAAGATAAGTGCTACCAATATCCCCCCAATTATAATCATTGTTTCCATCAAATATTTTTTGGTTATATAAATCTATTCTTGCTTGTGTCATGATTCTAGGGATATATCCACCTCCAGAGCCAATACAAACACAAACTTTAGCTCTCATGTGCTGTATAAGAGAATACACAACAATCCCATCTCCCATATGTAAATCTGTTGCCCCATGTGTCCAGCGATAAGGTACAGATTCATCATTATTGTTAGTGATGTTCTTTCTAATATATTCATTGTTCGTTATCATTTCATCCAGTCTGGCCAGAATTCTGGTCTCGTATATCTTCTACTTACACTTACCATTTTATCTTTTAATAAATCGTATAGATCCAAATCTCTATTAATTTCAGTTTCAGATAATTTGGCAGCGATCTGCATTGATATCCCTTCTCCGGCGCCGTTTATTTCTTTATTCATGGATAAATCAGAAAACTCTTTTGCCAGCTGTAATTTTTCATAGTGTTGATAAAAAGCATCTTGATTAAATCCATTTTTATTTATTACTAAAAAATATTCCCATATTGTGGCGAAATCGCCATAATTAGGATATATTTTATTTGCATAAGTATGATAAGAATTCCATTCGGGGTGATTTGTCATAATTAAATCTTTGACCCAAGCTTTTTTACATTTATGATTTTCTAATGTATCAATATGACTTATACCCGGTTTAAATGTATAGTTTTTTAAGTCTTTAATAAATGAATAATCGGTAATATGTGTATCTGCGTCTATCATGATTACAACATCATGATTTTTCAAAATGTATTTTGGTAAGATCATTTTATCCGCATACGATTTAAATGATCTATTATATTCTATTGTATGTACAAATGATGGGGTGTATTTTTTTTGGAAATATTCGGGGTTTTCAGTTAATACATAACAATGGAAACCGTTTTCTAAAATTTTATTGATTTTTTCTGCGGTCCCCTTGTAGTAATATTCTTCGCCAAAACAAAAAAAACCAAAACCTATGTTATTCATAGGTAAAATGTAGATAAAATTACTCGGATTGTGTAGAGTTTCTTTCTAATATAATTTCGTTATAAAATTCCTGGGCTGCTAAGTCTGTTTCAAACGTATCTTTTTGAGTTTCTCCATTTTCGTCAATATATTCAACAATATAATAACCAGAAAAGTTAGAATTATCTTGATACATGTTAATAAATTGTCTAGCCATTGTTTACAACGTTTTGTGCTTCTTGTAATGTGTAATATATACCAATAAGATCTGCACCGTCAAGTACAAACCAACACTGAAGTCCGTCTTTATCTATACCCTCTTCTATTCTCATATACTAAAATCGTTTTCAACTTCACTAAATTCACCAAACAATTGTGATAGTTGTGTGATTGTGTCATTTATTGATTCGGGGGTAACCATTTGTTCACCCATATAGTTATAATAACGTCCAGTATTAAATACAGTATTGTTACCGTCAGTTATTGTTATTTCGAATTTCTCCTCATCAATTTTTTTTAATGATATTTTCATAATATTATATTTTAAACGTCTGTAAAAGATAAAAATATTGCACCATATGGATAATTATCACCACTAGAGCCAGACCAATAAACCGCGCCACTTTGATCAAAACCAAAATAGTTTCCATCCCAACACGCACCATACCACCAAGGATTATTTGCATAAGAAGTTGAACAGTTTGCACCGTATGCGTCTTGGTCATTATCATATGTTGTTAACGAATAACCATTTGTTGCATGATACCCATATAGTCCTGGTGTTGATCCTCCTACATCGTTGACAATTCCTCTAGGATATAAAAACGCATATGTGGATGACCAGCCACTAAATTTCCATCTTGATCTCTTACTGTGTGAACCAGATAATCCGGTTGCTGATGATGAAACATATTGACAAATAGTGTTACCT
>Ga0315899_10000636_pt1 | contig 41994 bp, 29 predicted proteins | sample LakEriMetagenome_2_FD_203518 | JGI IMG/M metagenome (GOLD analysis project Ga0315899, IMG submission 203518) | Freshwater fungal communities from buoy surface, Lake Erie, Ohio, United States - Buoy 4 MA112 | ecosystem: Environmental > Aquatic > Freshwater > Lake | place: USA: Lake Erie, Ohio...
AATCAGGGCAGGAAGACGAGCGAATCGTTGCTGCTTATGAGCGATTGTTTCAGCGAGTGCCATCAGAATTGGAAGCAGATCGATGCAGGCGATTCCTGGGGAATTACCCAGGATCAGAGATTCAAAAATGGTCAGCCCTTGCCAGAGTACTACTTGCTGGTAACGAGTTTCTTTACCTCGACTAATCAACACACTTCAATAACAAACCAATTCAACACGTCTGCGGTCAAGTCCAACAATAGGAATCAACCCAATGAGCAATAATCAACAACCATCGGAGGGAGTATTTCGACGAACTTTTCTAAGGTCGGCTGCAGCTGGTTCCTTGTTGTTCCCTGGCATTCTCAATCAACTCCTAGCGGACGATGGAGATCCGCTAGCAACAAGAAATCCTCATTTTCCTGCCAAGGCGAAAAACATCATCTTTCTCTTTATGACAGGGGGCGTTTCTCACGTCGATACTTTTGATCCTAAGCAGGAGCTGACCAAACAGCACGGCAAAGAGATTCGAGCTGATCATCCCGAGATTAAAGATAGGCCTGGCTATGAAAGGATATTTCTCAAGCAACCTCAATGGGAGTTTAAGCCTCATGGGAAATGTGGCACTGAAGTAAGCCAGCTTTTCCCACACATCGCGCAGTGCGTTGATGACATGGCTGTCATTCGATCGATGCACACCTCTCACTCGAATCACTACAACGCGACGTTGGGGATTCACACTGGATCATTCACGGTATCCAGACCTAGTATTGGATCATGGATGACCTATGGCCTCGGTTCCTTGAATAAGAATCTTCCAGGCTTTGTCGTGATCGCACCGGCTCAAACTTATGCGGGCACGCAAGTCTACGCGAGCGACTTTCTACCCGGTGCGCACCAAGGTACGTTGGTAGTGCCTGGACAAGAGCCTGTCATGAATGTCAAGCCGCGAGTTGCGTCCGAACTTCAGCAACTGGAGCTTGCCGCATTAAAGGAAATTGACATCGACTATCAGGTGTCCAGAGGAAACGATCCTCGTTACCAGGCACGTGTTCAGAGCTTCGAGACCGCGTTTGGAATGCAAATGGCCGTACCGGACGCATTTGATTTTAGCAAGGAAACAGAGGCAACTCTTACGAGCTACGGCTTAAAGCCTAACCAGACAACCGGTTTTGCTTGGCAATGTTTGGCAGCTCGCCGTTTAGTTGAGCGTGGCGTGAGGTTTGTGGAACTGATAGATACTGGATCGTCGAATAATTGGGATGCGCACGGTGATATGATGACGCACGAACCACTCGCCAAAAACGTCGATCAGCCAATTGCCGCATTGCTGAAAGATCTCAAGCAAAGGGGTATGCTCGAAGAAACGCTTGTCGTCTGGACAACGGAGTTTGGGCGTACACCTTTTAACAGCAGCGCTGATCACAAAGGGAGAGAGCATCATCCGTGGGCATTCAGTTCGTGGCTAGCAGGTGGTGGCGCGAAGCCTGGCATAGTGCATGGAGCAACCGACGAGATTGGATTAAAGGCTGTTGAAAAACCAGTGCATGTCCGGGACTTTCATGCCACCATTCTTCATCTGATGGGCATTGACCACGAGCGTCTCACCTATCGACATGCCGGACTCGATTTTCGATTAACGGGGGTCGAACACGCAAAGGTTGTGCACGAGCTATTAGCTTGATCGCTTCAGCTTTCCCTGTATGCTTTTCTTGATTCGGACTCGCTCAGTCTCTTGATTGCGCTCTCATTAGTTGTTTTTCCTCATTTCTCTTAATGAAGCTGGCTTAAGCGATCGATTCCAAACTTGGAAGGCCTTCGTACGCAACGCAGACGAAGGCCAGTGTCTATTGCTATCAAACCGGCGAAGCATGTCCGCTAGCATTACTGCAATCGAAAGACCAGTTCGGTGGGACCATCCCTTTGATCGAGAAATGCTCTCAAAGGATGTTGCGTATCTATTAAGCTATCCGCCGTTTTCGCAGCTCGATCCCAAATTGTTTAGCGTCAGTGGGTCACTGGAGATGATTCTTCAGCACGACGCCCGAATTGTCCGCTACGATCCCGGAGATGTAATTGTTCGGGAAGGAGATTATGGGAACAGCGCTTTTATCGTTTTGAGGGGTAACGTCCGCGCGTTTCTCGTTAGTCTTTGGCAGCGCCAGTCTTCAACTCAAGCGAAATCCACCAAGGGCATATTTTCAAAACTGCTCGCTCATTTCAAAAAGCCTAATCAGGAATCTTTTAGCGATCACGGAGCGCAAGCCAATCAACCAGTAAATGACCAACGAAAAAACCGAAGCAGAAATACGGTACCAATACATAAATGTGCGGCAGACCCAGTCGTAGAAACCGTCGATGGTCGTAGCAGAATATTCTTACAGGATCTCCAAGCGGTTCTACATGATTTTCAAAGCGAGCCATTAGAACCTGGACATATTTTTGGGGAAATGGCCGCTATTACACGAACTCCTCATCGATTTAGTGTCGTTGCGGACTCTCCTTGCATCGCCGTTGAGATTCGGTGGCAAGGTCTTAGATTGCTTCGAAAGGATCCCAAGTTTCGAGCTTATTTGGATGATCGTTACCGACAATCTGGTTTGGAAATGCATCTTCGCGAAACGAAGCTATTTCGATTCCTAGACGAGGAGACTATTCAAAAAGTAGTAAAAGCTACTAAGCTTGACTCCTTCGGTGAGTTGGAATGGTTTGCTGATTACAAGAATCTCAAAACAGTGGATTCTAATCAGCGGATTCAGGCAGAGCCTCTTATTGCGAACGAGGGATCGGCCGCAAACGATCTCTTCCTAATTCGTGCTGGTTTTGCAAGGCTAAGTTTCGAACACGGTAATGGTCATCAAACAACGGCGTACCTGGGTAGCGGCCAAATGTTTGGGCTCGAGGAAATCGCGGATTCCTTTAGGCAACCTAATGTCGGTCCTTTGCCGTATCAACAATCATTGCGTGCTCTGGGATTTGTTGACCTCTTGAGAATTCCCCGGCAAACCGTTTTAGAAACGCTGTTGCCAAAGGTACGTAAATCAGAACTTCCACCAACTATACTCAATCCAAGATATGATTCGGGGGGAAGTATCGTTCCTGATTTTGAACGGGACGATCGACGATCCTCGCTGGAAACGCCACTCGTTGAGTTCTTAGTTGATCAGCGACTAATAAATGGCCGCCGAACCATGTTAATCGATCTCGATCGGTGTACGGGGTGCGATGAATGCGTTAAAGCCTGCGCATCAACTCATCAAGGTACACCAAGGTTTGTTCGGAGCGGGCCTCAGTACGGCTCATTAATGTTTACGCATGCATGCATGCATTGTACCGATCCCGTCTGCATGATTGGTTGCCCAACCGGTGCGATTCACAGAAATCCCGACACAGGGGTAATCGCCATTAACCCTAACACATGCATCGGCTGTAAAACGTGTTCGGAAAGCTGCCCATATGAAAACATAGTAATGCAGCAACTTAAAGATGATCGCGGGAACGAAATCATCGATGCAACTTCGAAACTTCCTATTCTGCAGGCTTCGAAATGCGATCTTTGCCAGTCGCTTTCAACCGGCCCAGCATGTCAAAATGCTTGCCCCCATGCAGCTCTATTCCGACTCGATACGAGCAGTACCCAGCCGTTGCAAGAGTGGCTCGAACGAAAGGTTGCTTGACGTCGATGAGTGCAATAGCCTCGGATTTTCAGAAGACCAAAAGTCGGTCACTTCCCGTCAAGGGAAATCGAATGACGAGCATTCGACGTTTAGGGAAATCCTTGATTGCGATTACCATCGCCACTGTTGCATGCTTTGGGCTGCAAAACTTTGTAACTAATCGATTGGGAAACGAGGCTTTCGCAAGTGGTTACACATTGCTAGCCGTCATTATTGCACTAACAATGCTGGGAGCTCGCAAGCGATTTCCTGGTGCAAACCTGGGGTCGGTTACGATTTGGCAAACCACTCACCACTACCTCGGTATCTTTTGTTTGATTGCCTATTGTTCTCACGCAGGCATTCTTGCTAGCGGGTGGTTAGAGTCTACTCTGGCAGCTTTGTTCTGGACAATTCTTCTGACGGGCTTTGTCAGCTGGTATGTGAATCGATCGTCACCACGTCTCCTAAGGGCTGCAGGGCAAGCGATACTTCGGTCGGATATACCCGAAGCGAAAATGGCAGTTGCAGAACAGGCTTACCAAATTGCTCTTTCGGCCGCAGGCTCATCAAAAGCGTTTGTTGTCGCGGATTATTACCAGTCTACATTAGGCACATTCTTCTCTTCTTCGCGCAGCCTATGGTATCGCATTTTCCCAACTGGCAAACGTAAAAGAGATCTTCAATACCAACTGGGTGAATTAACCAGATATCTGGATGAGAAGGGAATGGAACTCCAGGGGCAGATGATCAATCTCATTCAACGCCGGGATGATCTCGACTTTCAAAGTGCGATCCACAATCGAATTCGATTCTTCGCAACTATCCACACTGTGTTGCTCGGTGCATTTATAGTGTTTACGGTGGGGCATGTTATCGTTGCTCACTTGTATTCGAGCCACTGGTAAAACATGAACTTTCGAAATTATTACCGCCGCCCAAGAGAAACGTATCGTTGCGGTTTGTCTGCAGTTGGACGATCCTGCACTCATGGACCAAAAGGAAATCGATGTGGCCAGTCGCGAGACGTTCCCGAACGGTGCTCCCCTATTCGAACCTTGCTCGGCTGGTCACGTTTGGTCTCGGCCATCAGCACCATTCTAGCTGTAGCAACGATGAGTTATTGGCTGACATCCTCGAAGAACAAAATGCCGCTCGCACCTGGCGGACTATCTAAAGCGCACGCACAGCTATTAGTATCGGGACTAAGCGACCATCCACTCTCAATCGATGACGAAAAACGCTGTGCCGCATGCCACCCTAATGCGATCCCTAATCCTTCAGGGAAACTAGTAGCCAGAGATCTAGGGCATTCATCACCTATCGAGTTGGCATCAGCACGTAAACAATCTGAACTCTGCATGAATTGCCATTACGATAACATGCCGAACGGATTGCTCGGCAACCCACATGATCTTGTGGGAGAAGACTTGTCGAACCTTTTCGCATCAGTCTCAGACCGACATCCCACAAAACTTTCCCAAGAACCTACTGAATGCAGTCAATGCCATCGGGAACACCAAGGTTCTGATGGTGTGCTGCAGGCAATCTCGTCTGCGAAATGTCAAGCATGCCACAGAAATCAATTCCAGTCCTTCGCAGACGGGCACCCTGAATTCGAATCGTATCCTCCAGATAAACCTCGAAGTATTGGCTTTGACCATGCACGGCACGCAGAATTACACTTCGCGAAAAAAGGCAAGACCTTTGATTGCAACGTTTGTCATTTGCAATCTCAGCAATCCGGTTTGGTCGGTTCAGTTTTCCGAAGCGTCTCCTTTGAACAGTCCTGCGCGGAATGCCACAGTGAGCCCATAAAAAGTGCTGGTATTGAAGGGCTAGTCGTTTTTCAGGTACCAAGCGTTGATCGTGCGAAACTGCTGAAACACGGACACGATATAGGGCCATGGCCTGAATCGGCGAGTTTAATGATGGATGGAGACCTTACGCCGCTTCTTACTCATATGCTCCGATCATCTGATGAAGGGAGAGCAATCTTAGAGAATCTTCCTAAGTCAGGTAGTCTGAAAGATGTCAACCTCGACGATCCTGCCCAAAGCAAATCCGTAGCAGACCTTACAAAGTTTGTACGAGAAACCTGGAACCAAATTTCCGCGGATGGCCAACCGAAGCTAAAGAGTTGGTTAGAGGTAGGAACAGACTCGAGGGCGGATGCTGCAACGATTAGTGCGGCCCCAGGCCTCGAGCTTTACGCTCGTTTCGTTTCATCACGATCATCCAATACTCAATCGGCTCTATCTGATCCTGGCACAATCGCCAATAGAAACAGGAAAATGGAGACTTGGGTTAATCAGCTTGCGACTGGTGTTCCACCTGATCTACTTCGCTCCGCATCTCTTAAATGGTTCAAAAGGGGACCTGAGCAACCCATCGCCGCGTTATCGTCCAGGAACGACAATCGATTGCCAGTTGACATGAACGTAACTCCCGCCCGCACCGATCAACTTGAGAGGATCACCCAACCGAACCGACGTTTGGATAGCCTCGGAAATAGCGAAAGATCGACCTCCTCGGTTAATCCGATCAGCTTGAGGTTTGAGCCCATTCTTTTAGCCCAAAACACTCAAGAAGACGACGATCTCCTGACCGGTTTGGAGGAAGACCTGCTCGCAAGCCCACCTAGTAACGATGCCGGTTTAATGGGCCAGAGTGACCTGCTATCGTCGGACGAGGATCTTTTATCGGGGGCAGATAGAAACTCGCTAAATCTCAAGGATGATATCGAATCGAAAGCATCGGCTATCAATAAGCCTCTCAAGCCTTGGGAGCATCTTCCGTTCGGAGGCTGGATGATTGATGATAACCGGGTAGCACTCGTATACGTCCCAATTGGTCATGCTGATCCATGGGTGTCTAGATGGATAGAATGGAACTTGTTAGTTCGCAAAGACTCTACCTCGCCAGATTTTCAAGATCCCCTTCTAAAACAATGTATTCAGTGCCATTCGTTTGATAGCAACCGAATACATCAAATGCTAAGTCAATCCACCCTAGCGGCACAGAGAATTCCACCAGACAGCGGAGCAAGTCCGGCTAAGCATCTTAGCAACGAAGACATCAACAAATACTGCTGGAAGATTGACCAGCGACCCAATGCCATTCGCGAACTCACTAAATTCAATCACACGCCTCATTTATCGATCAATAACCTTCGGGATTGTCAATCTTGCCATAAATTGAAAAAGCTAAACACCCATCAAGTTTCAGAACAAGGATGGAGTGATCGGGGGCGTACGATACGGAGCGAATTCGTGCCGATCGAGAAAGATCAATGCGCATCGTGTCACACACCCCAATCCGCTGGCGACGCATGCACACAATGTCACAACTATCACGTACACGGATTATTTTCAGACCGTTAAAAGACGCTTCAAATATCCTGGGGTGGCATCAGGTCGAGAGGAAAAATTTCTTCTGAAGTGTCGTGCTAAAACACCCAAAGCTAATCAAGTGGTCAACTCAAACGTCTTGCTGACCATCGAGCTACCGTTGATTTGAATTGTTAATCGATGTTCACCAGGATATAGCCGATAAGTTGTTGCTTCAGCTACGAGTTTATGCGTCTTGCTAACGGTCTTCGTCTCTCCTTTTTTCAATTGCAGCGTTGTGGCTTTAAACACCTTGGACGAGCGTTTGCCTCCCGATTTTATGAATTCAATCACATAGTCAATGACCAGAGATTCGTTACGCAGCGCCGTTACATCGAAGGAGAACTGAAGCGGCTGACCTAACTTAAACTTCGTTTTAACGATAACTAAATCCCCCAACTCAAGTTTTGGATTAGGATGAAACCCAAGCAACTTCAGAGTTCCGGCATGTCCTTTCTTAATGGCGGTTCGCAATGAGTGGCGGGTTATCCAATCCAGTTCCTTTGGATCTTGAGCTGCTTTAGAACGCCAAAGTCGAATCGTTTCAACAACTAAGTCAGGATCGTCCTTCGATATGTCGTTCAAATGATTTGCGACGCTGCGCGTGACGTAGCGAGTTGGATCAGAATGAAGTCTCGAGAGCAACGAAAGCGTAACATCGGTGGATAAACTGATGCGACCAGACCACGGCAGAAGTGGACGAGTCGATTCGCTTACTAAACGCCGTACATGGTAGTTCTTGTCCTGCACCCATTGCTTCAAGACCTTAACCGCATCACTAGGGTATTCCCGAATGAAAGAGCGCATTGCGTCTTCCATCGAGAATCGTTTCGTAAGCTCTTTAAGGGTATCAAATGAGATGGAAAGATGCTCAGGTGACATACCGTGCTTCACTACGTATTCTCCTAAGGGAGCAAAGATAAAATCGCCGAAATCGTCGTCGGTTTTGCTTTCATCGAGAGGTGGCGGAAGGCAATCGATGATGACCCCTGCAGCCTTCGGAAAATCGCGTGGAAGATGTGAAGCCAGCACTTCCGCAATATGAACAATCCTTTTCTTGAGCTCCAGGTCTGGGAGTTTATTCATGACTCCTGAAACAAAACGTTGACCAGAGAAGGATGGTACCTTTTTATCGAACAATCCAGCTAGGAATTGAACTTTCTCCCTGTTGAACAAATGATCTTTGAGACTGAATCCGGTCACATCAATTCCTGATTACTCACGTCGGTCGATTGAAGCTCATTTACCATTTACCATAATGCCGTGCCCAATATAGTGCGTTAATGGGGATTCTTTCAAGCATAGATCAACATCGCATGAGAAAATGTAGAACTAATCGGGATGGCGACGATTCGCATGCCGGACAACATCAGCCTACGAATCACTCTCGCTGCTACAATACCTTATCCTCTCGTGTCACTCCATGAAATCCATCGAATCGGAGCAGTAGTTGATGGCCGAAAACCAAGAAAGTGAGTCGCAACGAATGGAACTGAGCGGACTTGTCGTGGGTGCATGCACGCTTAAGGCCATCTCAGTCAGTAGCACCAATGAACAAACCGACCAGTTTGTTGAGATACGAATTGAGTTTCTGGACAAAGATCAAAATGACTGCGTAACCTCCGGACGTGGTGAAGATCTTTTTGATGCGATTTCAAAAGCGATTCAGCCCCTCTGCACGAACAAGGTGGAATTTCAATTCGAAGAGAAAGATTGCAGTGGGGGCAGAATTCAGTGGATTGCTCATTGCCAAGCTTTAGAGCATAGCGAGTTTGAGTTCGGATTGGGAAAATCGGTGGTGGACAATCCAACGATCGGTGCCACCCATGCTGCACTCAAAGCTGCGAATCATGCTGGCCAGCTCAAGTCATCGTATCGATCAAACAATCAAAAACAACTGCGTCAAATCGCATCCCAAACGTTGAGTGAACTCGAAGGAGTTTTGTGCTCCGAACGAATCTCACCAAGGCAAGCAGCGGAAGCGGAGTATCTTCTAATCGAAAGCCTCAATCGGGCGGCATCTTCCGCTGTTATTGTATCTTCCAATCATCCTCGTCGCGATTCAATATTATCACTATACGATACCAGCGCATGGCTTTACGATTCGAGTGGGCGCAAACGTGAATCACTTCTTGAGACAGAGCACTGGTTAGCTTGGTATCCAGGGCTTGAACACGACTCATTCACGGTTGAGGAGATTATCCAGACGATGCCGGCTGTAGCCGCATCAAAAATACCTTGGATCATCAAGCTTCTTGAGAACCCGGAAAGTCTATTTCGTTTTCGGGGTGCGGTATCGCTCAGGGATCACGATGTTCTGCACGTACTCCTGGGACGAGGGCTTCAAGATCAAGACGAAGCGTTCGTAATCGGCTTTGCCATGGGAACAGCAAAAAAGTCCAGTCCGATTCAACGACGAGTGCTTCGCTTCGTTCTTGGGCGCGTCTATCCTGAGCCGTATCGCATCCCAAGGTCGCTTCTACCCGCTTTCGATTTAGGATTTGCGTGCGGTCGGGAAACGGGTGCCAAAGATCTTTACAAACGAAATCTCGATTCCCTTCTTGGAATCTCGGTACGTCAGGCACGCATCGAGTGCGGATTAGACACGAAAATCCTCAAACGGTACTTTCGCGCGGAGCAGCTCCGAATTCCGATGACTATCGCTTCCGTTCGGCTGCCAACGGAACCATGACATCCGCGCATCCACAGGTGGCTGAGTGGTATCATCAAGCGGGGTGAAACAATCGATAGGCCTTAAAACCACCAGAGAGGTTTTGAACTTTGAAGCCTCGTTGCTGAAGAATCCTGGTGGCGATGTAACCCCGCTGCCCTACCTGGCAAAAAACGATTACGTCGCTGCTGGAAGGGATCTCGTCCAACCGATCTCGTAACTGATCAACCGGGATCAATTTCGAGCCTGGAATAGTGCCTAGACGATGTTCATCTTCGGTACGAACATCAATCAGGTATGGCGCAGCAACCTGCAAAAGTTGATCGACATGAATGATAGGGTGATCTTTCCTCACTACTCCAGATGCGATAAACCCCGCCATGTTGATCGGGTCTTTTGCTGAACCGAATTGGGGAGCATAAGCGAGCTCGGACTCTTCCAAATCGAATACAGTCATCCCAGCTTGAATCGCCATAGACAACACGTCGATTCGTTTATCGACCCCCTCTCCTCCCGTGATTTGAGCCCCGAGAATCTTCCCGTCATTTTGATCGAAAAGAAGCTTTATCGACATCGCCTGCGCACCGGGATAGTAACCAGCATGGTTAGCCGGATGAAGATAGATTTTTTGATACGATCTGGCTTCTCGTTTGAGAACCTTTTCACTTGCACCGGTTGATGCGACCACGGTATTAAAGGCTTTTACTATTGCGGTTGCTTGTGTGCCTCGAAATCTAACTTTGCGTCCGAATATATGATCGACGGCTAATCGTCCCTGCCTGTTTGCAGGACCTGCCAAAGGAACTTGTGTCCTGGTCTTAAGCACATAATCCTCCGTCTCGACTGCGTCACCCACCGCATAGATATCAGGATCGGAAGTTTGCATAAATGAATTGGTTACTATGCCACCTCGAGGACCGGTCGCCAATCCTGAATCGCCCGCGAGCTTGTTTTCAGGACGCACTCCAACACCAAACAAAACCAATCCGCAGTCGATGGTAGATCCCGTACTGAGATGCAAGATAACGCGATCCTGGTTGTTCTGAATCTCAGATACCGTGGTGTTCAAGTGAACAGCAACCCCTTTGCTTTTGAGCTCCGCGAGAATGGGCGTGGTCATTTCCCGATCCATAACCGGAAGGACTTGATCAGCTAATTCGACGAGAGTGACCTTGATGTTGCGGTGAACCAGATTCTCCACCATCTCCAGTCCGATAAAGCCCGCCCCGACCACAACAACATGATCGATCCCCGAATCCACCCTAGCTCTAATCCGATCGACATCGTCCAAGGTTCTAAGTGTTGCAACGTTTGGTGAGTCCATCCCCGGTATCGGAGGCAGAAACGGCGACGCGCCCGGTGATAGAACAAGCTTGTCGTAAGGCTGAATGAAAAGTTCGTTTGAGCCAGCCCTTTGCACAACGACCTGTTTCTGAGCGCGATCAATTTCGACGACGTTACAGCCAGGTTGGACGTTAATCTTAAAGCGTTCTCGCAGTCGTTCCGGGGTCGTAACGATCAACTTATCGCGGACCTTGATCTCGTCTCCGACATAGTAGGGCATACCGCAATTGGCAAAAGACACATATTGGCCACGTTCGAACAGAACAATTTCGGCCGATTCACTAAGTCTACGGGCTCTCGCAGCTGCCGATGCTCCTCCGGCCACACCACCGACGATAACGATCTTCATATTCCCTCCGTTGTGTTTTCCATTTAACTTTTACATGGAAAAGCTCTTTCTTTCAACCGCCCTACAAGTTCACCAACAGGCAATTGATAGAGCGGATTACAAACCGTACCTTCGAATCATTTTAGCGTAATCGTTGGTATTTCGTTGTTACCCGCCACAATCTCCACTTGGAGATCAGTCGTGTTCAAAATCGAGTATTTGGTTGGTAAATCATTCGGCTTAGCAACGATCGTATCTTTGGAAATCGAGACTTCGTTTCTAACCACTGTAACCTTGTACTTGCCTGTGGGAGCACCATCGGATTGAGAATATGTTCCCAAAACGAACTTTCCTTCGGCAGTCGATTTCGCTTTTGGCCTCACAGATTCGGGGACCTTTGTATCAATCGGAAAAAGCGTCAGTTCCGCATTTTCAAGTGGCTTTCCTTTGAATTCAACTTTCCCGCTTGCAGGATGGGTAATCTCCCATGGTTTGGGGCTTGAGAAACAACCAGTAAACCCCAGCGTTACAACTAAAGATGTTGAAAGGATTCTGTTCAGCGTCTTGCTATTCATAATGATCATCAATTACCATTTCTTGAAATTTGTTTCTATCGGCGAACCACCCTCGAGCCAGGATGCTGGGGTTGGTTCCAGCATCCTAAACGATTGTGCTACCAAATGCGGATTGGCCCACCCAGAGCTAGAGCTCTGTCGAGACTTCGCCGCCTGCTGGGGTCGCTAGGCCGATAAAGGCACGGAAAGAAATGTTTTCCGACAAGAACTGTACTGACCCATCCCCCATCGTGAAGTGAGCTCCTCCAGTATGGAAAGAGTACGGAGCACCAGTGCCGTGAGTTGCGATAGGAGCTCCGAGAATTGCGGCTGCTATCCCTTGCGCAGTATAGTTTAGGCCTCGAATGTTGTGGCCGTTGGTCCAATTGAACGCGGTTGTTCCCCCCAATACACCTCGCGGATCATTGGTCGACCCGAATAGAATGATATCGCTCGCAGGTCTAGACCAACCACCTGAGTTTAGACGATCCGTGTTGGTTGACGATGCATCGGTATCTGCCAGCGCATTCCCTCCCGTGAGACGCTTACCACGTACAAAAACAAATGGGCGCCCTGCGGATTCTGCAATCGCAATGGTGTTCGAAAGACCGTCCATCACGTTCGCGAACTTGGCACCTGGCCTGGTTTGCGCACCAGTTCTTGGGTCAATTGTCGCGTTCTTAGGAAAGAATCCTCTTACGTAAGTATAAGGTGGGGTTACGCCAGCAAAGATTTCCGCTGGATCCTGGAATTGATCTGGAGCTGCGACGCCGAGAAGCTGTGTAAAAACTCCAGCACCAATACCGTATACGGGAGAGTAATCCGTAGTTGATGCAATTCCAGGGATAAACTGCGGATTGCTTCCGGGAGGAGCTGTATCTAATACGGCCCCATTAGGGTTCGATGGGCAAATGTATGTTGGAATGGGAGTTTGTGATAACGGGATGTTGGTTCCTTGATTCCAGTTAATCGCCTTGTTGTACTGGTTGAATATGTTTCCTTGTTCGAGGTACGGAAGCAAATCGGTAAGAACCGAAACACGACTCTGCTCACCCGAACCTGAAATATTGGATGGTGGCCGAAGACTGGTAGGCAAGCTCTTCCGTGCGCTTTCGAAATTATGAAATGCAAGTCCGATTTGCTTTGCATTATTTGAGCACTGCATTCTGCGAGCAGCTTCTCTGGCCGCTTGCACTGCTGGCAGCAACAGGCCTACCAGAATGCCAATGATGGCAATCACAACGAGCAACTCCACCAGCGTAAATCCTTTACGGCCTACTATCCTTTTTCTCAACATAACTTTGTTCCTGATACCTTAGAAGGGAGAGACATTGATAGCGATCATTCCCATGCTGCGAGTCGTCTTCGCAGGCTTTCGTCGCTAGCATAAGTCTCACGGGTAAAGTTCGGTACATCTACCTGTTCCGACATCACAGAATCGTGACTCATGCGAATCTTGGCAATCGCACACGCAATGCCAAACGAGTTCGAAATCGAAATTTTTGTTTTAAACAAAATCGAAACCCGTTGATTTTGAGGGAAATTCGATTTGAATCAAAAATCCTCAGCTCACTAGTCGTGACTAATGTTCCTAGCTGTCCAAAACTGCTTAAAGGCGCCGACTATCGCAGAAGGCGGAAAACCCGAACATATACTGGCGCCGTGAGATTTAACGGGCGGAGCCATATGAGAATCACAGCAGCTGCAGCGATAGCAGCATTCTTTCTCGAACAGACTACAAGGCGTCCTGATAGTCTCTCTCAATCGCCTTGAAAATGGCCTCTTCGTTCGCGTGAAGGCAAGTTATGGGGCGATTCAGAACGAATCTAATCCTCTCAATGTTATCCGTATTAATGGTTGTTCTCAAATCGGCGGCAACTACCAGCCCAGAAAGGCTCTTGCTAAAAGGAACAACTCGACAATCCACAGCCTGGGCACTGCTCAGATTCTTGATCAAAGTACATGGACGATCCTAATCACACTTTAGGTCTTCAACAAATCTCTGCTCAGGATAGATCCTATCGTATTCGACACCTAACTGCTCTGAAATAATACGACGAACTTTTAGAGCTCGTTCACGATTCACTCCAGGCGAACAACGACGAATGAACTCGTCCTCTGATATCGGAGGCCATTTCTCCCGATTTGGCACACCCTTGGCCTTAAGCATGATCACGATTAGCATCGAGAGTACAAACGCTGCTCCAATTGCCCAAATCACAACCTATCTCCGGCCTGAAATCTCATTCATTGTCTCTTCGACTCCATGACATTATACAACAACCGAGCATCTCTGGTACTTGTGCACAAGTACGCCGGGATTACGTATCACCAAACCACATTGCAATCTGCAAATAATCCAGGTTCCCATTACCTAACACGTCCAGGAAAGTGATAAGCCCATTCATCCACGAGGTGCTTGCTGGTCGATGCCCAATAAGATCTAATAGAAAGACATAGTAGGGAAGGTAATCATGTACCGACATATGTCGATCCGACTAAACCACTGCGGCGTGTGATTCGATGCAGACGAACTCCGGATTTGACCGGGCCTCCTCCGGTTGTGTTACTCAATAAAGATTCAATGAAGGAGTTAGAGTATGTTTCGTCGAAAAGCCATGTTGTTTGCTATGACTGCGTTGGCATCTGCGGGATTCATTTCTTGGACTGCGGCAGCTGATCTTGAAATCGGATCCAAGGCACCCGATTTCAAAGCCATGGGCGTCGACGGCAAAGAGTATTCCCTCGCGAGCATTAAAGAAGCCAAGGCAACCGTTATTGCCTTTACCAGCAACCGGTGCCCGGTCGCCATCGCGTACGAAGATCGATTCATCGAGTTCCAAAAGAAATATGCGAACAAAGATGTGAAGTTTATCGCAATCAATGTCAACTCCTCCGAAGATCTAAACGCGATGAAGGAGCGAGCTGAGGAAAAAGGATTCAACTTCCCTTATTCCTACGATGTGACCGGAGACTCGGCACGCGCTTTCGGTGCTAAAGTAACACCTCATCTCTTCGTTCTGGACTCTAACGGTCTGTTAGCTTATCAAGGCGCTTTTGACGACAAACAAAGGGAACCATCCGTTAGCTATATCGAAAAAGCTGTTGATGCTGTGCTGGCGGGCGATAAACCTGAAGTGACTTTCACGAAGGCATTCGGCTGCTTCATTAAACCCAACAGGAAATAGAACTCGAAATGGTATTGTGAGCAGCCTTTCGACTTACTCTAGGCTCTAGAATCAACCTGGACAAGCATCTCACCTGTGGTCAGTTTTGCCGCTCAAGCCATGGTATTTGGGTCTGTGGATATCTCATGGTGGGGAACAAGAAATTGGATCGAGGACTAGGTAAGTCCCTAGTCCTCGTCCATTCAAAAAAACTGTTTATTCAGCGAGTAGTTCTTTGATCATGTTGTGCAGATCTTCTGCGTTCTTCTCGCCAGATCCAACGCGAACAAGACGGACAACACCCTTTTTATCAACGAGTACCGCCTGAGGAATTCCGGTCACTGCAAAGTGATCTCCGAACGCGTCTTCGTTGGAGGTAACAACAAATCCGTGTTTCAATTCGTATGACTCACGGAATTTTTCTAGCATGGCCAATTCATTTTCCACTGGTACCTTTGCTTCCGATCTTTGGGCTTTGGAGGTCTCCGTGTTCCAATCGTAGTTGTAGAACTTGGTCGCACCCACGATAACCAATCCTTTATCCGAATACTCTTCGTGCCACTCCTTTAGGTGTGGAAACGTTGCAATACATGGTCCACACCAAACAGCCCAGAAATCTAGCAAAACAACTTTACCCTTGAGATCCGCCAACGATTTTGCATCCATCGCAACATAGTGATTGTTTTGAGCGAAATCACCGAAGTCTTTGGCAGGTTTTCCAACAAGTTCAGCACGCTTGATTTCCGTTTCAACAGTCCGCTTGAGATTCTCAAGGGAACGCGCGATGGACTTCAAGCCCGCGTCGTTGTCATTTGATGAATTTGAAGAACTGAATCGTTCAAAGTTAGCTTCGATCGACTTTAGTTGTGCAAGTGCGTCGGTAGGGTTACTTCTCGACAAACGGCTAGCGCGCGACTGAGCGAAGCCAAAGTAGGCGTTAAAGTCCTCGCGAGAAATGGTATCTGAAGCCACCAAGCTCTCAGCAATTTTCACTGCTTTCGCGTCAACTTGGTTCACTTCTTCCGGATATTGAGCAGCGAGAGACTGTGTGTAAAGTGTCGCGATGGAAAGCATCGCCTTTCCGTCTTCGGTCGATTTGATTAACTCATCCAATTCACGTTTTGCTTCATCAGCTTTACCATTACGTAAAAAATTCTGCACGATCATCGTTACCACAGAATTGGATAGTGGCGAACCCTGTAGTTTCTTTCTGGCCGTTTCGAGCTGACTGAGCGTTTTATCGCTATCGCTGGAAGCCATGGCGAACATGCTGAGCGTGCTGAGGTAGACAGACGCTTGTACGGGGCTAAGACTCTCCGCATCGACAAATTTTTTCAGTTGTGTAGCGGCACGATCAACAGCTCCGTTGCGATCGCTTCTCATGGATGCAGAGATCATCGTTACGTTATCACGAAGCAGATCAATATTCAAAGGATCTTTTGCTAGTGCCCCGTCGATTAACGCAGCGGCCTCCGAAATTTTCTGTTCTCGAATGCTCTTAAGGAAATCCTCGCGGCTATAGGCACCCTCGGTCTCCTTGTCGTCCGTGCTCTTTGTCTCCTGGTTTGCATCTTGTGCAAAGCTGGTGGTATGCACCTCTGCAAAAATTGGTACAGGTAACAACAAAAACATAAATCCGAGTCTGTATTTGTGCTGCGGTTTGTAGTGAGAAAGTTTGCCAATCTTGCGAAACATAACTAAAAAATCCTCTCAAGCAATTGTGGAAGGGGATAGCAGGTTAGGCGGAGGGGTACGTATAACTTCAGGTCGGTAATAGCGGAAGGAAACCGAGATCCTTTGTACACGATGGTCACTATACTAGTCCATTTTGTCACCAGACGCTACTTGCTCTGCCTCACTACTTGCTCTGGCATGACCTGAAATTCCACTCCTAGGGAAACGCCTCTTTCGATAAAAATTCAAATCGCGATCGAACGGAACGGGACGTCGAAAACCGCACTGGATGGTGAGTTTGGATTGTAGAAATATCGTTGTAGGCAGTTGATAATGCGCATTTATCGCGTAAATGACACATTTGATGTCTGCAGAATCGATGGAGACTAGCCCCAGATTGCGGCCCACCAAGGTCGTTCTGGGTCAAGTAGGGTATGAAAAAGCAGTTGGCCGATCCTACTAGTTGCCTGCTGATCTCACTGCCACTTATCCCAACGAAACAAAAGCCTACGTTCGAGACCAGCACGGCCAAGACAAAATTTTTTACCGCAACTGCAATACCATTGCGGTAGCCTCAGCGATCAAAAGATCGCCAAAGGCAATGTCGAACTGGCCTCGATTTTGAATAAAGCGAGCGATCCAGCAAAAGGTTTTTTCCAACACGGCTGTGCCAATCATTATGCCGCAACAACATCAACGTTGTTGGGGAGCGATGCGATATTCGTGTTGTGGCTTCGATTCCTAATTCGGCGATTCTACGAACCTTACAGATTCTTGCCATAACGTCGGCAATCACGTGTTACGACCGTGAATTGTGACGTGTCAATTCACCCACGAGGACTCTCGGTTGCGTGGGTTAGTTCATACGAGTCCCGATTTGTTATTAAGAGTGCTAGTAAAATTGCTCTGAAGCACACTTGGGCAAGAGCAATCTGTACATCTCGAGCTAGATCAAGTTACATTTCGTCCTCTTCGCTGAAGATATCCTCGACGTCTTCACGAGTGTAGAACTGAATTCCAACCAGAGTGCCACCATGCGACTCTACCGTCTTAGAGATCCTATTTGCACACTCGCACAACTCCAGCTCGTTGTTTCGTCCTTGAAAAAAGATGCATAGCCCAAATCTACCCTCTTCGTTAGGCTCATCATATTCTTCGCGGTCGTCGAATCCTTCTCTATCTAGTGCGGTAGACATCGATTCAACCGCGTGAAACGTCGGTGCTTCGATTAAAAACGCCCACGGCAAATCGGCATTTCCCTCAAGTCCGCAGTCAGTCATATGTCGTAAACGCCACCCGGCATCCTCTGGCTCAATCCAGCCATACATTTCGTCTTCATCAATGGGTTCGTAGCAATTGACACCTTCGTAAATTAACCCGTGATCGTTAGCGATCTGTTGGATTTGAGAGGCGATTCGTTTTACGTCATCCGCCGCAAATGCGCCACGCTCGATGATTGTCAAAATCGGATCGCCAAGGGATACATTGCTTTCGTCGTCAACCTCCTCCACATTCTCTTGCAGGTGGACCAAAAATTTGGTTTCCAGCTCATCCGCAACTTGCTCAAGTTTACTCAAATCATTGCATCGCAGTGAGAAATGCCAATCCAGTTCTTTATCCGCATCGTGATTAAGGTTATTGGTCAGATGTGCAAAGAGGGCATCAATGTCAAAGTTCAGATCCGGCTCATGGTCCATGATCGGTTTTAATTCTGTGTAGAGTAATGTTATGAAGCGAATTTGTGAGATACCTGACTGGTTCGCCGAGCGAAGAGCCTATTTTGCGATGTTATCTCGCTATGTCAACGTGCTTGTCTCGGTTGACAACCCGTTCAACATTAGTCAGACAGTGTAAGACCGAAACAAAGTCGTGAAAAGTATCGCGTCCCTAAACGGTACATAATCGTCACAATACGCTTGCCACACGCTTGCCACGAAAATCGGGATACGTCGCTACTTATACTACCTTCGATGCATTGGAACCAGAACTGATTTCAGCCATAATGCATTCCTCTTGAGCAATCCGTTGCCCCCAAAGCCCATAACACTTCGTTCTTCAGAGATCGATTCCGGGATCGCTAGATACAGCTTGTATCACTTGGCTGCTGCGATGAGAACTAAAACGATCCCTTCAGCTTTCGACAACTCTACCTTCGTCCGGTTGACTCGATAGGTTCCACCATCCACTTGCACCCATGGAAATAGGCGTAGCAGATGCCGCGGCGTTATCGACATCATCTTAGGTGATGTCTTGCTGGTTGTTGCCAAATTGCGTGCAACGGCCGTCGTAACACTTCGCTGTAACAAACTATCGCTCATGTTGTTTAAATCCTGAAAGTCAACCAACAAAAAATGACACGTGGTAAATTGGTTTGCAGGACGCGAAAACGTCCTAGAAATAACCTCGATAAAAAGTCTTCAATAACCATCCCTGCGATTTGCCACCCTTCGTCATGTCATCGACCCATTCCGAGTCAATCATGAACCTGTCAAGCAAGCAAATCAACAAGATCATAAAGCAGTTCAATAGCTTCGCAACGTAACAAATCGATAGATTTATAGACGCTACAATACCAATCAATGGACACAGCGGCCCATCAAATATGGTCGTCATATATCACGGCTCGCGATACACACTCCACTCGATTCCCAGCTTGCGCATCTTGGCTCGTAGCGTATGAGGGTTAATGTTCAAAAGCTTTGCGGCACCACGGCGACCTTCGATCTGACCACGAGCTTTTTGAAGAGCCCGTTCAATGTGTTTTCTTACTGCATCGTCCAGCGTTAACAATGGTTCTGATTCAGAAACTTTCAGTGGCTCCTTACGTGCAGAGTCTTGAGGAATACTCTGTCTTACAACTTGCTCTGGAATAACCTCATAAAATGTGGGCTCATCCGATTCGACACCCATGTCATACTTAGGAGCACTGCCCAAACCGAGAGCACTGGTGATTTCTAAATGCGTGCCACGCCCTAAGATGACGGCTCTATCCATAACCGCTTGAAGCTCTCGTATGTTACCGGGCCATCGATAATCGATCAATTGTTTGATGTCAGCCGGATTTAGATCGACGTAAGGCAAACCAAATTTTGATGCCGCCCTGCGTGCAAAATGCCTTGCCAACGCCGGTATATCTTCGATCCTCTCGCAAAGTCGCGGTAAGAGGATTGGAAACATGTTGATTCGATACCAAAGATCTTCTCGAAACGATCTTTGCTGAACCATACTCGCAAGATCGCGGTGAGTGGCTGCGATGATTCGAACATCGACGTGAATTAGTGATTCGCCCCCAACGCGTTCGATCTGATGCTCCTGCAAAACGCGAAGCAACCTTACCTGTGCCGCTAAGGGCAACTCCCCTATCTCATCTAGAAACAGTGTTCCTCCGTTTGCTCGCTCAAACCAACCTCGCCTTTGGTCAGATGCACCCGTAAAGCTTCCCTTTTCATGGCCAAAAAGCTGCGAGTCGATCAACTCAGAAGGAATCGCCCCGCAGTTTACGCGGATAAACGGCCGTTCAGCTCTCGAAGAACGATGGTGTATTGCTCGGGCGACCACCTCTTTACCCGTCCCCGTGTCACCTAGGATCAACACAGGCATATCTGCAGGGGCAACGAGCTCAACTCGCTCCATAACCGTTCGCAATCCCGATTCGGCGCCAACCAACGCATCGATACTCTTCGACTGTTGCTCCTCTTGTGCACCCGATGGCTTCAAAGGCTGACTAAGTATTTGCTGACGCGTGCTAAGCATCAGCCAAGTCGGCCCGACTAACGACTCCAATAGATAGTGTTGATCCTCTCTTATGGTTCGCCCGGCCTCCAATTCCACCAACAATACGCCATAAAGTGAACTCTTCCAATCATTCGTTGGCCGTCGAATGGGAGTCGCTACAATTTCCCCGGTTGCGACTTCTGGAGTTAATGTGGCCAATTTTCCGGTGCGGCGTGATCCGTACTGCCTAAGCACTTCATTTTTTTCGAGCCATTCGATTAGCTCCAGCCACTTGGGTTCGGTGCAACCGGTTGTAATCTCGTCAGGCGAGAGGCCATCTTTACTCACCGATGTGACAACCTTGAGACTTCTGCCAGTCGGTTCAAATCCGATCAGATACAAGCCTTGTGCGGGAATGCCGATACGAACCCGGTCCAAGAGTCCAGTCAGCGAAATAATTGTGCTGGACTCACGAAATATAAAATCCCAGATCGATTTTGACTCTTGCGACTCCTTGGTCATTTCCTAGCTGTTTCTTCCGTTAAATCCTGTGTTGCCATTCCGTGAACTTTAGCGATCGTATTTCAGTACTAGGCACCAACCAAATGTATCCCATCCGACGAAACTTCTGGCAGCAAAACATATCGCGATCAGCACCATCCAACCCGAGGTAACCTCAACGGACGCGGGTATCGTTTTTCGGAGTTGAAGTCGACCATAACCCGACGTGTAAGCGAGAGAATTCTAAGTTACTCTGTCCCTTGCTCAGGGACTTGTTGCTTTAATGGTAAGTTGGTCACTCTTGACCGACGTTGGCGCCATTAAACGGGCAAGAGTGCCCATTTCACGCTCGCTAAACGTTCAAGTTCGAATAAAGCAACACGCCCTCACGCTGCGGGTTATGATTCGATTTGTCTCCCCAATCAAGGTCATCTCCAAATAGTGGCAATAATCTCATCGCTAATCGTGTGCCACTATCGAAGCGTTCTGTCGAGGTTTTCTCCCATCGCATGAAATTCGAGCATTCTGAGCGTCCGATTTAACCAATCTCGTTAGACATTCCCTTTCTGAGTGAACACAATTCTGTTTCCATTGCGATTATTCGCGGAAGCCCCCAGGAAACTTACTCGCACCCCAGCCCCCGACACAGATGACTATCATATTTGCTGGACCGCCGTGAAATAACAAGTCGACCTGTAAAACAGGATCGGTTTCGAGAAAAATATTGGGATTCTCGTCCCTGCAAGGCTTCAATCACTCCGGAAACGTTTCCTTGGGAAAACCACCTCTATTGAAGTGAATGATACGATTCTGTGCCTGCTGGCGAAATAGCTATCAATCCGATCGCATTATCTCTGGCCCACGATTTGCGGTCCGATCTGCCCAAGGGTTGTCAAAACCAATTTCGTTGTGGACTAGCGTTCGCTGGCTCTCGTCAAATCTTCGATGAGCTCCCCGCGTGCACTAACACAACTCCAATGCACTAGATCGATAAGTTAGGATTTTTTGATGTTCAAGCTTCGCGGAGCGATCGTTTCCTTTGTTACCGGACTCGTTCTGTCCACCGGATGCCATAAAGAAAGCAGCCCGTCGAGTACCAATGATGGGAAGCCTGAGCTTACCATTTTGAATGTCTCCTATGATCCTACCCGCGAGTTTTACTCTGAGTTCAACAAAGAGTTCGCTGCCCACTGGGAGGAGAAGAACGGACAAGTCCTTTCCTTTGACCAGTCTCATGGCGGTGGGGGCAAACAAGCTCGCGCGGTGATTGACGGACTCAAAGCAGATGTCGTCACATTAGCACTCTCCTACGATATCGATCAGATTTCAGAGAAGACCAAACTGTTTCCCGCCGACTGGCAAAAGCGTTTACCTAACAACAGTTGCCCATACACCTCAACGATCGTGTTTCTCGTTAGAAAAGGGAACCCCAAGCAGATCAAAGATTGGAACGATCTGGCACGAGGTGACGTGCAAGTTATCACGCCGAACCCAAAGACATCGGGGGGAGCTCGTTACAATTACTTAGCCGCATGGGGATACGCACTCCGACAACCAGGAGGCAACGACGAAACGGCATTTCAGTTTCTAAAAGCAATTTTCAGTAACGTTCCCGTACTAGATTCCGGTGCGCGTGGTTCAACCACGACATTCATTCAACGTGAAATTGGTGACGTTCTTCTGACGTGGGAAAACGAAGCATTTCTTTCGGTCAACGAGTTCGGACCTGAGAAATTGGAAATTGTCATTCCATCCACAAGCATCATTGCAGAACCGCCCGTTACCGTTGTCGATGAGAATGCCAAGTCACACGGAGCACTCGAAGCCGCGACCGCTTACCTAGAATTTCTCTATTCGCCTGTAGGGCAAAAACTAGCGGCCAAGCATTACTATCGTCCGTTTGTCGCTGAGCACGCGGATCCAGCGGACCTAGCCCGGTTTCCGAAGCTGGAACTATTCTCGATTGATGAAGTCTTTGGTGGATGGCCCAAGGCGCAGCAAACGCATTTCAACGATGGCGGATTATTCGATCAGCTCTATTCGCAAAACAATCGCTAAGTTGCAGCTGGTTTCTACTCTAGGCAGGAGGCATTGTTCGTGAGTCGAACTTTTCGGCAATATAGCGTGATTCCAGGCTTCGGATTGACCTTAGGATACACCGTCGTCTACTTGAGTTTGATCGTGCTAATTCCCTTGTCCATGTTGTTCTTCAAAACAGCAGGCATGGGCTGGGAGAGATTTTGGACAACGGTCACCGAACCTCGAGTAGTGGCATCGTACAAACTTACGTTTAGTGCTTCGTTGATTGCCACTTTGATTAATGTTTTGTTCGGTGGAATTGTCGCGTGGACATTGGTTCGATACAAGTTTCCCTTCAAGAAGCTTATCGATGCGATGGTGGATTTGCCGTTTGCGATACCAACAGCCGTCTCAGGTATTGCGTTGACAGCGGTCTATTCCAAAAATGGTTGGATCGGGCAATTTCTGGAGCCATTGGGAATTAAGATTGCCTTCGCGTACCCAGGAGTCGTTGTCGCGATGACGTTCATCGGACTGCCTTTTGTAGTACGGACATTACAGCCTGCTATCGAGGATTTGCATAAAGAGAACGAAGAAGCATCAGCTAGTCTCGGCGCATCAAGATGGCAGACGTTTCGTTTCGTCATTCTCCCTGCGATCATACCTTCACTGCTGACGGGCTTTGCGATGGCTTTCGCACGAGCTTTAGGAGAATACGGATCCATCGTCTTCATCTCAGGCAATTTGCCGATGAAGACAGAAATAACAACTTGGATCATCACTCAAAAGCTGGACCAATACGACACCGAAGGAGCAACTGCTATCGCTCTAGTCATGCTACTGTCGTCGTTTGCGATTCTGTTTACGATCAACGCCATACAATGGTGGACTAGTCAAAGACATCGAGGTGTCTCATGAGCGAAACCAAAATTGGTTCAATGCGTGCAACGCCCCCTGAGCCCCTATCTGACAACCGGGCAGCAAGTAAGAATTCGCAATACGAACGGTTTCGAGGAGCAACAGACGAGCCTATTTGGGTTCGATACACATTGATCTCAATAACGGTTTCGTTTCTGTTACTCTTCCTATTCTTGCCGCTGTTGTCTATATTCGCTGAAGCATTCCGTAAGGGTGTTGGAGCGTATTTCGCTGCATTCAATGACCGCGCGGCTTTGGCTGCCATCAAACTAACGCTGATTACTGCTGGCATCTCTGTACCTCTAAATATCGTGTTTGGTTTAGCCGCTTCGTGGGCCATTGCGAAGTTCGAGTTTTGGGGTAAGAGTCTTTTGCTTACTTTGATCGATTTGCCATTCGCTGTTTCTCCGGTGATCTCGGGATTGATCTTTATACTCCTTTTCGGTGCTCAAGGCTTGTTAGGCCCATGGCTCTCCTCTCAAGGGATTCAAATCATCTTCGCCGTTCCGGGCATTGTGATCGCTACGATCTTTATCACATTTCCTTTTGTAGCTCGAGAAATCATTCCCTTGATGCACGAGCAAGGAACCGAGGAAGAACAAGCAGCAATAACTCTAGGAGCTAACGGTTGGCAAACATTCTGGTACGTTACGCTACCTAATGTTCGTTGGGCACTTCTGTACGGTGTTATTCTCTGCAACGCTCGAGCCATGGGAGAGTTTGGGGCAGTTTCGGTTGTCTCGGGACATCTGCGAGGCAAAACCAACACGCTGCCATTGCACGTTGAGATTTTACATAACGAATTCAATTTCGTCGCCGCCTTTGCCGTAGCCTCATTACTAGCAGTACTTGGATTGGTGACGCTAGCAGCCAAAACCTATGTCGAATCACGTGTTCATAGTGCGTCCTCATCCGACGATTCATCCACCTCCGATCATTGAGAAAAACATGAGTATTGAAGTCAAGCATCTCTCAAAAACGTTCGGAAGCTTTAAGGCGCTCGAGAACGTGAGCTTACGCGTGAATGATGGCGAGTTAGTTGCTTTGCTCGGTCCATCGGGGTCTGGCAAGACAACGCTGTTACGAATCATCGCGGGACTAGAGACACCCGACCCTAATCCGGAAAGCGAAATTCTGTTTCACGAAGCACACGTGACATCATCTCCTGTCGGAAAACGAGGCGTTGGCTTTGTGTTCCAACATTATGCTCTGTTTCGGCACATGTCCGTTTTCGACAATATCGCATTCGGTCTGCGAGTAAGACCACGGGCTAACAGGCCTCCTAAAGAGGCAATCCGCGACCGGGTCAATCATCTTCTTAAGCTTATACAGCTAGAGGGGTTTGGCAATCGTTACCCTTCCCAGCTCTCTGGAGGACAACGGCAGCGCGTCGCTTTAGCGCGAGCTATCGCCGTCGAACCACAAGTCCTGCTGTTGGATGAACCCTTTGGGGCTCTCGATGCGAAAGTACGAAAGGGTTTGCGAGATTGGTTACGGCGACTCCACGATGAGATTCATCTAACCAGCGTCTTGGTGACTCACGATCAAGAAGAAGCACTCGAGGTTGCGGACCGAGTTGTTGTGATGAACAAAGCGAAGATTGAACAAGTCGGTACACCCGAAGAGGTATTTCACAGACCGGCGAGTCAATTCGTTATGGAATTCTTAGGGCAAGTCAATATTTTTCGATGCCGAGTAAGAGAAGGAACGGCTTCACTAGGAGGACTAACGTTTGAGTATCCCAATTACCAAGACTCCAGCGAACGGGATGCGACCATTTACATGCGTCCACACGAGCTTGAAATTCGGAGGCACCAACAGAACCAGCCGGGTTTGGCTGCCACAGTGGTTCGACTCAATCCGGCCGGCGCGTTCGCCAGAGTTTTCCTACGTGCAGATGGGGTAGACGAAATCCAAGTGGAATTGCCACAGGATCAGTACCGAGATCTTTCCTTGTCCCCTGGTGATCTCGTATTCGTATATGCAAAGAACGCACGAGTCTTCGTTCCTGATTTCGTGATTTAACACCAACAACCGGCTTCTTCCTTAAAAGTATGAAGAGCTTCCTGCTGTTGTAGTGGGCAAGAAAACGAGGCTAAGATGCTACAGCGGGCGAGACGAGAAGGTCCGACGGCCCCGCTACTTGATCCTAGGCGCCAACCAGCAACGCTAAGATCGCAAAAACACCTTGCGAAAATCTATTCGGAAAATCCTCAATCCCACGTTCCTACAACCTACTTTGCTAACGCACTTCCCTACTGATTTGTATTTAACTCAGAGCACACAGTAGACAAATACCCCGCTTTGAAAATGCAGTGGAACCCATTCTCACTTGCTGATGTATTCTGCAAATTATGAGGGACGGCCGAGACAAAGGTCTCATGGTATCGAAATCTTTGACAGCAACACCTATGTGGCCTAATTCGATAACCGTTCTCAGCGATTCGAGTCGATGGCGTTTGTGACTGTTGATTCCTCGACGCCTTTGACTAATGCAACATTTCCTAGCTTGCTCGGTAAAATGAGTTGCAACTGCCCGTGTTCCGTCTTTTTGTCTGATCTCATCGCATTTAGCAGATCCGACGTTGCGATAGGCTCTTTAAGAGTTACAGGCAGTTTCAAGCTTTTCAGCAACGCTGTCTGTCTTGTCAATTCTTCGAACGTCCACAATCCTCTTTTTGCGGCAAGATGACCGGCCATGGTCATGCCTATCGAAATTGCTTCACCATGTAGATAGGTTCCATACTCTGTGGTCGCTTCGATGGCATGCCCAAACGTATGCCCATAGTTCAGAATGGCCCGTAGGCCAGTCGTTTCTCGTTCGTCAGCCGACACAACCGACGCCTTGAGTTCGCACGAGCGGGTGATCATATGCTTCAGCACCGCAGGTTCACGGTTCAGAATCCCAGAGGCGTGCGACTCCAAATAGGAAAAGAACTCTGCATCGAGGATTACGCCATACTTTACGATCTCAGCTGAGCCGCTGTTGTATTCTCGTTCCGGTAACGTATTCAGCAAATGAGTGTCAATGCAAACGGCATGCGGTTGCCAAAAGGCACCAATGATATTTTTTGAGGCAGGGAGATTGATGCCGGTTTTTCCACCTACGCTGCTATCCACCATTGATAAAAGCGTGGTTGGTATCTGCAGAAACCTGACTCCACGCATGTAAGTCCCGGCAGCAAATCCAGCCAAATCTCCGACAACTCCTCCACCAACAGCTACCACAACCGATTTGCGATCTGCTTTACACTCGAGCATTTGCTCCCAGATCATCGATAGTTTCTCAACACTTTTGCTCTTCTCTCCGCTCGGGATAGTGATGCAACTCGTACGCAAGCCATAATGACTGAGCGCACTTGAAATTGCCTTTGCGGCTGAATTTAAATGCTCGTCATAGATAACTACCGCATGTTGCCAATCGGCAAATAACTCAATCGCTTTACGCAATTGTTCTTCGAGTTCATTCGAACCTATCCAAATGGGATAAGTACGCTCAGCAAGCAACACTTTTACCGTCGAATCCATGATTCCTATTTCAGTTAGCTCGATTTGTTTTGATTTCGATCCACAGCCAGCACAACTCGCGAGTGACAAAGCAAATCGTGCAATGCGGATCGTTTGTTGGTGATGAACATTACGCTAGCGTCAATGGCCACGAACAACACCAATATGAATTCCGGGATGGTTAACATCCATTCGTAGCTTAGAGTGAAATAAATCGCCAAAGGTCCCAGCCACGATAAGGCGTTTCTAAGCACTTCCCGAGTCACCAACTGTTCACTCCGCGGGGGCAAACCATTTTCCTCCACGATTCGCAATTGAAAGAGGTATCTCCCCAACGATCTTCGACCTCGATAGACCCATGTTAAATATGCAGCGGGAACACTCAACGAGAAGAAGGCCAAAATCGGAATGGTCCATTGCCATCCTTGGAATGCGTCTCCCATCAAGAACAGTATGGGGACGACAAACGGAACTAAACATAAAAGCAAAAATGCTTGATCTGCCACATAGGCCATGACGCGCGGTGCAATGGCTGCGGTGGTTGTGTTAACAGGCTGTATGAGTTGCAGCTCCTTTTCCAATTCTCGAAAAGATCTGTAACGATCAGAGGGTGCCTTTGCGAGCAGCTTTTCAATAACGCAGGCAAAATCTCGCGGTACACCTTGGGGCCAATTCTGAGGAAAATCGATCGTTGCATCGAAATGAGACTCTAATCGCTCCCGAACGCTTTCCCCCTTTAGTTCGAATGGAAATCTTCCGAACACCAACTCAAACAGAGTCACCCCGAGAGCGTACATGTCAGATTGAATTGAGCCTGGTTCTTTCAGTAGCTCTGGTGCTAGGTAAGCCGGAGTCCCTGACACAGCGACCTTTTTATCTGAATCCGATGCGATCGTGGATAATCCAAAGTCTGATAGTTTGATATTGTTTTCGGAGGTTAATATCAAATTGCCCGGTTTGATGTCTCCATGCACGATTCCAAATTTGGAAGCGTGTTCCAATGCCGAGGCCACTTGTATTCCGAATCTAATGGCGTCAGCATAGGGAATCTTTTCGCCTGACTTTAGTTTCTCAGCCAGCGTTGGGCCAGGAAGCAATTCCATCGCCAGAAATGGTTCTTCACCTTCGCGTCCGACATAATAAATGACGACAACGTTGGGATGGTTAAGGCGTGCTTGCGCTATGGCCTCGCGGAGCATCGAAGCGATCCGCGAATCCATATTGTGATCCGTATACCGCATGACTTTGACGGCCACGAACCTCTGCAATGAGGTATCCAGGGCTCGATACACGGCTCCCATGCCACCGCTACCTAGCTTACGATCGAGCTCAAAGTGACCGTAAGATTGCCTGGGCAATTGGTTGTAGGAATGGAGGTCAAAGGCAGATTCGCTGTCCGGTTCATCAATTCCGGTAATAGTTATGGTCGCATTTAAGGGAGACACAAACGCCTCCGGCTTGAATTGGCGACCGCAATGAGGGCATGATCCTCCCTCATTAGGATTAATCTCAAAGTCCCTTCCGCACACGCAGCGATAAGCGATGCAAAGTCGTTTTTGCGTTCGCTCCTGAGTTTCTGCTTGTAACGTTTCCTGGGAATCCATTCCCACATTCTAGTCAATCTTAATTTTTTGGGGGTAAAGCGGCGTCTCGATTCTCTCAGCAAGCCCACGTGTCCATACTAAATTCGATACTGCAGATTCTTGCAATAGTGAAATCTGTGCCATCCATTTTTTCTTGACAGTTCCCCCCTGTTTGTTAGAATCATCACGACTTAAACTACCCTGGAGAAAAAAGCATGGGCCGTCCACAGCGTAACGAACAGTTCCGACATGATGAAATTGCGATTGTCCATTGCGTTCAACGGTGCGTTCGAAGGGCATTTCTCGCAGGAATTGATGAGGTCTCCCGAAAAGATTATTCCTATCGACGCGAATGGATTCGTCGAAGATTCGAGGCTCTCGCTTCGGTATTCTCTATTGATGTCCTAAGCTATGCGATCCTCTCCAACCATCTGCATGTGATTTTACGCAGTCGTCCCGATGTTCTGGCGAAACTCACGGATCAGGAGGTTGCGATTAGATGGCTACGTGTCTTTCCCGGGCGGAGAATCGAAGAGCATTTGGCTGAACCCTCAGAAATCGATGTCCGGCGTGTTCTGTCTGATTCCAAACTACTCGCTAAGTTACGTACTAGACTTAGCGACATTTCTTGGTTTATGAGAGCATTGGCTGAGCCGATTGCACGCATCGCCAACCGAGAAGATGAGTGCACGGGAAGGTTCTGGGAGGGACGCTTTAAAGCCCAACGAATTGTTGATGATGCTGGTTTGTTGGCCTGCGCGATGTATGTCGATTTAAATCCAGTTCGCGCTGCCATAGCCCGAAGTCTTGAAGAATCGTTGCACACGTCGGTTCACGATCGCATCGAAGCGGAAACGGGAAAACAGATTCCGTCGGCCGCATTCGATTTGGTGCCCATTACCGCGCATGAGTCCATTACACAGCGACGAAAATCCTTGGAATTGCAACGTCAAGAACGGAAAACAAAGCGAAACAGGACCGTCAAGAAAGTGCTTCGTGACAGTTGGCTTTCACCACTGAGCCTGAGTTCCAATGCGCAATCGGGTGACCCGCAATTACACCAAGGTGGAACACGAGCCAGCGACAAGGGATTTCTTAGAATCGACTGGAGTTGCTATCGAAAGTTGCTGGATTGGGTCGCATCGAACAAACCAGGCGCAGGGACAATTGCACTGCCCAAGGCATTAAGCGATGCATCTGTAAGTTGCGGAATCGTCCCGGAGATGCTTTCGGATCTAGTATGGAACTTCAAAAAGTACTTTTGTCGTTGTGTAGGTGGTTCGGAAGCGATGTCGAAGGATGCGGAACGGATCGGCAGACGTTGGCATCAAGGGCAGCGACGCGCGGAAGCTTGCTTCAGCTAGTCGCGATAGTCGTCGAACCTAACACTGGCATCTGAACGGTTTAATGGCAAGGCAGTAAACTGCTACCTGCGGTCTCTATTTGGCAAAACCATGCAAAGCTAGATGCCTCCACCAATTTTGGGTGACAATCGAGGGGCGTGGCAGAAGTTTCGCCCGATCTTGCGAGGAAAAAGATACAGCCAGCGAAACAAACAATGTTAATTTAAAAATGGATGGCACCATTTGCGGAAAACAGCACTGATCTCGTCTATTTCGGAAAAATTCTCCATTCCCAGCTAATAAAACCCACTCCTGTACGTCTAGTCTCCGTGGCAGCAATGAATCCCGAATTCGAATTATGCTTTATAGCGTTAAGCCCGGACACCAGGCATCTTCGAATTAACCAGTGCACAGCATCAAAACCATGAATCCACCCAGCGATTTTCCAACGTCGAGGCTAGGTTGACTACCAAACCGGATGCCAATAACTGCAGCGACGTCGGATCGCAAAAGCTGTCGATCCGCGCCTTATTCGAGGCCGAAGAGTCGGGCTTGCTCCGCTTTGCGTTCTCGTTGACAGGTCGTCGCGCGGTCGCTGAAGAGATTGTTCAAGAAGTTTTTCTGCATCTCCACGCCAAATGGAATTCGGTGTCGGAGCCTCGCGCTTGGTTGTACCGAAGTGTCCGAAACGGAGCTTTTCAACATCTTCGCAAGACCCGGCGCGAGTCAATGCAAACGGACGAACAGCGGGACTCGCTAATCGATGAATCAAATGAAACACCCGATGACTTAATCGCCCATATGGAAATCGTGGCCAGTTTACGAAGTTTGGTTGCTGATCTCCCGGAAAAGGATCAAAAAATCATTCAACTCAAATACTTCGAAGGCCTCAAGTACCGCGACATTAGCCAATCGACAGGCTTAACGGTGAGCAACGTCGGATTTCGACTTCATCAGATTTTGAAAAAGCTCGCTGCCGGATTGCTGCCGAAAGGAAATCAGGACGAATCATGAATGACGATCTAAACCAATTCTCTATCGAACACGAGTTGCAAGTTCGATTGCTCAATCTAGTCGTTGACGAAGCGTCCGATTACGATCGTGACCAATTGATGCACCTAATGGAGCAACGCCCCGAACTCAAACTCTATGTTGAGCATCTGCAACACATGCATGGTCTGCTATCAACGATCGGTGCGGGTGAGTGGGACAAGGAGCCAGCTCCCCAAACCAGCGAATCGGATTGGAAGCTTCCTGAGGATCGTCGCAACAAGTTGCTCGCGATTCTGGATGGACGATCTGCTCAAGAAGCACCAACCAAAACCATAACGCTTGCAACCCCTCTCGTAAAGAACAAACGTCTCTCTTACGGTATCAGGTTAGCGGTTCTCGCTGCGTCGATCTGTGTCATCGCGACCGTTTTTTTGTTACCTGCTCAGTATGCGGCTAGGCAATCCGCGAGAAAATATCGCTTTGGATCTGACGTCTCCGGTGGTATTCCAAATGCATATTTCCTAGATTCGAAGTCTGAGTACGCGGAAGCCAGCAGTAATGTTTCACCTGCGAGTCCAGCCATAACAGCTCCGGTGTTTCCAACTCCTTCGTCAAGCTCTCCCGTAGTGGTCCCAGATGGCGGGACTATTATGCTTGGGGGAATCAAACGTGAGGCGAATGGTCAAGTGATTCGCGATTCAGAAAAAGTTCTACAAGAAGACCTCGCCAAGCAAAACACCTGGAAAGTTGACAAGCCCGGTTCAGCCCCGCGCATTGCCGGTGATAGTACACAAAACAACCTATGGGATGAGTCCCGCGCGTTAACGAGAGATGGTTTCTTGGACGCTAAGAAGGGCGCGCCCGCCAATGGAGCAGAATTCTTTGGGCGGGGATTAGCAGAATCCACCACAAATGGTCCCGCAATGGCCAAAGAACTTGATTTCGTCGAACCGCAATTGAGCGATCGCGAGCGAGGTGGGACAGCCGCGACTGTTCCCACGCCTGCGACTGATGGGATAGATAATCTCTTAAGCTTCGCTCAGGCACCTGCCGCTCCGTCCAGCGGAGATGCTTCAGGTTGGGCCATAAATAATTTTGGAACCGAAGCCGAAACGCCATCAAAGGGCAACGCCGGCATGGGCGGAGGCATGGGCGGAGGCATGGGAGGAGGCATGGGAGGAGGCATGGGAGGAGGCATGGGAGGAGGCATGGGAGGAGGCATGGGAGGCATGGGCGGTGGAATTGGTGGTATGGGCGGTGGAATTGGTGGTATGGGCGGTGGGCCTGGAGGCGGTAGCGCCGGAGGCTATGGAACACGTCCAGATGAAAACACTGAATACGAGCTCGGCATGGGAGGTATGGGCGGACAAACAGGAGGTGAAGGAGGTTATGGTGCCCCAACTGACTCAGGGATTGTTGTTAGCCAAAGTGACAAAGAAGCGAGAGTTTTAAAAGACTCTCTTGAGCAGCTAACGGAAAATAAACCTACAGACCAACCTACCCCCTTATTTATGGACATCGCGACACCAGAAACTTTTGCCGCTCAACAAGGTCAGCGTAAAGAGCGAGATGAACTTTCCGCCCTTACTGATGAGTCGCTCCGCTTTGACGCTAAGGAATTGAACGGTCGACTGGCTGAACAGGAATCCCGCGGCGAGTCGACAGAACAGCAATCTCTCAATCGGCTTTTTGCAGGCCCCGGTTCAGCACGTCGCAGGATCAGCGATTCTAGAATCTTTGATTCAACCCCGATGATGACGGTTTCGCCAACGATCATCATTCCCGAAGAGGAAGAAGAAATGATCGTCTCGCAAACCGAGGATCGATTCGGCGATGCAACCAAAACACTATCCGATCCAATGTATCGGTTTGTTGCCCCTAAACTGGAGAAAGCGGCTGAAGCGGATAAGGTCATGCTGGGCAGAGAACAAAAATCATCACTCGGCGTCGATGTAAAGTCCAAACAAGTTCAACCTGCCAAGCCGATTGCACCTGTCCGCGAAATTGCCGCCTCGACAGAACCTTTCTCAACCTTCTCTCTGCACGTGAGCGATGTTTCGTTTCAACTCGCGCAATCTGCACTGAGTCAAGGCCAATGGCCAGCCAGAACTACTCTTCGACCAGAAGAGTTTCTCAATGCTTTTGACTACCAAGATCCCACGCCCAACGATGCAGAGATGGTTGCGTGCCAGATCGAACAAGCGACCCATCCGTTCCAAATGCAACGCAACTTGGTCCGCATCGCAATGAAAACCGGTGCCTCAGGCCGTGCTTTAAACATGCCACTGCGCCTAACCGTTTTGCTCGATATCTCCGGATCAATGGAACGACACGATCGCAAGTACGCAATTCAAAAAGCATTCCAGGCCCTAGCAAGTCAATTGCGGGATCAAGACCAAATCACCCTTATCGCTTTTGCGAACACCCCACGTTTGATCGCAGATCGCTACAACGCAGAACAAGCACGTACGCTCTCGACTGTGATCGAAAAGACTCCGAGCCAAGGTGGTACGAACATCGAAGCCGCATTAACGCTAGCTCGCGAAAAGGCCCGTGAACAGTTTGTTAATGGTGGTCAAAATCGAATCGTGATGCTCACCGACGGTGCAGTCAATCTAGGAAACGCAGATCCTAATAGTCTTAGCAAGCAAATCGTTGAACTGAGAAACGAAGGTATCGCCTTTGACGCAGCCGGCATCTGTGCCCAAGACTTGAACGACGAAGTCCTCGAAGCTCTCACTCGTCAAGGTGACGGTCGATACTACCTCATCAACGCAGACGATTCCACCGCCGAAAGTTTTTCCAAGCAATTGGCAGGAGCGTTGCGTCCAACCGCAAAGAATGTCAAAGTCCAAGTGGAGTTTAATCCGCAACGAGTCGGTCAATATCGATTGATCGGCTTCGAAAAGCATCAGCTGAAGAAAGAAGACTTCCGCAACGATCAGGTCGACGCGGCGGAATTAGCTGCTGCCGAAGCAGGCGTTGCCATGTACCAAGTCGAAGTTAAGCCGGACGGAATCGGGGACGTTGGGAGCGTATCGGTTCGCTTTCAAGACGTTTCAACGGGTCAGATGGTCGAACGCCGATGGCCGATCACTTACAACGCCAAGACTCCATCGGTTGACGCGACCAAACCCACCATGCAGTTGGCGACCGCAGCAACGCTATTCGCATTGAAACTTACTGGTGAGCCAAGTTCCGATCGCATTGATTTTTCGATGCTCTCCGGCCTGGTTTCCACCTTGCCATCCGCCTTTGCAAACCAACCGCGAGTCCAAGCACTGTTAACGATGATCAATCAAGCGAGGTCGCTTGGTGAACCACCGCAAGCGGGAAATTAGTTTGATGGTGACGCATGATTCGATTGCCCCTCCCCAGCCACGCTATCGCGGGCTGACCCTCCCCAAACTTTGTTTGAGGAGGGTGAAGATGGTGTGGCTCGTGAGAAACGTTCCACTTATTTGTTTCAACCAACCTAGTGCCACAACTTGGAGATAACCTCGATTGAAGAATCCCCGAAATCCCATTCGCAGCGTGAGCGACGGACGATTCTTCCGGCAAAATCCCTCGCTTACGCGTCGGGTTATGATCAACATCATCTCCAAGTTGCGGTACTAGCATTAAGCCTTGATCCTTCGCTTGTTACGTACCAGTTACAAATTGAATCACTACGCCCCTATAAAATTCAACACTAATAGACCACTCATCCTGTCGTTCCCAATCAGGTGTCTCACTATGTTTCATAAAAAGCTCCTTCTCTCAATGTTTGCGTGGCTTTGTTGCTTAATAACAACAGCTTACCCACAAGAGGAACAACAAACCGAGACGAAGGAAACTCCGGCTACGATTGTTTTACAAACTGGTAAATCGACACCGCCTGCATTTCTCTACTCCGCAAGCGTTACGTCGACTGCGACCGTGGACAGTAGCTCGGTAAAGCAATCGCTCAAGCTAGAGATCCGAGCCGTTCAAGGGAAATGGGGATCGGTAAGTTTAGGCTTAGCCGGAGTTGGTGAGATAACCAACGTCATTGGTGGCGGTATTACATCGTGGGCGGTTCGCGTGTCTGGAGAAGAGCGATTTCTTGATTTGCAAATTCAGACTGAAGCTAAAGAGATCTTCGCAGAAGTGATCGCGGTCAGTCCCATTGCGAGCCTTCCTAGTACGATTGATCTCTTGCACATGAAGCCAAGCAAAGCACTCGGTTTCGACTCTCGGGTAAAGATCGATTTTGATCGCAGTATAACGGGCAAGGTTTTAGTGGCTGATGGTTTTTCGCCGCTAGTGAGTCAAGAACGATCGGTCGAATTGCAATCGACAAAGGGGGGGCGAATCTCATTGCAGGTTGATAGATCAAGTGCATTGCCTCCGCCGATCGAGCTGGTTCAATGTTCCGTAAACGGTGCGTTGCAACCTGAAGGAGACTCGATTCTGTTCTCGTTACGAGGAGAAGCTAGAGTCAATCGCGAGAAGAGCACGTTACGAATCTTGGCAGGTAATGTGGCATTAAACAAGCTGCCCGAGAATGACAATTACACATTGGATCTCGTGCAAACTGATGCTGGACCGACCTATGTATTGAACTTTGCCAAAAGCGGTACCTTTCCGATTGAGATTGAGTTTGCGTCGAAGCCTATCGCAGTCGAAGCAAACGGGCGAGAAGTAAACTTTCAAGTTGCCGGGGGAGCGGTGGTTCCACTCACGTTGACAGGTTTTGCTAACGAGATTGCTTTTGCCAAGGAGAGCCAGTTCGCTGCACCCGAATTGTTTGGCAACGAATGGAAGGGATTCTTGCCTGCTAGTGGACTCGTCAAATTAAAGTGGCAGCCTAAACAAGAGCGTTCCGAGACCAAAACGTTTTTCTCAACTAGTTCGACGATTGAGGCCACGGTCGGATCGGGTTTAGTTCGCCAGAATCATAAGTTCTTGGTTGAGATATTGCAGGGGCAATTGAAATCTTTGCAATTCGCATTGTCTGGTGCTGGTGAGATAACGAGTGTCGAAGGTCAGCATATTGTCAGTTGGAAAGTGGTTGCTAGCGACGATCAACGAATGCTTGAGGTAACGCTCAATCAACCGTTAACATCGAAGCATGAGTTAGTGGTACGCAGTCAGACAACACTTGACGCCTTTCCCGTTCGAGTTGATGGCATGTGCGTGAAACCGCAAGGGGCGATTCGCAATGCTGGCTTCTTGCGCATTTCCAATTCCGGTTCGGTCAAATTCGAAGCCACCGATTTAAAGGGGCTGACCCAATTGGCCGCAGAGCAGTTTCCAGGTGAAGCGATCCAAGCACGCCAGAGTTATGCGTATCGGTTTCCAACGTCTGACTATTCGTTCGTGATTGCTGCCGATCGCGTTCAACCCGAAATCAATGTATCGCACGTTGCGGTTTATTCTGTGACGGAAACCGATCGAATGGTATCGGCCGACATCGAGTTAGACATACGAGAAACCTCGATCCGCGAATGGAGTTTTCAGGTACCAGAAAACTACACCATCGTTGCAGTAAGTGGTGCAAGCGTCGCAGATTACAACGCTTCGTCCGATGCGATCGAGGGAAAGCGAAGTCTCAAAGTGCTCTTCTCTCAAGATGTTATGGGAAGGCAGTTATTATCTGTTCGGCTTGAAAAGAGTGAAACCCAAGTGACCGGAGAATGGCAATTGCCACGTATCGAGTTTCCAGACGCGAAGTCTGTACGAGGAGATATCGGAATTGTGGCTAGTGCCGGTTTTCGAACGACAACCAAAGCATCGGAATTGTTGGTCGAAAAGCCATTAGCTTACTTTCCAGTTTCCATTCCTCTATTGCAACAAGCGTTCCGAATCAGAGAGCCTCTTTGGTCAGCAACGGTCACGATCGAACAATTGGATCGCAGTTTGAATGCGGACGTTTTCCATCTCTATTCTTTAAGTCAAGGTACGGTATACGGTAGCTCACTTATCAATTTTATGGTGAGTGGTTCACCAGTTTCCGAGTGGCGAATCCGGGTTCCGGAAACATTGCAGAACCTTACCGTCGATGGTAAAGACGTTCGCAATTGGCGACGAGAGGGAGATGTTATTGTTGTATCGCTCCATCAACCGATCTTGGGGGCCTATACGTTGCTCATAACTTTTGAAGAGAAGCCTAATGTGGTTGATGGTACGTTTGCTGCAGGAGTCGTAGTTCCCGAAGGCACTCAAAACGATCGCGGATATATCGAGGTTGTTAGTCCGATACAAGTTGACGTACAGAATGTAGTCGCTTCTTCGCAGCTATTAGCACTTGATGCACTCGAGCTACCTGCTGAGTTTCGGTTGTTAAGCTCGGCTCCGTCGCTGGGTACATGGCAATACACTGCGAGGCCGTTCGATTTAAGGCTTAAGGTGAACTGGTATCCGTCTGGAACGACCGTCGATCAAGTGGTTGAGTTCTCGGAAGCGAACAGCCGTGTTTCGAGTGATGGAGAAACGGTGACAGATGTGGTTTATTATGTCAAATCGCGTGGTCAGAGCTCGTTACGATTGCAATTGCCAAGTGAACCAGTTCGATTATGGTCCGTTTCTATCAACGGAAAACCTGTTACAGCCCGTCAGACCGAATCGGAAACGTTGATTCCATTACCTGGTGACGCCGATCCAAACGTTCCCTTGGAAGTGACTATTCGTCTTGGAAAGCCTACACAGGATGAGCATCGCGCTTCTTTGAGCTTGCCGAAGGTGATGGCACCCGTTTTAAAGACCCGCTGGACGATTGGCGGGGAAGAGAATCAAACGCTTGTGCCGATCGCGCAAGAGCTATCATCCTCGATCGATAATAGCAAATTAGATGGATTCCGTTGGGTCGTTCGAGAGGGAGTCGTACCGTTTATGGTCTTCGTTGTTCTAGTGCTTCTTGCATACGTTTTGCCATCGACCGGTTTGGGGAAACTATCCCTAAAGTTGATCGCTTTAGCTGGTGCTCTGGTTGTCGCTATCATGGCGTGCGATCATGCCTACCACAAAATTGCTGTCAAAGAGCCAATACAGCTCAACGTACCGGTTTTGGCAACTGGTGAATCTCTCTCGATGGATGTTGACATCATTCCAAATTGGCGTGCCATGTTCGATATTCTCGGAGTGGGACTTGGCATCGTGGGATTGTTGCTGGTAGTTGTAACTTTTGTAAATGCAGCCAATCGAGAGCAGGCGTCACTGTTGGTGCGATTCCTTAGAGGGATTGGTTTCGCTCTATTAGGTGTTGGGGCTTTGCTGCAACCGCACGGAGCCGTTTGGTTCTTTGGAGTATTGGCTGGTGCTGTAATGCTTTTCTTGACCATCCCGGTGTTGATAACGATGTTTAAAACGCTTCCACCGTCCGATCGGCAGAAAGTTTCGGAAGCAGCATCGGAGGGCGGGGCGTTGAACGGAGTCGCGTCATCCGCTATTGCGTTCGTAATGAGTAGTTCGTTTCTATTGGGACTTGGCAATTCCTCCATGGGGCAGGATCAAACGATTGAGGCCCGAGTGGTTGCGAAGAACGCGGACTATTCCTCACAGGTTTGGGAAGTCAAGAAAGCCGAATCCCGTCTTACAGCGACCGCCACGATCAAGGTGACTGGGGTACCAGGCGATCAATTCCAATTGCTTAGATCACCTGCGGTGTTGACGGAGTTTTCAGGGCCAGGGCTTCGACTGGGCAAACAAGTATCCGATGGCGGCGGGACGGATTATGTTGTCACGATTGAGGCCGATTCGAAGGGAACTGGTGCCGATGCAGCAAAACAGTATTCGGCGACTTTTCGTTTTGAGTTAACAGGGTTGCAGCCAACAAACGGCGTAGAGGTCTTAACTGGGCCAGCTGCCATGCGAGAGTTAACGCTCCGGTATGACGAGCCTACCTGGGAGGTTTATTGTGAAGCAGCAGCCAGAATTTCCAAGGAGAACGCTGCAGACGGAGAGGCGTATCGTCTCTTGTTAAAGCCAGGAGCGGCGAGTGTCGTTTTACGTCCCCGAGCTCGTGATTTGAAATCAGAGGTTACCCAATTCTATGTTGATGGAAGTGGATTGTATACGATTAGCCCAGGCGTTATCGAAGGCATCCATCGGTTTCATATGAGAGTTTCCCAAGGCCGCCTTCCGCGATTGCTCATCACGATTCCTGAGGGAGCAACAGTTAGTTCCGTTGATGGACCAATTACCTCGTGGCAGTTCAATGCCGACGATCGCAAACTCACCGTAGCGACCGATCCCAATGCGCCAGCAGACTTTTCGGTGACCGTTCAGACTCAACAAAGCCTCGACGCATTACCAACTTCGGTGCAACTATCCCCTCTGGTGGTTGAAGAGTCAAGCGGATCGAGTGGTTTGATTGCCATTGCGTTTGGTTCCGATGCACAGCCAGAGTTGGTTACTTCGGAAACACTTTCACTAGTTAATCTGGGTGATTTCGACGCATCATTATTAACAAATCCCACGGCAACATTGCATCGCGTTTATCGATACGGAGAGAGCATGGGTAACATGCAGGTCAAAGTCGCAGCCGTGGCCCCCGAAGTACGCGTTACTTCAAAGCAAATCGTTTCCCTTGGGGATGAGCGTGTTGTGCTGAATGCGAATCTACAGGTTGAGATAACTCGGACGGGACTGTTCCAACTTAGTTTTCCACTACCGAATGGGTATGAAGTCGAAACCTTAACAGGTGATTCGATGCATCATTGGTCTGAGATCGCACAGGGAGATTCGCGTCAGGTCATTCTGCATCTCAAGGCAAAAACGATCGGCGTACAAACCTTTACCCTATCTTTGACTGGACCGTCACCAATCGATCAGAATCAATGGGAGATACCTCGGTTAGAGCTGAATGATTCTCCGAGGCAAACTGGCACGCTTATTGTTCAGCCAAGTCCAGGCATTCGTTTGCGAACGATTACCAAGAACAATGTCTCCGAGTCAGATGCTCGGGCGTTAGGAGCACAGGTCCAAGGTGCCTTGGCGTTTCGATTGCTTCAGCGAGATTGGCAGTTGACGGTTGGAATCGAAAAACTGTCACCGTGGGTGATCGGCCAAATTTTGCATGACATAACCATTCGAGAGGGACAGACTCGATCGATACTGTTTGCTAACTTGAATGTTCAAAATGCTCCGATACGCTCCATGCGATTGAAGTTGCCTGTGGTTGGTGACGAAGAGGTCAAGACCGTACGAGCCAGTGGCGAGGTTGTAGGGGATATGGTTCGTGTCGACGCCAACGAACAACTTTGGGAGATCAATTTTAAACGTCGAGTGATTGGAGCTATCTCGTTCCAAATCGATTTTGAGCGACGGGGTGAGCGAGTTGAAAACAAGGAGTTATTGACTCCTGCAAGCTTCCTCGATGTTCAGCAATCGGACTATCACGTGGCTGTTCGAGCTGGAGGGCGATTGGAGATTGCAACGAATGTTCTTCCGCAGGGGTGGCAAACCGTGGACTGGAATACAGTACCTAACAGTATGAGAGACTTAGGTTCGCGAGCTGTTCCCACTCTCACCTTTAAAGTTGTAGACACAACAACGCCGCTTAGTTTGTCCATCGTAAGGCATTCCTTAGCAGAATCGCTCAAGCTGCGAGTTGCATCGGGTGAGTTAACGACCATTTTCTCGCCCAATGGAGATCAATTGACATCGGTTGATATCACCATGCAAGTCATCCAACGTAGTAGTTTGATCGTGCAGTTACCGAAGGATGGGGAGCTGTTTAACATCTTCGTCAATGGGGAGAGTGTTCATTCCGTTAGGCAAACAGCGGATCAGAACGTTTGGCAGTTTACCATTTTACCGGGGATGGATGATTCCACCGCCAAGGTGAGATATGTCTACGCACTGCGAGGTGATGGGTTAAAGAGAGTTCGACTGGATAGTCCGCAGATGAATGTTCCGCTTGAGAATATTCAATGGAATGTTGTCGTTCCACAGGGAATTGAGTTAGCGGACTTCGACGGGAACCTGGAGCTTACCGGAGAAGAGTATCGCAACGATTACACGCGAGATTCTTATTTGAAGGAGGTTTCAGGAAGTCGACAGAATCAGGCGCAACAGGCAGCGACGTTACTAGAGCAAGCCAATCAGCTACTGCAGACAGGCAATCAAACGAAAGCACGCTGGGCCTTTAACAACGTCGCTAACAGTTACGGTTTAGATGCGGCGTCGAACGAGGATGCGAGAGTGCAGCTTGAGAATTTGCAAACTCAGCAAGCAGTGTTGGGGTTAAACTCCAGACGGCAACGTCTGTTGTTGGACACCACCCAGGGGGCAGCGAAGTTGCCAAGCAGCGAACAGATGCTTCAAGCGGCGGCTAACAATCCGATTTTAAAGCAGGACGACACCAACTTTAATCCGAATGATTTGAGCATGTTACTGGCAGGAAACACGCAAGAGGACAACGCGACCCTGCAAAGCATTGCGGACCGATTGGTTCAGCATCAACGAACGACCGATCCAGCGCCACGTGCGATCGTGATCAGTTTGCCGGAGGAGGGGAATGTTTATCGATTCAAGAGAAGCGTACAAGTATCGCAGGGAGCGCCTTTGTCTTTGGATCTGAGTTTCCGAACTCTAGATCGATTGAGAGTTTGGGAATGGTTGATCCTGGGAACAGGATTACTGATGACGTGCTGCTGGTTCCTAATTAGGAAGCAAAAATAAAGTTACAACC
>Ga0315899_10000637_pt1 | contig 41957 bp, 3 predicted proteins | sample LakEriMetagenome_2_FD_203518 | JGI IMG/M metagenome (GOLD analysis project Ga0315899, IMG submission 203518) | Freshwater fungal communities from buoy surface, Lake Erie, Ohio, United States - Buoy 4 MA112 | ecosystem: Environmental > Aquatic > Freshwater > Lake | place: USA: Lake Erie, Ohio...
ACGCACACGCACACGCACACGCACACGCACACGCACACGCACACGCACACGCACACGCACACGCACACGCACACGCACACGCACACGCACACGCGCGCGCACACACACGCAAACACACTCGCACTCGCACATTGCGCGTGCGCACATGCACGCGCGCACACGCACTCACACACTCAGATAATGAAAGCCTCTACGCACCCAAGCGATCAGTTTCGGCTGCGTCTGCAGCTTGAGGCACAAGAGGTCTGCTTGCCCCCTCTCTCACGTGCTCCTCTTGCAGTAGTATCTGGTCCAAGCAATCCGTCCCCATCTCTCGTTTTCTGCCTCCCTTTTCTCTTACATCCTTCCCCACTCTCAGGACGCAGCCAGCGGCAACATCTGGCAGGCCCGGCTGAAAAATCTTGTCAAGGTGTGTTTGTATGCCATGGAACACAGACAATAGTGCATTTGTGCGCGTGCGACCTCATGCCAAAATGAGACACCATCCGCATTTATGGCATCCTTGTGCAGGATGAAGATTACAGAGCAGGGGGCAAGATGCCTCCTTTGAAAATTTCGCCTCGCTCAACTGCTGCTGTCGCGGCCGCAGAAATCAAAGTGAACGACAGCAGGAGAGAAAGGGAACGGAGCCCGGGACAAGAGGAGAGCAAAGAGCATAGGACACGCATGCGAGACAGGACCGTGAAAGGAGAGGAGGGCACGGGACATGCAGAGGCGCACTCCGTGTCAAGCAATGTGCATGCGGAGCCGATGAGACGAAAGAAAAAGAGATCACGACAACATGTCGAAACGGGAGCGGATTGGGGTGGGGTGAGAAGACCCGCTAGGAGGCGACAGTGATTCTAGGTGTGTGCAAGGCCACTAGAGAGACTGAGTACAGCACAGTAAGTATTTAACAAAATATATTGAATTAGATTATTCGTTTCAAGAATAGCTGCAGTGTATATACGTAAAGCTCGAAAGCAGACTCAGAACTAAGACGCTAAACATGAGAATCCTGAGGATCAAATGCTCCGTGCCCCAACCTTTGCCGGCCGGGGCTTGTTCACAGCTTTCATCCTCGCAAGCGGGTGCGTCGGGTCATTGAATGCCTCTGCCGTGGGGAGGGCGTCGCCAGACTTAATCGGCACTAGCGTTCTGGTGACTGTCGGAATGAAGAGCTGGCGGAAGGCTGAGTTGAAAACGAGGCCCAGCAGCTGATGTATCAAGAGCTCCTGCACAACCGAGACCACGCTGGCGATAATCCAGGCCACCTCCATGCTACGGTTGAAGCGCAACCCGTGAATCATGATCAGGTAGAAACACAGGCCGAACCACATGTAGGCCATGATGTAGACACCATACGCGACCTTGGGAGGCAGCAGCAGCTGCAGTTCGTTGCGCCGGTCTTCTGAGCGCGAAAGCAGCCGATCGCGAAGCCAGCGGAGGCGCTTCTCAGCCAGGTGGCGCGAGGGCTTCATCTTTGTTGGCAGCGAGGGCCCTTCTCGCCGTTCCTCATCACCCTCTTCGATGGGCGCCAGCGGGCCATAAGTCTCTCGCGGAAGTGCTAGACCCGAAGATCTGTGCATGCCCAAGTAGCCGTAGCTGGAAGAGCCCACTGGTGCAGCCAGCATCTGCCGTCGCTCCATCTCGACGCTGTTCATCGGGAACAAGCGCCGGGGCAAATCTCGTGCCCCGGGAGGCCGTGGCCCGCGAGGCTTGGGCCGATTCCGCTCAGGAGCTGGAGCTCCGACATAGGGCGGCGGCGCCGGGGCAGCTCTTGACGCCCCAGAACTTGGTCTGCGGGCTCCCGCTGCGGCACCCTCTTGCAGTCTGCTCGCGTGCAGTAGGTCAAGTCAGACAAACGCTGGAGCAGTTTTGCAGGCTACACATTTGCCAAGTGCAGGAGCAGCGCAGGCAAAAGAGGTGGGGGCACATGACTTCAAGGATATCGAGATCCTCAGTCATTCTTACCTTGGAGGTGGCGGCGGCGGAGCACGTGACGTGCGGCGGAGTGAGGGGTAACTGGACTGGCCAGGCGGCGGCGGGGGAACGAACGACTGTTGCATGCTCTGAGGCATAGAATTTCTCATCCTTGCGGCGCTCTGCCCCGGCTGCATGGCAGCCATCATGTTGACCGGCTTGAAGTTTTGCGGCACTGGCGGCCGGACACTAATGATGACTGGGGGCGCTGGAACACCTCCCCGCATGTTGCGGCTTCTCTGGTCCTCTCCTCCGGCTCGCGAGCGGCGCGAATAGCTGCCAGCTTCTGCATTCGGGACGGCTGGTCGTGGATTCACTCCTGCCGGCGGTGGTGGGACATTCCGCGGTGGCGGCAGTGGAGGGGGCGCAGCTTGCGGCTTGAAGTCAATGTCCTGCTTCGTTGCCTTTTCCTCGCTGGAATCGCGAACGGAGGTACGTCTAAAGAATCCAGCCCCCTGCCCTTCGCCAGCCCCGGGCATCGGAGGCGGCGGCGGCCTGTTGCTCTTTCCGGGCGGGGGCGGCGGAGCAGGCGCGTTGCCTGTGTCATTGGCTGCCTTACCTGAAACAGCCGGTCCCCTCAAAGCCTCGTTCCGACGCACAAACATCTCGGTTCCGATCATAGCTTTGGAAGGCGGCGGCGGGATTGACGACGCGGCCGAGGTAGACCGCGATGACTCCATTGAATCGTAGCCTCCCTGGTCCGCCAGGCGTCTGCGCAAGCTCTTAGCTGCCGACATGCCTCCAGGAGGTGGGGGCGGCGGCGCCGTTTCAAGGGACACCCGCTTCTCCATGTCCTTGGGCGAGGCTTTTCGCACAAATTCGGGGCGTGCACCTTTCGGAGGCGGAGGGCCGCCCGGCGCCCCTTTTATAGGGGCGGCCGGCGGCATAGGAGGATAAGGAACGAAAGTCTCACCTCGTGTCTTGCTGTCCGCCTGCGGCGTTTTCTTCCCCAGAATGTCTATGGCGCCGCGGACTGCAACTGATTCCTGCACACGCCTCACACGGCGGCGACGGTGCATTTTCCATGTCGTCTCACTGTCGATCGACTTGAAAAGCATCACGAAAATCACCCCGATGGGGAACATGATGATGGCGGAAGTGATACCTGCCGCAATGCGCGCGGTGAGATCGAAGCCCCCGCGTCCTAGGAACAGAATGTTAAGGGTCAAGTTGCCGATGAAAATCACAAAGAGACACGTGATGCGTCTTGGCCGGGTGAAAGAGCTGAAGACAGGACGCCAGATGATACCGCCAAACACGTGCTCCGTCTTGAGTAGTTGCAGAGTCTGCACCCTCCACGACTTGTATCGCGTTGCCATGCGGTGTTTGAGGATAGCCTTAATCATTACATAGTCGCGCGCACGCATCTCCTCTTCCTTGCTCTTTGCGGTCTTGTAGGCATCGCCTTCGTCCCGATATTTGATCTGCTGGCTCAGATCCGCCAGGGCACGCTTGTCATGCCGGCGGGCGAACCAGCACGCAGCCCAATAGACAGATAGCAACAGCCAGCAGACAGCAAACGCGAGGATGCGATCAGGCGTCCATCGCATGAATGGGTTTGCCTCGTTCACGGTGAGGATATCATCAATGTCTCCAAGGGACTTGAAGAGCACACTGGCAAAGTCAGTCATGTGGAAGGCCTCACACGTAACATGCTGATACGATATCTTGTCAACAATGGCGCCTTTGCTCTGGTACGAACGCTTCTGGGGATCCCAATAGTTGCACCTATCAAACACATCTGCACCTCTCGTCGCCCTGGGCGTGGCTTCCTGCGCGAAGGTAATCCTCACCGGAGCTTCCAGCCTCTCTTGTCGAAGCGTCGATCCATTTTGGTAGTGCGTGGTGAGATTTAGCGTTAACGTGTCTGAACCAATGGGCTTCTGGGCCCGGGGGTGTACATCGGTTCCCCATTGCACTGCAGCCAGATCGACTGCAGTGAGACCGACAGAGGCCGGCGCTGGCAAACCGTTGGCAGGCATGCTGAGTTCTATCCTCTTTTTGGTCGCATCCGATCTCCGTTTCATCTCCAGAATCGTGTTTGGGAGCGACCAGTTGGCGCCAAGAAGACGAGTTCGAGCGACCAACAACTGCACGTTGTTGTTGGCTGAGACCCTGGGGTTTTGGCCGACGAACATATTTTGCAGCTGGTAGCTCGTCATGTTGTCGACCAGGTCGGTAATTTGAATTGAAATGTTTTCGTTGTGCTGGATTGCAGCTTCAGTTGACTTGTCGAGGCTGGCCTGCAGCAAATCACTGTACGTGCCTGTTGTGGAATCCATCGCCTCTTGCGACAAGCCAGAGCCGCGGAGCGCATGAGCAAGTACCCGTTTTGTCAGTTGCAGGCAGGAATCCTGCGTTGTGCGGTTCGCAAATGCGCTACCTGCCCTGTAGATGCTGTTGGCGAACATGGCCGCCTCGTTTTCTGTGGGCACCACACCGCTGAGACTTTGTCCAATCTTTGACGTCAAGTACAGTCGCAGATCATCGTTGTCACAATTTGTTCCATCATTCGTGCAACCGGTGTTAATGCGCCGTTGTGCAAGGGAGGTATCTAGCAGACTGCTCAGGCAAGTTGAGAGCGCCAGAACGCTTTCCATGTCCCCAAGACCTGCCGCCGTGTCGATTTTCGCCCGCATCAAAGCGGCGGAGGCTTGTGGATCACGAGGCTCAGAGACACGAACAATAATGGTCCTTCGCACGTCGCACCTTCCCATGTTGACAATCCGTACACCAAATGAGGCGTTGCGGACTGGTTTGTTTACATTGGGCAATATTGCCGACGTGTACTGGCGGCTCGTTTCAGCGATTGGAACGCTGTTGACCTCGAGAGAATCTGGCTCCACGTCCAACACGTACGTGTAAATGTACGTGAGAGGAAGGTTGTCGAGGACGTCTGTCCAGGAACCGGCTTCCAGCTGAAAATCAGTGTCGACCGCGAACCCTGAAGGTGGGAAAACTGTGAAATATCCTCCAGAAGGAGCTGCGTTAATCAGCATATCCACCTCGGCAAATCCGACACCGCCTGCAGACTTAATTTCAAGCCTGAAACGGTACGATGCACCCTCCATGAGGGCCTTGGACCTAAAGAGCATCGTGTCTCCAAACTGCGCGCTCAGAGTCATCATCTTCGCTGGGTCAAAAGCGTCTCCACCGCGAAGTTGTCGCCACTCAAACAAGAACGTGGGGTCCGTGAAGCTTTCAGGTTTACCCTCCAACGCAATGTCGGCCTTCGAATCCTGATATTGGGCAGCAGGCATCTTAGCTTGCGCTCGCGGTTGGGCTGCCGGGGTCACGTAGATGACCACATATGCACTGCTTGTGAAGTACGTGTCTCCGAATTGTGCGGATACGGTTGCACTGAATTTGTAGGGCCCCGGAACAAGTGTTCCTGGAGGGATTGTGATGGTTTCGCTGTCCACTAGAAGCGTCAGATCGCCGTTGGTGAAACATGGAAAAGGTTCACAACCCCACTGCACAGTCCTTGACGGCAAAGATTCTGCATTTCCTAGTATTTCCACCCTCAATTCAGCGGAATCTGACACTGAAATAGCCCTGCTCCCTCCGTAGATTCTTGCAAACAATGACAAACGATTGACACGGATTAGCAAATCCGAGGTCACGACGAAAGTCCGTCCATTGATGCTGGACTCGGCCGACGTTTTATATACAAAGTCGATGCCAGCACGCAGCGTGTTCTTCGGAATATAGAGCCGTCTTGTCAGGGATTTCGTTATTGCTGGCATTACACCGTCTGAAGCCGACACAGCACTCCATGCATACGATGGATTGGCGGAGCCGCATTTGGATGCTTTCACAGCAACAGAGAGGTGCAGGTCCGAAGTGGGATTCGCTTGCACAAGCGGACCACCCTCGACGTAAATCATGGGCACACCGTCTTCCAGTCTTGCCACCGCATGCTGGGCAGTCGACTTCTCACCGAACATGTTTGTGGCCTCCAGATTGAATTGATAGGTAACGCCCGTGTCCATCAAGGAGGCATCGATTGAAATGGAAGATGCATGGCACTCACCCGTCAGCGCCCAAGCCGGGCACGCAGTGTTGGCGTTCGCGGCGCGAATAGCGTCGAAAATCGTCTCTTCGGACAAGCCTCCCGGGGCTACACCCCACCTGAATCGCAAATTGCGGCCAGCAGAGCCCGTGGAACTGCGCGCATCCAACGTCAGCAGATCACACGCTCCAATCTGCGAGGGCCCTTCAATGATGGCAGTGGGCTTTGCCGCCACGTCTGGCCTGTTCATTCGCACGCTGCCTGCGCTGAACGAAGACGTGCTCTTCTTATTCCGGATTTTGTCTTTGGCCAGCTTGACTTCTTCACCGGGCAATATCGTCGCTTCTGCTCCCAATCGCACATACAACTCCCTCGGATTATACCAGAAGAGAGTACAGCCTTTTCCAAGACTGAGGCGAGGATCGACGAGCAAATTGTCGCAGGCAGCTTCTGTCTTGACGTTCCCGAAATCAGTGGCCACATCAAATAGGATGCTAAGGTACGATCCAGACTCAAGAAATTTGCCAACAGTGGGTATGGGAGGAAACGGCACCGCGACGTCCACAGAGAATGGACTACCACTGAGATGCGTTGTGCGGCATTTAATTTCTAGCAGATATCTTCCCGGAGTTGTGATGGTATAAAAGCCCAAATACTTCCCGTTGCCCTCATCAAAAACGTCTGCAGGCGACTGGATAGAGCATGGAGTGGTGCAAGTGGCCGGGTACAACGAAGTCGCAAAGGTCAGCCCGCCTGAAGTGATCGGATTCCATAAATTATCGCGGGCCAGAATCACAAATGTGGCAATCTCGTCCGTGATAGCATTCCTCGTACCAATGCCTGAGATTGAACTGAACGTTTCATTCGCTTCGCCAGGTCCAATAAAAAGTGAGAACGGACTTCCCTTGACGTGTTCACCGTCAAAAGAAAGACCCAAAACATAATTAGCACTCCGTGTAAAACTTACGGTTCCGGTGTATTTGCCAGCACCAGAGTACTTCAATTGGCCGAGGACTGGCTGAATTCTCGCGAGCTCACCTTCCGAAATGTATCGTGAATCACCAGTTGCAACTGCTTCGACTGCAGCGCCTTTTGTATCCACAACATTTCCGAACCGGTCTGTACTCTCCAACTCAAACGGGAGGATACGTCCGACTACAGCATTTGTAAACGTACTTGTCACTGCACTGGATCCCGGCGGGTAAAATCTTGCGGGCAGGACTGTGATTTCAAAGGGCACGCCGCTAATTTCAATCTCCGCCACCGTGACCGTCATTTGGTATGTTCCGGCACGGGTAGCTGTGAAGCCGACCTCTTTGAAGCCTTGGGTAAGCCCAAAGACATCGACCTTACTGCCAGCGACGCCGGACATAGTTGCCTCGAAGCCAATATCTGATCGCGGATCATTCTCGATAGCGTTGCCATAAAAGTCCCGGATCTCCACGAGAAATTGACCTGTGACCCCTGCTGTAGCCAAGGTGTACATTTCACCCAACGCCATCGGCAAAGGCCGACAGGCCGGGGCGTACACATCTGAGGCACTGACTGTCACGTTGAACGGACTGGCCTGGATCTGCTTCATCTGCACGAAAACTTGCAAGCCGTAGCTTCCAGAGCGAGTGATGGATGATGACAGCAAAATATTGTAAGTTCCATCTTGATTAGGCTGGCCTTCTTTGACAGGGTTTGCAAGTTCAATGCCGGGCACTGCAATCCACGCCGCATAGAAGGACGATAAATGATCCCCGGTGTCGATTTTCAGGCCAATTCCATCTCGCAACTCCAAGACGACAAGGCCGCTTGTGCCAGCAGTTAAAATGATCGGCTCAGGGCCCACGATCAGGCTTGTGTCGGGGCTAGGCGCTCCTGCCTGCAAGACAATTTTGGCTGGGAACGGGCTACCGGGAACAGAGATGTTGTTGACAATGACGGTAATGCCAAAGCTACCCAGGACGACTCCCATGTACGACACTTGGACTTCGCCATTCCCAAGTTCTTTGACTGCCGGAATTGTTGTCAAGCGCTTGTCAGACAGCACAACTTGGACTTGGGCACCGCCATCCACCTGTGGATTGCCATATGAGTCATACAGTTTGGCACGGAACGTGTTCGTTCTGCTGATTACACCGCCATTGATGCCAGCTCCCTTGATCAAGGTCATTGCGGGATCAAGAGGCGCGACTGCTACTTGGATGAGGTACGGAGACCCAGAGATGTGAACTCCAGCTCTTTTGATCTCCACACCATAGCTGCCCGTGCTCGTCAGGATGAACCACGTCGAGTACTTTCCAGTATTCAGGTCTGTTGCACTGAAATTAAACACCCGGATCGGATTCGTGTAGATGAGAAAGATCTCGAATGTGTCTGCGCTCCCTCCTACTGTTACATCGTTGCCATACAAATCTCGTGTGTGGATGAGAATGCTTGCATTCCCGCCTGCAAGAATCCCCGTCGTACCAGGACCCGATGCTGTACAGCGCGGCGCTGCTATGTCCGCCGCGGCGAATGATACGACAATCGGGGAGTTGACGAGCCTGGCCCTAGAAGTGCGGCCGAAACTGTCCTGAAGTGTTGTCTGAATCTCAATATTGTATTTTCCTGATTGGGTCCAGATCACCTGGTGGAGATACTTGTCGTTGTACTTCATCAGAGCCCGATCAGAAGAACCTGCAATGTATGAAGACTTGAATTCTCTTTTGTTCGGCACGACGGCAAAGAATTCCGAACCGCCATCTGTGCGCGTGTTCCCATATTTATCTTTTGCATCAACAGCTATTTCGTGGACCTTTCCAGCGATGCCCTCTTCGAGGAAAATAATTCTAGACATCTTCAGATCAAGGACGCCAGGCCTTATGCTAACGCTGAAAGGGCTCCCGAAAATGTGCCTGCCCCCCAAGGTAATGCTCAGTGTGTGGGGACCGGCCTCATTTGAGGCCGTACCGTCTCCGTATGCAAGTCGGTAAGACCCGTCCTGCCGGTCTACAGGTACGACGATTGTTCGAGAGAACGACGGATTTGTGATGTCTGCCAAAAACACGTCACCGCCCTGCGAAATGTCGTTGCCAAATGTGTCACGCGCGTACAATGTCAAAGTCGCAGCAATCCCGACTGTTCCAAGGGAGGCGCCATCCCCTTCAATGTAGCACCTTGTCGCATCTGCTATGTTTGGTTCGACGACCAGCTGGACTGGGCTTCCGCTCAGGTGTCTGCCGAGTTTTGTCACGCTTACATTGTAAGTACCGATGGTATATGGTGTGTACGTGTACTGGAAGGATGATCCTGGGGATATGGTCATGTTGAACTGGCCACGGATCCGAGTTGGGCCCACGAGCTGAACGTCATACACGGTGTCTGCATTCGTCATCAGATTCTGGAAAGCGTCTCTGGCAGTAATGATGACCTCGGTTGGTTCTCCAACCCTGGCGCCGGAAAGTCCTCTTCCGACGGCAATCGACGTTTCAGGGTGAATGGCTGCATTGTGCACAGTGACATTGTACGGCGAAGAAGCAACGTGTCTGCTGTCAAATGTGAGCTCTAATCGTGTTGCAAGCGCATTGGTAGCCGTATATTCTACGATGACATTAGAAAATACCACACCGTCAAAGATAGTTTGAGTGAGACCATACGACAAGTTGCCAATTACGTCTACTGAGACCGACTCCAGCGCACAGACAGTGGAAGAACTAGTAACACTGGTGCACTGTTTTTCTTTTTTCCCCCCAACGATGTTGGCAGCAAGACGAAACGCTTTCAAATCCGAAACATTCACAGAGTTCCCAAAAGAGTCCTGGACTGTGACTGAAAATGTTGACGGAATGCCAGCGGCGAGACTGGTCATCCCCGATCCGAATAGAGTAAATCTTGTTGGATCAGGACGACCAGGTTCGACCTTCACATTCATGGGCTGGCCCTTGAGCGAGACTTGATTGATCCTTACATCCATCTTGTAAATCCCAGACTGCGTAACAGACACTTGCATGAGGAAAGGTGAGCAGATTGTCGGCACAGTGGTTCCGATTGGCGCTGAGCACGCCGGCATGCTTCTATACGTTCCATACACAACCGTGCCGTTCGCAGAGGCGTAAGGCACCAATGAGACGGTGACCTTGTCAGGGAACGCTGATCCGTCTGATCCGGGAAGCACGTCCTGGTAGGCCTGCTTGTTACCGTACGCATCCCTCGCTTGCACATAAAAAGCCATTTCATTACCAGCCGTGGCAACAGACTGCACTGTACTTGTTGACACATCAGCAACGGTCATGGAAGGAAGCACGATTGCTGGCTGAAATGGCGCAGTGTGAATATACTTTGCTTTGGCCTTGTCTCCGGTTTCAAGATCAATATCAGAATGCAGAATCCCAACCGAATAGAGGCCAGCAGCAGTGACATAATATGCGCCATAATAAGAGCCGTCACCCGTGTCTCGAGTCATAATATTGACTTTGTTTTTGAGATCACCGGTGCCAGGATCGTACGTGGCCACCCATGTCTCCCACGCATCTCCACCCCTGTTAGCCGACACACCGAAGTTATCAGCTGCTTCAATCCTGAATGATCCTTCGACGCCTGCAGTCTGGAACAGCCACTGTCTTACCCCCAATCTTTGCACCCCAAAGCCGCTTGCAATTGAATTTTTGGCGCGTGTGCCAGAGTAGTCACGCACGATCGTGGGCTGAAAAGGACTCCTTTCAAAGCTTGCTGCCATGGCCGGGACACACGGATTGATTACAAAGCCATCAGGGCCCCTGCAACTGACTTGGTCACAGGTTCCTTTTGCCTTGCACTCTTCGAGAATGTCACATTTGGTACCGTTACAGCATGTACGATTGCAAAGGAGCAAGTTGTACTCAACTTTTCCTTCTACGGCTGGAGAAAATGTGATTCGGTACTGGCCTTCTCCTCCAATATCTTCGACCGTGTAATTCTCTCCGTTTTTACCTATCGGGTTGAATCGGAAGAGCTGGGTGCTGTATGTATATAGTTTGGTGCTCTCATTGTAAGTGGATCGATTGAAGGGCTGGAACACAATCATCTTGTCGTCACCCAATCCTGCGTCCATCTGCTGCTTGACGTTCTTGAACTGGATGCTACGGATGTTGGAAAAATAGTCCATCATAGTCAGAACTAGCCCAGATGGGTAGCCTTTCCGCGCAAAGAAGAGCCCGTTTCCAGTCACTTTGGAGGACAAGTAATACGGCTCACCTGGATCGATGTCTACAATGAATGGACTGCCGAAGATTTGCTCTCCCCCAGTCAGAATGATCACTTGATTGATTCCTGCAACAGTCTGCGCATAACTTCCGATGAGTTCACCAGGGCTTGACGACGCCTTAAACTCCCCAACAAGTGTGCTCGACGCTGAAGTCGTCACGATGAGCTGGAACAGTTCTGAATCGTCCGTCATACGAATGTTGCCAAAACTATCAATTGAGTTCAGCACGAAAGAAGCACCTGTGAATTCCATTCCAGTGACTGCATAATTTTTCAATCCAGGCCCATAGGCCCGACAATTTTTGGGGTCAATCGGACCCCCAGTCACGCGGAAGGACACTGGACTTTGCCACTGGGAGCAAGGAACAGCGGTTTTCATGCGAGGCATCAAGACCGCAGCCACTTGCGGGTACGAACACCCTCTGCCTTGCACGTGGGTATTCCCGAGTTTCACATGGATCTGGTAGTATCCTGATGTTGTGATTGTGCGCGCGTAAGAGATCTCGTCGCGAGATCGTATTCTCGAAAAAGGACCGACGAAGGACTTGTTCAAACACTGGCAAGGATTGCCCCGTTGATACAATCGCAAAGAATTCCTCCCAAACATGAAACCAACCCTGCAATCCGTGCATTCATAAAGATCAGCTTGAGACGGGGGCAATGACACCTGCGGCCCGAGTTCGATAAAGTGTCCCGAGTTGTCAGACAGCACCAGGGCAACGGAGGGCTCATAGCCTGCACCTGACTCCTTAACCAGCGATCCATCACACTGGTCACACTCTCGATTCGATGGCCCATCCTCTATGATGCTGAAACCTCGCGTAACTACTGCACTTTGACCGGGGTCCACAGCACCTGGAAGGACTACTCCAGTGTACGGACTGCCCTCAATCCCAATAAGCGTTTCTACAGGTTGGTCGAGGCCAAACAGATCCTTTTCAAAGCTGGTCAATTTGAGGGAAACAGTGATAATAAACTGCCCAGTACCTCTTGGGAGAAGGGACGCAAGGTAATTTCCGTTTGGCGAGGGGATGGTGTAATTGGTGTACGTGGAATTGGTGGCTTCAAGCCTCATGCTGACGACGAACTGATCACTTCCACTCAGACGTCTCGACCCAAATTTGTCCCGCGCCTGGACAGCAAACGTGAAGCGAGCTCCAGCAGTAGCCTCCGTTCCCACACCCGACGCCGTACATCGTGCGCCATCAATGGGTCCAGCGGCCACCTGAATCGTATATGGTTTTCCATTAACGAGGCTATCGCCAAATCTGATTTCACCCTCATATTCACCTGCAATCTGCAGAGTATAGCTCACAGAATAAATGCCAGTTGACAGGTCGATTGCAGGGACTTTCAGAGTTTGTGCCCCGGCGAGAATGACCCGGAAGGGATCTCCGCCTACAGTCCGCTTATTCGAGTACCTGTCTCGCGCCCGTATGAAAAACGTTGCTGCAACTCCCGATGTCGAAAATGAAATGCCAGCACCGTAGGCTTGAGACGCCGTAGCGTCCACTCTGCCTGGACTTGAGGTAGTAAACAGTGGTGTTCCAGCTATTTTCATAGCCTTGCTACAAGGGTCAGGCAGTTGTAAACTCAAGTCGCACAAACCTGTGACGACATGAAGGGCGTACGTGCCTGCAACAGTGACGATATATCGTCCGTCAAACTCATTGACAGCATCAGTACTGCCCGTGGGGGCTGGCACGCGATACATCCAACAGTCACCATTCGCTGTACAATTACCGCGGCCGCCACACGTAAGGAAGGGGTCACAAAATTTGCTGCACGTACTGCCATAGAAACCTGGGGCACATTTCTCGCATCTTGTACCTACGAAATTTCTGCGGCATTTACACTCAAGTTTGCCCGGCGGACATGTGCCACGCCCGTTGGTGCAGTATTCACATGGCCAAGAGAACATGTCGCAACTATTTGAGCCCGGACTGTCGTACCAGTTGGGGGAACAGATATTGCAGTTGTTGCCATCGAACTTGCCCTCACACTCACAGCCTATTTCAGGGGCCGCCTTGCACGTGCCATGACCGGAGCATGTGACGCCCTCGCGACAGGCCGGGAACACAGCAGACAGTTCCGTTTGACCCCAGCTCTGCAGATACGCAGTGAAGGAGATTCCAGTAATGTCTGCAGGCACGGTCGGATTTCCATATGCGTCTCGCACCTGGATCTTGAAAGTCGACGGTTCTCCAGCTGTCGAGAAGTCTCTGCCTTCGCCAAAGATTTTTGCATTTTCGGCTTTCATTACACCAGGTTCCACTTGAATTATGAATGGGCTTCCCCTGATGCCGGCACCATTCAGAGTCACCGTAAAGTTGTACATGCCAGCCTTGGTTGCAGTCCATACCAGCCCAAATAGGCCCGTTGACTTTTCTAGCTCTGCGGTGGCTTCGTACGAGTCAGACCCGGTCAAGATGCCCGCAATATTGTCGGACGGCGTCACCAGATCATACACCTTGGAGTTTCCGAACCTGTCTTTGGCTTCCACCACCAATTTGCCGGGCTCACCAGCAGTACAGACGGCAGTATAAGGAAGTCGAGCATTGGACATTGAGGCAACCGCAGTCGCCGCGTTCACAAACACGCTGATAGGACTGCCCTTGATGTGTTCACTGCCTAATAGCACAGACATCTGGTATGTGCCGGCCACAGTGGTGGTATACTGTACGGAATACTCGCCAGGCTTGTAATAAGTGGTCGAAATGGTGCCAGCGGGCGCGCTCCACTGAGCACTCACCTGCTTGTCGCCCCTGCCATTCAACTTGACTCCATCAGAGTCTCGCAGAGTAATGACAACCCGTCCTGTATCCTCTGGACATTCGTGCATACCAGAGCTGTCCGGGCACCCGGCAATGCTGCCTGTCTTGCCTGGCCCGCTTGCCTCAGTTTTCTGTGCAACAGGCGGACCGGGTTGGTCCTTTACAACAACAGAGAAGGGACTTGCGCTGATGTGAACACCGTTCACTTTGACAGATATGCTCAGAGCTCCTCCAGATGGTGCAACATACGCAAAAAGGTACGTGCCGTCTTTCATGTCGAGAATATCCTCGGGCACAACCGATCTTCTGCCGGCACCACTGCCCGTAAACGTGATCGAAAAAGACTGTGCAAGGCCTCCTTCCGTCCGCCTGTTGCCATACTTGTCTCGCGATGTGATGATGAAAGTCATTGACTCCCCCTTCAAGCCACCTTGGATTCCTTCTCCAGAGGCTGTTGTCTTGGAGGCATCGGGCAACCCCGCGTGAAAACGCACGGGAAAAGGACTATTACGGATGTGATCATCGTCTATCATCACATAAACCCGGAATTCGCCACTCTGAGTGACAAGATAGTCTGTACTGTATTTTCCGTTCTTGTCATCCTTGAAATTAGATTCGTACGGAATCAAGCGCGGGTTTGCTTCATCGGAAATGAATTTAAACACTTGCACTGTCACTGGATCGCCTCCCTGCGTACGTATGTTGCCAAAAATGTCTCTTGCTTGCATCGTAAAGGTCACCTTGTCGTCTACTAAGATGTCGGTCGACAGGCCTGAGCCAACAGCGTCACACTGAAACGCCTTGATCACGTGAGGTCGCGTGATCACGTCGAATCTGTTCCCGCGGATACCTTCACCATTTACCATGACCGTCAACTTGTAGTCTCCTGCCACGGTTGTGGTGTATCGTGCAATGAGGGTTCCCGGCACAGTGGGACTCCTCATGTAATCTCCATCCAATACTGCGCCGCCTTGCAGACTTAGCTCAGCAAAATCATCGCTGTCCCCCTGAATGTTGCCGTAGATATCGCGCTGTTCGATGATAAATTCCGAGCGGACTCCAGCAGTTGCAAGGGACAGGGCCCCTCCACGCGCGGTAGTGGATGCAGGATCTGTGGGACCTGGCTGCATGTGGATCTCCCAGGGATTTCCCTTGAGCGAAGAGAGGTCGTACGGAAATGCCCTTGCACGATATGCAATTTCCACTGCATATTTGCTAGCCCTTGTCAGCGTGAACGTGACTCGGTGCGTTCCGTCATACCTGTCCTCAATCTCTCCGAAGTAGAAAGGGGCCAAAAGTGGCTTTGGCTTCAGAGTCAGTACAACCCTGAAATTGTCACCACCTTTGGTCTTACGATTTCCCCACACATCCCGTGCCTCGATAGTGAACCATCGGACCTGGCCGACGGTGCCCTCCGCCAGTCCTGGGCCGTACACAACTGTATGGACGGCAGAAGGTAGTTCCGCGGGGAATGCCCTGGCAGAAAAAGGGCTGTTGCGGATCGGCACCGGAAGAGGCAGCGTGATAGCCCCAACCTTTGAAATCTTTACATCAATGACGAATAAAGAACTCTGCGTCACCATGTATTGGACGCCGTACGTCCCGTTTCCAAAATCAGTGATATCTGCAGCAAAGTAGCTCGAGCTCCGCACAATTGTTATCAACTTATCATCGCCAAGCGTGATGGTGTTACCAAACCTGTCGATGGCTGCAACTACGAAGGAAGCAAGGTTACCAGCCACAGCTTGATACAGTCCACATGCTTTTTCAATATTCTGGCCTTTGGTCCAAGCAACGTCGTCAGTAGGTGTGGTAGTATTGTCAAATGCACATGCAGCGATGGTGTTGGGTCCATGTATAGGGCCAGGGTTGACGACGATGCGAACTGGGCTTCCCTGAATGTTCTGCTGCCACACCGTCACAGAAATGTGGTAGAAGCCGGCCGCAGTCATTCGATAATAGATTGAATACAGGCCGGAATTGGGATCAGCCACATCAACTACCATGCCACCATTTGTGTGACATAGCCTCTCATCCCAACGCGCTCTGCATTCGGAAGCGTAGGTCATGCTTGTATTCTCTCGCTTTAGGTAGCCTCCGTAGTCAAGAAGGTTGCCAAAGCGGTCACCAAGTTGAGCAACGAGGAAGGTGATAACCCCTGCCCTGGTCGTCGTGGGGGCTGAACGCTCAAGGTCTATGTAGGATGTCGCTGCAATTGGAGACGCAGCCCTGACACGCATTGTATACGGATTGCCGCTAAGCCCGTACTTCTCATTCAAATAGACATACAACGGATACGGACCAGATCTGGTGAAACTGAAGTCACACTTATACTTTGCTGCAGACCCAAGTCTGGTCGTGTTAACATTATTGAAGCCCGGAACACTACAAACTATTGTATCTGCCAAGTATCTGGGGTTGTCCTGCAAGTTTCCAAATTTGTCCAGGATATCAACCTGCACAGAACTTATTGTTCCTGCGGTAAACCACGCCAGGGCAGGCCCGTACGGGAATGTTACATTCACACTGGACCCTGTAGACAACACTGTGATTGAGAAAGGGCTCCTGTGGATATCCTGCATCTGGAGCTGAAGGGATAGGAAGTACCGACCAGCAGCAGTTATGACGTACAAGCCCCTGTATAGTCCGAGTCCGCACGGTTTGAAAGGCGGCAACCCCCCGATACCACACGCGCCAATGTGTGCAATGGAAGCCTCGGCTCCAAGATAGTCCGCACCCGACGGGAAAAGTACGAAGGTTTCGAAAATTATATTGCCTGCAGTCAGATCAATCCCAAATACATTGCGTGCTTGAATCGTGTACGATCCAACCACACCTGCAACGGTGCCAGATAAGCCCGCCCCAACTGCCAGACACTTCTCTGGCTCTGGGATTCGGGAAGCTTCGAAAAGCTTGGGATGGAACGGACTGCCGTGGATGTGTATGCCTGACTGCATGATCCAGATGACATATGTTTGCGCATCATTTGCGATATATGTCACACGATACTTTCCATCTCCTGGGTCATCAGGATCTTCCGGCGACTTTGCCATTAGTCCGTTGTCATTGCCGTCACAGAACATGAACGGGTCCTGCGCCAAGGATCCTCCCAGAATCTCCAAATCGAAGATGTCATCGCACCCTGTTTGGTCGTTTGTAAACTGATCTCGCGCTTGGATGATGAATGTAGACTCTGAGTTGATTTCCGCCACGACCAGAGCCTGTCCAGTTGCAATGCTTGCCGTTGTGACTGTGACTCCAGGATACACCTGCGGCTTGAAAGGTGATTGGTGGATCTCAAATACATCCATCCTGATCGTAATATGATAGAATCCAGCACGTGTACAATTGTACCTGATGGTGTATGTGCCATCATCAGGGTCCGTGACTTGATAGGGAAGTTCTTGGCTAAGGTCGTCGGTGTGAGTGATGAGAATGTTGAAGTTCTCTCCACCATATGTGACTCTGTTTGAATATCTGTCCCAACACTGCAAGCGGAAGTCGGTTACGAGATCATCTGCGCGGGCCAAAAACCTTCTTTCCGGCGTTTGAACTCCTGAGCCAGTAGCCAGAATCTTGGTTGGAAAGCCGCGACCTGCAGATAAAAACACATCAAATGGACTTCCACTGATGTGAACCTGGTTGAATGAAATTGACACTCGGAACTGGCCGGTGACAGTTGCTGTGTATTCCACTCCAAAGCTGCCATCGTACTTGTTCTTTGTTTGTCTTTGTTGGAAAGAAGTTGAGACAATCAAATCTTTGACACACTCTCCATCACTCTTGCGCTGAGGAGTGCATACCCATTCAACGATAAAGACCTGAGTGAAGGGGCTGCTGAAAGGTCGCTGATTGCCATAGTCATCTCGAACGACTACTGCGAAGTGTGGAGCGACCGGAATCATCTGGCCTAATTCATTGGTGTACCAGTCATCCGCAAATGCCGGCATCATGCCAACCGCAATGCTCTTAGGGATGTTGACGTCATTTGCAACGATTTCGAGGCCGCTGTACGGACTGCCGTAGATTGGCTCGTTATCTATAGCGATGAAAATATGGTATTGACCTGCACGAGTGCTCCTGTATGACAAAATGTATTCGCCACCTCTAGAAACGTTCCAAGCTATGTCAAGCTCATGATTGCACTCAGTGAACAGTGTCCACCTTGGGCGTTTGGTTTCGAGCACTTCCAATGTCTCTACGCAACTCATCGATGAGTTGGGATATTGGACGTAGTTGTCGTTGAGATTCCCAAAGCGATCCCTGGCAATCACAATGAAAGTAGAGGTCAATCCCGCCGTTGCTATTGTCAGGCCATCACCCTCTGCAACGGTGTTCCGTGGATCGATGATGGCAGGCTTCACGGTCAGGATGCTAGGGCTGTCCTTGATCGGAACTTGGCCCAGAGTGATCGTCATGGTGTACTTGCCTGCGACTGTGAATAAGTACGAAGTCTGGAAGGTCCCATCGTTGTTTGTTCGGGCAACCTGCAAGTTGGATGGCGTATTCAGTTGAGGCCCCATGATCTGCACAACGAAAACCTCCTTGCCCTGTGTTCTCTTGTTCCCTCGAATGTCAATAGCCTGAATGAAGAAGGTTTCACGCTCGCCAGCTACTCCGACAGAATATTTATCTGTGTATCCATATGACAGCTCTGCTGTGATATTGTCGGCAATCACGTAAGCGTCGACGGGCGAGCCATACACATACAGTCGTTTGCCACAATCCGGATGGCTCAGCTTCTCTTGGCATTTGTAGTCCAGGAATGCTGACATGGCGTACAGACCACTGACAGTAGTGTGATATGCGACATCGTACAAACCGGTGTCGGGGTCACTAATGTTGGAAACGATGCTTGTGTTATACTTTTTTGCAAAGTAATCTATGCCTACAATTGTAACATTGAAATGATCACGTTGCAACAATCCTCCGTCGGTCCGCTCATTATAGAACTGGTCACGCGTTAAGATAGAATACGTGATCTTCTGCAGCAAGTATCCGCCGTATTGACCAATACCCGTGAAAGTGCAATACGGTGGATAGCTCTGCGCAGCTGAAGTCAGGACAACCCAAGGCGCGTACCTTTGCAGATTGTGGTTCCAAACATTAGCTCCCTCGATTGCGATCCTCCACTGATATACCGCACTGTAGGTGACCATGTAAGAAGCATTGTAAGAGCCGTCCCGACTATCCACGATGGACGCCATGTACGTACACTCTGGCCGACCAAAAACACAATCAGCGAGCCTCATATTCCAGCCGCTGGTCTCCATTGTCAGCGTGTCGCCTCCATTCCTGCGATTATTTCCAAATTGATCTCTTGCCTGAATAAAAACCGTTTCTCTTACACCTGCAGTCGCTTGAGACAAGCCCTGACCATCAACTATGGTGTTGCCAGGAAGCGACTCATCAGGTAAGCAGTCAATCACAAAAGGGCTACCCCGAATGTGTTGACTGCCGTCTTCTACGGGAGACTTTATCGAAAAGCTGCGCACACCGCTTTCTTGCGAGAACATAGTGATGAGAAACGTTCCATCGTCGACGCCACTCCCATCCTTGTTCAAGGTTTGTGTGATGACAGTGCCTGGAGTCCCAAGACGTGCCTCACTGCCAGTGTTGAATCCAAACACTGCGTGCGTAATCTTTATGGGAGGATTGACAGGGTCCGAGACCAGCTGAATATCAAATGTGATGTTTCCGCTGGTCAAATTATTGCCGAAATAATCTCGTGCCTGTACGTAGAACGTGAACGTGACGCCTGCAATCGGTGCACTTAGTCCGGTTTGGCCACAATTCGAGTAAAATCTATCTTTTGCCTGTCCGCTATCCGGCTCCAGACAATTTCCACAGAACAATCCGCATGGAATCAGGGTGTTTCCATATACAATATCATTAGGAGAAACATTGAGCAGGAAGGGACTGTATCTTGCATGCTTGCCGTCAAGATCTCGCACAGATACTGTATATTTAGCCGCTATGGTGGTGTAGAACATGATATCCAGCAACCCGTTCCGTAGGTCGTATGGCCCCCAGAAGTCGGAAGCCCAGAAATCAAATCGGGAGTGTCGAAGGGTTGGTGCATACCGTAGGCAAATTGTCCTGTAATATTCGGCGCAATCGTCCACATACAACCTCGGAATAACTTCAAGTTTGAAGTCACGCCCAATGGGCGTGACTGCAGACACATTAAGGGGTGTGTACACAATACCTTTGCCCTCATCACGAGCAATAGAATCTCGGTCAAGATTGTTGTGAAATCTGTCGCGAGCAAGCACCTGAAAAGTAAGATTAAGTCCAGCTCTGGTTGCGATGGGCGGTAGCAAGTAAGAGGTATTTTGTATCACAACACTTTTCTCTGTGTCTCGGATTGAAGCCTGGACACTGTAGTCAAACGGACTCCCGCGAATATTCAAACAGCATGGGATCCCTTCTGCCGTGTAGCATGCATCTGAGCATCCTTCCTGGTACTGCACGTGATCTGGCGTGGGGCGGATCGCGATCCATATGTAGTATGGCCCTGATATGGTTGCCAGCCCTGCCATCTCGTAGATTCCTCCAAATTTTTCTTCGCATTCGTTATAACACAGCGAGGTATAGACAGTGCTTGTGGTGCAATCTTCGCCATATTTAGTCCGATTCTTGCGGCAATCGATGGCCAGGTCAGTCGAGCGAGCGTATAGGATAGTTGGGACGGAAAAGTTGCCTGCTTGCGCGAACCAGACCAAAAAATAGTTGCCGGACATGGTCCTATAGTTGTCGAAGTCATCCATCGCTTGAACATGGAAAGTAAATACGGATCCTGCTTCAGCGAGGCCGAAAGTGTCTCCATACGGGTAGGATGTGATGCCTCCGGGGCCTGCACTCACTTCCACGGGGAATGGGCTTCCGAAGATATGGACTCCTCGACACGTGACAGAGATCTTATATGATCCTGCCGCCGTGACATACCAGATGACATCATAAAACCCGTCGTTGGTATCGAAAACCCAGCTCAATCCCTTGCTTTTTCGCAGAGTTCGGGTGGCATTTATGTAAATATCCCAGCAGTTCTCGCCTCCATCTCGCTTGATATTTCCGAAACGATCCCTTGTGCTCAGAACAAACGTGGAGTTAAATCCAGCCATGCCGCGGAACACTCCTTCTCCAATTGCTCGCGAGGTTGGAACATAGATGACCGAGGGCTTCACCATAACCAGGTATGGGCTCGCTCTCTCACGCATGTACTTGGGATTCGACACGTTCATCAATACTGTTCTGTTCAAGGTCGCATTCCAGACAGACACTTCGATGATGGGATCTGCAGCAATGTACTGTTGACCAAGCCGCACTGCGTTGGTGGTGCCATTCCCGTCTTTGACGGGAATGGACGAGTTCATGTAGGCATGGATCACATACTTGCCTGCCATCGACACGTAGAAGGATGCCGTATACGAGCCTGTTCCCCAGTCTCTGAATCTACCTTCCCGATAGCCAAAAGTGCCACTGATGTCGGTACCGCCCGGTACAATGCAGCGGTCAACGGGACATTCCTCCCAGTACATTGGTTCAGGACACACGAAATCTTCACCCCGGCAGGCTTCAAAACAAGCAACATATCCCATTTCGAGGAAGGACTTCTCTGCACAGATTGTAGGCACATCTGCGGTTGGAGGATTCATATTGCCTGGGCAGCACGGAAGCTGTTTTACACCTTCCTTAGTCAAACAGCACGGCTCACCCAGAACTTTAATGAAAAAGATATCCCCTCCAACGCTTCTGATGTTTCCGAAAGAATCTACAGCTTGAATCAAGATTTTGCTGAATTCTCCCGCTGTCTGAAAAATTTGCAGTCCTATTCCCAGGCTATGAACGTAGGATTCTTTGGGGTCAGTCGTTCCCGTGCTGTGAACACGAATAGCAAATGGGCTACCGGATATGCTGGCGGAATACGTGATGAAAAGACACTGCTCACCATGGCATGGGTCGTGTTTCATCAAGGAAACCTCCATCAAGTAGTTGCCTGCGATAGTTGCCGTGTAATAGGCGAAGTAGGTTCCGTTTTGATTGTCTACTACATAGCCCTTAATCGGTTCCTGACACGTGTCCACTACATAGCCCTTAATCAGTTCCTGACGACAACGTTTGTCAGGCTGAAGAAGGGACAGCTCCAAATCATACGTGTCACCCCCCTTTGTAAAGGGATTGGTGAAGACGTCCCGTGCTATAATCACAAAACTGACTGTTACACCGGCTGTCGCCACAGATACTGCGCTTCCCTGTGCAGTGCTCATGTCAACGTCAGTGGTGGGCGGATAAACGGTAACACACGGAGCCCTACAGCTTCCCTGGATAGGCAGCTCATCAATGGTAATAATCGTTTGATACCTTCCCGTGACGGTTGGAATGTACCACACGCGGTAAGTACCATTGTGGAGATCATCTATGCCAGCACTGAAACTAAACTCAGATTGAGCAATTGCAGGTGCAAGATCATGCCCATGCAGATCCCTATAGAAGGTTGATGGCCCCACGACATAAGCAGCCATGTCCATGGAGTCGCCACCACGCGTCTTGGTGTTGCCAAAATCATCCATTGCGAACACTGTCATGTACGTGTACTGACCAGCATAAGTATAGTTGGGCCCAAGAACGTAAGTTGTGTAAGGTGAGATTGTACCGGGGTACACTCGTACTTTCCAGGGTGACTCCAGCAGCTTGTCCAGCTGCATTTCATTTGAGCCCAAGGCAGTCTGCGATACTTCCACGTGTAACAGATAGACACCACTGATGGTGGCGAAATACCTCATGCTGATGGTGCCATCTGAATTTTCGTACATGCCAACACACTCAGGACAGAACGACCGGTCGACACACGCGGGATCATGCACCACGTCGAAAGTGTCGTTCAGCAACAACAAATACTGAGCATTCGATTTCGTGAACTTGTTGCCGAATTCATCTCTTGCGCGGATGGTAAATGATGCACATCGACCAACAGTCGCGATCGACAAACCTGTTCCAAATACCTCCGAAGTTGAGGCACACACCGAATTGGGTGAGATTTCCACGGGAATCGGCATTGCGGAAAGCATCTCTTGATTCACGCTGATCCATATGTTGAAGATGCCACTCACTGTGACCCTAAGTGTAGCTTGGTATCGGCCGTCATGGAAGTCGAACGTACCGTAAGCTAGTGGGATATTGCTTTCCGTTACTGCAGACAGATTTTTACAGCAGAGGTATACATCCTCAAAATGATTACAATTAGACTTGCCTACTTCCCGGCCAGCTTCCAGTGGACAGTCTCTCAGATCTGGTTCTGATCCTTCGCAGTTGAGGTCGTCTAACCAAATAGATCCTCCAAAAGAATCCCTGTGAGCCACTGTCCCGCCAGAAAAGAAATTGCCTGCATCCAGGCCGACAGACCTGCAGGCAACTTCAATTTCTTGCTGCCCAAAGATATCGTCGCATACAGAACCCCACGTGCCGTTGTAAGAAACTTGAAGGAGGCATCCTGTTTCGGAGCAGTTCCGCAGGCGACTCACATTGGTTGAGCGCCCGGCAGGGCATCCGTACTCAAGCACATTCGTGCGGATCAGCACCATCGTGAAAGTGTCGCCACCCAAGGTACGTCGATCCCCGTATTCATCTCTGGATTCGATTGTGAAGGTGAAATCCTTTCCAGCAATTGCATGCAGAGCTTGTGTTTCATCCTCGGTGATAACCTGCGTGCGTGCAGGATCTGTCCGAGCCTGATTTATAACCTTCCATGGCACAAACTCCGTCATGCCGAACACCTTGCTCTTCTGCATCACGATGGTAGTCAATTCATCGATTAGGTTCCGCCGTTTGATGACCAGAACGATGCCCAGATCCAGCGTCGAATAGGAAATGTCGCGGATTATGGCCGACCAAACCCCTGAACCGAGGGCAAGAGTTGATAAGTACATTCCATTGCTCGTGTTGTACGCTGTCATGCCGTCGGCAACTTGGAACGTCCATCCGGGCAAAGGAGTGCTTTTTCCTATTTCCACGTCCACTTGAGCGTCCTCGGGGCTCAACAAGTAAGGCATGCCATTCGCCAGCGTGACATTGATAACAAGCTCGGCACGTGCGCCTCGTGGCTCTGCTATGCTGTACCCTACAAGAAGAGCGGACTTGCCCACCAAGGTGAGTCCAAGAATGTTCGCATCTTGCCTCGTAATGACTCCGTCCATGTCCATGTCCATCCGTTTCCTCGATTCAGGTAGAACGCACATATTTGTTTCCGCGTCGCACTTCGCCAGGGGTTTGAGAAGGCCTACCTCAGCAATCGCAGCACACTGACTGTCAGAGGAGCACTTAGGCAATTTCTTGGAAAGGTAGAGAAGTATGAACTGGACGTCAAGTGCCCCTATCGCACAGTCGTGATTCGGATTTCCAAGGATCGCTGTTGAGTTGCACAAAATCCAGGTGTTGGCCACTTGTGCACTACTCAACTGGCATGTGTATTTTGTGAAGAGATCAAATCTAGGTGTACATCTGCCTTGCCAATTCGGAATCGAATCCTCCACGCAGCCTACTTTGACCCACGCAGCCTGATCGATGATTTTGATCAAGAAGCCGTCAGCGCAAGAATAAGGCTCGGCCGCCCGCTCCTCTGTCTCTACCTTCGCCATGCAGTCATTGCCATTATCAGTGCACTTGCTGGTGTTGAAGATTTCGGAAGAGCCTTTTCCTGCCTCCGCCGCCACCGCGCGAGTTTCATTGAAGTTAAACAGGATGTCATCGTAAGAGATTTCGAATGCTTGTTCTCGTCTCGTGCGCGTGCTGGCCCACGAGAGAACATACGGATTGAAATCCATCGGATCGTTATAATCCTGCCAAGTCGGTGTCCATGTCTTCTCAAATCCTTGCCAGCATACAGCGGAGCCATTGGTCGCCACGCCACACGAGATCATCCCACCTGCAGAGAGGGCAAGCCAACGCACATCTGGAGGCGTGGATTGCTCAGAAGACCACCTGAAATTCGCTGGTAGAAGCCTACTGGACCAGCAGAACCCACGTCCATCAAATACAATTCCGCACACATGGTTTCGGCCTGCAGAAATGGATCTGAAGCGAAGAGAGTCACACTCCGTGCAGTCATGGACTGAAATGTTACCCCAGCAATACGCTCGGAAGTCCAAGCCGAGACCGCATGCAAACGATTGTCCGACTTCCAAAGACAAAAGCTCAAGATCGCTTGGAACACTCGGAGGAGAATCGCCCCAACACATTGCTTTGAAGTTGCTGTCAATAGCGCAAGCAAATTTCCAACCAACCGAGACTGACTTGAAAGTAGAGAGTGAGCTGTTTGAAAAACTACGGGGCAATGAAGACGCCGGCGTTGTCGTCAGTCCCCAGCACAAAAGACGTTCATCTGATGTGATTCCGCAGCTGTGACCTGCACCTGCTGAAATCATCTTCCACTTCCCAGTAGGCGTCTTCGGCAGTGTATTTACTCTATCCATACCATCAACATTTTCCCCACCCCAGCATACTCCACGACCTTGTGCAGTGACACCACATACGTGATCAACGCCACTCGAAATCTGATCCCATTTGTAGTCCCTCGGCACAATCACTCTTTTTTGAGTACCATCGAGGTTGAGATCGCCAGTGTCGTAAAGCGAGGATCTGAAGCGGGTATCTCCCCAGCAGAAACCTGTCCTGTCAGAGGTGACACCGCATGACACCCATCTTTCAGTATAGCTATCTTCGGAAACGTAAGCTGGGCGTAGATCAGCTTTGCCAGCACTGATACCGACGCTACGGGCCGGCACCTCGATGCCCTTGATGGAAGACGGATTCCAAGATGCAAGGTATGCAATGCTGTCGAGCACCGGCGACATGTATTCTGTGTTGCTGAACAACTCTAAAACTGTGGCATATAGTGTGGTCTTGTCAAAATCGACCAAGGTTTGAAAAGTAACGACCATCACTTCAACCATTCCAGATGGCTGTTCAGAAATGTCCGAGTATAACCCGACAATTTTCATGGCAGACTGCCTTCCTGACACAGCATACTGGAAGTTTACGAAATACGTTCCGCCAGCGGAAACCCCCTCTGTGTGATATGAAACTGGCCTCAGAGCCGCAGTTTCGTAGTAGATCATCGCGCTGAATCCTCCCAGTTTCTGAGGACCAGCGTTGATTCTTAATGGCACTAGGAAGGTCGAATCCTGCTGGATTGGCACGAAAGGTCTGCCGCTCGAAGCACCAAGACTCATCTGACCTAAGCTAGGTTGTACGTTGATGCTGACAACAAATCTCTTCCACAGACCATTCGAGGACGTGGCCTGGATCATCACAGAGTCGAAAAAGTCACTGAGCACTACAAGTTCACCACTCTTATGGTCTATTTGAACGATCGAAGGTTGCGAGGTGTTGAAAGCCAGCAGCTCTGCATAGGCCCCATCTGTTTCTCCGAAGATAGCCTTGCGCGGAATCCGAGTCTGACACGTAATCACTTTTGCTTCTCTGAAAACTGTGCTCGACCTTTCATAATGGATGCATGACACGGCGTAAATGTAAGTGTAATTGGTACCATTTTCCATGAATGCTGTTGACACATTGAAGCATGTTGCGTTCAAGCATTCATCGTTGAACGTCAGAGTAAAGTCAATTGGGAATCTAGAAAGCACCTCGCCCGCAAGGGTATTGTTCATGGAAAACTCAATTTCACTGACGCCAACAGGATCAGACTCCTTAATTGTTATATTGAAAAACAGCGATGTATAGATGTCAGTGACGTTTTTCAGATGATTCAGGCGGGTGAGAGATGCGTAGAGGGGCACTAATGTTTCCCCCCTGCTGTATGAACTCCAGGCCCTGGCAGTTGGGACTACCTGCGCTCGAGAACCGTCTTTGCCAGGCACAAGCTCAACATACTGCCGGTCTGACTCCTCTTTGAGGGCAAAGTCAAGCAGATAGTAGTTGCACATGAGATCAGAACAAGCCCGATTCTCTCCGTGACCGAAGTGTGAGATCCAGTGCTGCGTCCAAGCCGTGGAAACTATGCTCACATTCAGTTGGATCCGCTGCATTGAGACGAGCTTACTGTTGTCCAAACTGGCTTGCGACTGAATGAAGGGACGCAAAGTGTCCTTTTCTAAGGCAATGTCCACCGGCTGGGGCCAAGAGACACCCGTGACATGTACGTGTCCTGTAGCAACCACGTAGATCTGATGACAACTGGGAGGGACCTCTGGAAGACTCTTCATGTACACACAAACGCGGGAAACTCCCAGTCCTTTTGTTCGATTGGCATACAGAAGTTTCCTCGAGGCGTCCCATTCAAGCGGCCCATTGATTACTTGGATGAGGATCTGCTCATCCGTGGGGGGAATGAACGAGGATCTCCCGCTCGTGTACGTCACCGTCACACCTGTCAAGTTGCACGTGGTAGGCACCGGGGGGGTTGCCAGAGAGAGGGCATCTGTGGAATCTACAGTGATGACTAATCTCGGAACCAAGTTCGCATCCAACACGGACGAAAAAGTGGATGTGAGGGTCTTGATTTTCGTTGGCGAGATTTCGACAGTTGCCGCAGAGTGGAAAATCTCCCTCCCGCAAACCATCCAAGAAACATCAATGTAGCCAGAATACTCCACCTGTCTAAGTCCCTTGACAAACGCCATTGATGCATCGCGTGAGATCGAAAAACCAACAGCATTGGAAGTGGGACTCAACGTCAAACCCATCATAGGTGTCACTTCCATGGGCTGTCCGGCCTCAAACACTGCGTAGCTTACGAGATTACCCAAATCGCCTTCGCCTGTCAAATTCCGGCGATCCAAGCTGAATGAAATAATGATGTCGTCAAACAGATTCATAATTGCGCTGCGATGAAGGGGATCGAGTCGGTGTCCAGGAACACTGCTGTTGGTGTTCGCTGTGAGTGATCCGGGCATGTAAGACACAAGATCCATGACTTTTACAGGGGTGCTTCCGTCGATTGTGACTTTCATCGGTACATTTCTCGTGGCGAAGGAATACACATCCACAGCCAACAACGTTTCCACTCGGTCCCGTGACATAAAAATGTCGTCTACAGAAACCACATCGTTGGAGACAACAAGGAGTGACGGATCGCTCGAGTCCCGGATCCTAACATAGCGCGTGACATCTAGCCTGATTTTGTGCTCGTCGAATTGTCCCAGGCTGAAGATCGCGAATGCCTTCACTCGAGCGCGTTGAAAGGCCGGCAAGCGACTGTCATCACATGTCCTGAACAATCCATCCACGGGCCGCAGCGTCAACTCAGTCAGATATCCATTCTCGTCGCCCGTGTCTGCGCCCGAACCCACCCAGGGATTTACGATAAACACCTCTTCGGGATACCAGACATGGAAACGTATGATAGTCTCGAACGAACCAGAGATGACGTTTTCATACTTGACTGTGAGGACAAGATTATCTGAACCCGATCGCTCCTCTCCGGTCATAAGAATGTCACAGCCACGCGCTATTGCCACCTCGGGCTCTGAGGTCGAACAGATGAGGGTGTTGTCCTGCCACTTGTGCGATACATCCTCAAGTTGGTTCTCACGAGCAGCTAGAACGGTCACGCGACCTCGGGTCTCATGCAACAAGCCCCCAATGGCCGGCATATTAAACAGCTCAGTCTTGTCCGCCACTGCAAATATTCCCCGAATGGGCCGTTCCCTCGAAATGCTGAACAACATACCGAATTCAGCATCTGAAGACCGCTCGGCATCATTCATTGTGGACTCATCCAAATTGTCCACCCGGCAAGGATCAGGACCCATTTTGCCCCCGGAGAAAATCTCGCCTTTGGTGTTCGTGAGCTCGTTTACAATGCCGTTAACTCGAGTTCTCCACGTGTATTCCACGTCGTCACGCACCAAAAAGTGTATGGTTGCGACATGCATGTCATTGATGTATGCAGGGTGGTCTGTGTCGAATAGAAAATCGGACCTTTGATGCGTGCGCTTCTTCTTGAAAATTAGAGCGATTTGCCTCTCATCTTCGATCCTAACATATGAGCCTTCTTCGAAAGTACTTCTCCATGTCACGGAACTCATGGAGAGCGACAACACGGCCGGCTCGTAGGCGATCGTAACCGTTCCCCGGTCAACAACATCGTCGTCCGACATCTGAACAAGCAAGTCCATTGCAAATGTCTCACCGAATACGATGCGATCGGATCTACGGACCAATACACAACCGGCGCGCGATTTGGGTCGGAAAATTGGTCTGTGTAACGTCACTTTGCCGATTTCCTGACGTCGTCCACCAAGTGCAACCGTGACTACACCAGTTCTATTTTCAGGGGTTGCATAGTGGAGCCAAGACGGGGCCAGCTCAATCGTGCAGTCCCGACCTAAGCCATCTAATGGGTCAACAGAACATGTACCCTGCTTGCTCAAGGTTTTTGACGCGAAGCTCCAGATCACACGAGTCGGTTGAATCTGGGATCGGAGCATAGCGTCCCGGACTTGGAAGGAAAATCTGACCACCGGGGCATCAACCCACACGTCTGAGGTCTGAAGGACTGCGATGAGGGTATTGCCGTCAACAGGTTCCGCCAATGTTTCAATAATTACAGGCAGAGATAATGAAACGACATTGAAGGTTGACAAGAACCTTGCTTGAACTGTAGCGACCGATCGAGGAGGTTGGTTGTAAAGGGTCACAAGTTTTGCAGAAAAGCTTTTTATGAAGTTGCCATTTCGGTCCTTTGCTTCCGAACGGGAGAACACTGGCCACATTTCGAAGTAGCCAGGGCCAGCACTGGGCTCCGTGTGAAATTCAACTCGTCCAAGCTCTGCGCAGATATTTTCACCGACCACCAAGTAATCGCTGCAGGTAGGGTCCAGAGGATGCCCAGGTTGCGATGAAGAATCTGGCAGCCAATACGCCTGGTCTGCAGAGTACCAAAGACCGCTGCGAGCATCTGGCGTGCCACCGAATGCTGCCATAGGATACACACAAGTTGGAGGAGTTTTGACGTAAGTAATGTTGGCCACCTTGGAGATTCCATCATATCCTACGATTGTTGCCGATTGTCCCACTCCAGTATGCCTGATAATGTGTATCCGCATCCCAACATACTTGCCATGCTCAATAGAGGCGTCCGCGGCCAGCCGTATCCACGTGTTGCCTGCCTCACGAACCTTGCCGTAGTGTCTTCTGCACACGGGAGAATATACAGTTTGTCGTTGTGAGGCACACTCTGCTCTGGTGCAATTGCTGTACTCGAGAGAGAATCCTTTACCCACATAGTCCTGCCCATTATTTGCAAACTGGACTGCGACAATGCTGGAGGACTGAGGTGGCGAGTTGCAAACCGCTAAGGATTCGGACATCACCGTCGAGCTCGAGACCTTGCCGCCAAATTTACATGCAGCATACAAAGAAACATGGAAGTTCACTCCCACTATTGTGATTGACGTCGCGCGAACATTCGACGCTCTTGTTGGTTTCACAAGGACAACCACGGGATCCACGTAGAAACGGAATGAATTGTTGTAGAGGGGAATGCTCTCGGACGGTTTCGACACAATTAATCCGAGCGTAATCGGCGGGTTCGGAGGCACAAGACATTTGATTGAAGTTGCATCTACGAACTCCGTCATCGTCGCCTGCACTCCCTGGAAGTGATCAGCATCCCATTCACTAATAAACTGTTTCATATTGTCCGGCGGAAAAAAAGCACACTGAAGCTTAATGTGCGCTTGAAATCCTGAGCCCGTGATAGTGAGAACAGTTCCACCCTGTGTCGGCCCACTCAGCGGCCACACATCCGACACGCTAAGTGCATCAAAGTATGCAAACGAAAATTCATTGAACCCAAAGTCCTGATCGTTTGTGCTGACCTTGATAGTCGTCTTCCCTGACTCCTGCTCCGGAGCCCTGCAAAGGATTTTCTCTGTTGTCACAAATGTCGCCGTAACCGACTTGCTACCAAATTGGCATCTCAGGGCAGTACTGTCTGTAAAGTCTTTGCCCTCAATAGTTACTAAGGTAGATCCAGCTGTTGGCCCGAAGCTAGGCACCACATCCTTCATCAGCACAACGTCTTCGTAAGCGAACGGGGTAGCCGACATTTCGTAATCCATTCGATTGAAGGATAGAGAAACGCTTGTATTTCCGGCCCTGCTGGCCGGAGAAATGCAAAAAACTTCCGAGCTGCTGACAATCTCAAACACCTTGACAGGTGTCAGGCCAAACTTGCACTGCGCGTCGCTGGAATTTACAAATCCACTTCCGATAAACGACACCTTGGTTCCACCACTAACAGAGCCGTTCAATGGCCGGATAAAGTGCACTTGGATAGGTTCCATGGCAGTGTAATTTATTGCTTCACTGTAGTCCCATCCATTCACAGTAACCTGCACCTTGATGGTTCCTTGCAGAGATCGTGGGCTGATGCATGATACTTCGATGGGAGAATTCCATTTCGCATCAACTATTTGAGACCCGAATCGGCACTTCAATTCCGACGAGTATCTGTAGTTGTTTCCATGCAGGACGACACGAGTGGAACCCCTTGCAGGACCCGCTGATGGTGTCAATCGAAGGAGCTCGACATCTTCAAAAGTGTAGTACAGCAGAGCAGCAATATCAACAGGCACAGAAGAGTGAAGAGTAAAGACATAGCGGCCTGCAACGTTCTGCGGTGTCATGCAGATCAGAACCTTGTCGCTTGAAAACTGAGCAGACACGACCGACATGCTGCCTTCCCCGGACTCCGGCTCAAAAACGCACTCATACGTACGGTCATGACGAAAGGCAAAGCCGGTGACGGCCACGGGCGTGCTCCCAGACGTGGAGCCTATCTTGGGGCTAATGTCTGATACTCTAGACATGTCTATGTAGCTAAAGGGTAGTGGAATACCGAACTCTCGGCCATCACTGGATAGTGAAATGGTAATCGAGCCGACTGGTAGCATCGGAGATATGCATTGCATCTTGGTGCTAGAAAGCAGCGTTGCCGATACAGCCAATTCACCGAATACACAACTCGAAGGAACGTCAGGGAATCTTGTGGCCGTCAGTGTCACAATTGTTCCGCCAAACGTGTCCGAGAAGGACGGAATTACTGTCACAGCCATCGTCTCTGCTGTGTACTCAAAGTCTACGACATTCACTGTGAATTCAAACCCTCCAGAACGAAGCCCGAGAGAAACGCTGCCTACATTTCCTGGCGGTACTAGGCAGCGAATCAGCCCAACCCGAGCCCATTGTGCTTCACTGGTGACATTACCGAAAACACACTCGAGCTCCCTATCGCCATCGAAATTCTCCCCCAAAATGTTCACAGAGTAACCACCGACTTCAGAACCCTGCGAAGGGTAGATGGAAGCGATTCTGGCCGAAGGAGCAGATGTGAAATAGACAGAAGATGTGGAAAAATCCACGTCGTTGAGAGAACAAGAGACCAGATACCTTCCTGAAGGCAATTCTGGAGCTGTCACCAGCACTTCTTCGGACGTCACTAGGTGTACAGACGTGGCCACAAAGCTGCCGAATCTAACTTTGAGGGTTGCAGCAAACCCACTTCCGGCCACTGTTACACTGAAATTTCTGTTAACGACTACGCTCACCGGCCTGACGTGTGTCACAGCGCACGGGGCGAAAAATTCGAACTTTTGAGTATCTTGCTCAAGAAGCTTGCTCATTCTCTCACCAAAGCGGAAAATCACGTCACCGTGACCTCCACGGAAGAGCGGCGACAAGCACGAGTACTCAGACTCGCGAACAGCAGCAGCCTCGACGACATCGTTCCCAAAGACGCACACGATGCCTGATTCGTTTCGGACATAGTGAGCAACTATGTGCACGACACTTCCACCTGTCGAAGGGCCAGATGTCGGATATAGCGAATCAATGTACGGAAATGCAACGTATTGGAAAACAGGGTTGTTTCGCGAAAATTCCATGCTGTTGGAAGACAATTCTACTTGAACTGTTCCACTCTCATGGGGCGGTAGAACGACAAGCAGCGAAGTTGAGCTGCGGAAAACCGCTGTAATCGGCACACTCTCGCCAAATCTCATAGTAACAGTCTCATCTGAAACAGCGAATCCCCGTCCAATTACAGTGATGTGATCGCCACCTGCGACAGGACCTTGGGACGGGATAACTGCGTGAGCAGCAGCCGGGGTTACGAATCGGAATTCTGCATGATCACGAGTATATTCCAACCCGTCCATCGAAACCCGGACTTTGATAAGCCCGCCCTCTCGCCACGCAGGAGTAAAGCATTGCAAGAGGGTAGACGTAGATATTGTCGCTGGCGTGGTTGTGTTACCGAAACTGCATACTGCGTTTGGATTGTTGAAAAATCCAGTTCCAGAAGCCATGATCAAAGTGCCGCCAAGAGCGCTAGCTGAAGATGGCGCAAAACTGAAAAGCGCTGCTCCTGATCGGTATTCAAAGTCGAAGGGGCCCCCGACTCCGGGCATGTCATCTGATGCGATGTGAAGTTCAAGAGACATGGGCTCCCCACGACTTGGCGCCACGCAAGTGAGCTTGGAAGCTGAAATCAGGGTAGCATTGACCCACTGATCCGCAAATCGGCATTGATACAAAACATTTGATAGAAAATTTCGTCCCAGAACATCTATCGCTGACCCACCTTGAATGCTACTCACAGATGGCATGACATTATAAACATCAAATGGCAAGGACGCCATTACTGAAATATTCGTAGGAGTCCAGTCTACACGATTTCCTCCTACAGCTATTATCGCGGCGCCAGGTTCCCTCGCCGGCGACGTTGCTCGCAGAAGGGAAGATGACAATTTCACGGTGTCGACAATGCTCCGAAGGCCAAATTTCAGAAATATGGCATCGTAAGACATAAAATCCGACCCAAAGATGCTAATGGGTTCCCCTCCCTTCGAGGAAACGATTGTCGGCAAAATATGTGAAACTCTGACAGGTCTGAAGTACTGGTATTCGAGATGGATATCGACAAAATCATCATTTTCGTCACCAACGTAGACGCTGGGAGTCCACGGCTCTTCAAAAGCTGGTGAGGAACACAGAATCTTCGAAGAAGATTCCAGACTTGCAGAAGCTGTCTTGTTCCCGAACTTGCAGGTCTCAATGCCACTCAAGTCCTGTCTACCCAAGATAGTTACCATAGTTGCTCCAGACGTGGGCCCAGCAGAAGGGATTATGCGCTCAATAAAGACAGCAGGCCGGTAAACAAAGTGGAGGCCTGGCGACGAAAGATGCCGTCCATTCATTTCAACACCGAAATTCACTGAACCGTAAGAACTGCGTGACGGCGCGGAGCACACCAAATGAGATGATCCGTCGATAGTCGCTGTGACACGAACCTCGCCGAAAGAGCACGTAGCAGCAGCTCCCGGCAAGAACTGCTGTCCGAACACTGTGATCGTTCGGTCAAAATTGTTCCAACCACCTGAGGGGTGCATGGAATGAATCAATGCGGGCTTCAAAACCATCAAGTGAACATTCTGCTTTGACATATCAACGCCGTTGTTAGTAACAGAGACAGAATAATTCCCTGCAGGAAGAGGCATGGTCCTGCAAACAATTTCAGTCGATGCTGATTGTCTCTCGACAGGTACCAGGATGTCTCCTAGATAGCAATGCAAGTCATCTCCTCCGCTGAAATATTTGCCCGAGACTGTAATAAGCATGCTCACTTGCTCATCAACTTGGGCAGGTTTGACTGATTCAACAATTGGGACAGCTTCAAGCACGAACGACGCTGATGACGTCACGGACAATTCGCCATCGCTCATCACCTTGACATCAACCTTCTTGTCCTCTTGTGACAATACCTCTGTCACACACATGAGCTGAGATGTTGACACGAATACAGCCGGAGCGTGTGCATCTTTGCCAAACAGACAGGAAAGGCCACTTACATTGCGAAAATTCTGGCCATCAACAACAACCAGTGTTCCACCCGCCGCTGGTCCAGAACTCGGTCTCACTCTCGAGACCATGACGTCGTCATGGAACAAAAATGAAGACACTCCAGAAACCTTGCCGCCATCTAGCCGCGAGAGGTACGCCTCGACGACTTCCCCAGTTGTGCCGCGCGGAGAACGACAGCGAATTGCCGCTGCACTCAGGCGCATACCCGGGACGACGGAAGTACCAAAGTGGCATCGGTACCGCGCAGTCGTGAAGTGAGCGCCAAAGAACGTGATCATAGCGGATCCACTCGAACGTCCAGAAGAAGGATGCACACTCTGCAGCAGAGCCTGGTCGTAATGCGTAAAAATGATTTCCTCTGTGCTAAAATCGACATCATTGTAGCTCAGTGCAAGTGAAAAATTGCCTGGCTGCAGAGCGCTCGAGACACACTCGATAGATGTTGAAGAACGGCGATATGCAGGTGTAAGCGAAGAGGCGCCGAAACTACAAGTAATTGTTGCGTCTTCCTTGAATTCCGTCCCGTAAATGGTTATAGACGTCTTGGTTGAAATCGCGGAAGCTGAAGGAAACACACGGTGAATCTCGAAATTAGAATAAAACTCGAAATGGAGTGGGCTCCCTTCAAATGCAGACAACCCACCCAAGAGGACGAAGGGCTCCAGCACAGCCTTGTGCACGGGCGTGAGACAGTGAACCAAAGATGACGACAGCACGGTAGCGGGCACAGAGTGCTCGCCGAGACGGCAGGATGCGACTTGAGTGCCCGAAAAGCCCTTGCCCGTCACATAAACCAGTGTCCCCCCCGACACTGGCCCTCGGCTCGGGTGCACCGCCACCACAACCGGCGCCTCCTCGAACTCAAACTCCACCTTGGTCCCCTCGCACCCGACCATGTGCACCATGACCCGCGCGGGCGCATCCACCTTCGGTGCACATGTGACCTGCAGGTCCGTTTTCACTCGGCAGGTCACCAGATTATTCCCGAACATCACCTCTAGCGCCTCTCCGGTAAACCCTGATCCCAAAATGGTCACCGTTTCGCCACCTCCCGCGTGGACACGTGACGGATTAACTGCCAGCAAAGCACCGTCTCCCACCCCCTGCAATCTAAACACCTCTGGCGACCATTCCCAGCCGTCGTTGCTCACAGATACGCTATAGTTGCCGACAACTGCCAACCGCGGTGTCACGCCTGTCGCCATGCTCGAGGTCACAAAGTCCAGCCTCATACTTTCGCTGCCCACCCTCGCTTGCAGTTGGCCCGTCTGCGCCAAATACAAGCCGAAAAGAGTCACCAACGTCCCTCCCGACACACTAGCTCGCGTCGGCTTCAGGTCAGAAACCATCGCTGTCTTTCTGTATGCGAACTCCAGGGCATTCTCACTGAAGTCTGCGCCATTTACAGTCACTGCCACCTCCACAACTTCTTCTTGGCTCGAGGGCGGGCTGAAACAACGGATCGAGGAGGAGCTCAGCACGTCGGCTGGCGAGAGCGGAGACCTCCCAAAACGACACCACGTCCCACTGCCGAGGAAGCCCTCGCCGGTTATCGTCACAATTGTGCTGCTGAGAATAGGTCCAGAGCTAGGTAGCACTCCATTGGCAATCGGTGTGTGCACGTACAAGAAGTCAAGTGAGTTGTCGGAAACCAACCGGCTACCCACACTCAAAGTTAGCGCAACTGGTGATGCCTGGTGCGGCGGAGTCACGCAAATTGCCGTATTTTCGAACACTGAGATGGCCACGACAGTATTGGATCCAAAATTACATAGGACGTTGAGATTTGGGCTGATATCTGCGCTGTGTATAGTAACGTGAGTCCCGCCAAGGGTGGGCCCGGCACTTGGAGTGCAATCTTGTAGGACGAAAGAGGGCAGAAAGGAAAACGCTACACCATGGGTAGAGTAATCAAACGAATTATGCGTCATCCTGAGAGTCGTGTTACCAGGTTGATGCATCGGCGCCTTGCAAATAACCAGGCTCGCACTCACTAAATGTCCGTCCACGGGGCTGCTTCTGCCGAACTTGCAAAAAATGCCTTCTGAGAAGCCAATTCCTACCACTGTCACAGCAAACCCGCCTAAATACATTCCCTCCGAAGGCAGAACCTTGTGAGGGGCAAGCTCCGAATGGTAATAGAAGACGAAGCTTTCTTCATACACAAATTCGTTCTGATGATAGAGTTGAACTTCAATGCTGCCTACCTCAGCAGCTGGTGGCATCCTACAGAGCATGCGCGAACTCGATAAAAATGTCCTTGCGATTCGAAGAGACATTTCCTTGTCGTCTTTGACTACACAAGTCACCGCGTCATGGAAATGACGTCCATTCAACAAAACAGACGACCCACCAGCGATAGGGCCAATCTTAGGAAGAATAGAGGTGATCTCGGGATCTTCAAAGTACCTTAAAGTCCGAGCATCTTCCTGAACATGGGCGCCAGAAAGAGAGAATCTGACCACCCCAGGACCTGCGCGAGGTGGTACTATACACTCCAGATGAGTGGCGTCATGAACCACGGCAGAAACAATCACGGAGTCAAAACCACACATCATGCGTCCAAGCTTTGTGAACGAATTTCCATATACGCTCAAAACGACCCCCCCACGCAGTGGCGCACTGGTAGGCGATATAGAATCTACTCTGCTATCCGCCTCGACTGTGAAATGATGAGGAGCCAGGTACACGTCATTGAAGAGCAGGAGCTGCAGTGAAACATTTCCTGGCCTTGTAGCTGGTGAAGTGCACCACAAGCGCTCTTGAGTCATCCACATGGCAGACTGAGCAATGCGATCACCTTTATCGTCCCCCCAAGAAAATCTGCACATGAAGGGCAACCGATGATCGAATCCAGCCCCTTCGATCGTCACTTCGATTCCCCCGGACGCTGGTCCTACTGACGGGTAGATCCCCTCGACCCTCCATGCCTCCAGGTACTCAAACTCAGCACCTACTCCGCCGTAATGGCCCGCGTTCCCGCTAACCTCCAGAACCGTGCTACCACGCTGCTCCACAGCTGGCGACACACATCTCAGCATCGTCGAGCTCACCGTCTCTGCCGCCGAGGTTTTGTTCATCAGCCGGCACGTCACTTCTCTCGTCACGGCAAAGTGCAGTCCACGTACCTCCAGCAGGGTGCCACCCTTAATGGGTCCCATCGAAGGCAAAACCACCGATACCTCTCCAGGATGGATTTCCTGTGACAATGGTGTATCATTCCACACAGCGCTTGATCGATTGATGTGCACAGCAGTGCTTCCGTGAAATTGGACTCCATCGTTGCTGACTTCCACGGTGAGATAGCCAGTATGCTCGGCCGGGGTGGGGCAAGCAAGCAAAGACGAAGAAATAGCCGCTGATCTGGCAATTTTTGTTCCACTGAGACGACAGCTCATGGGCGCAGTAGTTGAAAAATGGGAACCCGCAATGGTAAGCATCATGGCGCCATTTCCGGAGCCATGGGCGTGGATTGAACTGATTGTCGGTATCTCTTTGTATTCAAAGATTATACCCGAAGAGGTACTTTCTCCGTTGACACTCAGTTCAAAGGGCACCGTGCCTGCAAGATGCGGCGGAGCCTCGCATTCCACGACCGACGATGAAAGCACTTGCGCATCTGATAGCATGCTTCCAAACATGCACTCACAGTGAGCAGATGCATCAAAGTTTCTTCCAATGGCCGTGACGATCAGTCCTCCGTCGCTAGTGATAGATTCTGGAACAATTCTGTCCAAGGCACAGGTCGAGAGCATTTGAAAAACGTACATCGCCTCCGTGCTTAAATCCTCATCAAGGCCAAAACGGAATTGGACATTTATGATGCCCGGAGCATGAGGCGGTGTCTTGCACCTACCGACACCATTCGAAATAATGCTGCACACTGTCCATGTTCTGTTGAACTTGGCAGACAATGGAAGGCCAGTCAAGAAATGGGACGACATTACCTCCAGAATTTGGCCACCACTCACTGGCCCTGCGCTGGGGCTCAAGGCCGGAGCATGTTCCCCCAGAACATGAATGCAAAATCCAGAGTACACAAAATCCTGTCCATTCACGGATATGTCCAAGGTGTGATTGCCAGGCAACAGAGCACCAAGCGGGCAACCCAGAATTGTGCTTGAGATGAAGACGGCAGACGAGGATTCTCGGGCTCCGAATCTGCACATCATACTGTCGCTGTTCAAGAAGTTATCACCGATCACGGTGACAGTGCTCGCACGCGCGGTCTTGATAATCCTGGGTTCCACATAGCGCACGTGTATTGGAGACCAATACTCGAACTTTTGAGACCCAATGACAAAGTTATTTTCCGAGAACAGCGAGACGAGAACAACAGATGCCATTTGTTGCGATGGCGCAGAGCATTTTACCATTGAGCTCGAAAGCAATGTTGCATCGACATGACGCTCACCAAAGAGACAGCTAAGTGGGCCCTCTGGAACGTGTGATGCTACAATGGTCAACACTGTCGCACCCACGGTAGGCCCTGAATTCGGTCGTATCGACATCATTAGATAGGCACTGTCAGAAACGAACTCAAATATGAGAGGAACAACAGAAGGCACCGGGGTGGTCTGCAAAAGCGAAAAGGTTGCTTGGCCTATTTTCGAACGCGGTGTGCGGCAAGTTGCGATGCTCCTAGAAAGTCGGTGCAATTGTTCTACCGATGCTGATGTTCTAGCCACTCCAAATTCGCATTCAGTCAACAGATCCCCCATCAAATTCGCGCCGAAAATTGTAATGCTCTGACCGCCTCGTGCATGTCCTACAGAAGGTACAACACGAATAATCTGGCCAGCGCTGGCGAAGAAATCGATAGAATTCGATACCATGGCGCTATCTTTGAGCATGAGCGAATGGACACCAGCAGACAAAAATGGCAGCCTGCACTGAACTCGCGAATGCGTAAGCACGCGGACAGGCATCGTTGTAACAGCATCGAATATGCATGAAGTGCTGGCGGACGAATCTGCAAAGTTCTGGCCAATGAGTGTGATAGCGTGCGTGTTGGTGAAAACCACTTTAGGAGACATGTCATCGATGATTGGGCTATTAGTGGCCTGGAATTCTAGGTCATTCTGGCTCATGCGGACTGCACTTGTCATTACCGAGAGAGTGTGCACGCCAACTTCCATAACCGGACTTTCACAGGCAATCGTTGAGAAGCTGTTGAATGATGCTGGTACCTCATTTCCTGCAAAACTGCAATTGAATTTCAACCCGAGGGGGAAACGATCTCCGACGACTGTGATAACTGCTTTGTGCTTAGCCGCAACAAGAGACGGGTGCACTGACACCAATGCCGCAGTGTTGTGAAACACAAAGACAGAAGTACCAAACACTTCGCTCTCGTCATCCCATCCAACGACCGAAATATTGGCCAGTCCCTCTGAGTATTTGGGCGTCTGGCAAAGGACATTCCCGCCAAATCTGGTTGCTTGTTGAAGCTCATGGTCTCCAAAGCGGCATGCAAGCACACGATCTTGATCGATGGATGCGGATGCTGCCAGAGACAAGCTGACGACGGTATGGCCCATGATTGGGCCTGCAGATGGCATGGCTTGCAACAGCGCCAAACTGGAATCCTTGAAATACTGGATTGAAGTTTGCGCAAAGTTCTGTCCATCATTACTAACGGATACGGAAACATTTCGCTGCGTAGAATCTCGCGGAACAGCACAAGAGATCTTGCTCGAAGACATCCAGACAATGTTTCGTTGCACCATGTCTCGCCCGAACTTGATCGAGAGCCAATCAGACTCCACAAAGTTCTCACCTACCAAAGTAATGATTGCAGCTTTGTCTGCATTACCTTGAGTAGGGAAAATGCGATGCAACAAAGCAGGCATTACGTACTGATAATCCAGCGACCCGCTGTATTCAACGCTGTTGGAGGTCACATCCAAGTGAAACGTTGCATGTTTTGACTGCGGCGCACTTACACAGAGGAGATGAGACGAGCTGAGGACTTGTGCGTTGACGGATCTGTCCCCAAATCGACAAACGGAAGACTTTGCGAAATTTTCGCCCCTCACAGTCACGAGAGTCCCACCATCCAGCGGTCCCATGCTGGGCAGCAAACCCAGCAGTTGGATCGGATCGTGGAAAACAAATGAAGCAAGCGTCTCTTCACGGCCAGACACTTCGCCGAGTACCACCGACACCATTCCACTAGCATGCGCGGGAGTGATGCACTGTGCACGGTGATCACTTTGCACTTTAGCCTGAACCGTGACCGTTCCAAACACGCAGAGAGCACTTTTGACGCTGAAGAAATTAGAACCCAGAAGATTGATCACGAGTCCACCAGTGCTGTAACCGATCGAAGGCCAAGTAGACAGGACCTTACCTATATTCATATCGAGCAGATGTGACCCATATTCATATCGAGCATTGCGGTCTGGACCTGTCATCCAGACCACAACAGCTCCGACTTTGTTCGCTGGAGTCATACAAACTATACTTGTGCTCGATACCACTCGGATCCCAGTAGCTGCCTTGCTTCCAAAAATCAATGGATCCCATCCAGCAGATCCAGCAATAGTGAAATTTTCTCCAATGACTGTGACCAGCTGCCCACCGTCACTTGGTCCAGTGCTCGGTTGCAAGAACGCAACCGCAGCAGTCTGTACAAACTCAAAAACAAAGGCAGTTGGTACGTACACATGCTCTGAGGACAACGAGAAAGTCACAAGATCCACCTTAGAAGACGGAGGAGATAGGCACTTGATAAGCGTAGAGGAAACAATTGAAATGTTGGAAGACACCAAATCCCCAAACTTGCAGTTGCTGACCAAAGCGTTTGAAAATCCAGACCCTACGACATTTATCACAGTCTTACCGAGCAAATGCCCATGCCTGGGGTTGAGATCTGCGACACGCGGACCGTCAACAAAAATGAAGTCAGTGGTAAAGAAGATGACTTCATCATCAACAAACTTGATTAGAACCTCTATTCTCCCAATCCCTTGAGCCGGAACAGCGCAGGTCACGTGCGATGCCGAGGACTGTGTAGCACGGATCGCTGGGCTGTCCAGCCCGAACTGGCAAAACAACATCCCGCCATAAGAAAACCCTGACCCCAATACTGTCACAGTAGATCCCCCCTG
>Ga0315899_10000638_pt1 | contig 41895 bp, 42 predicted proteins | sample LakEriMetagenome_2_FD_203518 | JGI IMG/M metagenome (GOLD analysis project Ga0315899, IMG submission 203518) | Freshwater fungal communities from buoy surface, Lake Erie, Ohio, United States - Buoy 4 MA112 | ecosystem: Environmental > Aquatic > Freshwater > Lake | place: USA: Lake Erie, Ohio...
AGGCGGTGTCGAGCGACGAGTTCGTGCCCGCGCCGCAGACCGCGCGCCAGCGTCGCCTGGAGCGGCACCTGGGCGCGATGGGCGGCGAGCTGGCGAAGCGTCAGGGCGTCTCGCGACGCCGCTTCTTTCGCGGCGCCTCGGGAATGGCCGCGGCCTTCGTCGCGATGAACGACGTCTTCGGCCCGGTGTTCGACGTGAGCCGTGCCGAGGCCGCCGAGCCCGAGCGCGCCGACGCGCGCGCGAAGGCGCTCGCCGGCGAGTTCGTGATGGACATGCACACGCACTTCCTGCGCGACGACACGCGGCTCGACGGCTTCGTGCGCGCCCGCGAAGCGGTGGGCAAGGCCGGCTGGAACCCGATGCTCGTGGACAGGCCGCAGACCCTCGAGGACCTGAAGTTCGCGAACTACATGAAGGAGGTCTTCCTCGACTCCGACACCAAGGTCGCGTGCATCAGCGGCGCGCCGTCCGAGATCGAGTCCGACTGGTTCCTCACCAACGAGATGAAGGTCGCCGCGCGCGCGCGGATCAACGGCGCGGCCGGCGGCACGAAGCGCGCGTTCTCGCACGCGATCTTCACGCCGGGCTACCCCGGCTGGCTGGATGCGATCGATCGCGCGGTCGCCGAGCTCAGGCCCGACTCGTTCAAGGGCTACACCATCGGCGACAACACGCACAAGAACCTGTCGAAGCACCCCTGGCGGCTCGACGACGAGAAGCTCGCCTATCCCGCCTACGAGAAGTTCGCGAAGGCGGGTCTGGTCAACGTCTGCATCCACAAGGGCCTGTTCCCGCCGTCGGTCGCGCAGCGCTTCCCGCACCTGCTGCCCCACGTGGACGTATCGGACGTGGCGCGTGCGGCGAAGGACTGGCCGCAGCTCAACTTCGTGATCTACCACGGCGGCTACCGCTACGCGGGCGGCGGTCGTGCCGAGGACGCGTGGGCGCAGTTCGAGCGGACTGGCCGCATCGACTGGGTGACCGACCTCGCCGAGATCCCCGCGCGGCACGGCGTGACCAACGTCTATGCGGACGTCGGCCAGCTGTTCGCGCAGACCACGATCGCCGAGCCGCGGCTGTCGGCGGTGATGATGGGCCAGCTGATCAAGGGGATGGGCGCCGACCACGTCTGCTGGGGCACCGACGCGATCTGGACCGGCGCGCCGCAGTGGCAGATCGAGGCGCTGCGCCGGCTCGAGATCCCGGAGGACCTGCGCGCGAAGCACGGCTTCGCGCCGCTGGGTGCGGCCGACGGGGCGGTCAAGCGGGCGATCTTCGGCGGGAACAACGCGCGGCTCTACGGGTTCGACGCGCGCCAGCGCGCGGCGCTCGAGGGCGACGCGATCGCGCAGGCGAAGGCGGCCTACGAGCGCGACGGCGGGATGCGGACCAACCTCGCGTACGGCTTCGTCGCGGGCCGCGGCGAGCGGCGCGGCTGAGCGACCGATCGCGGCGTGCTCAGCCCGGCGGCTGCGGCAGGGACAGCACCAGACGGGCGCCTCCCAGCGGCGAGTCCTCGATGCGGGCCTCGCCCCCGTGCAGGGTCATCGTGCGGCGGACCACCGCGAGACCGAGCCCCCAGCCGGCGTGCCGCGCGTCGTCTTCGCGCACCAGACGCCTGAACGGTTCGAACACCGCCTCGCGCTGCGCGGGGTCGACGCCGGGCCCGTCGTCGTCGATCGTCACCTCCACGCGGTCGCGCCGCACGGCCGCGCCGACGCGCACCGTCGAGCGGGCGTACTTCAGCGCGTTGCGCACGCCGTTGCGCACCGCATAGGCGAGCAGCGACGGATCGAAGCGCGCGCGCAGCGGGCCGTCGGCGGTGCATGACAGCGCGCGCTCGCCGGCGATCGGTCGCAGGTGCCCGACCTGCCGCTCGAGCCAGGGCGCGAGGTCCTCGACGCCCGGCTCGAAGCGGATGTCCTCCCGCTCCAGCCGTGACCAGGTCAGGCTCGCGTCGATCAGCGCCTCGAGCTCGTCGAGGTCGCCTTCGATCGCGGCGAGCGCCGCCTCGGTCGGGGGCTCTTCGCGCAGCGCATCGACCGCGAACCGGATCCTCGCCAGCGGCGTGCGCAGTTCGTGGCCGATCGCCGCGGCCATCTCGCGGCTGCGCTCCAGCAGGGCCTCGATGCGTGTCGCCATCGCGTCGAAGGCCGCGTTCAGCGGGGCGATCGGCGCGCTGCGGGCGGCCCCGACGCGGGTGCCCCAGCGCCGCTGCGCGATCGCGGCCGCCGCGTCGCGCAGGCGTCGCAGGTCGCGCTGCACCGGACGCATCCAGGCGATCGCGAGCCCGGCGGCGAGCAGCGCGAACAGCGCGGCGCTCGCCACCCGCAGTGCGTGCAGGCGGTGCATCGGTCCCCGGTACTCGGGGTTGTCCTCGAGCGCCACCGGCCCGAGCACCAGCGTGTGCGCCGGATCGAGCGGCTCGCGCCAGCGCAGCCCGTCGGTGTCGGCACCGGCCCGCTCGCCGGGGGCCGTCGCCTCGAGCCGAACCGGGAAGGCGAACCGGGCGTCGACGTCCTGCACCGCGGCCGCGCGCTCCGCCGCGGGCACGCCGCGCAGCAGGTCGCCGCTCAGCCGGGCGATCGCCCCGAGCTGGCGCAGCAGGTAGGCGTGCGATTCGCGCTCGATCGCCCGCGAGATGCCGACGTCGATCGCCAGACCGGCCGCGGCGAACGCCACCACCAGCGCCCAGACCCGCCACCCGGGCATGCCGGCCAGCCGGCCCGGGTCGTTCATCGGGTCGCGGGGCCGTCCGGCGACGCGAACAGATAGCCGCGGCCCCGCACGGTCTTGATGAGGCGCGGGTCCTCGGCGTCGTCGCGCAGCTTGCGGCGCAGGCGGGAGACGCGTGCGTCGATCGATCGGTCCAGCCCGTCGAACTCCAGGCCGCGCAGCGATTGCATCAGCTCGTCCCTCGACACGATGCGACCTGCGGACGAAGCGAGCGCCCACAACAGGTCGAACTCGGCGGTGGTCAGCTGGACCGGTTCGCCGCGGACCCGCACGTCCCGCGCCGCCGCGTCGATCGTGACGCCGGCGGCCGACACGCGCCGTGCGGACGCGCCGCCCGAGGCCGGCCCGGCCGGCCCGGCCTCGGGCGGCGCGTCCGTCGGTGCGGTGCGCGCGCCGCGACGCAGCAGCGCGCGGATCCGCGCCGCGAGCACGGCGGGCGCCACCGGCTTGGCGACGTAATCGTCGGCTCCGAGCTCGAGCCCCACCACCTGGTCGATGTCGTCGTCGCGCGCCGTCAGCATCAGGATCGCGCCCGGGAACCCGCCCCGGACCGCGCGGCAGACGTCGAAGCCGTCGCCGCCGGGCAGGTTCACGTCGAGGATCACCAGGTCGGGCGGGTCGGTGCGGATCCGTTCGATCGCGTGGTCCCCGCGTCCGACGACGTCGACCTGCCACCCCTTGCGGCGCAGCGACTCGGCCACGAGCGCGGCGAGCCGCGCGTCGTCCTCGACCAGCAGCAGGCGGGCGGGTGCATCGTCGTGCATGACGCGTGACGGTACACCAAGCCCGCAGCCGCCGGGTCAGAGGGGCAGGGCCCGGTGGCTCGCCTCGATCCGGACGAACTCGGCCGGCGGCGCGGACATCCTCGTGATGTACTCGCGGCCGTTCCACTCGTAGCGCACCGTGTAGTCGCGCACCACCTCCCGCGAGACCGGCACCGCGCGGCAGACCTGCACGGACTCGACCCGCGTCGGGCTCGCGGCCATCCGGCCGCCGAGCTCGGCACCGAGCGTGGCGCCGGCCGAGGTGGCGATCACCTGCCCGGTGCCCTTGCCCGCACGGCTGCCGAGGGCGGCGCCGGCGAGGGCGCCCACCACCGAGCCGGCGAAGCCCTGGGCGCTGCTGCCGGCGACCTCGCGGCTCTCGATCGCGCAGTCCTGACGCGTGTCGGACACCAGGACCCGGTTGGGCGTGACCGAGACGACCCGGGCGAGCTCAGGCGCATGCTCGTAGGACGCGAGGCCGGATGGCTGGGCCCAGGCCGGGGCGGAGAGGGTGGCGATCGAGGCGGCGAGGCAGGTGGCGAGTCGGATGTTCACGGTCAGTCTCCAGTCGGGGTGTCGGGGTGTCGCGCTGACGGGGCCGCTGTCGGCGATGTCGAGGCCTTCACTGTGCCGGCGGGCGGTCGCGGCGTCCGTCGCCGGACGGTGCGGGTTCGTGACCGTTCGTGACGGTCGCCGTCACCCGATTCACACTGACGGCCCGCAGGGGGGGCTGCAGAATCGGGTCGTTGCGATCGACCCAGCCCCCCCCATCGACCCTTCGAACAGGCCCTGCCGTGAACCGAGATCCCGCCTCCCGCCAGCCGAACCCCCGCGCCGGTCGCCCGGTCCCCACCCGCCGGTCTTCCCGGCCGCTGGCCGTCGCGGTGCTCGCCACCGCCCTGGCGCTCGCCGGATGCGGCGGCGGGGGCGGCGGGGGCGCGGTCGATACCGCCCCGCTGCCGGTGTTCGTCGACGGCGCGGTCACCAAGGGGCCCGTTGCCGGCGCCCGCGTGTGCGGCGTCTGGACGGTCGCCGGCGTCGCCGATGCGTCGACGCAGACCTGCGCCGACACCGGCTCGGACGGCAAGTACGCCCTCCAGATGCCCCGCCGCACCGGGCTGCTCGTCGTCACCGCGACCGGCGGCAGCTATCGCGACGAGGCGACCGGCGCGACCGTGTCGATGGGCACGCTGCGCAGCGCAACGGCCTTCGACGGCGTCGGCAACAACGTGACCGCCCAGGTGAGCGCGGTCACCGAGGTCCTGGTGCGGCGCGCGCAGGCGCGCGGCCCGCTCGACGAGACCACGGTCGCCGCGGCGACCGCCGAGGTCCGGCGCACCTTCGGCGTGTCGGATCCGCTGCGCACGCGGCCGGCCGACGTCACGACCCGCGACGCGAACGTGGCGGGCACGTCCGAGCTGCTCTACGGCCTGTCGAACGCGGGCGTGGTCGGATGGATGGCCGAGCGCGGGATCGCCTCGCTGGACGAAGGCCTGGCCGCGCTGTCGGCCAAGATCGCGAGCGGCACCCTCTACGACGAGCTGGCCGCCTACCGTGCCGGGATCAAGCGGGTGATCGTCTCCAACCCGGCGTCGGGCCTGAACCTCAATGCATCGGCCTATTCCACGATGGTCAGCCTCGACTTCGGCACGCCGCCGCCCGCGCCGACGCGTCCGCCGATCGTCGAGCAGGCGGGCACGCAGCGCTTCACCGTGAAGTGGGCCTTCCCTTGGGACGCGCTCATCGCGGGCGTGCCGGTCTGCGTGACCAACGTCCCCTCGACGGTGCCGGTCGCGACCGTGCGCGCGGTGATGGAGGCGCATGCGGGCTCGTACAACACGCAGGTCACCGCGATGACCCCGGTCGCCGCGTGCCTCGGCGGCGGCCAGACGATCACGATCGACTGGTCGCGCACGAGCACCGATCCCTGGGGCACCGCGCTCTGGGGCGACGAGGGCTGAGGCCGGTCCCGGGGCGAGTGACGCGCGCCCCGGTCGCGGCCGGCTCCCAGGCCGGTCCGTGGGCAACCGCGACTGCTGCGCTCAGCGGCACTTCGGAGCGGTGCTCGAGTCGCCGCCGCGCCACGCCCTCGGGCCGTTGAAGCCGCGACGCTCGGGTTGACCGTGCATCCTCGGGGCCAGCGGGGTGCCTCGCAGACTCGCAGCGAGCCCCGGCGCCGTGGCGGCCCCGGCACCGGCAGGATCAGTCCCGCGTCCTCAGTGCGGGGCCCGCTTCAGCCCACGCGGGCTGCGTCACGTACCGAGTAGGACAGACCGTGCCCCATGCACGTCTGGCAGAACGGGTGGCGGTACTTCGCCGCTTCGAGTTCGGCATGGGCTGCCGAGGGGGGCGCCACCGTCATCGAGGAAGAAATCCCGGTATCGACGCAATGGCCGGCAGCGTCGGCTCCGGCACCGGCCGGACCCCAGGCAAGCCCCGGGCCACTGGGTGAAGGATTCATGCGGATCAAGGTGTTGGGATCTTCCGTGAGCCCCGTGCCGGACCGAGGTGTAAAGACGGTCGACGCCTGCCATGGAGTCCCGGACATACGCCGATGGGTCGCGCCGCCGGTCGTCCCGGCGCGCCCCGGGTGTCCCCGGCCTCAGCCCGCGGCGGCGGCCACGCGCTTCTGGAAGTCCCACCAGTAGGGATTCCAGAAGCCCATATGGCGCTGCGTCATCAGCACCGCGGACAGCCCCTGCGCCGGCGAGACCCACCAGTGGGTGCCGGCCATGCCGCCCCACTGCAGCGCACCCCGCGAGCCGGGCGCATCGAGCGAGCCCTCCTCGGCGGTGACCGCACCCGCGAGCCCGTGGCCCTTGCCGCGGGCCACGCCGGTTGCGGGAAAGCGCAGCCAGACGCCGTCGGCGAGCTGGTTCGCGTGCATCGCCGCGAGCGTGTCGGCCCTCAGCAGCGCGCCGTCGCCCGGCACCAGGGCGCGCAGCAGCGCCACCTGGTCGTCGAGCGACGAGACCAGTCCGCCGCCGCCCGACTGCCGCGGCATCGGCTTCAGGTACGCGCCCGGGTAGGGCGTGTCGTCGAGACGGCGCAGCCCGGGCTTCGTCGGGTCGAGGGGGTCGCCGACGTAGAGCGCGGCGAGCCGGCCCCGCTCGGCCTCGGGCACGACGAAGCCGGTGTCGCGCATCCCGAGCGGATCGAGGATCCGCGCCCGGAACGCGTCGCCGAGCCGGCCACCGGTCAGCGTCTCGACCAGGTGGCCGAGCACGTCGATGCCGATCGAGTACTCCCAGGATTCGCCCGGGTGGAAGGCGAGCGGCAGCGTGGCGAGGGTGTCGACCAGCTCGGCGAGCGAACGTACGTCGCTGAGCACCTTGCGCGCGGTGTAGGCCCGGTACATTGGCGTGCCCGGGTCGAGCAGGCCGTAGGACAGCCCCGACGCGTGCGACAGCAGGTGCCGCACGGTGATCGGCCGCCGCGCGGGCTCGGTGTCGTCGATCGAGGTCGCGCCCGGGCGCAGCACGCGCAGGTCCGCGAGCTGCGGGATCCACGCGGACACCGGCGCGTCGAGATCGAGGCGTCCGTCCTCGACGAGCTGCAGCACCGCGATAGAGGTGACCAGCTTGGTGCTGGAGAACGCGCGGAACAGGTGGTCTCGGCGCAGCGGCACGCCGGCCTCGCGGTCGGCCTGGCCGATCCACCGCAGGTCGAGCACGTCGCGGCCGCGCAGCACCGCCCACGAGGCGCCGGCCAGGAAGCCGTCGTCGACCCAGCGGCGCATCGCCGCCTCGACGCCGTCGAAGCGCGCGTCGCGCGGCGCGTCGCCGGCGTCGCTCAACGGAACTGCTCTTCGAGGAACTCGCGCTCGTTGCGCGCCGCGCCCTCGGGCCGGCCCTTCTCCTGGCCGCGCAGCTCGACGCGTCGGATCTTGCCGCTGATCGTCTTGGGCAGGTCCGAGAACTCGATGCGGCGGATCATCTTGTAGGGCGAGACGCGACCGCGCAGGAACGCGAAGATCGAGCGCGCGGTCTCGGCGCCGCCCTCGTGGCCGGGCGCGAGGATCACGTAGGCCTTAGGCACGAAGCCGCGCACCGGATCCGGCGAGGGCACGACCGCGGCCTCGGCGACCGACTCGTGCTCGATCAGCGCGCTCTCGAGCTCGAACGGGCTGATCCGGTAGCCCGAGGCCTTGAACACGTCGTCGGCGCGGCCGACGTAGGTGATGTAGCCGTCCGCGTCGCGGGTGCCGACGTCGCCGGTGTGGTAGTGGCCGTCGCGCATCGCGTCGGCGGTCTTCTCCGTGTCGTCGGCGTAGCCGTCCATCAGCGACACCGGCCGCCTCGACAGGTCGATGCAGATCTCGCCCTCGTCGCCCGGCTTGCCGTCGGCGTCGAGCAGCACCACCGGGTAGCCGGGCAGCGGGCGGCCCATCGAGCCGGCCTTGAGCGCCTGGCCCGGCGGGTTGCCGATCATCGCGGTGGTCTCGGTCTGGCCGAAGCCGTCGCGGATCGTGAGCCCCCACGCGGCGCGCACCTGCTCGATGACCTCGGGGTTCAGCGGCTCGCCGGCGGAGATCGCCTCGCGCAGCGAGGTCTTCCAGGCCTCGAGGTCCTCCTGGATCAGCATCCGCCAGACGGTGGGCGGCGCGCACAGCGTCTTCACGCCGTACTTGACGACGGTGTCGAGCACCGCGGGGCCGCTGAAGCGCGCGTAGTTGTAGATGAAGACGCAGGCCTGCGCGTTCAGCGGGGCGAAGAAGCAGCTCCACGCGTGCTTGGCCCAGCCGGGCGAGGAGATCGTCCAGTGCACGTCGCCGGGCTGCAGGCCGAGCCAGTACATCGTGCTCAGGTGGCCGACCGGATAGCTCTGGCGCGAGTGCCGCACGAGCTTCGGCTTCGAGGTCGTGCCCGAGGTGAAGTACTCGAGCAGCGGCTCGGTGACCGCGATCGACTCGGCGGGCACGAAGTCCGCCGACGCGCGCGTCGAGTCGCGGTAGTCGGTCCAGCCGGCGGGCGGCGCGCCGTCGGCGCCGCGGCCGGCGTCGCCGGCGAGGATCCGGCCGACGCCCGCGAGCGCGTCGGCGGGCAGCTCGGACACGCGGGCGAGCCCGGTGCCGTTGGTCAGCACCCAGCGCACCCGGCCGCGCGCGAGGCGGTCGGCGAGGTCGGGGCCCGACAGCAGCGTGGTCGCCGGGATCACGACGACGCCGAGCTTGATCGCCGCGAGCATCGTCTCCCACAGCGGCACCTCGTTGCCGAGCATCAGCAGCATCCGGTCGCCGCGCGCGGCACCCAGCCCCGCAAGGAAGTTCGCGACCTGCGACGAGCGGCGCGACAGCTCGGCATAGCTCAGCTTCGCCTCGGCGCCCGACTCCTCGACGATGTGCAGTGCCGGCGCGTCGTTGCCCTTCGCGATCGCGTCGAACCAGTCGATCGCCCAGTTGAAGCGTTCGAGCGTCGGCCACTCGAACGCGGCGGCGGCGGCGGCGAGGTCGGTGCGGCGCGCGAGCAGCAGGTCGCGCGCGGCGCGGAAGCGGTCGTGCTCGGTCATGGCATCTCCTTGCGGGAAGCCGGCGACGGGCCGGCGGCAGGGCTGCGAGTCTAGCGTCCCGGGCCGGGCGGCGTCACGGCACGCCCGCGCAGGGGGCGCCCGGGCGTCGGCACGTCCCGCGCGCGGTCCGGGCTCACTTCGGATTGGCCCTTTCCGGATAGCTCACCGCCATCCCGTCGCGCACGTCCTGCTGGATGCCGTACTGCGGGAACGGATAGCGAAAGCCGTTCTTCGCCAGTGCGTTCATGCCGGCGATCGCCTTCGGCAGGTCCGCCATCGGCAGCGCCATCAGCATCTCGTCGTCCAGCACGCCGCCGTAGCGGCGCTCGGCGAAGCAGGGGATCGACAGGCTGGGCTTGCCGGTGGCGAGCGCACGGCCCCAGGAGTCCGCGCACGCGGACTCGCCGACGACGCTCCAGTCGAAGCGCGCGTAGCCGCTCCACTGCAGGCCGTTGACGAAGTAGATCATCGCGCCGGGCGTCGCGTAGAACATCACGATGTCCGGCGGATCGAGCCGGCCGGAGCCGAGCGGCGACACCGCGAGGGCCGCGGCGCGCGACGGCAGGTGCATCGCGGCCTGGTGCGCGCGCGCATCCTCGGGCGTCGCGTACCAGACGCCGACCATGCCCTTGGCCGCCTTCCACTCCTCGTCGGCGGGCCCGAGCCCGACCACCGCGCGGCACTGCGCGCCGACGAGGTCCTCGCCGGTGATGCCGACGGTCCAGCCGAGCCGCGCGGCTTGCCCGACGATCTGGTCGGTGGTGTGGATCGTGCCCTTCGGGCGGCGGATCTTCGGGATCGCCTCCATCGCGGCGACGTCGTCGAAGCGCTTCATCGCGATCGGGATCGAGCGCAGCTTCAGCAGGCGCTCGAGCTCGGCCGCGAGCGCGGGGCCGTCGGTGGGTGTCGTCATCTCGGAGCTCCTCGGGCGGTCATTCGACCTTGATGCGCATTGCGCGGACGGCGGGGATCCATCGGGCGCGCTGCGCGGCGCCGAACGCGTCGGCGGCCTCGGGCGTCGAGCCGCCGAGGTTCTCGGCGCCGTAGCCGTCCAGCCGCGCGCGGATGTCGGCGTCGGCGAGCGCGGCGTTCAGCGCGCGGTTCAGCCGCTCGATCACGGGGCGCGGCGTCGCGCGCGGCGCGATCAGGCAGTTCCAGGTGTACGCCTCGTAGTCGGGCACGCCGCCCTCGGCGAAGGTCGGCACCTCGGGATGCAGCGGGTTGCGGCGCTCGCCGCTCACCGCGAGGATGCGGACCTGCCCGGCCTTCATCAGCGGCCCCGAGCTCGAGAAGCCGTCCCAGACGAGGTCGATCTGCCCGCCGGCCAGGTCGTTCATCGCCGGGCCGTTGCCCTTGTAGGGCACGTGCAGCAGCTCGACGCCCGCCGCGCGCGCGAAGCTCTCGCCGACGATGTGGCTGATCGAGCCGTTGCCGCCCGACCCGTAGGTGACGCGGCCGGGCGCGGCCTTCGCACGGGCGACCAGCGTGCGCAGGTCGGCCGGCCCGTCGCGCCGGGCCGCGAGGACCATCTGCGTGCGCGAGACCAGGCCGACGACGGCGAGGTCCCGCTCGACGTCGAACGACAGGTTCGGCAGCAGCGCCGGGTTCATCACCAGCTGCGAAGAGGTACCCAGTCCGATCACGTGGCCATCGGGCGCGGCGCGCACGACCGCCTCGGTGCCGAGCACGCCACCGCCGCCGGCGCGGTTCTCGACGATCACCGGCTGGCCGAGCGACTCGGCGAGCTTCGGCGCGAGCTGGCGCGCGATCAGGTCGTTGCCGCTGCCGGGGGCGAACGAGACGACGATGCGCAGCGGGCGCGACGGCCACGCGTCCTGCGCGCGAGCCGGGCGCGCGAGCGCGATGCCGCCGATCGCGCACGCGCCGGCGATCGCGAGCGCGCGGCGCGCCGGGTCGTGCGTCGCGCTCACTGTCCGGTCCAGTTCGGCGCGCGCTTCTCGATGAACGCCGCACGCCCCTCCTTCGCGTCTTCGGTCAGCGCGAGCGTCATGATCTGCGTCTCGAGGTACGAGATCGCCTGCTCGAAGCTCATGTCGAAGGCCGCGCGCATCATCGCCTTGCCGCGGCGGTTCGCCGTCGGCGACTTCGAGACGATGCGCTCGACCAGCCAGTCGGTCTTCGCGTCGAGCTCGGCCCCCGGCACGACGTGGTTGACCAGGCCGATGCGCTCGGCGCGAAACGCGTCGATCGGCTCGCCGGTCAGGCACAGCTCGGCGAGCCAGCGCGGTCCGACCAGGTGCTGCAGCACCGACAGCACCTGCGCGGGGAACACGCCGATCTTGACCTCGGGCAGGCCGAAGCTCGCGTGGTCGGCGGCGACCGCGACGTCGCACATGCCGAACAGGCCCATGCCGCCCGCGAGGCAGTGGCCGTTGACGCGCGCCACCATCGGCACCGGGCACGCCCAGGCCTGGCGCAGCAGGTCGGCGTAGTCGAGGTGCGGGCGCGAGGGGTCGAACTGGAACGAGCCCGAGCCCTTCGCGAGGTCGGCGCCGGCGCAGAACGCCTGCTCGCCCGCGCCGGTGATCACCACCGCGCGGATCGCGTCGTCGGCGGCCGCCTCGCGCAGGCCGGCCGAGATGCCTGCGACCACGGCGGCCGAGATCGCGTTGCGGCGCGCGGGCCGGTCGATCGTCAGCCACAGCGCGTGGCCGCGGCGCTCGGTGCGCAGGTCGGTTGCGGTCTCGTCCATCGTGGGTCGTCTCCTGCGGTGCGTTCGGGTGCGACGGCTCGCCCGGGGCGCGGGCTCAGGCCGCCGGCGGGGTGGCGACAGGGGGCGGTGCCGCGACCGCGGCGCCGCTCGCGAGCATCGCGTCGATCGACGCGTCGTCGAGCCCGGTTTCGCGCAGCACCGCGACAGTGTGCTCGCCGAGCCGTGGCGCGGGACCGGGCGCGCGCGAGGGCGCGCCGTCGAGGAAGCCCGGCGACGCGAGCATCCGCACGGTGCCCTCGGTCGGATGCTCGACGCGCGCGATCGCGCCGCTCGCCTCGAGGCCGGTGTCCTGCGCGACCTCGTCGAGCGGCACCGCGCGCGAGGCCGGGATGCCGTGCTCGCGGCACAGCGCGAGCCAGTCGTCGACGGTGCGTGCCGCGGCGGCCTCGCCGACGCGGCCGTACAGCCACTGCACGTGGCGGTTGCGCTCGACCGGGTCGACGACGCGCGGATCGTCGGCCATCGCCGCGTCGCCGACCGCCTCGAAGAAGGCCTTCCACTGCGGGCGCGTGTACGGCGTCATCGTCAGCCAGCCGTCCTTCGCGCGGTACATGCGCCGGCCCTCGGGCGTCACGCGCCGGTAGCCGGCCGGGCCGTCGGCAGGCTCGAACGTGCGGCCCTGCAGGTGCTCGGCGAGCACGAAGCCGGCGAGCGTGTCGTACATCGGCACGTCGAGCGTGCCGCCGCGGCCGGTGCGCAGCCTGCGCACCAGCGCGGCCAGCATCGCGCCGGCGAGCGCGAGCCCGGCGGTCTTGTCGGCGATCACCGAGGGCACGAAGCGCGGTGCGCCGTCGGGGCCGGCGTTCAGCGCGGCGAGCCCGGTCGCGGCCTGGATCGAGTCGTCGATCGCGGGTGCGCGTGCGAGCGGCGAGCGCTCATGGTAGCCGCTCGCGGTGCAGTAGACGATCGAGGGCGCGATCCGGCGGACCGCGTCGGGGCCGAGCCCGAGCCGCGCGATCGGTTCGCGGCGCACGTTGTGCACGAAGAGGTCAGCGCCCGCGAGCAGCCGGCGCATCGCATCCAGACCGGCCGGCGTCGCGACGTCGAGCGCGACCGAGCGCTTGCCTCGGTTCAGGTTGAGGAACATCGCCGACATGCCGCGGTGACGGGCGACGCCGGCGTGGCGCAGCGTGTCGCCCTCGGGCGGTTCGACCTTGACCACGTCGGCGCCCCAGTCGGCGAGCGCCTGCGTGGCCGTCGGCCCGAAGACCACGCTCGTCATGTCGATCACGCGGATGCCCTCGAGCGGCGCCACGGCGTCTCCTCCCCTCGGGCCGATTGTGCCAGCGCGGCCGCGCGGCGGGCGGATCGCGTTCCGGTCGCGCTCCGGCGGTTCGCCGCGCCGGCGCAGGGGTCGGCGCGTCGATGGCACACTTCGCCCCTTCGCCGCCGCGGCGGCCGATCGGACGGAGGACACCAAGGTGGAGCTCGTGCTGCATGGACGCGTCGCGCTGGTCACCGGAGCCAGCAAGGGGATCGGGCTCGCCTGCGCGAAGGCCTTCGCGCGCGCGGGCGCGACGGTCGTCGGGGTGGCCCGCGATGCGGCGCGGCTCGAGGCCGCGCGCGCGGCGCTCGCCGCCGAGGGCCTGTCGATGACGGCGATCGCCGCGGACCTCGTCGACCCGGCGCGCGCCGAGGCCGTGGTCGCGCGCGTCGAGGCCGAGGTCGGCCCGATCGCGGTGCTGCTCAACTCCGCCGGCGCCGCGAAGCGCTTCGCGCCCGAGGAGCTCGGCGCGGCCGCGTTCAGGCAGGGCATGGACGCGAAGTACTTCAGCACGATGCACGTGCTCGAGCCCGCGGTCCGCGCGATGGCCGCCCGCGGCCGCGGCGCAGTGGTCAACGTGATCGGGCAGGGCGGCCGCGTCGCCTCGCCGATGCACATCCCGGGCGGCGCCGCGAACTCGGCGCTGATGCTGGCGACCGTCGGCTACGCGCGCGCCTACGCGGCGCGCGGCGTACGCGTGAACGGCATCAACCCGGGTCTCACCCGCACCGACCGGGTCGAGGAGGGCCTCGCGGTGACCGCGCGCTCGAGCGGCCGCAGCCGTGACCAGGTGCTGGCCGACGAGCTCGCGCGCATCCCGATGGGCCGCATGGGCGAGACCGAGGAAGTCGCCGCGGTGGCGCTCTTCCTCGCCTCGGATGCGGCGAGCTACGTGTCGGGCGCGATCGTCCCGATGGACGGCTGCTCGGGCTCGGTGATCTGAGGACGGCCGGTGCCGGGCCCGTCAGTGCGGCAGCGGGCCGCCCCGCTCGAGCATCGTTCTGACCTGCTGCGCCTCGCCCCGCCGCAGGCGGATCTGCGCGATGGTGCCGGGCCGGTCGCGCAGCCTGACCTTGAGCAGCCCGGGCGGGTCGAGCGACGCGTCGGCGCTCTCGGACCAGACGAACTCCACCTCGTCGAGCTCGAAGGCGACCGACACGACGCCGCCGATCACGCAGCGCGAACCGTCGCTGCTGACCGTCACGTCCGGATTCACCTCGACTTGCCAGGCCACGCCCATCGTCCGCTCCTTCGCCGTTCGATCGACACCCCGACGCGCCGCCCGCCGCCCGCCTGCTCCGTCCGACGCGACCGCCGGACGAAAGTTGCTCGCGGACGGTGCAACTTGCGCACGCCACCGACGTCAGTGTCGGGGCGATGCGAGAGATCCTCACCTTGACCACGACGCCGACCGGGTCCGCGCCCGACGGGGGCGATGCGCCGCGCGTCCCCGCCGATGCGTCGCCCGCGACCGCGGACGGGGCACTGGTGGCGCGCGCGTGCTCCGGCGAGGCGCTCGCCTTCGAGCTGCTCGTGGTCAAGTACCAGCGACGTGCGGCGGCCGAGATCCGTCGGGTGGTGCACGATGCGGCGATCACCGAGGAGCTCACGCAGGATGCGTTCCTGCGCGCCTACGACGGGCTGCCCGAGCTGCAGGAGCGCGACCGCTTCTGGCCGTGGCTGCGCACGATCTGCCGCAACGTCGCGAGCAGTTACCTGCGCAGCGGCCAGAACCGGCTCGACGACCGTCCCGCCGACCCCGACGCCGCCTCGACGATCGACGCGATCGAGCGGGTCGGCGCGCACGGCAGCGTCGAGGACGAGGTGGCCGCGCGCCAGCTGTTCGACGCGCTGCGCCGCGCGGTCGCGGCACTGCCCGAGCGGCAGCGCGACGCGATCCTCATGCGCGAGATCGAGGGGCTCGACTACCGCTCGATCGCCGCGACGATGGGCCTGCCGGTCAATACCGTGAAGTCGCTGATCTTCCGCGGGCGCGACGCGATCGCCGCCGCGATCCGTCCGATGATGCAACAGACCCGCTCCCGTCGCTGGTGAGCCCGACGATGAACGACGAGACCCTGTCCGCCTTCCTCGACGACGAGCTGCCGCCCGAGCGCGTGGCCGAGCTGCTGTCCTCGCTCGCGCCCGGCGCGCCCGGCGCGGCCGACGCGCGCGACCGGCTGACCACGATGCAGCTGATCAAGGACGCGGTCGCGGGCGTCGAGGCGCCCGACGACGGCTTCACGCTGCGCATCCTCCGACGCCTCGACGCGCACCGCGCCGGCCGTGGCTGAGGGCCGGCTCCGCCCCCGCGGGTGCCGGCCGGGCCGCCCGCGGCCTTGCGGCCGAGCTTGATCCGGATCCGAGAACGCGCCGATCTCGGCTTGATGCCCGGCGCGGCAGTGGTGTAGGTTGTTCCACGATGACGCTCCAGGACCTCTTCGAGCCCTCCCCCGCCACGCCGATCGAGCCGGCCGCGCCGGTGATCCCCGTGATCGTCCTCGAGGACGCGCGCCACGCGGTGCCGCTCGCGCTCGCCTGCGTCGCGGGCGGCGTGAGGGTGCTCGAGGTCACGCTGCGCACGCCCGCGGGGCTCGAGGCGATCCGCCGGATCGCGGCCGAGGTGCCCGACGCATGGGTCGGCGCCGGCACCGTCACCAGCGCGGCCGACGTCGGCCGCGTGGCCGCGGTCGGCGCGCGCTTCGCGGTCTCGCCGGGGTACGACCGTTCGGTCGTCGCCGCCGCGCGCGACCTCGGCCTGCCGCTGATGCCCGGCGTGATGACGCCGTCCGAGGCGATGGCCGCGATGGCCGCGGACTTGACCCTGCTCAAGTTCTTCCCGGCCGCCGCGGCCGGCGGCCTGCCGATGCTGAAGGCGCTGTCCGGCCCGTTCCCGGGGCTGCGCTTCTGCCCCACCGGCGGCGTCGACGCGCGCAACGCGGCCGAGTACCTCGCGCTGGACAACGTCGTCGCGGTGGGCGGCTCGTGGCTGACCCCGCCCGCGGCGATCGCCCGCGAGGACTGGGGGGCGATCACCACGCTCGCTCGTGCCGCCGCGTCGCTGCGCGCCGCACGGGTGCCGGCATGAGCGCCGCACGGCGTAGTCGGGGTTTCGGCGAGCACCGCTCGCCGCCGACGGAGCGGGCGCCGCATGCTTGCGGCGCCCTCCCGCATCGGAGGCGCTCGCTCCCCCTCGGGGGGATGGCGCGCAGCGCCAAGGGGGCGGCATGAACGCGGTCGTGCTGGTCGTCGACGACCACCCGGTCGTGCCGCTGGCGCTGCGCAGCCTGATCGAGAACCGCTTCGCCGGCGTGCGCGCGCTGCAGGCCTCGAGCCTGCGGCAGGCCAAGGCGATGTACCAGGACGAGCCGCGACTCGCCGCCACGGTGCTCGACCTGCGGCTGCCGGACGTCGCCGGCCTCGAAGGCATCAGCGAGCTCCGCGCGCTGCGGCCCGACGTGCCGATCGTCGTCTTCACCGGCCTGGACAGCGAGCCGCTGCGGCGCAGCGCCGCCGCGCTCGGGGCCGCGGCGCTGGTCTGCAAGAACGAGAACGCGACGATCCTGCTCGACCGGATCGCGCCGCTGCTCGCCGAGCGGCTGGAGTCGCTCGCCGAGTCGGCCGGCGCGGCCGTCATGCGCAACCCCGACACGATCGAGCTGTCGCCGCGCCAGCAGCAGATGTGGCAGTCGATCGCCGAGGGCATGTCGAACGGCGAGATCGCCGAGCGCTACCGGATCAGCCTGAACACCACGAAGGCGCACGTGCGCGAGCTGCTGCAGCGGCTCGGCGTGCGCAACCGCACCGAGGCGGCGACGATGTACTACCGCGCCCGCCAGGCGCGCGCGCACGAGTCGGGCGCGTAGTCCCGCGCGGGGCCTTGCCCCGTGCGCCGGCCCCGGCGGGCTACCATCGAGGCGATGACGGCTCCTTCACCGGCCGGCGCGCCGCTGCTCGCGCTGCGCGGCGTCGGCATGCGCTTCCCGAACGGCACCCGGGCGCTCGACCGCTTCGACCTCGAGGTCGCGCGCGGCGAGTTCCTGAGCCTGCTCGGGCCCTCCGGCTGCGGCAAGAGCACCGTGCTGCGCCTGGTCGCCGGGCTCGCCGCCCCGACCGAGGGCGCGGTGCTGCAGCCCTCGGGGGTGCGTGTCGGCGTGGTGTTCCAGGAGCCGACGCTGATGCCCTGGGCGAGCGCGTTCGACAACGTGCGCCTGCCGCTGCGGCTTGCGGGGCGCGGCGAGGCCGAGGTCCGCGACGAGGTGATGGCGGTGCTCGCGCGCGTCGGGCTCGCCGACTTCGCGCACGCCTATCCGCGCGAGCTGTCGGGCGGCATGCGGATGCGGGTGTCGATCGCGCGCGCGCTGGTCACCCGGCCCGAGCTGCTGCTGCTCGACGAGCCGTTCGCCGCGCTCGACGAGATCACCCGCGGCCGGCTCGACGACGACCTGCTCGGGCTGTGGCGCGAGCACGGCCTGACGGTCGTCTTCGTGACCCACAGCGTCTACGAGGCGGTCTACCTGTCGACGCGCGTGGCGGTGCTCGCCGGCCGGCCCGGGCGCGTCGCCGACGCGATCGACGTCGACGCCGCCGAGCGCGGCGACACGTTCCGCGCCGACCCGCGCTACGCGGCCTGGTGCCTGCGCGCGTCGGCGGCCCTGAAGGCGGCCGTGGCGTGACGGGCCTCGCGCGCCTCGTGCCCGCGGCGGTCGTGCTCGCGGCGCTGCTCGCCTGGGAGGCGACGGTGCGGATCGGCGGGATCCCGCCCTACATCCTGCCCGCGCCGAGCCTGGTCGCCGCGACGCTGTGGCGCGAGCTGCCGTCGCTGCTGCCCTCGCTGTGGTTCACGCTCAAGATCACCGTGGGCGCGCTCGCGCTCGCGGTGGCCGGCGGCGTCGCGCTCGCCGCGCTGTTCGCGCTGTCGCGCCCGATCGAGACCGCGCTCTTCCCGCTCGCGATCGTGCTGCAGGTCACGCCGATCGTGGCGATCGCGCCGCTGATCCTGATCTACGTCGAGTCGACGACCGCGGCGCTGCTGATCTGCGCGTTCATCGTCGCCTTCTTCCCGATCCTCGCGAACACCGTCGTCGGCCTGCGCAGCGCCGACGCGGGGCTGCGGGACCTGTTCACCCTGTACGGCGCGAGCCGCTGGCAGCGGCTGCGACTGCTGCTGGTGCCGAGCGCCTTGCCGTACTTCCTCGCCGGGCTGAGAATCGCCGGCGGCCTCGCGCTGATCGGCGCGGTCGTCGCCGAGTTCGCCGCGGGCGCGGCCGGCCGCGAGACCGGGCTGGCCTCGCGGATCCTGGAGGCCAGCTTCCGCACCGAGATCCCGAAGATGTTCGCGGCGCTCGTGCTGGTCTCGGCGGTCGGCATCGCGATCTTCGTGGTGTTCGACGCGCTCGCGCGGCGCCTGCTCGGGCGCTGGCACGACAGCGAGACGCCGCGAGCATGACCCAGGCACGCAGCACGGGCGCCACGCCCACGGAAGGACCCGCCCCGATGAGCCACTCCCGCACCCACCGCACGCAGCCCACCGCCCCGGCCGCGCCTGCGACCCGGCCGAGCGCCCCCGCCGTCCTCCGTCGCCTCGCATCCATCGCCCTCGCCGCGCTCGCCGCCGCGACGCTCGCGCTGCAGGCCGCACCCGCCGCCGCCCAGGACAAGGTCGTCTTCGCGACCAACTGGAAGGCCCAGGCCGCGCACGGCGGCTTCTACCAGGCGCTCGCCGACGGCACCTACCGGAAGATGGGCCTCGAGGTCGAGATCCGGCAGGGCGGCCCGCAGGTCAACAACCGGCCGCTGCTGCCGGCCGGCCGCATCGACTTCCTGATGACCGGCAACCTGCTGCACACCTTCGACAACGTGCGCAACGGCGTGCCGACCGTGGTCGTCGCCGCGATGTTCCAGAAGGATCCGCAGGTCTTCCTCGCGCATCCCGGCCAGTACTCGAGCTGGAACGACCTGAAGAAGGCGCCGGCGATCCTCGTCGCCAAGGACGGCCAGTTCTCGTTCTGGCAGTGGATGAAGCAGGACGGCTTCCGCGACGAGCAGCTGCGCCCCTACACCTACAACAGCGCGCCGTTCCTCGCGAACAAGCGTGCGGTCCAGCAGGGCTATGCCGTCGCCGAGCCGATCTCGATCGAGAAGACCGCCGGCTTCGCGCCGACGCTGTTCCTGCTCGCCGACCACGGCTGGTCGACCTACTCGACGACGATCGAGACCCGCCCGGACCTGGTGAAGTCCAAGCCCGACCTCGTGCGCCGCTTCGTCGAGGCGTCGATCCTCGGCTGGGTGAACTACCTGCACGGCGACCGCGCGGCCGCCGACGCGCTGATCCGCAAGGAGAACCCGGAGGTGACGCAGGACGAGCTCGATCGCGGCGTCGCGAAGCTCAAGCAGCTCGGCATCGTCGACTCCGGCGATGCGCGCACGAAGGGGATCGGCGCGATCGACCCGGCGCGCGTGCGCGACTTCCACGACAAGATGGTGAAGGCCGGCCTGTTCAAGGCCGGCGAGGTCGACCTCTCCAGGGTGTTCACCACCGAGTTCGTCAACAAGGGGGTCGGGGTCGACCTGCGGCGCTCGCTGACCGGTTCGAAGGACTGATAGGAGAAACCCCGAATTCCCTTTGTGCAACAGTTGGATGGACCAGATTCTTTAAGCGTCACTAGAATGGGCGCATGGCCCTCCAGCGCCCGCTCGCCCGCCCGCCGATCCGTGAAGCGATCGTCGAGGTGAAGTCCGAGCCCGTCGAGATGCGACGGGTGAACGACCTGCGCGACCGGCTGGCGCCGGCGTTCCCGAACGCCAAGCCGTTCCGGCTCGCGTCGGTCGCGATGAACCTGCCGGACGAGCGTCGCGGCGGCGGGTCCGATCCGGGCGATGCGCACCAGACCGGCTGGCGCTGCGAGAGCGCCGACGGCACCGAGGTCGCGCTGATCCGGCAGGACGGCGTGTCCTTCGGGCGAATCGCCGGCTATCCGGGCTGGGACGGCTTCGTCGACCGGTTCCATTCGCTGTGCAGCGCCTACGTCTCCGAGGCCCGCCCGATCGAGGTCCGGCGGATCGCGCTGCGCTACGTGAACGACCTGCGGCTGCCGGTCTGCGAGCAGTTCCACTTCGAGCGGTTCCTGACGACCGCGCCCCGTGCGCCGGCGGGGCTCGCGCCCGAGATCGCCGACTTCCTCGTCCAGATGACCCTGCCCGGCGGCGCCGACGGCCTTCAGGTCGCGGTCACCCAGGCGACCGACTCGTCCGCCCGGACGGCCACCGAGCTGCCGGTGATCGTCGACATCGACGCGAGCTGGGACCGCTCGATCAGCGTCGACGAGCGCCTGGCCGGCCGCCTGGCCGACGCGTTGGGCACCTTGAGAGAGCTGAAGAACCGCGTGTTCTTCGGCCTGGTGACGGAGGAGTTAGTGAGTACATACTCATGACAAAACTCGCCAATGGAGCCCGCCACCTGTCGGCCTGCGCGACAACGGTCGGCGTCGGCGGGCACGCGCTGCGGGTCACGCGGCAACTGGTGGGGGCGCGGCGGCGGCTGACCGACAAGGCGCTGTTCCGCTTCGACGTGGAGCTGTCGGGCTTCTCGAAGGCGGCCGGTCCGGACCCGTGGCGCGCCGACGCACCGCTGCCCGAGCTGGTGCTGCGCCACGCGCGCGACTTCCTGCGGGTGCTGCCGGGCACGCTGCCGGAGCCGCTGGTGGTGCGCGACGACGACGGGGCGCTCGCCTTCGAGTGGGCCGGCGAGAACGCCCGCTCGCTGAAGGTCCGCGTCGGCGCCGACGGGATGCTCGTCTACAGCGGCCGCCTCGGGCTGCGGCGCCGGATCAGCGGCGCCGAGCCGCTCGGCGACGACCTGCCGGTGATGATCCGGCAGGCGATCCAGCAGGTCGCGGGCTAGCCGCCGACCGGCGAGCGCATCGACGCGTTCGCCTTCGCGACCGCGTCGCGCCCCTGGCGCAGGATCGCGGCCTTCCAGTCGTCGGTGTCGACGAAGAACGCGCCGAGCATCCGCTCGCGTGCCTCCCGGCACAGCCCCTCGTCGTGCGGCGCGCGCGCGGCGACCCAGTGGTCGAGGCGCAGCGCGTCGGTGATGCCGTCGAACGGCACGGTGCCGTACTCCAGCGCGATCGCCGCGAGCGCGGTGCCCGGGCACTCGGCGTAGACAGCACCGCCGACCATCCCGGCGATCTTCGCCGAGGTCGACGAGCCGTCGAAGATCGACGTCACCCCCGGACCCCAGCAGGCCCGAGTCCGCGCGACGTCCGCCGCGACGTCGAGCCCCGCGTAGATCATCTCGCCGTGACCCGCCGGGCCGAGCCCGGTGTGCACGTCGATCCAGTGCAGGCGCCCCGCGCCGCGCACGCGCGCGCGCAGGACCGCCTCGAGCGTGCGCCGGCTCCAGGTCGGCGCACGACCGCAGAAGAACAGGCCCTCGGGCCGCGACGACTGCCCCTTGCTGGTCGCGTACTGGAAGTGCGCGAGGCCGCGGCGCGCGACGAACGCGCCGATCGCCGCGCGGTTCGCATCGTCGGGCGGCCAGCTCGCCGGCAGCAGCAGGTCGTGGATCTCGTCGTAGTCCGGGTCCGGGCCGTCGGGCACCGGGAAGGCCCGCACGTTGCGGTTCAGGTCGACGTTGTCCTCGGTCACGCGGCGCCGCCACGAGAAGCCGTGCGGGTTGATCGCGTGGACCAGCACCACGCGGGCGCCGGCGGCGAGCGCGTCGTCGAGCTCCGGGCCCTCGCGCAGCAGCGCGTGCTGCACGCCGCTGCCGCAGTAGCCCTCGACACCGTGCGTGCCCGAGGTGATGAGCAGCACCTCGCGCGCGTCGTCGGGCCCGAGCGTCGCGACGTCGGTGGCGAGCGGCTCGCCGTCCAGGCCCGGGCCCGCCGGGTTGTCGAACGCCTCGAGGCGGGCACCGCGCGCGCGGGCCGCGGCGACGAAGCGCTCGCGGGCCTGCGCGTACGACGACGGGAAGTCGGGGTCGGGTCGGATCATCGCGGCCTCAGGTGACGGCCTTGCGCGCGAGGAACTCCGGGCGGTCCCAGGCGCGTTTCTCCACGACCTCGCGCAGCGCCTGCGCCGCGTCCCAGACGTCGACGAAACGAAGGTACAGCGGCGCGAAGCCGAATCGCAGCATGTCGGGCGCGCGGAAATCGCCGATCACGCCGCGGGCGATCAGCGCCTGCACGATCGCGTAGCCCTGCGGGTGCGTGAGCGAGACCTGGCTGCCGCGCACCGACGCGTCGCGCGGGCTCGCGAGGCCGAAGCCCGACGCGCCGCCGAAGCCGCCGACCGCATGCTCGGCGAGCTCGGTGAACAGCGTGGTCATCGCGACGCTCTTGGCGCGCAGCGCGTCGAGCCCGACGCCGTCGAACGCCTCGAGCGCGGTCTCGAGCGCGATCAGCGACAGCTGCGGCCCGGTGCCGCACAGCAGCCGCTCGATGCCGGGCGCGGGCCGGAACGCGTGCTCGAACGCGAACGGCGCCGCGTGCCCGTGCCAGCCCACCAGCGGTTGCTCGAGCTCGCCGATCCAGCGGCGCGCCACGTAGGCGAACGCCGGCGCGCCGGGCCCGCCGTTCAGGTACTTGTAGCCGCAGCCGACCGCGAAGTCGGCCCCCGCCGCGCCGAGGCCGACCGGCAGCGCGCCCGCGGAGTGGGCGAGGTCCCAGATCACCAGGCCGCCGAGCGCGTGCGTGCGCGCGGTGATCGCGGGCAGGTCGTGGATGCGACCGGTCCGGTAGTTCACGTGCGTCAGCTGCACCAGCGCGAGCCGTTCGCCCGCGCGCTCGATCGCGGCCGGCACCTCGGCCTGCTCGACGCAGACCAGCTCCAGGTCGAGCAGCCGCGCGAGCGACGCGTCGACGTAGACGTCGGTCGGGAAGTTGCCGCGCTCGGCGACGATCACGTCGCGCCCGGGCGCGCGGCGCCGCTGGATGCCGATCGCGCCCGCGACCAGCTTGAACAGGTTCACCGAGATCGAGTCGGTGACGATCACCTCGTCGGCGTCGGCGCCCACCAGCCGCGCGATCCGCGCGGCCGCGCGCTGCGGCGCGGTGTACCAGCCGGCGTCGTTCCAGGAGCGGATCAGCCCGACCGCCCACTCGCGCTCGACCGCCTCGCGCATCCGCGGCGCGACCGCGCGCGGCATCGCGCCGAGCGAGTTGCCGTCGAGGTAGATCGTGCCGTCCGGCAGCACGAAGCGCTCGCGCGCGAAGGCGAGCGGATCGGCGGCGTCGAGCGCCGCGCACGCGTCTCGGGTGGTGGGTGCGGTCATCGGCGGAGGATAGCGTGCCGGCCGGCCCGCCGATGCGGCATCATCGGGCGGCCGGAACGCGGCGCGAGGAGACGAGGCGACGATGGACACGCTCGGACCACGGCACGGTCCCGACGGCCCCGACGGCCGGACTGCGCGATGACCACCTTCGCCGCGCTGCGGCGCGTCTGCGCGTCGTTGCCGCACGCCGAGCCCGAGCGCAAGTGGGGCAACGTCGACACCTTCCTCGTGCGCCGCAAGATGTTCGCGATCCTGGTGCTCGACGCGCGCGGCCGCCCGTCGGACCTCTGGTTCAAGGTCGACGCCGAGCGCTTCCTCGAGCTGACCGACCGGCCGGGCATGCGTCCCGCGCCCTACCTCGCCCGTGCGGGCTGGGTCGCGATCGACGAGCCGCGCCGCTTCGCGCTCGCCGAGCTGCGCCCGCTCATCGAGCGCTCGCACCGCCTCGTCGTCGCCGGGCTGCCGCAGCGCGTGCAGCGTGCGCTCGGCTTCGAGCCGATCCGAAAGCCCCCCGCCCGCGCGGCGCGCGTCGTCGTCCGGCACGCGGACGGGCCGCGCCACCCGGGCCTCGCCGACACGCCGCGACTGGTGACGTCGCGGCGCTGAGCCGAAGACCGTGTCGACCGTTACGATCGGGGCGGGGCGCGTGCCGCCGCCCGCAGGAGACCACCGATGACCGCCCACGCCTTCGAGACCGTGCTGTACGAGCGCCCCGAGCCGCACATCGCGCGGATCGTGATGAACCGACCCGAGGCCCGCAACGCGCAGGACCTGCGGATGACCTACGACCTGAACGCGGCGATGGACCGCGCCGCGCAGGACGACGAGGTGAAGGTCGTGATCGTCGCCGGCGCCGACCCGCACTTCTCGGCCGGCCACGACCTGCGCGACCCCGGCACGCTGCGGCTCGGCCGCGACCGGCCCGCGGTATCGACCTGGGGCGCGTACGACGCCGAGGGCGCCGAGGGCCTGTTCGCGCGCGAGCAGGAGATCTACCTGCAGATGACGCGGCGCTGGCGCGACCTGCCGAAGCCGACGATCGCGGCGGTGCAGGGCCGCTGCATCGCCGGCGGCCTGATGCTCGCCTGGGCCTGCGACCTGATCGTCGCGAGCGAGGACGCGAGCTTCGTCGACCCGGTGGTGGCGATGGGCGTGTGCGGCGTCGAGTGGTTCCTGCACCCCTGGGAGCTCGGCCCGCGCAAGGCGAAGGAGCTGCTCTTCATGGCCGAGGCGTGGAGCGCGAGCGAGGCGATGGCCTTCGGCATGGTCAACCGCGTGGTGCCGCGCGACGCGCTCGCCGACACGGTGCTCGGGATGGCGCGGCGGATCGCGCAGATGCCGGCCTTCGCGCTCAAGATGACCAAGGAGGCGGTCAACCGCAGCGTCGACGCGATGGGCCAGCGCACCGCGACCGACACGGTGTTCGGCCTGCACCAGCTCTGCCACGCGCACAACCGGCAGCGCTTCGGGACGATCGTCGATCCGTCGGGACTGCCCGAGGCCGTGCGGGGCAAGGCGGGCAAGCGCTGAGGTCCGTGGCACCCTACGGGTTCCATCGACCGAGGAGCCCGACATGACCCGCGACGAGCAGGAGGCGATCCTCGCGATCGCGCTGACGGCCGCGTTCGCCGACGGACGCAAGGACGACCGCGAGCGCGACGAGGTGCGTCGCATCGTCGAGGCGCTCGCCGCCGCCGGCGAGCCGAACCTGCCCGCGCTCTACCAGCGCGTGCTGATGCGGCAGGTGACCGCGGAATCCGCCGCGGCGAAGCTCGGCGACCCCGGGCTGCGACAGCTCGCCTACGAGATGGCGGTGGGCGTGTGCGACGCCGACGGCGCGCGCGGCGCGGCCGAGCGCGAGTTCCTCGCGTCGCTCGCGCGCGCGCTCGGGCTCGACCCGGCCGACGCGAACGTGATCGCCGAGGAGGCCGACGCGGTCGTCGACGCGCCGCTCGCCCGGCCGCTGCCGGTCGAGCTCGACCCGGTGCCCGGGCCGGGTGCCGCGGGAGGGGCCGGCGCTGCGTCCGCGGGCGGCACCGGCGCAGCCGGGCCCGGGGGCGGGCTCCCGTCCGGCACCGCGTCCCCGCCCGCGACGCCCGCCGGCGGCGCGCTCCGCCCCTCGACGATGACCGAGGCCGAGCTCGACGAGGCCGTGCGCAACGCCGCGATCCTGAACGGCGCGCTCGAGCTGCTGCCCGAATCGCTCGCGACGATGGCGATCATTCCGCTGCAGATGAAGCTGGTGTACCGCATCGGGAAGTCGTACGGCTACGAGCTCGACCAGGGCCACGTGCGCGACTTCCTCGCGACCGCGGGCGTGGGCCTCACCTCGCAGTACCTCGAGCAGGCCGCGACGAAGCTGGTCGGCGGCCTGCTGCGCAAGGTCGGCGGCCGGATGCTCGGCGGCCTCGGCCGCCAGGCGACGAGCTCGGCGATGGCCTTCGCGACGACCTGGGCGCTCGGCCAGGTCGCGCGGCGCTACTACGCGGGCGGCCGCACGATGGACACGGCGGTGCTGAAGGACGCGTTCGCCGGGCTGCTCTCCGAGGCGAAGACGCTGCAGGCGCAGTACCTGCCGCAGATGCAGGACCGCGCGCGCACGCTCGACGTGCAGCAGGTGCTGCGCTCGATCCGGGGCTGAGCGCCCCGCATCACGATCGACCGACCCCGACACCGACAGGAGACCGACATGTTCCAGAGCGACCTGCTGAAGGGCCGACGCTACCTCGTCACCGGTGGCGGCACCGGGCTCGGCCGTGCGATGTCCGAGCGCTTCCTGCGGCTCGGCGCCGAGGTCGCGATCTGCGGCCGGCGCAAGCTGGTGCTCGACGAGGCCGCCGCGCAGATGACGGCCGACACCGGCGGCACGGTGCGCACCTTCGGCGTCGACATCCGCGACGCCGCCGCCGTCGACGCGATGGCCGACGAGCTCTTCGCCACCGGCGGCCTCGACGGCCTCGTCAACAACGCGGCCGGCAACTTCATCAGCCCGACCGAGGCGCTGTCGCCGCGTGCGTTCGACGCGATCGCGAACATCGTGTTCCACGGCACGTTCTACGTGACCCACGCGGTCGGCCGCCGCTGGATCGCCGAGGCGAAGGCCGCGGGCGGCTGGCAGCCGCCGACGCCGATGAAGTCGGTGATGTCGATCATCGTCACCTGGGTCGAGAACGGCGGGCCCTACGTCGTGCCGTCCGCGATGAGCAAGGCCGGCATCGCCGCGATGACGCGTTCGCTCGCGATCGAGTGGGCGAAGCACGGCATCCGCCTGAACGCGATCGGCCCCGGCGAGATCCCGACCGAGGGCATGAGCAAGCGGCTGAACCCGGGCGAGGAGCCCGGCGCGCGCTCGAAGGAGCACAACCCGCAGAAGCGGCCCGGCGAGATGCGCGAGCTCCAGAATCTCGCGACCTTCCTGATGGCGCCCGGCATGTGCGACTGGCTCACCGGCGAGCTGATCCACATGGACGGCGGCAACCACCTCGCCACCGGCGGCAACTTCTACGCGCTGCGCGAGTGGAGCGACGAGCAGTGGCGCGAGGCCCGCGAGCGGATCGAGGCGCAGAACGCGAAGGACCGCGCGCAAAGGTGATTCACCCCACCTCCACCGCCTCTCCCAGTTCCGCCTCCTCCCCCCGCCCCCCGTACACCCGCCCGCGCGCCCCCTCGTCGAACGCCTCCGGCGCCCCCGCGAACACCACGCGCCCGCCCCGCAGCCCCACCAGCACGTCGCCGAAGCGCCGCGCCAGCTCGACCTGGTGCAGGCTGCACAGCACCGCGACCCCGCTCGAGCGGGCGATCGTGCGCAGCGTCCTCATCACGTGCTCCGCGGACTCCGGGTCGAGCGAGGCGACCGGCTCGTCGGCGAGCACGACGCCGCCGCGCTGCGCGAGCGCGCGCGCGATCGCGACGCGCTGCTGCTGGCCGCCCGACAGTCGGTCCGCGCGCTCGTAGGCCCGCTCGAGGAGCCCGACGCGGTCGAGGCACTCCAGCGCCAGCTGGCGGTCGGCGGGCGCGAACCGCCGCGCGAGCACCCGCCAGGTCGGCGTGGCGCCGAGCCGTCCGGACAGCACGTTGTCGATCGCCGACAGGCGACCGACGAGGTTGTGCTGCTGGAACACCAGGCCGATCGCGCGCCGCGCATCGCGCAGCGCGCGCCCCTGCAGCCGGTCGATCCGCGCCCCGCGCACGACGACCTCGCCCGAATCCGGCCGCTCGAGCGCGGTCAGGCAGCGGAAGACGGTCGACTTGCCCGCGCCGCTCGGCCCGAGCAGCACGGTGACCTCGCCCGCGCGCGCGCGCAGAGACACCTCGTCGAGCGCCACGACCGTGCCGAACCGCTTCGACACGCGGTCCAGCCCGAGCGCCAACTCGCCGCTCACACGAGCCTGCGGCGCAGCCACGCGCTCAGCCGGTCGATCGCGGCGACCATCAGGAGGACCGCCATCGACAGCGTCAGCAGCCGCTGGAAGTCGAGCAGGTCGATCGCCGCCTTGATCTCGATGCCGATGCCGCCGGCGCCCACGATGCCGAGCACGGTCGAGGTCCGCACGTTGGCCTCCCAGACGTACAGCGACACCGACGCGAGGTTGGGCAGCACCGCCGGCAGCACCGCGTGGGCCATGATCTTCGCGTGGCCCGCCCCGGTCAGCGCCGCCGCCTCGAGCGGCGCACGCGGCAGCGTCTCGATCGCCTCGGCGTTGAGCTTCGCGATGACCCCGATGGAGTGCACGAGCATGCCGAGCACGCCCGCGAACGGGCCGAGCCCGACCGCGGCGACGAACAGGATCGCGAACACCACGGTGTCGATGCCGCGGCACGCGTTCGCCACCGCGCGCAGCGGCACGGCGAGGCGCGGCGCGGGCGCCACGTTGCGCGCGATCATCACCGACAGCGGCGCCGCGAGGATCGCGGCCCCGAGGGTGCCGACGGTCGCGATCGCGACCGTCTCGAACGCACGCAGCGCCACCGCGTCGAGCTCGTTCAGGTTCGGCGGCCACGCGGTCGCCGCCCACTGCGCGAGCCGGGGCAGCCCGCGCGCGAGCGCGAGCGGATCGACCCGCGCGACCATGATGCAGACCGCGACGAACGCCGCGAGCCCGACCACGGTCGCGATCCGCCGCCGGACCGCGCCGGAGCGCCAGTCGAGCCGCGGCTCGGCGTAGCCGCCGCCCGCGAGCCGCCGCGGCGCCGCCATCGGCGCGCTCACGCCTTGAGCACGCCGACGTCGCGGCCCATGCGCTCGAGCATCGCGTAGGGTTCGTGCGTCGTCGCGACGTACCCGCTGTACGGCCAGGGCAGCAGCTCGGAGGCCGTGCCCGCCGGGATCGACGTCAGCGCGGCCTGCAGCCGGCGCGCGAGCTCGGGGTCGAAGTCGCGGCGTACCACCACCGGCTCGTTCGGCAGCGGGTCGGACTCCCAGACCACGCGGTTCGAGTCCGGCTTGAGCTGGCCGTTGCGCAGCATCGTGTTGCGGTGGGTGTCCCAGCCGGTCGCGAGGTCGACCTGGCCGTTGGCGGTCGCCATCTGCGCGGCCGCGGCCGAGGCGCCCTCCGCGTAGCGGCCGAAGTAGGTCTTCGGATCGATGCCGCGGGCGCGCATGAAGTGCGTCGGCACCAGCCACCCCGAGGTCGAGCCGACGTCGAGCATCTGCATCGACATCCCCTTCGCGTCGTCGGGGAACTTCGAGAGCGCGAGCCCCGGGCGCGCGACGACGATCGCGCGGTAGTGGTCGCGGCCCTGGATCTGCAGCATCGCGATCGCCTGCGCGTCGCCTTTCTGCTTCGCCAGCACGTAGCCCCACGGGCCCATCTGGGCGACGTCGATCTGGCGGGTCGCGAGCGCGACCGAGATGCCGGCCCAGTCGTTGGCGACGGTCAGGTCGAGGTCCGCGCCGATCTGATCGCAGGCGCGGCGGAACACCGGTTCCCAGACGCGCTTCGTGTCGGCCTGGGTCGGCTGCTGCGGACCGAGGCCGACCTTCAGGACGGGGCGCGACTGGGCACGGACGAACGCCGGCGCGGCGAGCGCGGTGCCGGCGGCGAGGAGGAACGGACGGCGATGCATCTACGGACTCCCGGGTGGGCGGGGCCGAGGCCCCGCGGGTGGAACGGCTTGACGATCAGGGACGGGCGGTCAGCGCGGCGAGCAGCGTCGCGTAGCGACCGAAGCGCGCGTGCACGCCGGGCTCGTCGGGCGCGACGATCCCGTAGCCGGCGGTGTGCAGCACGCAGTCCACGCCCGCGGCGCGCGCGGTCTGCACGTCGACGAGGCTGTCGCCGACGAACGCCGCCTCGGCGGCCCCGACGCCGAGCCGCGACATCGACAGGCGCAGCGGCGCCGGGTCGGGCTTGCGTCGTCCGCAGGTGTCGGCGCCGACGACGGCCGCGACCTTCGGCGCCAGTCCGGTGGCCTCGAGCACGCGCTCCGCCTGCGCGCCGCGCTTGTTCGTGCACACGCCGATGCGCACGCCGTCGCGCACGAGCCTCGACAGCAGCTCGGGCACGCCGTCGTACACCACCGACCTGCGCGCCGGCGCGCGGTCGTAGTGCCGCCCGTAGGCGAGCGCGAGCGGCCCGGCCATCGATTCCGGCAGGTCGAGGTAGCGCAGCGCCCCCGCGGCCGACGCCTCGAGGCCGCCGTGCAGGGTGGTGCGCACGACGATCGGCGGCACCGCCGGTGCGCCGAGCTCGGCGAGCGCGGCGTTCAGCGCGATGACGAGGTCGGGCAGGGTGTCGACCAGCGTGCCGTCGAGGTCGAACACCACCGCGCGCCGGCCTTGCAGCACGCGGGCGGACTCCGCCGCCGAGACCACCGCGGGCCTCGGCGCGTCGGCGACGCGGACGGCGCTCACAGCAGGAACCTCGGCGACGCGTCGGCGAAGTCGTGCAGGTGCACCACCGTCGTGTCCGCGTCCGCGAGCACCACCCCGTACTGCGGCGGCTCGTGGCTGCCCGGGATGCGCTCGCCGATCGCGTCGAGCGCGAGCGTCACCTGGTGCGCGGTGCCGCGCACCGTCGAGAACGGGATGCCGTGCCAGCTGCCCGCCATCGGCCGGTGCAGGTGGCCGAAGTACATCTGTCGCACCGTCGTGCGGTACGGCGACAGCGCCTCGACGAGCGGCCCGGTGTCGCGCAGCGAGATCCGGTCCATCGGCGCGATGCCCACCGGGAAGGGCGGATGGTGCAGCATCAGGTGCACCGGACGCCTCGCCCGCGCCGCGTCGCCGAGTGCCTCGGCGAGCCACGCGGCGCGCCGCTCGCAGAACACGCCCCAGGAGACGCCCGGCTCGTTGGTGTCGAGGCAGACCACGCGTGCGTCGTCCGCGTCGAACGCGTACTGCACGAAGCCCTCGGCGTCGACCGGCACGTCCGGGAACGCCGCGCGGAACGCCGTGCGGTCGTCGTGATTGCCGATCAGCAGCCGCACCGGCATCGGCACCGGTGCGAGCGCTTCGCGCAGCACCGCGTACGCGTCCGGCTCGCCCCAGTGCGCGAGATCCCCGGTGATCGCGACGAAGGCCGCGTCCGGATGTTCGGCGACGATGCTGGCGACGGCGTCCTTCAGCCGCCGTGCCGGGTCGAGCCCGTAGAGCGTCGTGCCCGGGCGGACCTGGTGCGGATCGGTCAGGTGGATGAACTTCATCGCGTTCAGGCCTTCGGCGGGACCAGCTTCTGCACGTCGGCGCCCATCCTCGCGAGCACCGCGTCGGCGGTCTCCTTGCGTGCGACGACGGTCTGCAGGTGGTCGTTGATGACGTCGGTGATGCGCAGCGCGTTCTGGCCCGGGAAGGCGTACCAGCCGGTGATCGCGTCCTGCTGGCGGATCGAGATCAGGTGGTTCGGGTTCGCCGCGTAGAAGTCGGCGAGCATGTCCTTGCGCTGCGCCGGGATCGTGGTCGCCGGCATGTAGCCGGTCGCCTTGACCATCATCGTCGCGCCGACCGGCCCGCAGGCGAACCTGATGAAGTCCCATGCGGCCTTCTGCTTCGCCGGATCGCGCGCGAACATCATCGCGACGTTGCCGCCGGCCGGCACCCGGCCGTCGGCGGCCGAGATCGGGTAGCGGGCGCACACGAGCGGGAATCGCCCGCCGATCTCGCGGTTGAACCGGCCGAGCTGCGCGGTCGACTGCATCGAGCAGCCCATCCGGCCGGCGAAGAAGTCCTGGAACATCGTGTCCGGCCGGATGTCGGGCATGCGGCCCTCGTCGACGAAGCTGCGCAGCACGCGCATCGCCTTCATGCCCGGCGCGTCGGCGAACGCGACGCGGCTCTCGCCCGGATCCATCATCGCGCCGCCGTGGCTGAACACCAGCCCCTGCCACGACCAGTTGCCGGTGATCGTCCAGTCGAAGAACATGCCGGTGCGGTTGCGGGCCGGGTCGTGCATCGCCGCGGCGAGCTTAGTCACCTGCTCCCACGTGGTCGGCAGCTTCGACGGATCGCCGCCCGCCTCCTTCACCAGCGCGGCGTTGTAGTAGAGGATCGGCGTCGACAGCGCGAAGCCGATGCCCGTCTGGCGGCCGCCCACCTGGCCGAGCGACAGCAGCGTCGGCGAGAAGCCGAGCTCCTTCGTCTGCGGGTCGGCGTCCATGAAGGGCTTCAGGTCCACCGGGATCTCCCGCTCGAGCAGCGTGCGCTGCCGGTTCAGGCCGTGGAACGCCACGTCCGGCAGGGTCTTGGTGATCGCGTCGCGCAGGTTGCGCTGCATGATCTGCTCGTAGCCCTCCTCGGGCGCACGCAGCACCACCTTCACGTTCGGATGCGCGGCGCCGAACTCGCGCGCGAGCTGCTCCATCAGGTCCTTGAACAGCACCGGGATCGAGTACTGCACCGTCAGCTCGACGGGCGCGGACTGGGCGCGGACGATCGCGGGCATCGCGAGCGCCGCGGTGGCGGCGGCGGACCCGGCGACGAGGCGCCGGCGGGTCGGGCGGCGTGGTGCGGTGAGCGGGGCGGTGTGCATGGGGGTGTGCTCCGGGGTGAAGGGGGTCACTTGACGGCGGTCATCGTCACGCCGTCGATGAACCAGCGTTGCGCGAGCAGAAACGCGATCACCAGCGGCGCGGTGATCACGGTGGCCGCGGCCATCAGGGGGCCGTAGTTGGTGCCGGCCTCGGCGTTCGCGAAGAACACGACGCCGAGCGGGGGCGTTGCCAGCGTCTCGGTCTGCACGACGAGCAGCGGCCAGAAGAAGTCGTTCCAGTTCCAGACCAGCGACAGCAGCCCGAACGCGACCAGCGCGGGGAGCGCGGTCGGCAGCATGATCCGCCAGACGATCGCGAGCTCGCCGAGACCGTCCAGGCGCGCGGCCGACAGCAGGTCGTCGGGCACCGTGCGGAAGAACTGGCGCATCAGGAAGATGCCGAACACCGAGATCGTCGAGGGCAGGATCAGCGCGGCGTAGGTGTCGAGCAGCCCGAGCTGCCACAGGCCGATGTAGAGCGGGATCGCGGGCACCTGCGGCGGCACCAGCAGCCCGAGCAGCACGAACGCGAACGCGGTCTCGCGGCCTCGCCAGCGCAGCTTGGCGAGCGCGTACGCGCAGGGCAGCGCGAACGCGGCCTGCGCGGCGAAGATGCACGCGGTGACCAGCACGCCGTTGAGCAGGAAGCGCCCGAGCGGCTGCCGCGCGAACGCGGTCGAGTAGTTCTCCCACGCGTGCCAGCGCTCGGGCAGCAGCGAGAACTCGGGCGAGAAGATCTCGCCGGGCGCCTTCAGGCTGATCGAGACCATCAGCACGAACGGCGCGACCATCAGCAGCGCGCCGACGCCCAGCACCAGGTGCCGGAACACGGAGAACGCGAGGGAGGACCTGCGGCCGCTCATCGCGCTCACCCGTAGTGCGCGCGCGAGTCGAGCAGTCGCGTCTGCAGCCAGGTCAGCAGCAGCACGAACGCCAGGAACACGCAGGTGAGCGCCGCGGCGTAGGCCGAGCGCAGGAACGAGAACCCCTCCTGGTACATCTGGTAGAGCAGCACCGAGGTCGCCTTGTTCGGACCCCCCTCGGTCAGCACCGCCACCGTGTCGAACACCTGGAACGAACGGATCGCGGTGATCGTCACGACGAAGACCAGCGCCGGCCCCAGCATCGGCCAGGTGACCCGGCGGAAGCGCTCCCACGGGCCGTCGGCGCCGTCGACCGCCGCGGCCTCGTACAGGTCCTTCGGGATCGCCTTCAGGCCCGCCGCGAAGAGCACCATGTTCAGGCCGACCGCCTGCCAGATGCCGATCGTGCCGAGCGCGTACAGCGCGGTGTCCGGGTTCTTCAGCCAGTCGCCGGTCGGCAGCCCGAGCGCGGCGAACGCCTGGTTGACGAGGCCCGAGGTCGGGTGCAGCGCGAACTGGAACACCAGCGCCATCGCGAGCAGCGTCGAGGTGACCGGCAGGAAGAACAGCGTCCGGTACAGGCCGCGCAGCGAACGGCCGGCCTCGACCAGCAGCGCGACCGCGAGGCCCGCCGCGACCGAGGTCGGCACGGTGAACGCGACGTAGGCGAGCGTGTTGCGCAGGCTGGTCCAGAACACCCGGTCGCCGAGCAGCTCGCGATAGTTGTCGAGCCCGATCCAGGCCAGCGTCGGCGCGCCGAAGGTCCAGTCGGTCAGCGACAGCACGACGACCGCGAGCGCCGGGCCGAGCAGCATCGTCCACATCAGCGCGATCGCGGGGCCGGCGAGGATCCACGCCGCCATCGACTCCGCGCGCGCGCCGGGTCGCGGTGCGCGGCGGCCGGCAGGCGCGTCCTCGTCGCGCGGGGGGCGGTCGAGGCCCCGCGCGGGCGCGTCCGGCGTGAACCGTGCGGCGGGCGCGGCGACGAGCGGCATCGCGCGATCAGGCATGCGCGGCGCTCCGCCGCTCGGGACGCGTCGCTGCGTGCGTGGGCACTCGCGCGCCGTCCGCGTCGAAGGCCAGCACGCGGCCGGCCGGCGTCGCGAGCCGGACCTCGTCGTCGAGGCGCAGGCGCGCGGCCCGGTCGGGGGCGACCCGCGCGACGACGCTCGCCGGACCCGCGCGGACGTGGACCAGCGTCTCCGCGCCGAGCAGCTCGAGGTGGGCGACGCGGCCCGCGACCGTGCAGGCCTCGGGGCCCGTGACGTCTTCGTCGAGGGACAGGTGCTCCGGGCGGACCGCCACCGTCACCGGGCTGCCCGGCGCGACGTCGGCGGCGATCGGCCAGGCGCGTCCGAGCACGTCGAGGCCGCCCGAGGCCGCGCTCGCCGGCAGCGTGTTGATGCGCGGTGTGCCGATGAACTCCGCGACCCGCAGGTGGCGCGGGTCGTCGTAGATCGCCTGCGGCGTGGCGAGCTGCAGGATCCGGCCATCCATCATCAGCGCGACGCGGTCGGACATGGTCATCGCCTCGACCTGGTCGTGCGTCACGTAGACGAAGGTCGTGCCGAGGCGCCGGTGCAGCTGGGCGATCTCGGTGCGGGTGTCGACCCGCAGCTTCGCGTCGAGGTTCGACAGCGGCTCGTCCATCAGGAACACCTTCGGCCGGCGGACCATCGCCCGCGCGAGCGCGACCCGCTGGCGCTGGCCGCCGGAGAGCTGGGCGGGGCGTCGCCCGAGCAGGCCGCCGAGCCCGAGCGAGCCGGCCACCGTCTCGACCTCGTCGGTGATCTCGCGCCGACGCGCCGCCGTGCCGGGCATCACCCGCCCCAGCCCGGGCAGCCGCTGCAGGCGCGACAGTCGCCGCATCTCGAGCGGCAGCGCCACGTTCTGCGCCACCGTCATGTACGGATAGAGCGCGTAGCTCTGGAACACCATCGCGACGTCGCGGTGCTTCGGTGCGAGGGCGTCGACGGCCGCGCCGTCGATCCGCACCTCGCCCTCGTCGGCGTGGTCCAGGCCCGCGAGGATCCGCAGCAGCGTCGTCTTGCCGCAGCCCGACGGGCCGACCAGCGTCAGGAACTCGCCGTCGCGGATCTCGAGGTCGACGCCGTCGAGCACGCGCGTGGTGCCGAAGCGCTTCCGGATGCGGGTGAGGGTGACCGTCGCCATGCCGGACAGCATCGGCGGCCGATGTGTCGAGGACGTTAACGAAACCGCAACGTCCGGCGATCAACCTATAGAGCCGCTCGATGGGAGACGTGGCGATGGATCGACCCACGATGGCCGAACTGAAGGCGTTCGACGCGTCCGCCCGCGCGGGCGGCATGTCCGCGGCGGCGCGCGCGATCGGGCTCACGCAGCCGACGCTGTCCGCGCACGTCCTGGCGCTCGAGCGGCGGTTCGGCGTCGAGCTGTTCGTCCGGCGCGGCCGGATGTTGGAGCTGACCGAGTTCGGCCGGCTGCTGCAGGAGATCACCCACCGGATCTGGCGCGCGGAGGAGGCGGCCGCGGAGCTGCTGTTCGACGCGCGCAGCCAGTTCCAGGGCCGCCTGTCGATCGTCGCGGTCGGCCCCTACAATGTCACGCCGATGCTGGTCCGCTTCCGGGCGCGCTGGCCGAACGTGCGTCTCGCGGTCGGCGTCGGGGACTCGCGCGAGATCGTCGAACACGTGCTCGACCGTCGCGGCGACCTCGGCGTGCTGGTGCATTCCGTGCGCGACCCGCGCATCCACTGCGTGCCGTACCGTCGCCAGCGCCTCGTGCTGCTGGTGCCGCGCGCGCATCCGCTCGCGCGACGCCGCGCGGTCCGGCTCGCCGACCTGCAGGGCCTGGAGTTCGTGATGCGCGAGGAGGGCTCGACGACGCGCTCGGTGTTCGAGCGCGCGCTGCAGGCGGCCGGGGTGCGCGTGCGCGTGGCGGTCGAGATGGGCAGCCGGGAGGCCGTCCGCGAGGCGGTCGCCCAGGGGCTCGGGCTGGGCATCGTCGCGCGGACCGCGCACGTGCCCGACCCGAGGCTGCTGACCGTGTCCCTCGAGGCCCCGGCGCTCTACACGCACCCGCACGTGATCTGCCTCGAGGAACGGCGTCGCGCGCCGCTGATCGCGAACTTTCTGGCGGTCGTCGAGTCGCTGCGCGAGGCGGGCTCGGACGCCGACGAGGCGACCGCCGGCGCACCGGCCGAGTCGCGTGCTTGACACCCTCCCGTGCGGGCCTTACCGTCGACCACTGATATATCAATGATGTACCGGAGGGGGGAGACGTGGAACGGGGCACCGCGCTGATCGCCGCTGGTCGGCCGCGTCGCGCGCTTGCGCGTCGCACCGGCGAGGCGCCCGCATCCGCACCGAACGCTCCCGCCGCGACCCGCATCGCGCCCGCCCCTCGCCCCGTCCTGCACCCCGTCCCGACCCGCCGGCCCGCGCGCCGGCGCACCCGACGTCGCGCCGCCCTCGAGGCGGCGCCGTTCCCGCACTGACCGACCGCCGCACGCGCGGCCGCATACGAGGAGGAGACCATGAAGAAACGCGATTTCGTCCGGGCAGGCGCCTTCGGCTCGCTCGCGCTCGGGGCCGCCGCGGCCGCGCAGGCGCAGCAGACCGGCCCGAGCTACCAGTGGAAGATGGCGACCGGCTGGCCGGGCGGCCCGCTGATGGACGTCGGGGCGAAACTCTTCGCGGAGCGGATGGACCAGTTCTCCGGCGGGCGCTTCAAGATCCAGACCTTCCCCGGCGGCGCGCTCGGCAATGCGCTGAAGGTGCCCGAGACCGTCAAGAACGGCCTCGCCGAGTGCGGACACACCTGGATCGGCTACGACTGGGGCAAGGACCCGACCACCGCGCTCTTCGGCGGTTACGCCGGCTCGATGGATACCGAGCGGATGCTGCACTGGCTCTACGAGGGCGGCGGCGCGGACATGCAGCGCCGGTTCCGCGACGAGACCGAGGGCGTGGTGTCGATGCCGCTCTTCATCCGCACCGCCGAGGTCTTCATGCACTCGAGGAAGCCGGTGAAGACGCTCGCCGACCTGAAGGGGCTGAAGCTGCGCACCGCGGGCGCATGGCTCGAGATGGCGAAGGACCTCGGCGCCGCGCCGGTGACCACCGCCGGTGGCGACGTGTACCCGATGCTCGAGCGCGGCGCGATCGACGCGACCGAGTGGGGCACGCTGTGGGAGAACATCTCCCCCGGCTTCTACAAGGTGGCCAAGTACCTGATCTACCCGGGCGTGCACCAGCCGACCGCGCCGTTCGAGCTGGTCGTCAACAAGGACACGTGGGGCAAGATGCCGGCCGCCGACCAGCGGCTCGTCGAGCTCGTCGCGAAGCTGGTGACCTTCGAGAGCTGGCTGAGGATCGGCGCCGAGGACGCGAAGGCCTTCGACTTCTACAAGAAGCAGGGCGTCACCGTCATCGAGCTCGACGACGAGGTGCAGTACGCGGCCCGCAAGATCGGCATCGACTGGGCCGACAAGACCGCGAAGGAAGGCAAGTTCAAGTGGTTCGCGCAGGTCCACAAGAGCCTGACCGACTTCGACAAGGCGTGGGCCGAGGCCGACGACTGGCGCAAGGTCAAGGTCAAGCGCTCCTGATCCCGGCTCACGAGGACTCTCGCGCATGCGCCCGCTGATCCGCGTCATCGAGCGGCTGGTGGGCACGGTCGGCATCGCCTCGGCGATGCTGCTCGTGCCCCTCGTGCTCGCCACCTGCTGGGAAGTGTTCTCGCGCTACGTGATGGACGCGCCGACCGTCTGGGCTTACGAGGTCGGCTACATCCTCACCGGCTCGCACTTCCTGCTGGGTCTCGCCTACACGCTGCGCGAGGGCCTGCACATCCGCATCGACATCTTCACGAGCTCGATGTCGCCGCGCACGCGGGCGATCATCGACACCCTCGCGTACTCGATCGTGCTGCCGCTGCTGGCGTGGCTCGCGTGGATGCTGCTGCAGTACCTGATCGCCGGCTACGCCCGCGGCGAGCGCAGCGGCCAGTCGGCGCTGAACCTGCCGGTCTGGCCGTTCCGGCTGGTGTTCTTCGTCTCCTTCCTCCTGTTCGCGCTGCAGGTGTTCGTCGAACTGCTGAAGTCCGTCGACCGCGTGCTGCTGCCGGCCCGCACCGAGCCCTGACCGATGGACGCGCTCCCGTTCCTGATGCTGCCGCTCGCCTTCGGGCTGATGTTCCTGGGCGTGCAGGTGGTCTTCGCGATGATGATCACCGCGGTGACCTTCGGGCTGGTGATCTTCGGCGACAAGGTCGTGCACCAGTTCATCGAGAAGATCGACGACCTGTCGTCGAACTTCGTGTTCGCCGCGGTCCCGCTGTTCGTCTTCATGGGCGCGATGCTCGAGAAGTCGGGCATCGCCGACCGGCTGTTCGAGGCGATCCACATCTGGACGCGCCGGCTGCCCGGCGGGCTCGCGCTCGCCACGATCCTGATGTGCATCATCTTCGCCGCGTCCTCGGGCGTGATCGGCGCGACCGAGTCGGTCGTCGGCCTGCTGACGATCCCGGTGATGCTGCGCTACGGCTACGACAAGGGCCTGATCAGCGGCACGATCTGCGCGGGCGGCTCGCTCGGCACGATCATCCCGCCCTCGGTCGTCGTCGTGGTGATGGGGCCGCTCGCCAACCTCTCGGTCGGCGACCTGATGTACGGCATGGTGTTCCCGGGCCTGATCATGGCCGGGCTCTACCTCGTCTACATCTTCGTGCTGTGCACGATCTGGCCGAAGAACGGCCCGCGGATCCCGCCCGAGCCCGGCGACCCGAGCTTCGGCCAGAAGGTCTGGATCAGCGTGCGCAACCTGGTGCCGCCGGTCTTCATGATCTTCGCGGTGCTGGGCTCGATCCTGCTGGGCTGGGCGTCGCCGACCGAGGCCGCCGCGATCGGCGCCCTGTGCTCGGTGGCCCTGACCGTGCTCTACGGTCAGTTCACGTTCCGCGGCCTCTACGACGCGCTGGTCAAGACGCTCACCGTCACCGCGATGATCATGGCGGTGCTGCTCGCGGGCACGCTCTTCACCGGCGTGTTCATCGGCGGCGGCGGCATCAACACCGCGAGCCGGCTGATCCAGACGATGCAGCTCGACCCGTGGGCGCTGCTGTCGCTGATGCTCTTCATCCTGTTCATCGCCGGCTTCTTCCTCGACTGGATCTCGATCGTGCTGATCTTCGTGCCGATCTTCACGCCGCTCGCCACGCAGGCGGGCTTCGACGGCGTGTGGTTCTGCATCCTGTTCCTGATCATGATCCAGACCAGCTACCTGACGCCGCCGATGGCGCCGGCGATCTTCTACCTGCGCGCGGTCGCGCCGCCCGAGATCACGATCCGCGACATGTACCGCGGCGTCGTGCCGTTCATCGCGCTGCAGGTGCTGACGCTCTTCATCACGATGGCCTGGCCGCAGCTGGTGACCTGGCTGCCGTCGGTGATGCTGCAGCTGCGCTGAACGCGCACGGAGGACCGCGATGACCCCCGACCAGATCCTGTCGATCCCGCCGAAGGTGCTGTCGCAGTCGCAGCGCGAGGCCTACTTCCGCGACGGCTTCATCCTCGTCGAGCGCGCGATCGACGACGCGTGGCTCGCGCGGCTGCGCGAGGCGACCGACCGGCTCGTCGAGCGCAGCCGCTCGATCGCGGCCTCGGACGAGGTCTTCGACCTCGAGCCCGGTCACCGGCCCGACGCACCGCGGCTGCGTCGCGTGTCCAAGCCGGTCGAGCAGGACCCGGCGTTCTGGGCCTACGCGAGCGAGTCGATCGTGCCGGACATCGTCGCCGACCTGGTCGGGCCGGACGTGAAGTTCCACCACTCGAAGCTGAACTTCAAGTGGGCGGCCGGCGGCGAGGAAGTGAAGTGGCACTACGACATCGGCTTCTGGCCGCACACCAACTACTCGCCGCTGACGGTCGGCACCTACCTGTACGACTGCGGCATGGAGCAGGGCCCGCTCGCGGTGATGCCGGGCAGCCATGACCTCGAGCCGCTGTTCTCGCAGTACGGCCCGGACGGCAAGTGGGTCGGCGCGCTCGGTCCCTCGGACCTCGCGAAGCTCGACCTGAAGCGCGCCCGCTACCTGACCGGCCCGGCCGGTTCGCTGACGATCCACAACTGCCGGTCGCTGCACGCGTCGCCCAAGAACCTGTCCGACCTCGGCCGGCCGCTGCTGCTGAACACCTTCTCCTCGGCCGACGCGTTCCCGTACACGGTGAACCCGATCCGCTCGCGCTTCGACCAGGCGATCGTGCGCGGCCGCGCCGTGCGCTACGCCCACCACGATCCGCGACCGTGCCCGCTGCCGCCGGACTGGTCGGGCGGCTACTCGTCGATCTTCGCGCTGCAGCAGCGCGAGGCCGAAGGGGTCGCGGCGGGCGGGATGTGAGCCCGGCGGTGGGCGTGGCCGAGCCGGCCTGCTAACATATCAGTCATAGATCACATGCGGCGGCCGCGCCGCACCGGAGGTGTCCCGTGACGACGATGAGCGAACGCCAGCGCAAGTTCCGAGAGCAGTACCGCTCGAACATCAGCCCGATGTACAACGGCCTGGTCCACATCGGCGTGATCTACGCGGTGGGGCTCTCGGCGATCTGGTGGTGCACGCAGCGCCTCGAGAGCGTCGGCTGGGAGTGGCTGGTGGTCCTGCCCGTCGCGCTCGCCGGCAACTTCGCCGAGTGGGCGATGCACAAGTACGTGATGCACCGGAAGATCGACGTCTTCGCGCTGCGCGCGATCTATGACCGGCACACCCGGCAGCACCACCAGTACTTCACCGACAACGAGTGGACGATCGACACGACCCGCGAGTTCCGGATCGTGTTCTTCCCGTGGCGGCTGCTGTTCGTGCTCGGCGTGCTCGGCACGCTGTTCGGCTGGATCGCGTCGCTCGTCTGGAACGCGAACGCCGGCTACTTCGTGTTCATGACGATGGTCGCGCAGTACCTCGTCTACGAGTTCATGCACTACTGCTGCCACGTGCACGACAACTGGTTCGTCAACCACTTCCCGTTCGTGGCCACGATCCGGCGGCACCACATCGCCCACCACAACCAGGGGATCATGATGCACTACAACATGAACCTCACGTTCCCGGTGGCGGACTGGTTCATGAAGACCTCGGATGTCGACCGCGGCCTCGTCGGTACGCTGCTGAACGGCATGGACACGCGCTACGTGCGCGAGGATCTCAAGCCGATCATCGCGCGCTTCAAGCGCGACGACTCGCGCGTGACGCTCGACGGCCCGCAGCTGACCGAGGACGAGCGCCGCACGCTCGCGCCGTCGACCTGAGCGATCCGGGCGAGGGCGGCTCCGGGCGAGTCGGGTATCCTCGCCGGCGAGCCCGCCGCCCCGCCGTCCGATCGCCGTGAAGCGCACCGCCGCCGTTCCCGCCCCCACGCCCGCCGCCCGCACGACACGCACCGCCGGCCGCTCGCTGACCGACGAGGCCTACGCGCAGCTCGAGGAGGCGATCGTCACGATGCAGCTGCGCCCGGGCAGCGCGGTCTCGGAGGCGATGCTGTCGGAGCGGCTCGGCATCGGCCGCACGCCGATCCGGGAGGCGCTGCAGCGGCTCGCGCGCGAGCACCTGGTCGTCGTGCTGCCCCAGCGCGGCATCCTCGTCTCCGAGATCGACGTGAAGCGCCAGCTGCGGCTGCTCGAGGTGCGACGCGAGGTCGAGCGGCTGATCGTGCGCAGCGCCGCGCGCCGCGCGACGCCCGCCGAGCGCGAGGAGTTCGCGCAGCTCGCCGCGTCGATGTACCGCGCCGCCGAGCGCAACGATGCG
>Ga0315899_10000642_pt1 | contig 41717 bp, 33 predicted proteins | sample LakEriMetagenome_2_FD_203518 | JGI IMG/M metagenome (GOLD analysis project Ga0315899, IMG submission 203518) | Freshwater fungal communities from buoy surface, Lake Erie, Ohio, United States - Buoy 4 MA112 | ecosystem: Environmental > Aquatic > Freshwater > Lake | place: USA: Lake Erie, Ohio...
TGAATGCGATGTGGTATACCCCTCACAGCTTTACCTTTGCCCAGTAAGTGCTACGACCAAACTGTTGACACTCATGGATTACCACTCCACAATGAAACCACCACAAGTCTGCCTATCGAGGTGCTAGCAAGTTATTCTGCACAGGAAATTATGGACTCCTTTGAATCTATTGTAGCAACGATTCTTGAACGTGACGGATTCTGGGTTCGAACTTCCATGAAGGTGGAGCTGACAAAAGCAGAAAAGCGAGAAATTGATCGTCCATCATCTCCACGATGGGAAATCGATGTTGTCGGATACCGTGCTGGCGATAATCTTCTTCGCGTTGTTGAGTGTAAGTCCTATTTGGATTCTGGCGGTGTCAATATTTCCGCTTTCGATACGACTTCGAAGTTTTCTGGTCGATTCAAACTCTTTAACGAACCGACTACTAGGGAGGTCGTATTCAGACGTCTCGTCGCTCAACTCGTCGCGTCAAAAGCGATCACGCCAAATCCGAAAATCGAACTATGCTTGGCAGCGGGAAAAATCGTGAATGGAAATGTTGATCCGATTCGGTCACACTTCCAAGCGATGGGATGGCTGCTATTCGATCCAGAGTGGTTGAGGCAGAAACTATTAAATATCGCTGCAGATGGATATGACAATGCAATTGCAGCGGTGACGGCTAAACTACTCTTACGATAAGTAAAGGAAGACAATTAGGCTTCCGTATAATCTCCCATGGCGAGCGAAGGTAAGTGGACCTTGAGGGGGCTAAGGAAACTAACGATTTTAATCCTACCGACGTAGTGAATAGAAAGCCAACGAATGTAGTCTCTAAAAGTTCGGTCGAGGAATTCTTCTTGAACTAATTTTTCGATGTGTTGGTCTACGTTTAGCTTCTTGAGAATCTCTCGGCAAAAAGGTGTTTCCGAATCGCCGATAAATGAGCACGAACTTCGAATCCCGCCCTTCTCGATTTTGAAGAACTGGCACAATCCGTCCACTCTGCAACGCTGATTTCGATCGACGCACATCAGCCAAGAGATAATCAAGCATTCAGGGCAACCATGCTTTAAGATAAATCGCTGGAACGCGACGTCAAGTAGATGCGGCCGCCAAGCTGCAGTAACATCACCACGATCGCTGCAAAATGGATCCGCATCTTAAACATCGATAGACTTTGCCTTGACCTCAATCAACTGTAACTCGCTACCATTCTTCACCAACACATCTACCCGGCATTACAATTTTTTGAAGCCAGCAGCAACTTCCAAGATAACGACTAGGAAAGCTTGCTGGGGCACGTGTTACCAAGCAGGAAGGAAGATTTGGTGAGATACACGGGCACTTGGCTGAAACTCCGTTTGATAAATTGCGAAATGGATTCTTTGTCGTTAAGGATTTGAGTTTGAGTTTTCGGCATTTACGGTCGCCGTTTCGCGATCCCTCAGTAACTACGCCCACCGGTTACTCACAACTTGCCTGTACCCGCCTTCGCCTTTTTGGGGATATCCGGGGAACTCAGGGCCAGGCGGAAGCCGAGGTTACCCGCGCGGTGCGTCGGATTGAAAGTGAAGCGGAACGCCGTCCGGCAAATCGCCGCGTGGTTGATCCAACTGCCGCCACGGTACACGCGGAACGAGCCCGTTCTAGGCCCCTGGGGGTCCGTGAGGGCCCCCTCAGGGTTCTTTCCATCCCAGTCACTACACCACTCCCAGACATTGCCATGCATGTCATACAAACCCCACGCATTCGGCTTCTTCTGGCCAACGGCTTGCGTCCTCTTACCGCTGTTCTCCTCGAACCACGCGTACTCTCCTAAACGCAATTTGTCCCCTCCAAAACAATAAGTACTTGTACTACCTCCTCGACAAGCGTATTCCCATTCCGCTTCCGTAGGTAGTCGATACACCCGACCTGCGGCTTGCTCCTCGGACAAAGCCGAAAGCCTCTTACAAAACTCTACCGCATCCTCCCAGGAAACGTTGTCTACAGGGTTGCTGGCGCCCCGGAAATGACTCGGATTGTCACTCATCACCCGCTCGTGCTGCTCCTGAGTTACGGGGTAGGTGCCAAGATAAAATTGCTTGGTTAATGTCACCTAATGCGCGTCGCTACCTTCCCCCATCAGAAAGCTCCCTGATGGAATAAAGTTTAATAGAATGCCAACACTGTTGAATACTGGGAATTTTTCTTGTATCTTCTCAGGTAAATGAACGACATGACTTTTCGGCAATTCAATCAAATCTGACATCGGCGCGTTATTCAGACGATTTACTAAGTTGTTATTCAAATTGACCATCTTTTTATGCGCAGGATTTAACTCTAGATATTCAGCTACCTTCGCATAGAGCAACGCAATACCCTGAACATCCAAGGCACCTCGTGCTTTCGTTCCTTTGACCATTACGGCAATTTCATTCTCCTTTGCAACTAAGTCCTTAAGCCGGAGCCGTAATTCCCGTTGATTAGGGTGCAAATCAATATCAACCATAGATTCAACCGCCAGATAGGCTTGCTTCGCGCGGCCTTCACCTAAGAGTTTCTCAGACTCCTGAAACTTCCTACTCGCAATCTGTAGCTGATCATCCCATTCAGCTTGTATCGAAACGACGAATTCTAAAGCCCACGGTCGACGACGATCAATACGCTGATCTTCGATGGCAACTATATCTTGCGCAATGTCGAGTGCTTCCTGGTATCGGCGTTCGCTCCGAAGAGATTCTGCGCGTTGGCATTGCTCATCGATTTCCCTCAGACGTGCTGCAATCAACTCGGGTTGCTTGCCACCGCACTCCGGGCAGACTTTGTCACAGACTGGTATCTCGTGTTCGCATTTTAGGCATGAACAACGCAATGGATCGCCACACTCTCGGCAAAACTTGCAATGTGGTTCGTTGAGAGTATGGCAGGGTTAGCATTCGCCTGCACCGAGATCGATTTGCCTCTCAGGTGCCAGAGGCTTGGTCTTGACCAGACAATCCTTTAACGCTGTCTTCAGTTCGAAAGCGTTTGCGTAACGATCCTCCTGTTTCGTTTTGAGTGCGCGAGCCAGTGGGCTACGAAGCTCCGTCGGAGCCGAATCTAAGTCGATCACGCGTGGGCTTTCTCCGGTCACCATTTGGTATAGGGTCGCAGCCAGACTCCAGAGGTCGCTCCGCGCATCGGTCTGAGTTGCGTCACGGCGTTGCTCTGGGGGCATGAAGTCAAGGGTGCCCAGTATCGCGCCCGCCATCGTCATCTCGGAGTCTCCCAGTTCCACTTTGGCTAACCCGAAATCGGTGAGCTTAGGTACTCCCTCCGAGGTAAGCAGAATATTGGCAGGCTTGATATCGCGATGGATGATACCTCGCTCGTGGGCACGCCCCAGTCCTTCGCATAACTGACAAGCTAAGCTTATCGCCTCTTCCAAAGGGATCGCTCCGGCTCGGCATCGGTCGAGCAAGTTACCGCCATCGACATACTCCATGATCAAGATGTCAGCGAGCAGAAAGAAATGACCCAGTAACGAGCAAGTAGGAATTGACCCACCCAGTTGGGATTTGGAAAGGAATTAGCCCTAGCTGCTACGCAGCAGCTAGGGCGAACCAGACCACCCAGCTTGCCACGGCTTCCTAGGTCGCCTGATTTGGTTTCAGGCAACTTCGATCGGAGGTCTTCGTTCCTATGATCACGGTGGATCAATTCATGGATATTAAAACACGACTCGCAAATAAACAATCGCTAAGAAGTATCGCGCAAGATACCGGTCACTCTCGTAATACCATTCGCAAGATTGCAAGAGGAAAACACAGCCTACAAACCCTCTCGGAGAAAAAGCCTCGCAAACCGCGAGCACATAAAATTGACCCGTTCTGCGACTACATTCGGAAACAAGTTTCTGAATACAATCTTTCCTCAGAAAGGATCCTGCCTGAAATCCAAGCCATGGGCTACCAAGGCAGCATTCACTCCTTGCGACGCTATGTCGCCTCGATCAAAGCCGATTCCCAACGTCTGGCTGCTGCCACGGTCCGCTTCGAAACGCCGCCCGGCAAACAAGCCCAGTGCGACTGGGGCCATGTTGGCAAGTTCCTCGATGCCACTGGCAAACTGATTGACATTTACGTCTTTGTCATCGCTCTAAGCTACTCGCGTCAGATGTTCATTCGCTTTACAACGAGCATGAAGATCCCGACCTTCATCGAATGCCATCAAAGAGCCTTCGAGTTCTTTGAAGGCGTGCCGCAAACGATCCTCTACGACAATATGGCACAAGTCCGCTCCGGGCCCAACAAGCTCAACACCACATTCGCTGACTTCTCAGATCACTTCGGCTTCACCGTCTCCACCCACCGGCCCTATCGGCCTCGAACAAAGGGCAAAGTCGAACGAATGGTTGACTATATCAAGGGTAACTTCCTCAACGCACGAGAGTTCTCGGGTCTTGAAGATCTCAATCTGCAAGGCCAAAAGTGGCTCGACGAGACGGCCAATGTCCGCATTCATAGCACGACGCAAGGAAAGCCTTTCGAATTCTGGCAGCAAGAGAAAGATATGCTTATCGCTCTGGATCCTTCTCGCCCGTTTATCCCGAGCATGCGTATCGAAAGAACGGTTAGCAAGGACTCCTTCGTTGCTGCTGGCAATTCTCGTTACAGTGTTCCTCCAGCCTACATTGGTAAACGCGTTGAAATCACGATGCAAGGTACCTCCATTACGATTCGATCCGAGGGAGCGATCATTGCCGAGCATCAAGAAGCCGAATCGGTCGGACAAACTATTGCCAAAGAGGAGCATATTCAAGCACTCTGGGAAACGACTTTAGAGCGTCGTCCTCTTCAAGGGGAACGTCACTGCAATGTGACACTAGATGAGAGCGTTCAGTCCTGCGATTTATCCCGTTACGAGGAGGCAGGCGTATGAACGTAGAAGAATCAACTTTAGCAACACCTTCTTCGGGAGATTCCTCAAGAGTCTATCAAGAACGAGCGGGCGAAGCGCTTGAGATCCTCTCGCTCCCAACGGCACGAGAGTAACTCGATACCACCGCCCAACGTGCTGCCGCAGAGGATTGATCTTACACCCACTTCCTCGGCTACCTGCTGGATAGCGAATTGAAAGAGCGACATCGCAAACGCGTACAGCTTAATCTACAGTTCGCAAAATTCCCTTTTATCAAACGACTTCAAGAGTTCGACTATACCGCGCAGCCTGGCATTGATCGGCGTTTGATCGAGGAATTGGCGACACTGCGTTTTCTCAGTGAAGGCCGAAATACTGTCTTCTTGGGCCCTCCTGGCGTTGGAAAAACGATGCTGGCCATCGCACTTACAACAATGGTCGCCGAAGCGGGGCACCGCGTCTACTTTACAACAGCCGTGGATCTGGCGACGAAACTCAGTAAATCGATTGAGCGCAATCAACTCCATCGACAACTCAACATGTTGATGCAGCCCAAGGTTCTGTTGATCGATGAAGTGGGGTACTTACAACTGGATCGCACGCAAGCAAGCTTGCTGTTTCAAGTTATCTGCAACCGTTATGAACGCAACCAGCCGATCATTCTCACTAGCAACAAGGCATTCGGCGAGTGGGCAACCGTCTTCGCTGAAGATGCGGTTATGGCCAGTGCGGCGTTAGACAGATTGCTCCATCGCAGTACGGTGGTCAATATACGCGGAGACAGTTACCGCTTACGAGAGAAGCGAAAGAGTGGTAGCGAGAGTGCTGCCCCTCAGAAGTAACTAGGATCGAAAACGAAACAATTGATTGCAATCGGCTAGCATTCTTGGCTCATTGAAAATGCTGAAAGGAGGGCCTCAACCTAGTGTATTAACCCACCCCAGTCCCCGAACCAAAGAAAGGACCATCTACACCTAGCGTTAGCTAATGAGCCGAATGCAATCCGTAACCGTCAACCAAAACACATGCAAGAAAGGAGAAATTCGAACCGATAAGAGAGCAATAGCATATCGCTTACGGTCAGAGAAAATGAAGTCAAAGACACCTTGGCAACAGAAACTCTAGCCCCCCCGGGTCAATTCTAATTGCTCGATAGTGGGTAAAAATAATTTGCTCGCTGACATTTCGTGGGACCAGTGCTTGTTGGTTGAATCGCAGTAATCCCCTGCCGTAACTTCGCAAAGCCTTTGTTACGGCCTCCATAGCTTGTTAGTCCTTCACAGCGGCCAGCCGTCAGGCTTCGAAACTTGTGTCCATTAGTGCTGATTAGGTTGCCAGCCAGTCTGGCTATTCTCGTTAGTTGAAAGTTACTAACCATGGTAAGTGTTCGTTCGCCGTGTAGTCGACCAAGCAGCCTGCAATTTGCAGGCGGAGCCTTGGTAGACGATGACGTCAGCCGTAGCGCAAGCGAACTCGATTCGGCCTCGTTACCTAAGTAGGGAGTGGTCAAGGTGCCTAATCATCTTAAACCAACACTGGCTGGGAAGTAACGAACAATTGCACCATTCAGGCTCCCCGGGGTGATAGGAGACAGCGGGCGTCAAATGAATAGTCAAGGCTTCTGGGAGAGCCACCTGGTGGTCACTGTGCAGAGCATGCGCTTTGACTAACCTGTCGTCGGAATCAATAACGACGAACAGGTCCAGCGTGGAAGTCGGAGAGGGGAATACGAGCGAAGAAGTCAGAGAAACACTGACCGAGCAAAGTCCCCTTAGCTTTTAACATGCAAGTACGCGAAACGTAAGGAAAACCCGCTTGGACCATCGTCCCACTACGGAAGAACCGAAAAACGAAGACCTACCCCCTGTGCCACCTGAGCCTAGTTTGGAATGGTGGGCAGTAAGAAGGAAAGTCAAGTTGCCGGTGAAAGTTGCCGAACTGCGGCGGAAGCTATATCTGAAGGCTAAACAAGAGTCGAAGTTTCGATTCTACGCTCTGTACGATCGCATCTATCGACGCGACGTGCTTACTGCGGCTTGGTGGATTGTTCTCGCGAAGAATAAATCTCCCGGACTTGACGGCGTAACCTGCCAAGACATCGTGGATGCGCCTGGTGGTGCCAACAAGTACCTGGATGATCTTCACGAATCGCTCAAGAACAAAACCTACAAACCGGATCGTGTCCTACGGGCTTACATTGACAAGCCTGATGGCGGTAAGAGACCGCTTGGTATACCGACGATGCGCGATCGAATCGTGCAGACCGCAGCTGTTCTGATACTAGAGTCCATCTTTGAGGCGGACTTCTTGGATACCTCGTATGCTTACCGCCCAGGGCGTGACGCAAATGATGCGGTCCAAGCGATAGCAGGACACCTGCGAGAGGGTTATCGAGAGGTCTATGATGCCGACCTGAAAGGTTGCTTTGACTCCATTCCACACGCTAAGTTACTTCTAGCAATCGAGAAGCGTATTGCGGATCGCGCAGTACTGCAATTGATCCAGATGTGGCTCCGATGTGAATTGGAAGAAACAGACTCTGATGGTAAGAAACATGTCACTAGATCGCAGAGAGGAACGCCGCAAGGTGGGGTGATTTCCGCCTTACTTTCGAACGTGTACCTACACTGGTTCGAAGTTGCTTTCCATAAAGAATCTGGTCCCGCTCACTTTGCGAAGGCGAAGATCGTACGCTATGCGGACGATTTCGTCGTGCTGGCTCGCTATCAAGGTAGACAGCTTCGTCAGTGGCTGGAAACGACATTGGAAGACCGATTTGAACTTACGATCAATCGAGACAAGACGAGAGTGTTCAATCTGAACGTACCTGGACATTCGTTGGACTTTCTTAGCTATACATTTCGTTACGATCAAGACTTGAGTGGTGGTAGACATCGATATCTTAACATTTTTCCAAGCCGTAAAGCTTTGGCAAAAGCGCGAGATAAGATCCGCCACTTCACCCGACCAAGCCGCAGTTTTATGCCGATCGTCCCAATGATAGCCGATGTCAACCGATGGCAGACGGGATGGGTTAACTACTTTCGTATCGGCTACCCGCGCAAGGCGTTTCGAGCCATCCATGCCTATACGGTGGAGAAGCTTACGAAACACCTCAAGCGGCGAAGTCAGCGACCCTATCGGCCTCCTGAGGGGAAGTCGTTCTATGCTCACTTGCATGACCTTGGTCTGCGACGTCCGTGAACGACTTAGCAACTATCCTTGGTAATGCCTTCAGACGAAGTTACTGCGAAAGCCGTATATGGGAAATCTGTACGTACGGTTTGACGAGGGGGAGGGCTCGGCCAAAATGTACAGACCGGAGACATAGGTAACAGTCGTTCGGAGACATAGGTAACACAATTTTAAGCCTAAAATTGGCTCCAAAGGGAGCTAAAAAACGAGCTGGATTGAGAGTGATCGAATGTCGCAACGACGCGAGTTTTTGGATTTAGCCAAGGTTTCCGGAGCGAACATAACGCTGCTTTGCAAGCGATTCGGAATATCAAGAAAGACCGGCTATAAATGGATCAATCGGGTCCAGGAAACGAGCTGTATTGAAGACCAATCACGAAGGCCAAATTATTCGCCTATTCAAACTTCCAAGGAGATCGAGAAACGCGTATTGAAAGTCCGCGAAGAAAACCCGACATGGGGTGGGCGAAAGCTACGCAACCGTCTTCTTGCGATAGGTGTAAAAAGCCCTCCCTCGGCCAGTACGATCACCGAGATCCTCAGGCGTCACGGTTTACTTCGGGAGACAGATGGAGTCGGCAAGAACTTCAAGAGATTTGAACATGACTCGCCTAACGCGATGTGGCAAATGGATTTCAAGGGCGAATTCGCGCTGTCTTCCAAACAGTACTGCTATCCATTGACACTGTTAGATGATCATTCACGATTCTCATTTTGCATAGACGCCCGTGGGAATCAGCAAGGGCAGACGGTCCGCCAGAGCTTGGAGAAAACATTTGGTCAATACGGCATGCCTTTCGCGATATATGTTGATAATGGGACACCGTGGGGAAACAATTCAGGCATCTTCGCTCATACGCGAGTAAGTATCTGGTTGATGCGTCACGATATTCAGATAATTCATGGCAAACCTTATCATCCTCAAGGCCGTAGAAAGCTGGAACGCTTCCATCGGACACTCAAGCAAGAAGTGCTCCAAGGACGACAATTCGGTTCTCTAAGCCGCGCTCAGAAATACGTTAATCTCGTAAGATGTAGATTCGTTCAACCGTCCGGCGGCGCGCATCACATGCATGCAACGCAGAAATCAGCTTCGGGCTTGTCGGTACGGCCATACCAAGGCCTCGGTGATGAAGGCGAGAATTTCACTTCGAACACCGTTGGCCTTTGCCCACGATCAGCAGAATGCCATTCACTGCCAGCGTGAAACAGCGACGGTGATTATTGAGAAAACTGACTAAATTAGGAAGTGTCAATTTGAGGCAAATGCAAGAGCTGCGGATGGGATAACAAAACTGTAGAGCGTTTGGTTACACGTTTTCAAAGTGATTACCCTCGCAATTTCCCGAACAAATGGTTAGCCTTTTGTTTCGATCCGTAATGTTGATGTCTTAGTCCGTTAGCGGTTGTAGACGTTAAATGAGTAGATGATGTCGTTTTCGTCCCACCCCCCACCGGCACTCGGATTTTTAATCTTGAGTACGTATTTGTTGTTCCCCACCGAATAGTTGAGGTTTTGCGAATCACCAAAAGAAAGATTCCGCCAACGACTCATGGAATCGTTAGTGATCTGCAGGACTCGTGTACTTTCCGGGTGCCAACGGATCCTGATCCATTGGTACTTGCCATAAGTACTGTCATGCCAGGCCATCACCAACTGTTCGTCATTGCCCTGCGAGAGACTTACCCAATACGATTGATTTGCCTCGTGCGTTTTCCCATCGTCTGTTCGTTTCTGGACTATGCGATCCACATCGGCATCGGTCTCACCAGCGCCTACCAGGAAGAGCATGAATTGTACCTTTTGCGAACCGAACATAGCATTGGGTCGATTTAGGTAACTGGGGCCTGGATCGACGGCAAAGACCGACGATGGGGAAACCCATCCGCCTGCAATTGCGAAAAAGGTCGATATACATAGGATTTGGAAGGTAAGTCTGAACATGGTTAAGTTCCCTGTGTAAGTACATCCGTTTTGCGTGGAGTGGAAAGTGAGAGATTGACTTTTGCACTTACCGTTAGTTGCTCTGTGGCGAGTCGTGACAGCTAATCCAGGCAATTTTCTAACGGGATGTTGGACTGAAAATGAATCGAGATGACCAAGACGATTTGGCTCTGCTTCCACTAGCGCCAGCCACCATCTCGGAGAATATAAGTTCGTTCTTTGCAAAATCCTTGCTGACACATAGGCAACTGTTTTCGTTTGCCGTTTATCGAATGAAAGCTTCTAAAGCAGGACGCCTTGCTAAGTAACAAAAATCTGAAAATTCGCTGTCACGTAAGTATCTATGCGACCTATGGGTGTGAAGTTAGTTAAAAAAACTCGCCTTATTAAAGGGAATACAATGAAAATCTTAGCATCATCTCTCATCCTGTTGGCAACCTTGTTTTGTGTCACGCAGACAGCATCCGCACAACAGTTCACAAAGGACTATATCACTTTTCAAGGTCAACATCCGACGTCGCCCAACCACAGCTTCATTTACGTCTTGATGCACACCACCGTTCCAGCTCACCTCGGCAGAGACCGAGACGGACTGCTCATCGAAATCACAACCGACCAGTTCGGAAAGCCAATCGCCTCGGATTTGGCTGAGTACAAGTTACGCGGAACGCCCCTGAGTTTGACTGTCTACAGGAAAAGTGGTGCGGTCGAAATCGGTCAATTCAATGACAATAACCAGTATCGGATTCTGGAGCACTCAGGCGACCGCCAGCAGGTTGGCAAAGCAATTCCCACTCGACCGTGCCAACTCGAAGGCCAGCTGAAAGAATTTGTTGCTGAATTCGTTCGCGACCTCCGGTCGGCCGAGGTGGCAGCCACCTACAACAATGGCATAGTCAGAGCCCTGCAAAAAGCAAATGACAAGTTTGCCAGGAAAATTGGTTTGTAGCACTTAAAGCAAAAGCTGCCCTACTGAACACTTACGGACCGCCAAACAGACGAGCAAACAGATGCCCATTCGAAACTACCCTGTCGAACGCTGGAAATTGAACGAGTCTTCCTGGTTCCGCAGAACCGATGACGCTCTGGGAGACTTCTCGAATTTCGCAGATCAAATGCCTATTCGAATTCATGGATTTCGCGTTCGCTCATCCGAGCACCTCTACCAGGCAATGCGATTTCCGCACTTGCCTGATACTCAGCTTGCGATTCTGGATGCCGACTCGCCCAAGACAGCCAAAACGATCGCACAGACAGAGAATCTGGAAACACGGGAAGACTGGCTAGAGATACGCATCGACGTAATGCGATGGGTTCTTAGTCGCAAAATCCAAAGCAATGCCAAACGAATGGGGAAAGCCTTTGCTTTGAGTGAGTCCCATCCCATCGTGGAGTATTCGAAACGCGATCCTTTCTGGGGCGCACAACCGACTGTGGAGGATTCCAACACGGTCGTGGGCCAGAATGTTTTGGGATGCCTTTTAACCGAATTGCGATCGATTTGGAGGCAAGACCCCTTGTTGCGGGACGAAAGTCGGCCCCAATTCTCTCGAGCCGTTTTGCTTGGCGAGCCCGTTTAACGCATAAGGCTAGGCTTTTTTTGGGGGCCGAAAGGAACGCTGGAATTTCGCGGTCCACGGTTTACTGAGCCGCGGCGGTAGTCTCTCAACTTCGCATCGCCTCGTTAACAGCATTGTGCGGATATTTGCCGGCGGAAAGGAAACGTATCGAGAAATTCAGATTTTCGACGTCACCCTCTCATTGCGGATTGCTTTAGGGGGTTTGTTACATAGCTTCTTGATTTCAAAACCTAAATCCAAGGAAACAGAAAATGAACGTCGTACCAAGTTTTCAACAATCATCCCAAACAACCGTGAAACCCCAGAGATGGACCCAAACGGATCTATCTCGTCTGACCATCAGAAACCGACCCGTTCTATTTCTTTTCTTGGGGTGCATGTCCATGTTGATCGGAGTTGGCGGGCTGATCATGTTTGGCTCCGAGGCGATTCAATCTGCCCGTTGTATTCGCGAAACAGAAGGTCAGTTGTCGCCCAACTACCGAGTCGTCACTACAAAGCGAAAGGGAAACACAAAAACGGAATACGAAGTGAACTTTTCCTTTTCGGTCGGCGGAAAGGAATTTTATGGAAAAGACACCTTGAGTGTTGAACCGACGTCGCGGAGCGTGGCTGTCCAATTCAATCCAGACGATCCGACTCAAAATCAGCTTCACTCACATTACAATTTCTTCGAAAACTTGATCACACTTTCACTCTGCGTCGGAGGGTTTTGGCTTGCCTTCTTCGCCCCAACCGGAAAGAAACCATAAGGATGTGACTTTATTGATTGATGTTACTTCGCGCCAGCCACTGGATAGGTTGCGCGTAGATTTCGATACGCCTCGACTTCCGATGGCCGGTCTAGCAAGGTGTACAACTCCACCAATCGATCGAGAGCTTCTGGAAGTCGCGTTAACACTGAAGAAGGAATCGATGCTTCGCGATGTTTCATTCCTTCATAACCTGCGACCAACATCGACTCAGCTTCCGCGAGAAGCCTAGCTTGTTCGGTTTTATCGACTGATACTTTCGCTTGGGCCAACAATGATCTCCCCAGTAGCGATTGTGTATTGAAAGTGCTCCAGATTTCTGGTTGTATCGCTTGTCGAATGCGCAGGCATTCGCGGATTAGAGGTTCTGCGTCGTGAGCAAGTTGCAGTTGCAGCATTTGATCGCTTAACCATGCCAATTCTTTCGCGATTTCCTCACTGTTCGCAGCGAGTCGTGTTCGCCATTTTGTTAAAACAACAGATGACAGTTCCAGGAAGTTTTCGCTTTGTCCAGCAGTTGCATAGACATCCAGCAGACGTATCTCGCTGGTCAGTACTTCCTGGTGGTCCGCGCCGAATTTGGCTCTCTGTATCTCCAGAGTTTGCTTGTACAGCGGCAGGGCCTTTTCTAGCTGACCAGTTATTTTGTAGGCCGTGGCGAGACCAAGCATGTTTCTAATCGACAGTGGATGGTCTACTTCGAGTGTTGATTTGCTCAGTTCCATCGCTTTTTCAAACAGCAACAGAGCCTTTTCCGGCTTTCCAATATCTAAATAGCCTCCCGCAAGATTGTCCATGATTCTGAGCGTATATGGGTGATCTGGATCGAGTTTCGTTTTTTGAAGTTCCAGCGTCTGTTCCCACAACGGCAAGGCTTTCGCCATTCCACCTGTTTTCGCGTAACAAACAGCAAGGTTGTTCATACTGTTCATGGTGTCTGGATGGTCGGTACCAAGTGTTGTTTTTCTAATTTCGAACACGCGTTCCAATAGTGGTAGAGCCTTTTCCAACTGCCCTAGATCCTTATAGCATATGGCAAGACTGTTCATGCTTATTTGAGTCAGAGAATGTTTCGCTCCAAGTGTCTCTGTCCTCAATTTTAAAACGTGCTCCAAAAGCGGAACAGCCTTATTCAGATTCTTGGTAATGCGATAGTACATGCCCAAATTGTTCATGCTTGTGAGGGTCTCCGGATGCTCGGAACCAAACTTGGATTTTCTGACTGTCAGTACCTGCTCGAAGAGAGGCAATGCGTCATTCGGCTGACCATTTTGCGAATAGAGGGTCGCCAGATTGTCCATGCTCTTTAATGTGTCTGCATGATCGGGCCCCAACTTGATTTTCCGTTGTTCCAGCGTTTGCTCCATAAGCGGTCTAGCTTTGCTTGGCTGACCTGACTCCCAATAGAGCGTAGCCAGATTGCCCATCGTGTTTAGCGTCGACGGGTGAGTTGGGCCCATATTGGATTTCCTTTGTTCCAGTACTTGCTCCATTAACGGTATGGCCTTTTTAAGCTCGCCAAGCTTCGTATAGCACACAGCCAGTTCGTTCAAGGAGTTAAGTGTATCCGAGTGATCGAGGCCAAGCATTTCCGTTCGGGTCTTGAGGGCACGCTCCAGTGGCACGAAGGCTTGAGAGTTCTTCCCGAGCCCTTGCAGCGAAACCCCAAGTCTCGTTTGCATTTCTGCAACGACCAACGGATCTCCAATAGCCTCTCCCTCGAGGCGATCAACGGCCTTCTGCAAGTTATCACCGAGTGCATTGCGAAGATCGGAAATCTCATAGTACTCCGCGTCGGGATTGAGATCGGCGAACACGGAGCCTAGGATCTCATTGCCGGTCTTTGCGTAAGCCAGGCTTTTCTCCGACTCTATTCGACGATTCTCAGCAATCTCCCGGGCCAAATCGGCATCTTTACGCTGTTCATCTGCCAGCGCTCTTTGTTTCGCTTCCTCTTGGCGCGCCTCAACGGCGTCGTCCAAACGGCCCTCTGCCAACTGCTCTGCGTCCCAAGCGCGAACCATCGCCAGACTGGTCCCTACCACTCCAGCAATCAGCGCCACCATTACCAGTGACGCGGTAACAACCCCGAGTCGGTTCTTTCGCACGAATTTGCGCAGGCGGTAGTTTAGGGAGGGCGGGCGAGCGACGACCGGTTCACTGTTGAGGTAGCGATGAATATCTGCCGCAAAGCCCGACGCCGTTTCGTAACGCCTGGTCCGGTCTTTCTCCAATGCCTTCATGACGATCCAGTCTAGGTCTCCGACTAAGACTCGGTTCAAACGGACGCTGTCGGTGCGACGCTGGTTCGTGATTGAAGACATCTGTTCGTCCGTACTACTTCCAAGACGACTACTCGGCTTGACCGGTTCCTTCTCACGGATGATCTCCAGTATTTTCAGGGCTGCATGACCCTTGACGGAAGCATCGTCCAGTGGCGTGCTGCCGGTCAGCAGTTCATAAAGAATCACACCCAAAGCGTAGATGTCCGTCCGTGTGTCGATATCCAGTGTGTCCAGGCTGGCTTGCTCTGGGCTCATGTATTTGAGGGTTCCCAGAATCTGACCGATGCCTGTAAAAAGCGACTGGTCGGTCAAACGCTGTGCGTTCTCCAGGGCCTTGGCTAAACCAAAGTCGATTACTTTAACAACTGCTTTTCCATCCGTTATAGCTACAAGAATGTTGCTTGGCTTTAAGTCGCGGTGAATGATCCCTTTTTGGTGAGCATGTTGTACACCTTTGCATACATCTACGAACAACTCAAGTCGTTCGTCAATTCCCAGACGGTTCTCATCGCAGTAGGTCGTAAGAGGTTTCCCCGAGACCAATTCCATCGCAAAGTAAGGCTGGCCGTTCGGTGTCTCACCGGCATCGAGAATGCGAGCGATGTTGGGATGGTTCATCATCGCCAATGCCTGACGTTCGGCATCAAACCTTGCTAGAGTCTCGTTGGAGTTCCCCCAGTTCTTGATCACCTTCAAGGCAACTCGGCGCTTAACAGGCTCTCTCTGTTCGGCCATCCAAACGGCACCCATTCCGCCAACGCCAATAGATTGTATAAGCGTGTAGGGGCCGATTCGTTGCCCACGCCTCAACAATTCAGGGGATGATTCTAAATTTTGGTTCGAGCCACCAGGATCCGCTCGCGCATCATCGACCCAAAAGGAGACAAAGCCCTCTCCACTCTCAGCTAGATCGGAATCGCTTTGGTCAGTTTCCAACACCTGCAGTTTCTTCAGGATTTGATCTCTGAGCGCGTGATTAATACCGCACTTTTCCTCGACGAATGCAAATCTTTGATTAACTGGCAACGCTAAAGCTGCCTGGAGAATTTCAATTTCGGACAAATCGCAACTCTTCTTTGCCTAGGGAAAAAAGTATATAGGTGTGGTCGATGCCGTCGAAGGGAACTTGTTGCTTCTAAAACATATACCAATCAAGGTTCCTTGCTGATCGGCATCGAACGCTAGAGAGCACCGATTATAGCCTTCGAAAACTAATTAGGAATCTTGTTGTCACGATTCTAGGCGACTGGGCTATTGGCGATGTGGGATGACTTGTTGTTGTCACACGGGTCGGACGGGAGGTGATCTTGCCGACATAACTCTAACCGAGGAGTACCTCAATCATGGCGAATGCGTCACCGGTTGTCGTCGTTCTTGGGTCAACCGCCACGCTAGTTCAAGGCATCAGCGGGTTGACTCATGAGACGCAGTTTAACAATCAGAACTAAGGATCGACTTGATCTGGTTCTGTTGTTGACTTTCACATCGAGGGGCGGGCGATGGTCTGCCCCTCGATTTTATTGTTAAACCACGTAAATAAGTATAGGGCATCAAAATGCGTTGGACGATAACTGAGGGCACGGTGCTTCAGAATGGGGAGAACGGTTCGCTGCGAATCGTCAACCTCAATGGCAAAGTGTTGGCGCTGGATAAGTGCGGAGCCGACTGGTTGGAGAAGCTCATGACCGACCATGAGCAATTTCTCAAACTGCCTGGCGCATCCGAGTTCGCGAACTCGCTACAGTCGGCGGGTGTCGTGGTTCGCCAATCCATGGGCTATCGCATAACTAACTTGATAAGGCATGCCGCCTGCCAATTTTTAATCGCAACCATTCTGCCGTTGTGCTCCATCTTGCCTGGGGTTGAGCTGCGAATACGCTGGATGATGATCGCGGTAAAACTACTGATCTATGGGCTCGGTTGGAAAACGGTCGTTGACTCAATCGTTGCTTGTCGGCATTGGTTAGCCTTATTTCCCGGCTTGTCCAATCGTAAGCCCCACGACGAACTTGAGTCGTTGCTAATGAATGCCGCTTCACGTTGCGTTATCGGTGCTGCGTGCAAGGAACGAGCAATCCTCTTTTTCCTACTCAACCTCAAGCTTTGGCCTATGGTCAAAATCATCGTTGCGTTTCAGTGGACGCCGCTTGGCGGACACAGTTGGTGCGAAATTGCCGGAGCTGCTTTTACAGATCCAGATAACCTGAGACTACAAGGATTTGAGAGAATATGCACGCTTCCATAATCGACCCAGTCGCAATACCAAACCAGTCGCCCAATTTTCAGTTGACGGTCAAAACTAATGTGACAACTCAAGCACGCTTTCAGCAACGCATTTTCGGGAACCGTCTCGTTTCGCACTTTCGGGTAGGTGATATCGAGGCTTTTTGTCTAGGTCGGTTGTATTACACCGATGAACTTGCCAATCGGTACCGAGTCCGTGATTCCATCGTCGGTCGTGAGGCTGAATTCATCAGCAAATTAGTCGCATCCGGCGGTCATAATGTGATTAAAGAAATCGAAGGTGAATTCGCCCTTGCCCTGATCGACCATGCCTCTGGAGCAATCATGGCCTGCCGGGATGCGTTCGGCGGCTACCCCTTGTACTTTTACCAAGACGATTATCAAGTTGTCTTGGGAACCAACGTTCACGGGATCAGCCACCAAACAGGGAAGGCAACACTCTCAAATGAGTACTTGGGGCGATTCTTGTCGCTTCCGATGGCGATTTATTCTGAAACGCTTCAAGGTAGCTCGCCTTTTGAAGAGATCTATTCTGTAATGCCTGGCCAGTTAGTGCAGTGGAATGCGGCGACAGGGAAACGCATGACCAAGATGGTCCAAGGATTCGCTGATGCCAAAGTGGATGAAGATGCCTATCGTTCCGCTGCAGATTTCCAGGCCGCTGTCTACCAAGCTGTGGTCGATTCAGTAAATCAGCGGGCGGTGGGTAATGTTTGTTGTCATAGCTCCAGCGGTATGGACTCGACGGTCGTTGCGACAGTCGCAAACCAGCTCCATGATCGGGGAGCGATCGCGGGCGGATGTCATGCAATCACCATGGTATACGAGAAGGATCGCTCCCTTCGCGGTGAAAACGAGTTTATTGATATCGTCCATCGCCGACTAACCATGACCACTCATCGAATCAATGGAGACACATGCATCAATTACAGCCCACTCATGGCTGGAGTCCTATACCAGCATGCGGAACCAAATGCCTTCTTGACTCGAATGCCAATCCACTCGGCACTGACAGGCAAGGCTAACGAATTGGGAGCCGACACGATCTTGACGGGGGCCGGGGGTGACCATCTTTTTGAAAATCATCCAACGGTGCTGCTTGCCGATGACCTCCTTGGACGAAGACTCCTATCGGCTTTCCGCCGATCAAGCATTCAATCTCGCTCGACGGGAGCCAGTCGGATGCAATCGGTCCGAAGTGCCATTAATACTGTACGATGGCATGCCCCGACATTCGGTCGAATGCGAATGCCTCAAACTCGTCCGTGGAACCTTCAGAGCGAGTTCGAAATTGCTGATTGGTACGATCCACATTTTGTACGAGATTCGTTGATTGCCGCTCAGATGCAGAGTGGTTTGTCGAGCGAGCCAGGGCGGACCATTCCACTAGATTGGTACTACAAGGCCATCTATGCACCGGCCATGGGTGACCAAATGCGATGGACTTTGGCAGCTCCACTCGGAATCCATATAGCCCATCCCTACTTCGATCGTCGCTTATGCAGTCTTGTGTTGAACGCGCCGCTCGAGTTGCGATACGGTTTCGATCGCGATAAAGGTCTTTCGGCAGCGATTTTCAAGCGTGAATTGCCACCGGAATTGATCGCTAGAAAATCGAAGATCGGCCTGCGGGATTTGATGACCCGTGGTTTTAGTGAACACCGTGACCGATTGCAAACAATGGTGAAAATGGCCCCTGACTCTCTCGATCGTATTGTCGATCGCAACAAACTTCTCTCGGCGCTTCGACTTGCCAGTCTGGGCGTCTTCCAATCCGCTATCGCCCTGGATCGACTCAACCTCATCCTGGCGTTGACGCACTGGCTAACTGCAAAAGACGGCGAGGAGTCCGACTATTTTGTTCACTGCTAAGGCGGTGAGGTCGATGCAACTTCCGCCCCGCGCAGCTAAAACAATTCTGGTTTCGCCAAAAAGGCAAACTCAATGCGTTCTCGAGACTTGGTTGGTTGCCATTTACTTGTAGAATGAAATCTGCTTCCTTGTTGATGATCGCTTGGGCAGTTTCTTTTTGACAGTGCCTCACAATTTCTTTGTCACAAATCTTCAGGATCCTTCTATTGGTTATCGAGAGCACGTTAAGCTCGCTCGCGAGGTCTCGCAATCTCGAAAGAAATCTGGAACTGATAAGGCAATTTTCGCAAAGGAATCCAAAAGATGATTACCAAAAAAGTCGTTCGTACCTATCTCATCGTAGTGGCAATCGTTGTCGCAGGTGTCACGATGATCACTGGCAATGCTCACGCGCAACATGTGCTTGGCGTTACTTTAAGGGACTACCATGGTCGTGGCGCAATCGTGGTTAGCACTACGAGTGGTTCAGCTTCTCAACGTATGATTTGCCCCGACTGCAGCCAATACCATCAAATTACTCCCGGTGTGAATGTCATTACTGCCGTCAACGGTCAATCGGTGAGCGATACTGCCGAAGCAGTGCGAGCCATTTCCTCCTCGCCTATACTTGCAGAAATCACGATTTTGAATTTGCAACGAGGAACGGAACGAACCTACCAAACCAAACTGGAAACAACTAAGAATGGGCAGGCCAGCAAGCGAAGTGGGCGGTCCAAGCAACGAGGGTCGGGAGGTAACATTGTACCTCAAATCGACTTGAATCAGTCGCTTTTTGGAACCGACTCGAACGACTCTACTGGAAGCGATTCGACGGGCCTGAACAATTGGGACATGCACAATTTCAGCAATCAGCTTCAAAAGAATCGTGGTTGGAGTAAACGCTCCGATTTCGATCCGGTAACGAGATAATCGTGCGGAGAGGTAATCGAGTAGCAAAAAGCGAAGTCGCAATGATAATATCCCTCGGCAGTTGACAACCGCAACTGCCCCCAATTACATCCTCAACCAACTAGCCGATCGAATCCGACACAAAAAAATCCCATGAATGACTCACACCAACATTCTCATATCAGTCGTATCCTGACCAACCCAAATGTGTTGCAGAACCCAGCCAGCTTTTTTGAAGTTTACCAATTGCCAATTCGCAAATTCTTTATGTGCTTGTGTGGTAATGCCCACGAGGCAGACGAGCAATTTCAAGAATTTGCAGTGAAGTTTCTTTCAGGTGCCTTTGATAGCTTCAAGCCAGACAAAGGCCGGTTTCGTGACTATCTGAAGACGGCTCTTCGAAATCAAGTGAAGCGGAGCTATAAGAAAGGTGCAAACGGTGCAGTACCTATGCCGGAGGATATGGACGCCGCTGACCCAAACGCTCTTCAGCCCATTGAAAACGCACTTAGGGAATTCGATTCCATCGAAGGGGAGCAGATCAGGCAACTAGTGGATGATGACATGCGTTCAGACGAGGCAGATGGCAAGAACCAATATCATTCGCTTCTACAATTTGCTATTGGTTATCAACGGGAAAGACTCCATGAATTCGCGGTGTCCGGCGGTCGAACAAAAATACCCGTCTCCGCCATTGCTGACTTTATCCAAGAACGATTCGGAGAAACGGTGACAACCGATACGGCTAAGCAGAGAATGTTTCGAGCAAAGGTTATGTATGCTTCAAAAATGATCGACGAAATTGGAGTTCGTGTAACGGATCCATCACACGCTGCCATTCGCGACGCTGCCCATGAGCTGGGGTTGGCCGTTTACGTTGAGAGTGAATTGGCTCGGCGCGAAAACAAGCTTGCTAGCAAGTAGTAAAAATTGAAGTAAACTGGCGTTCCCCTGTCCCACAAAATTTTAGGTGGCCCGGAATCGCAAGGTTTATTCGATGGATGAATTTGAGGACGAAGAGTCAGATTTTAGCTTGGGTGGTTTGCCAGCGGAGTTCGGCAACCCAAGCCCAAAAGCGAGTGATGCGGGAACATTTCCCGTAATTCCTGGCTATCGAATCACCCGTCTACTTGGTCAGGGTGGAATGGGCGCTGTCTATCAAGCGGTTTCTCTCGACGAACCGTCACAAAACGTCGCCATCAAAACCATCTTCTTGCCTCGCTTTCAGACAATTGCTGTTGCAACTCGCAAACGTTTCGAACGAGAAGCCTCCTTGCTGGGCAAGTTATCTCATCCAAATATCGTCCCGATACTCGAACTGGGAACTTATGAACGCGAGTATCAAAGTGTACCTTACTTTACGATGCCCTGGCTTGAACAGGGGGATTTGTCAGACGCTTTAGAACGCCAACCGATCCACTCTCGCGATGATCTATATAAATGGGTTGATAGCCTTTGCGGAATGCTCGATGGCTTAGCGGTCGCGCACCAAAGCGGAATTGTTCATCGCGATATTAAACCTCGAAATCTATTTGTCGGCTCGGATGGTAGCTTGCTGTTAGGTGATTTTGGATTAGCCAAAATCTTTCAGGACGACTCGGAATTGACATCGACCATCGGTCGCATGGGCACGACACCCTATGCGCCACCGGAACAACTGTTAAGTGCGAAACTTGCTGACACCCGAGCTGACATTTACGCGATTGGTGTGATTCTCTATCAGTTCGCATGTTTTGGAGTAAGACCATTCGCTCCTGATAGCCATTCGGAAAACACCTCTAGCGAAACAGATTCCATTGCCCGATGGCAACGAAGCACAGACCGAACCGCCCCACGCCCAAGCGAACGTTTAAAACACTTGTCTAATCGCTCGTTCGATTTTATCGTTCAAAAATGCCTCGCTTATTATCCCGAGCACCGCTACCAGACAGTGGATGGCTTACTATGCGATCTTCGTGCATGGAGGCGTGGCGAGATTGTTCAAGGAACTTGGCAAGAGCGTTTTCGGACAGGCATTGTTGCCCCGATGATGGCTCAGCTACTTCCCATCTCAATCGTTGGGGCGCTATTGATCACAAGCATAGCGACGTTGGCGTGGTACAAATTTTCATCGCTTTCGGATAACGTCATAAGCTTGGAGGAGGATGTCGGGAAGGAACGCCAGAAGCAATTCGAAGCACTGAAGAAAACCGAATCGATACTTCGGGAGGAACTCAATACCATTTTGCCTAAATTGCAAGGTGAGAAGCAGGACTACAACGTTCGTCGAATGGTGGATCCGATCAGTGAATTCAGCAAGCTCGGCGAAAGAGCAAAGGTAATTGCTCGCGATTTGTCTTTGGCGACATCATCGAGTTTCACAGATCGACATAACTACTGGGTTATTCATCGCACCGCCGTTCCGCCAACTTTAAGAGATCGGACCTATGTTGACCACCTTCGCAATCTACTAGATTTGACTCAAGACAATTTGCAGCATGCACAAAAGACAGGTAATGATTCCGATCAAGCTATAGCTGTTACCGACCTAATTCGAACCCATCGTATGCTATTGAGCTCAGCCTGGAGCATTACCGAATATAAGGCTCAAGATGACTATCGCGAAATACTGGATGTGGATCAAGTCTTTCCGTCAAGTAAAAGTGCGATGGAAGCTTTGGGGGAACTGTCGATCGTGAAAAGGACACCGGCATTACAAAGGTATCTCAAACTTATACTCTTGGAATTGGATATTAGAATGCCGGCCGTCACCCCTGAGCAACTGGTAGCAACTTGCCGAGCCAGGGAGACTGATTTTTCATCCACAGCTCTTAAGGTGGATGGTTGTCTCGATTTACATCCATGGTACGTCGCGTGGTACATCTTTGAAGACTACTACGAGACGTCTACGAAACTCAACCGTCCTGCGGCCGAAAGGGAGCTGATCGTTACGGCTTGGCACGAATTGCAGACGGCAACTCCCGCCCTGGAAAAAGATGAAGGGCAGAACATTGTTTATCTTAGGGATTTGATCACCGTCAACGACCGACGAGGCGATGTTCTTCGAGACTTAGGGTACATTGCGGAAGCAAAGGTAGTTTATGATGCGAATTGGTCTGAGTTCGAACCGATTAGAAAGTTTTACAACTACGACCCTTATGCATGGGCTCTTTCTGAGCAAACGCTATCCTCTCTTATAAACCTGGCTGAAAAAGAAGGAGATCGCGAGGCGCAGATGCTTTATTTTGGACGCGAGCAAAAGCTACTGCGAGAGAAATTAGCGTATGACAAGTCTCACCCGTATGTGTTCTCCGAAAAACAAGTGATCGACGCTCAAGTCGATTTGGCCGCTTCGTTGTATTGGAACGCTCGATTGCTAACTACCGACGATAGAAAAGCAATGTTGGAAAAAGCACAATCTCTCACAGAAGATACCCTGAAATCTTCTCCGGAACACCCTCAGGCGAGCGGATTGCAATTGTCCATAAGAGAATTATTGGCTCAGTAATCTCCAGGCATGGCCGAAACAATAGGTCCATCCGGGACGAATTTCTGCCCTCGCTTGTGAGGTTAACATCTCTAGTTTAGCCTCAAGTTTCGAGAGAACGACCTTCGAAATCGTTTGCTTTTGTAAACGGCAAAACCGAATCTCTGTCGATTGGTATATACCGTTTTCCGATACTTTACTCGGAAGGCATATCGCCATACCCAACTCCTTCATCAATAGGAAATTCTCAGTCAGCGATTCTGGCTTTATCTCCATAAGGCACCTCAGCGCGAGTCGTGACAAAAAAAGAAAAAGCGATTTCTACTTTATTTTTTCGGTCACAAAAACTGGGACGCTGCTTACTGGTCTTCGAGGTCTGGGAAAGACATTGGTTCACAATCGAAAAGGAACGACGATGAATCTTACTCTAGCCTGTATCCCGCCATGTTTTATCACTTGTATCAACAGCTTTTGGAGACCAAAAATGTTCCGTTCAGCTACTCGATTTGCCATCACTCTTTCGCTTTGCATATTCTCATCCATTGCCGCTCGTGCAACCGACATCGACTCCGCATTGGGGTATCGAGCCGAAATCAAGGATTCGTGGGTCTATTTCGATGCGAAAGAGGTTCGCAGAATCGGGCTTCACGAAGAGTCAAAGAAAGAAATTCAAGAACTCGGCAACTCGGTAAATCATGAATCGATCTCGAACGAACTCAAAAAGCGTGCTGCAGATGATTACGAGGCGATTGCCATTAACGAACAGGGAGACAATATCTCGATCCGCGGAGTAGAAGTCATATTGCCTAATAATGAGTTGGAAGCGGTATTTGCCAAAAATGCCATGAGAAGGATGCTCCAAGAAATAATGGGAGCCCCAATAACGATGAACTCGACTCAACTGGTCAAGCTTCCGCGGTCGAATCAATGGGCATTGGTTACGGATTTTCACATAGTCATGGATGGAGTCCGTTTTCATCAAGTGCAATATATGGTTGGGCGTCAGCCAGGACAGGCAGCGAAGATTGCAGTTGTTGGTACTTTTCTCTCACCTGACGATCAGTCACACCGATCTCTCATGGAGGAATTCATGAAGAGCTTTCAATTGAAGTGAGAGATTTGATAATCTAGACGCCCCGTTGCTGTAAGCCGGATTTCCCCAAAGTATACTAGACTCTTTGCTTCCCCCCCAATGGCAAAGAGGAGCGACAAGTTGTCCGAAAGTGAAATTCTCCAGGCAGCACTAAGGTTACCCGCTGATCGGCGAGACAATTTCGTTGTGGAGAAGTGTGAGAACAATCATCCTCTCCGAGATCGAATTTTGAAGAAGCTCCATGAATCTCACGCTACTCCAAGTGATCCCGCGGATTCCAAAAGCGAGGTCGATTTTGTCTCTTTTTGGGAAGGAGAGCAAAAGGCTGAATCTGAGCCAGCGGACGAATATCCCGTATCAACACTGGAATTTCTGAAATCTGGTCAACGCATTGGACCTTATAAGCTAATCCAACCCATTGGCTTAGGCGGGATGGGTGCTGTTTGGATGGCTGAACAGAGTGAGCCAGTTAAACGTCGGGTTGCGTTAAAATTAATCAAAAATTGGGGGCGTTCCAAAGAGACTCTCGCCCGGTTCGAAGCTGAACGCCAAGCCCTCGCGATGATGAACCATCCCAATATAGCTAGGATTCTCGATGCTGGAACGACACTCGAGGGGCAACCGTACTTTGCTATGGAATTGGTATCCGGAAAGCCGCTGACGACTTACTGTGATGAGAATCGGCTTGGTATTGAAGAGCGGCTTAAATTATTCACTGATGTTTGCAATGGTGTTCAGCACGCGCACCAAAAGGGCATCATCCATCGAGATCTTAAACCCAGTAATATTCTTGTAGGGCAGGTTGATGGGAAAGCGGTTGCTAAAGTAATTGACTTTGGGCTTGCTAAGGCACTCGAGACGACACATCGTCTAACTGATCAATCATTGTTTACCGGTGTAGGACAGATACTCGGTACATTAAAGTACATGAGCCCCGAGCAAGCTGGCCTCGATACGCTTGATATTGATACGCGTACCGATATTTACGCTTTAGGTGTGATTCTTTACGAACTGCTAACCGGTAGCACTCCGCTAGAAGACGCATCGGTTAAAGAGCAAGCGGCCTTAAAGGTACTTGAAATTATTCGAGAAAAGGAACCGGTTAAGCCTAGTAGTCGACTCGGAAGTAGTACTGAGGATCAATTGTCTTCTATTACTAGTCATCGCAGAACGGACACAACCCGTTTAAAGCGATTGTTGATCGGAGATCTCGACTGGATCGTTATGAAGGCTTTGGAGAAGGATCGAAATCGGCGCTATGACACTTCCGCAGCTTTGGCAGATGACGTCCAGCGATATCTCAACGAAGAACCCATCGAGGCTAGACCACCGAGCTTTCAGTATCAGCTTGGGAAATACGTTCGAAAACATAAAGGCTTTTTCGTAGCTGTATCTGCGATTGTATTCGCGTTAGCGGTTGGCTTTTCAGGGACGCTACTGGGACTGCTCAAGGCCAATGTGAGTGCCGCCGCAGCAAAGCAAAGCGAAGAAGCCGAACGACAAGCAAAGGAGGAGGCTCTCTCGCAAAAAGCGATTGCTGAACGCCAAAAGCAAGAGGCCGAAAGTCAGAAATCACTCGCTCAAAATGCACAATTGGAAGCTGAAAGTGCAACGCGAGAGGCGGAGCTAGTATCATTGCATGCTCAAGCGGAAACGGCGCTCGCGTTGAGGCAATTCCACCATGCTTTCGGGTTTAATCGGCAGCTAGTCGAGAAATCAGATCACTGGGCCTACGGATTTCAAACAACACGAATCCTTAACGAGATCTCTCTGCAACAAAAACTATTGGCCGTGACTGATACTCCATTCGAACCGCCTTGGGCGAAAATTTGCCATTCCGAGTACATTGTCTTCCAAGAGACCTCGTTCGATGTAAAAGTCTTTTCTCTGAAATCCAATAAAGTGGTTGCCGAAAAGCAAATGGGATCACTGTGGAAGTATGTGACTACTTGGGATCGATCACATGTCATCGCCATCATCGACGGGATGCTAACACGAGTTAACCTTGTTACCTTAGAGGAGGCGGGCTCCACGTCGTTAGCCGCTTCCGATGGAGACAATGTCGATTGGCAGCCGATACAGGTAAGCAAGTCGTCGAATAGGCAGAGAATTGCGGTTCTTACATCCGACGGCAGGGTGATGGTCTTTGAAGGAGAATCTTTGAAAAAGATCGCATCCGCGCAGATTCCTAATTTTGAATATGATCCCAGTTGCTTGGACTTAGCATTTTCTCCTGAAGGTGAAAAGTTGGCAGTCAAGTGTTTTCAACGTGTTGATTGGCTATTTGATATCGAGAAACAGATCGGTGCTTACAGTGCCGTTGGTCCCGTTCACAATCTAAGTTTCCTGGACGAAGAGACGTTATTCGGAATGATGTACTATATCGGTGTTGGTGAGCGAATGCGATTCAATCGAGCAAAGTGGTTAGATCCGTCAGATTTGGACAAATCTTCAACACCATTACCGTCTCAAAACCTACCCGACAAGGATGCAGATAACATCATGGTCGCAGGGGATATTTCGGATTTGTGCGTATTTGATCATCCGCACAATGCTGAAAAGTGTGTAGCTATCTTCTTTGAAGATAACGTGAGCTATTTTCCGATCGAATCTCCTCAACTAGGAATGTCTTTACGCTACGATGACCTCTGTCCCTCTGCGACCGAACGTGTCGTTTTCAAAGATCATCAAATCGAGAAAGGCCACATCTGCGTATTCGCAGATCAAAAAATTTGGCTCTACGAAGCTAAGTTGACGACTGATGGTCATCGTCAAAAACTAAAGACCGCTTTCGATCGAACGGGAATTCGTGCATTCACGGTCGTGAACGATCACTCTTACGAATTCTTCAATTTGCAGGAACTTGTACGCATCGATCATAAAACATCGGCTAGAAAACAAATTGTTCTTCAGCGTCCACACTCGAAAGATGATTTGATGATGTCGGCTTGGGATATTTTACTTAGCCCTGACGGAAAAAAGCTCTTAATGCTTTGGCAGGAAAATGATCGATATGGTTATGGAGATGCTGCTTTTTATCGACGTATTCTCGCTCTTTATGATATTGCTAACCTTGATGAACGCGAACGCTCCACGAGCGAACCTATACCAATCTTCACGCAGATAAATCTCGATTGGTGGGATAGCCGGCGTCGGATGGAAGGATGGAGACTATCGTGGTCTAACGACGGCGATTCGATCGTCTACAGTTCCTATGAGTTCGCCCGTGATGATCCAACGAATATTCATAAAGGACAGTTGCGAACAGAAGTGTACGATACCGAGTCTGGCAAGCTTCGATTTTCAATCAATTGCGGAGGTGGAATTACTCATTCTGAAGATGGCAGTTTATTTGCAACCTATTGGAGAAATCGTCCCGATATTATGCGCATTTTTAGCGTTTCTTCGTCGGAGCCAATCATGGAATTTGCCATGGACGCTGGTGTTTATCGAGTGGCTTTCTCCAATGACAATAGGTACGCATACGGTGGCACTCGAAATGGTCGCTTGTTGACTCTAGATATTGAATCCGGCAAGCAGACTCGCGACATAGCTAGTGACATTGCGCCTGTTTACGTTTTCCCTGGATCGACCCAGTTTCTGGGTGTCCGAGAGAAGACCTCGGAGTATGGAACGTTAGTTGCATCGGATCTTCGACACGGTCGCGTTACAGAATTGATCGATAACTCGTTCTGGTCCGGTACACGTGTCTACATGTCTGAGGACAATCGGACGATTCGTTATGCTTCTCGCAATCTCGCCGTCCACACAATTCATGCTAGTACCCTCGACGAAGCGTTCAGAATACTAAGAACACCGGAAATAGAGCTTAATCGCAATTAATTTCATTAGGTCGCACTCGAATCGTCCGCCTTTCATAGTCACTAGTCTGGCGTTGAAAGGGCAATTTGACTTTAATTCAGGATTCATGATTGGGATGAATATGCTTAGAACAGTTCGCGAAATTTTGTCCCCTCCTGCTACGAAGTGGATGGTCGCGGTCCTTTTGTACTTCGTTTTCTTTGCTGAGACTCTTTGGGCTGCAGATACGCCTAATATTGTTTACATTCTTGCCGATGATCTCGGTTATGGAGATCTGGGTTGCTATAACGCGGAGTCAAAAATTCCTACTCCGCGATTGGACCAGCTTGCAACTCAAGGATTGCGGTTTACCGATGCGCATTCGCCATCATCCGTTTGCACTCCGACTCGCTACGCTTTGTTGACTGGTCGTTACGCGTGGCGCACTCGCTTGCAACGCAACGTCCTCGGTCCATGGGACAAACCTCTCATTGCGCCCGATCGATTGACCGTCGGCAAAATGCTGCAGCAACATGGCTACGCAACCGCATGTATCGGCAAATGGCACCTAGGTCAAAACTATGCCACTCTCGATGGCAAGGCTCCCGTGGGTGGCGTTAAAAACCCGCTCAGCAATGTAGATTTTACTAAGCCCATTAGTGATGGACCGATTACTCGGGGATTTGATCACTACTTTGGTACCATCGTCCCGAACTATCCACCCTACTGTTTTATCAATGACGAGCGAACTGTTGGTATACCATCCCTGCCGAGCCCAGGAGGTATCTTTAACATTCCTGGTCCTATGGTGCCAGAATGGAAATTGGAAAACATTCTGCCCGAGCTCACGACACATGCTGTGGAATGGATTGAGAAAACCGCTGAGAACAAAAAGCCCTTCTTTCTTTATTTCGCTTTAACATCGCCCCATTACCCCGTTGTGCCCTCATCCGATTTTGTTGGCAAAACGCAGGTAGGGGCTTATGGTGACTTTGTTCATCAAACGGACTGGAGTATCGGCCAAGTGCTTGATGCACTCGAGCGTTCCGGAGTCGCAGACAATACGCTCGTCATTTTTACCAGTGACAATGGATCTGAGGTAACCGGCGAAGTACGACCAGGGACCTATGATCGTGTTGCACAATATGGACATCGCAGTTCGGGTGAGCTTCGCGGTGCCAAGCGAGACGCTTGGGAAGGAGGGCATCGCGTTCCCTTTATCGCTCGATGGCCTGGAAAGATTCAGCCTGGTGCAGTCAGTAACGAAACGATGTGCCATGTTGATTTTATGGCAACCACCGCTGCGATCTTGGAGTACGAGCTACCCGAGAATGCAGCCGAGGATAGCTTTAACATGTTGCCCGTGTTTCTTGGGGAAAAGAGAGGCGTGCCTGTTCGAGAGGCCACCATCCACCATAGTGCGAGGGGGAAATTCGCTATACGCAAAGGAGATTGGGTTCTAATCGACGCTCCTGGTGGGGACGATAATGGAGTGAACGGCGAGCCCGAGTGGCTAAAAAAGGAACGTGGCTATACTGCACATGATATGGGAGGCGAGCTATTCCAGTTGCGGGAGGATCTTGCTCAGCGTCACAATCGCTTTGCAGACAAACCAGAAATCGTTGAGGAACTGAAGAGCCTTCTGGAGGATTACAAAAGCCTAGGACGCAGCACGCCGGGCGCGCCGCAAAAGAACGATGTTGAGATTAAGCCCTTTGCACCGTGATAAGTGCAAGGGCATGTTGAAGGTTAATGTTCGGTTGGGCTGAATCGAACTACTTAGGAGATCTCTTAGCGGAAGATTTCTTTTTAGTGGCGGCTGTTTTTGTTTTCGCCGTTACTTTTGCTGAGGCCTTTGCTGAGGCTCGCGTTGTCTTTTTGGGTGTGGCGACTTTTTTCGCTGAGCTTACTTTCTTGGTGGTAGCCTTTTTTGTAGTGGTTTTTTTCGTACTAGTTTTGGTCGTCTTTTTTGTTGTTGGTTTGGAAGATCGATGCTCCGCGAGAAAAGCTTCATAGCTTTCAACAAACTGTGAGCATCGAACACGACGAAATGCTTCTGCGACAATTTCCATGGGTAGGTCCTCCAGTTTTTTGAACCGGATGCAACATTTGCCCATATCTAGCTTCTTGCCTACTTTTTCAAAGGCTTTCCGGATCCAACTGTCAAACTCCGTATCGTTGTAAGCCGAGATTAAATACAGCGACATGTAGTTCTTTTGCGACGCCAAGCCGGCAAAAGGGAGTGGCTGTTTCGGGTCGCAGTGGTAACCCGCGGGGTAGAGGGAATGAGGTACCGAGTAACCGATCATCCCATACTGCATGGTCTCTTGGAACGAAGGATCGATGTTTTTGAGAATGACTTTGCGAACCGCAGAGATCGCTTCTTGACGATCAGAGGTAAGTTCCTCGATGTATTGGTCCACCGTAGATGCTTTGGATTGCATATAGTTCTGCCACTCGTGTATGGGATTGAAGATCGACTCCCCCGTTGAGTCGTTAGCAAGCGGATTATAACTAATACCGCAGCTTGGAGTTGATGTTGATCAAAACCTGACGCGTAAGGGCATGTTGCTTTAATCAGCCGTGGGCTCGCTAGCGACCGCTTATAGTCCATAACCGTGGGCTAACGCCTCTGCGGCTAATGCTTATTTAGGGGCAAAGCCCATTTCGTTCACCTAGCCATTGCTTTGAGGGCCCGGACTACTTTCGGCTTTAAGCCACCCCTGGCCCTGTGCCAGGGGAGCTATGACTGAGCGGCTACATGAGCCTGCCGCCTCATTCTTCTTCGGCTGGCCGCAGGCCAGCCGAAGAAGAATGAGGCGGCAGAGGGCGTTCGCCGTTTGTTGCTAGTCAGTCATGCTCCCACCGGAGTTTGCTCTACTTAGTTGAACATCAAGCCATGACGGAGCAAAGACCGCTGCATGGGATCGATTTGCAGGGATTTTGCACATCCTTACTTTTCCGACCATAAGAAGTTTTGTGAGCTGGTCGGCTTTTTGATTTGAAAGTAATTGGCGGCAGGCATTAGTCCGTACTACAATGCGGAGGGTTGTCGAACGGAGATAGTTCGCGGGGAGATTACTTCAGCCGATCTGCTGTAGGATTAGAAAGGTATTGGTTGCATCTTGAGTGATCGCGAGAGATTATTGCTTTTGGCGGAAGAGATTCGTCCATTTCTGCACAAACTTGCCATGGCCGGACTACCCACTAAGCTCCGAGGTAAGATAGGGGCCTCGGACATTGTTCAGCAAACGGTGGTCGATATTCAATCGGCATCGACGATTCCTGCCATGGAAAAACGCTCTGCTTCAGTGGGTTGGATCGTGCAAACGCTGAAAAACAACTTGTGCGATGCCACGAGACACTTCTTGCGGACAAGCAAGCGGGATACGCTTCGCGAATGTCCGCTTGAATCGGATGAAATTCTCGATCGACGTCATTCGGTGTCGGAGCAATTTATGCGCATCGAGACAATGGAGGAGTTACGGTCTGCTCTTTGTGAGCTTCGCTCTCCGCATCGTGAAATTATCAATTGGCACTTTATTGAGGGGATGACGTACGGCGACATTGCCGCGAAAGTGAACAGGTCGGAAGACGCTGTTCGAATGCTCGCCGTTCGTTCGATGGAACACCTACGACGCGTCGTTCAAAAACAGCTTTAATCTATTCTGAATCTGTTACCATTCCATCGCGGCTACTTTGTTCTAAGTTTGATCGGAATTCAACTGTGATTAGAAGTGCTGGTTGCGTTTGCGGTTCGTTTGCAACGATGTAGTAATCCACCTAATATGCTTAGGAATACAATTGTCATGCTTGTAGGTTCTGGTACTGCGGTAATTCTTGCGACGACTCCCGTGGAATCTCCGTAGTATCCGTCGAGTCCAGATCCCGCCATGAAAGTGAAGGTGTCTCCCGCTAGCAGATCGAGTTGTGCATCGAAGGTCAAGGGAGAATCTCCTATGATTCCTGTAAACAATTCTGAGTTGTTTTTGAAGACATGTATACTTGTCGAGCCAAAATGAAGTTTAGTGAACTCAGAGTAGAGGTTATAAGATCCGGATATCTGAGCTGTCCATTTGATGGCTGTATGTGCACCGTCAAGGCCTGGGTGGAATGCAACGCCGTTTACTGGTACGAAGTATCCATTGCCTGTAGGTGAAGAATTCGGATTAAAGAATACACTCGGATGTCCATAGACTTCGGGTTCGCTATTGGGATTTCCCATCCATTGTTGCAAACCACCATCGAATATCCGTTTGTCCACGCTTAGTGTGAACGCTCCTCCAACAGACGAGGCCCATCCGTAAGTCCAGGCCCCATTCGGATTGTTGCTGAACGAAAAGTCAGCCGCAACATCGTAGCTCAAATCTGCGGATGCACGTGAACTTAAGGTGGCGAGAAAAGTCACGACAGAGACAAACAAAAGCAGTAACTTATTATTCATTGAATAAATTCCTCGAAAGCATGGCTGAGCTGAAAACAAAGACGGAAATGTGTCCACACTCTCAACTGAGCGGCAAAACCTCTTCTATCCGAACAATAGTTCGCGGATTGTTTATAAAGTGTAGATCTGTGAGAAAAGCACTTTTTAGAACGTCTCGCTGAACCTCTCCAGGTGGGAGCTTCATTTGAAAGGCGTTCTGAAAATTAGTTGCATTCTTGCCATACTTCGTGTTCGGATTAAGTTTTTCTCCGCTTCGGTTGTTCGCTTTTGGTGGAATACTCGCTTAGATAGTAGAAATGAGATGGATACTAATCTCGAAGCCGCGACGACTTGCGGTGATCTTTTTACTATACATGTGAATGATTGAAGCCAATCAAGAGGTGTACAGACTTCGAACTGATCAAATTAGGCATATACTCGAACACCGAAGAAAGCTCTGTTGCCCCCTTTAATACCGTAGGTCAGTATCTCTTGCTTTTGAATTACTGTTTCATTGACCATCAATCTCACCTCGAGATCAGCCAGATTCCAATGAGCATTAAAAGAGTCAGCGATAGCTTGGTTGAAATGTGTTCGAAAGACTTTGGATCGCCAAACTTTCCAAACGACAAATAAAGAAGTACGGACAGCCCCAACGTAAAGGCAGGTAACGACGCTTCGACAGTTGCGACAAGCGGAGCCGGGCCCGCCTCAACCGCATATTGACTTGAGGCGACAGCCAGAAGATTCGCCACTTCAATCAAAATGAGGAAGACCAAAGCTGATTTTATGCGGGGCCAATTGAGACTCATCTCTTTTCTACCAGGGCGAAAAAGCAGGGGGATAAATCCAAAAACGATCATAGAAACCATAATCGTAATGAAAGCTGGGAAAACCGCACATTGGCGAAATATGTGTTCAATCAACCAGAAGTAAATCGCTTGTAGCCATGATCCGACGAACATCAAGCAAAAAGTAGTCCATCGGTAGGATGAATTCGTATCAACCAAACAGAATGTTACCGAAGAGCCGACTAGGATTAAACTGCCTAGATAACTTTCCGACGATAGCCGTTGACCAGTCCAAAAGAAACTGGATACGAGCAAGATCACTGGCAGCAAATTCCAGTATGCGGCAACAATCCCTGGTTCACTCTTGGCGAGCGCCTGGAAATAGGTTGCTTGACTGATGACGAATACGGCTCCGGCCAATACGCACTCAACTACTATGTCTGGAGTAACGCCCTTGAGGTCCGCAAACAAAAATCCAAGGCACCAGAATGGTAGCAGTGCGAGCATGGTTAGGGAGCTGGTAGCGGTTCCCACCCACGGTTGCGTGAAGACATTTTTCACGCAATAGGAATCGAGGATATGCACAATCGCCCAGCAGAGTGGACTGGCGAGTGCAAGGATTAGCCAAACGGGGAAGTCAAACAAATCGTTCTGCTTTCAAATCGACTCGTTGCAAAATGTACCACGAAAGCCAATCAATGTGGTTCGCGATAAATGGCTCTTGTTCCCATGCGTCGCCCGTTATCTTACCTCTACAATTAATGGATTGACACTGGCAAGAAAATGGAATCATATCTGTCTGAGTCGTTTCGTAATCGATCGTCAGCTCTTCGCCAGCTCGAACATCTCGACGAGCCAAAAGTACAACCTGCCCCTTAACGCCTACATTGGGTTCGCAGCTGTGGTTGAATCTTGACGCATCGTCAATCGTTGTAAAGCTGTTCGATGCAAGATGATACCCGTCGGCAACCTGTATGGAAAAGGATTTCATGTGGGGTACTATTTCCGATAATCCATTCAATTCTTCGGAAGAGTAGATTCGTCCACCTAAAATCGCAACCAGTTCATTTGCTTTAATTGAGTCCGTAGCAAAGACTCCGAGTTGATCGATACCCGATCGATGCACGGTGCATTTTGAGGATAGCCATGAGTGTGCTCGAGTTCTCCGAGTGCTCGGAATCACACTCAGATCACCAAAACCTTGGGAAGCTCTCGTGAGCGGAACTGCCCTTGATACATACCAGGAGAGATAGGGGCTGTTCGCTTTGAAATAGTCTAAAGGCAATCTCTGGTTCCCTTCGATAGATTTTCTGCATTGAGAGTTTCCACAATTGCAAAGAAAGGGAGTCGCCGAGACCTCGGTAGTATCGTAGTCAAATGTCAGTTCTTCTCCTTCGTGAATGAATCGTCGAGCAACAAGAAGAATCTGGCCGATGACTCCAACGTTAGGATTACAGCTATGGTTTATTAATTCCGAGTCATCACGGACCTCGTGCGCATAGGATCCATAATACATTCCCCAATAAACAGAAACCGTGTGTGTCTCGAAGTATGAACTATGCGCACTGAGTTGGTAGCATTCTTCTTCTGAAAAAACTTGGCCACCCCAAATCGCTACAATCTCCCCTTTTTCAATTGACTGCTCGGCGAATAGTCCATTTCGGTCGAAGGAGCTTTGACCTATACGACATTTTGGGGAAACATACGAGTGTATCTTCAATTCCTGAGCTCCTCAAAAACAGGACCGGTTGAGATTCCAAAGCCATTAAAGCGATCCATCGCGACACACATCTAATGTGACGCAATGAAACGCACCTCCCCAGGTTCTTCCATGCCTCCAGCGTACTGGCACGGTCTGGTAGCCGAGTCGATCCAAAAGTTTTATCAAGTGCGTTTGCTCCTTTTCGACAATCACGCACTTAGACTCTCCATCGAGCACGAGCAGGTTGAGGCCTATCCAGTCAGAAGCTTTTGGAGTTCCAGAGAAAAACGGCTGACTGATCATCGGTGGGGCCTCTATGAGATCCCAATTGGAAACTGCTTCAGGCAGTTGATCCGGATGAACATACTTTGGATTGTAGAGTAGCTGCCCCTCTCGCAATGGTACGATGACGACATCAATGTGGTCTGGCGAGAAAGAGACTTTATGAACGGTGACTTTTCTCGTACCGAAAAATGAATCCAAATTCCTCTGTAGCCAATCAGCACCGCACGAATTGGCGGTATTGTTTATATCGATGATGATGTCCGACCCGAGGCGAACGCAATTCGCCGCATCAAACAATGGTTCTGTTTCGTTTAGGCCCTGTGGTCGCGCGAGATCGTAACAGTCGTCTAGAAGTTGCGGTCTAGGGGGCGAGATGTGGTGAAATTCTACGCCATTCTTTTTCGCCTGAGAAAATATTCTCCTTACAGCGAGAGTCTCGAATTGTCGACCTCGTGTAGGTGAGGGGGAATCGATTACCAAATCTCCATAGATCAAGGTAATGTCGCGAATGTTAATAAAGCTCTCTTGTTCAGCGGTCCAGTAAGGAGTCACGACAGGTTGGCTCCCATCGAGGCTATCAGCAAAATGTGTTTTAACATCAAAACTCTTGAGGGTATTGGCGAGCCCCTCGATGTCCTCTGCGGTTTGCTCAATCACCCATTCGGGCATAGGCTTTCCTACCATGCCAATGCACTCGTGCTCCTCTAGTCGATCGAAGTTTCTCTGGGAAAGGTCGTTCATGCTGGGGAGCCACGCTTGATCGGGATTTCCAATAATGATTTCCCGCAATCGACCCCACTCGTTGACTGAAAAAATGCGTTGAATTCCGCTCACAAAATCATCCTTACTTCGGGCGAGAAGATATACCAAAAACAGTGTTAATAAGGCGGGGTAACAGGGTTGTTAACGATCAAGCGAAAACGATTAAGGTCGCTCGCCATTCGTTCGATGGAACACCTACGACGCGTCGTTCAAAAACAGCTTTGAGGCACCTCGGCACTTCTGCCATTCCATCACGATTAATTGGACGGTTGTTCGATTGGAGTTGAACAAGAATCGGAAGTGACTGATTTAGTAAATCTAAATCTACGTCTAGCCCCCAAAGCCGTCAGGCTAACGAGTCCAACCAGCATCAGAGAAGATGGCTCAGGGACCGCGCTGAGGTTCGTAACTCGAAACTGAAAAGTTCCTCCAGCATGCGAACGACCCAAGTTGGGATCAATCCCTCCACCGCCATTCCACGCATGGACTCTGGTAGGGGCAAACCCCAAGTCGTGTCGAAAGTACTGTCGCCCCTCAAATATTCTCTCGCGATTCGGATCCGGATCTATTGTTTGCGTAAAGGTCCATGGTGCGTTTCCCGGACTCCCCATTAAAATATGTGACGCGTTGTAAGTGGTGATGCTACCTTGTAAATATTCTATTTTGATTTCCGTTCCCGCGGTCGCCCAAACTTCGAATCCGAGGTAATGCTCCCATGCAACTCCAACAGGACCGAAGGTAGTGGTGTTATAGCTCCACGCAATATCTGTTATGTTTCCGGAGTTACTCCACGTAAAGACTTGCGAAGTCGTACCTACAGGGTTCGGAACCTGTAACGACAGATCTCCACTTGTTGCTGCCAGATATCTCTCCTCTCTAAATTGATTTCGAAATTGATCTTCAGTCCTCGCCATAGAAGCTCCAAATATAAGCAAGTCCGCATTGGCAGAGGAAACGCCATCTACGCAAATAATCGCAAATAGCAGCACAAGTTTTCTATACTTCCAAAAGCTCTGCATCATGACCTCCTGTTGTGTCTTAAGGTAATAAAGGATGTGAATAAAACTGAACCGCTCCGGTAGTTCGAGCGTTGAGGACTGTCCGCACCGAACGGAAGTTGTCGAAAAAAATGCGAAATCTCTTGTAATCCTAAAAAACGGTCTCCAGCTGCCTTCTGAAAACCGCATCCGTGGTGTTGCAAGAGAAAGTTAATCCGATTCGTGCCGTTTCTTGTGTTCGGATTTAAGTTTTTCTCCGCTTCGGTTGTTCGCTTTTGGCGGAATAGTCGCTTAGATAACAGAGTGGCGAGAAAATACTTCTCTCGAAAGCGATACGAGATCGATGGTCCGTATTTACACTAAGGAACATGAGCAAACCCAACGACGAAAGAGCCATTGCGGCCGTTCAATTTTGGATCGATCACCCCTCCATGGACCGGTATCCCGATACGGACTTGGGAGGTGACGACGCGGATCTGCAATCCGACATCGACGTCTGCACGAGACTGTTCGATTCCACAAGTAATCAGGCATCACCGTTCGCGGCAAGATTTGAAGAGGTGTCACTCATTGGGGTCGGCGCGTTTGGGATCGTTTTTCGCGCCACCGATCCGAGCTTGCGACGCACCGTTGCAATAAAAATGCTTCGTCCCAGTATTCGCTTCTCGACGTCGGCTTGCTCTCGCTTCGAATGGGAAGCGAGATCGTTGGCACGTTGCCAGTTTGAGGGAATCGTTCCTGTATATGATGTGGGGCAATTGCATGATATTCCCTACATCGTCATGGCGTATGCAGATGGACCGAATCTTGCGGATTATGTTGCTAAACTTAAGTCAACATTATCGCCAAGAGATGCGATTAATCTCATGCTTCCCATACTTGATGCGATCCACAGCGCTCATCAAGTAGGAATCCTCCATCGCGACCTAAAGCCGTCCAATATTCTTACTCATTCGGCATCACCAAACAGCAATACCTTGCCCAAAACCTGGGTGACCGATTTCGGACTTGCAAAGGATATACTGGCTAAAGAAGAGTCCGATTGGAGCGGCGTGGCACCAATTATTGGTACTGTTCGTTACATGTCTCCTGAACAAGCCCTCGGTAATAGTTCTCGTGCGGGCATTGCATCAGATGTTTTTTCCTTAGGGGTTATCATTTACGAATTACTCGTCGGTCATTGTCCCTTTACCGGTGAGACAAAACTGGAGGTTCTGCAAAAAGTTGCCTTCGCGGACCCTCCTCCTCTTAGAAATTCAAGATACAAAATCGATCGCGGGCTAGAGGCGATCGTGTTGAAGTGTTTAGCCAAAGACCGAAGCCAACGATACGATACGGTTTCGGAAATCGCACAAGATCTCGTCGCTTGGCTCGAAAACCGGCCCATCCGAGCACGCCCAATAGGCACACTGGGAGCTATTGGGAAATGGGCGCGGCGTAATCGAGCACTCGCCGCCGCGGCCATCACGCTCAGCCTTGGAACCCTGGTGTTCGTAAACGTTGTGACGTGGCAATACCTGACTAATCGGCAGCAACTCAAGCAGCTTCAAGTTAAAAACCAGGAAATTGAAAAGGCAAATCAACTAGCGGAACAGAATATTGAGTTTGCCCTTTCGGCGGTCTCGATCACACGTAAAGTTGCTGAAGGAACACTTCGCTATGTTCCGCAGTCTCAGGAAAAGAGGCTTGAACTACACCAAAAAACGCTTCCCTTCTACGAGTCATTTGCAGAAAAGCGTCGATTCGATGAATCGAGTCGCAGGGAGCTTAGCATTGCATATCATTATGCGGCCAATGCCGCAGAGAATTCGCTGCAACGGGAACTTGCCAATCAGTATCGAGAAAAGCAATTTCTGGTCGCGACAAGCTTAGCCAAAGATTTCCCTAATAGCGGCGAGTATGCGTATTCGGTATTCGTCAATCGGCTTTGGTCGATGAGGACACTTTATGATCCTGGCGAGAAGAAACTAGCTGCCAACCTAGCCGCAGAGTATTTGGAGAAAGCCCTAAAACTGTCTGACCAAAACCCTGACTATCTCGAAGCCAAAGCGGGATTTCTCAATCTTCAGTCGGGATCGGACAGCTTCATATCCATTGAAGACGAAAGAAAAAACCTCGCTGAGGCGATTCGGATTTGCGAACAACTCGCGGAGCGGTACCCAGATCGTCCTCACTACCAAAGACAATCGCTTGCCTCGTGGGTTCATCTGGCGCAGATCGAACTGGCGCAAAAGAACTATGTTGAAGCGGAACGTTGTGCAGATAACGCCCTCAAGGTATGCGAAACCTACGGGGCTAAGATCGAAGATACAGACACTCTGATAGAACAAAGTGTGAGAGCTTGGGAATCAAAGATTGATGCTGCGGTTGAACTCAATCGGGATGACGTACTGCATCATTTGCAGCAATATCGAATTGTGCTTCAACAACTCATCGGCAGAGGCAAGAAATTCGTCGGCTATGAGCTCTCGCATGTGCGAGTTCTAGGGCAAGTAGCATTATGGCACTTGGCGAACAACCAACTGACCCAAGCCCGCGATACGCTTGCCGAAGCGGAAACCAAACTGAGCCGCTTCGAAATGAGAGACCAATCGGATCTCGTCCACGTCGAGAATGCTAACCAGTTTTTACAAAAGGTCCGCGGTCGACTTGCTGCTGTCGCTCCTAATTAGAACGAGAGAATGCAATGACTAACCTTCCAATGATTCATCTTCAACCCTATTAAATGACTATTTCAACACGAATTAGCGAGATTGCCATACTGAGCGGAGCAGCACGCAGATCAAAAAGAGATCAACTACCCCGAACATTACACCGTTGAACAATACCATTCAAGTTAAATCAGATTGATTGCCTAATCGGTCGTAAAAGCTATAAAACTATTTATTCGCGCGACACGAAAGAGAAGCGGGAGGTTGATCTCCCGCTTTTGTGAGGTGTCTTTTCAGCTTGATCGACTACGGTAGCCAGTTTGCGATTTCTTTGCTGGTGAGGCGGATCGCTGGAATGGTTACGCTTCGATTGTCCTTTATCGAGTGGACCGTGAACTGGATCGCGAATTTGCCGCAGTCAGGTGATGCTTCGAGTGGTGAGATCTCCGAGGTCACAACGTGAGTTGGATTTTGCGAGTTCACACTAAAGGCCTGAATGCCTTGCGACTTTAACCCTTGCAACATCTTCGTCACCATCTGATCGCCCACTTGGCCCATCGTCATACCCAATCGTCCAAATTGCCCTTTGTTCTTGAAGGCAACATACGAGTTTCGTGGCAACATCTTTCGGGGTAAGCCAGATCAATGCGGTTGGTGACTCAACCTTGACAACATGGTTACTCAATCCCTTTAGCAGAACGACATCATCGAGGTTCGCTTAAAGTTCGGGCCGAGTTGACTTCGTTTAGACGGCTATGGTCGCTTGTAATGTCGCTTGCATTTTCGCCTCCTGTTAGGCCGAGTCACATCGGTGATAGGTGTCAACGTAGAGAGATACCCAGGGCGGCCTGAGTGAGACTCGATTTTTTTCAGAAGGCAGTTTCTTTGCCATCCGGAGTGAACGGTGAACTCGAGGCTGATACGGCAAACAACAAAACTTTTAAAATTTTTATGTCCCAATGGCGTGCAAAGGGGAATCTCTCCTTTAGACAGCGACGAATGAGCTGCCAAATCACGAAACAAAGCAACAATGCTAGTTGCGACTAGAGGAGGCAGGTATCATGCGAGTTGGCGTATATCTTATTAATGGATCCCTTCCGAAAAAATCACTCGACTCATCGCATCGTCTCATGGAAAACCAAGCGGAAACATTGGGAAAAGCTCTTTTGGATTATCTTCCACAGCTCATCCGATTGGCGGAAAAAAACATGTCTCGTCCATTGCAAGCTAGGGTGGGGGCTGATGATTTGGCCAACAGCGTGGTTGGTTCTGTGTTTCGTGCGTTCTGCGAAGGCAAACTCAAAGTGAACTTTGAAGACGATAAGCAGTTTTGGCGTTTTTTGGTCGTGGTCGCGCTGAACAAGATTCGCAAACGAGCGAGGGATCACAGTACAGACAAGCGAAATGTAAAGCTGGATCAGTCCCTCAGCGATCTCGAGTATTTGGTTCAGGAATCGAATGATCCGTCCGATGAAGAGGGGTTGCAGGTGGCGCAAATTCTGCAGAAGCTCGAGGAAGAGTTAGACCAGGATGGGCGAATCATTCTGAAGGGTAAATTTGAGGGACAATCGAACATGCAGATTGCGGAACAACTGAAAAATGGAGCTGGTGCTTCCACAAAAACCGTTAGTCGGCGGTGGAAGGAGATTCAAGAAAGGCTTAGAGAGATTATCGAAGAATTAGAGTTAGGGTAGCGAGATAAGGATGCCCTCTCAACAATACTCGGGACAGAGAATTAGGCTCAGCGATGACAAATGTAATTTACGACGTGGACTTGCTATGCGAGGAATACGAGGAGTTTCGGAATATAGACAATGTTGGACCGGAATCGATTCGGCGTTTTCTTGAACGTATACACTCGCAAGCTGCACAGGATATGGTCCTACTGAAAGAGTTGATTCAGATCGATATACAACTCAATTGGATGTCGTGGGATAAGAGCCTGTCTGCCATCAGCGAGGCATCGTCGTCAATTAGATTACTAGAGTTGTTCATGCAGATCCCCCGTTTGCGGGACTACATCCAAGCGTTCCCGTCGTTGGCGGAGAATGGAACCGCGAATATTTTGCCATTAGCCCGTTGTGAACTAGAGGCCAGAAGTCGCTGGGGAGATGC
>Ga0315899_10000643_pt1 | contig 41681 bp, 31 predicted proteins | sample LakEriMetagenome_2_FD_203518 | JGI IMG/M metagenome (GOLD analysis project Ga0315899, IMG submission 203518) | Freshwater fungal communities from buoy surface, Lake Erie, Ohio, United States - Buoy 4 MA112 | ecosystem: Environmental > Aquatic > Freshwater > Lake | place: USA: Lake Erie, Ohio...
AAGTACTGCTGGAGGATGTTTAACAATTTCAGGCGGTACTGCAATTGCTAAAAAATTATTTGTTGGAACTGATTTATCAATTGGAGGAAATTCTACATTAACTGGCACTCTTGGAGTAACTGGAGCAACCACTTTATCTAGTACTTTAGGTGTAACAGGTGCAACAACATTATCTAGTACTCTTGGAGTAACCGGAGCAACTACATTAAGCAGTACTTTATCTGCTACTGGAGCTATTACTTTTAGTAATACTACTGATGCTACAAGCTCAACTGCTGGTGGATGTGTAACAATTTCAGGTGGTACTGCAATTGCTAAAAAATTATTTGTAGGAACTGATTTATCAATTGGAGGAAATTCTACATTAACTGGCACTCTTGGAGTAACTGGAGCAACCACTTTATCTAGTACTTTAGCAGTAACTGGTAATAGCGTTCTTACAGGTAGTTTAGGAGTAGGTACATCTGCTCCTGATAAAAAAGTAGAAATTAACTCTGCTACTGGTGATTGTTTAAGATTAACATATAATGATGCCGATGGTACAGCTTCTAACTATACTGATTTATTAGTATCAAGTACAGGTAATTTAACACTAACACCATCAGGAGGTGATGTAAATATTTCATCACATAATGGTAGTACGACTGGTTTAAAATTAAATAATGTGTTAGTAACTTCAACTGCTGCTGAACTTAATTACAACGATACTACTGTTGGTATTGGAGCTGCTAATAAAGCTGTAATATTAGATTCTAGTAGAAATTGTGTAAATATTAATTATTTAGAAATTGATGAGTTAGCTGTTATAAAATCAAATACTGCTAATAATACTGTAGTATATCCTGTAAGTTTATATGCAGTTCCTTCAACATCTCCAGTAGTAGGTTTAGGTACTGGTATTGAATTTAATTCAGTAAATGACACTAATCAAATTTATAATGCTGCTTATATAAATTATGTATCGAGTAATATTACAACTGAATCCGAAACAGGTTTCTTAGATTTTAAAGTTGCTAATAGTGGTTCTATTAATTCAGTAGCTACTATTTCTAATAATGGTGTATTATCTGTTACTTCTTTAGTTGAAACTTCTGATGTAAGATCAAAAGAAAATATTCAAGAAACATTTTCTAATGATTCTTTAGAAAAAATATTAAATATAAATGTTAAAACATATAATTATAAAAAAGATAGTTATAAAAAACATCGTATTGGTGTGATTGCACAAGAAATTAAAGAAATTATACCAGAATCTGTTGTTGTATCCAAAAATGAAGATTTTGAAGACTTTCATCAAGTTCAATATACTGCTTTGGTTCCTCATTTAATTAATTGTATTAAAGCATTAAGTGAAGAAATAAAAGAATTAAAATCTAAATTAAATTAAAATAAATAACAATTCATAATTTAATAATCTATATTTTTTTTAATTAAATATAAACTATATATATAATATATTAGTATATTTAATATACATAAGAATGTTTAGTTTTTTAGAAAATATTAATAATTATTTTAGTGTACCTAAATATTATTATGGTTGGAAAAAAAATGATACATGGGAAAATATTATATTAAATATGTCATATAATGGATTTTTATCTAGATTTTTTATCTATTATAATTATTATAATAATATTAAAAATATTGATTTACGTGATAAATGTCCCGATGTATATAATCAAGAATCATTAGGTAGTTGTACTGCAAATGCACTGGCATTTGGATATGAATATACTGAATTAATTCAACATAATAAAAAAGAATTTATGCCAAGTAGATTATTTATTTATTATAATGAAAGAGTTATTGAAGATGCCGTTACTACTGATAGTGGTGCTTCATTATCTGATGGTATAAAAACGTTAAAAAATATAGGAGTCTGTCCCGAATCTCAATGGAAGTATGATATTAGTGCTTTTACAGTTAAACCTACTGATGAATGTTATAAAACAGCAAAATTACATCAAATTAATTCATATTATGCTATTAAACAGGAACTAAATCAATTAAAATCTGCATTAATTCAAGGATTTCCAATTGTATTTGGATTTGTTGTATATTCAAATTTTGAAGATATTTCAGTAAAAAATACAGGTATTATGAAAATGCCTACTGATAATGATACAATAGTAGGAGGACATGCTGTAGCTGCGGTAGGTTTTGATGATAAGAACAAACATTTTATTATTCGTAATAGTTGGGGTGCTGATTGGGGTGATAAGGGATATTTTTATATGCCATATGATTATATTCTTGATACAAAATTAGCTTCAGACTTTTGGTGTATTACTCATTCAAATTAAATTTTATAAAAATATTATTCTTTTATTTTCCAAAAATAACCATTATATATATTTTTATTTTTTATAGCTGAATTAATGGATGATTCAGTTCCTCCTAATTTAATAGGAATTTCTGTGATAGTGTCAAATACAATTTCTTCTTTAGTTAATGGATTAATTGCTATTATTGATTTTGACTTTGTATATTTTTTAAATTGTGAATTTGAAATATTATATTTTTTTAATATATCTTCATTACAATCTGATATTTTAATAAAATAAAAATTATAAAATAATTCTTGTGATTTAATCAAATCTTTTAGTTTTGCTTTAGTTAATCCGTTATTTAAAAAACATTCTTCTTGTGAATTATATATATCTATAATTTTATTTTTTGTATTATCCATTTTAACTATAGGTTCTGTAATTCTTGATGAAATTTCTTTATTAGTAGGTTTAGCTTTTGAAATCATTGGGTCCTCATCATGTTCAACAAAACACCATCTAAAGCCTTTATAAATAGTATTATTACGAATTGCATCTTGCACACCACTTTTAAGAAATTTCACACCTTCATTAGATCGTAATAAATATATCATGCTATTATATACTTGTACAACAATATCTAAATTATTAGGATTAATTTTTTGTATTTTTCTACCACGAGAATGTTTAATTTTAAATGGGATGTTATCGGAAGTTTCTTCTGTACTTTCGTCTTTTATATCATTTTTTATATCATTTTTATAATTTTCACTATATTCTTGAGTTTCTTTTTGTATACTCTCGTTGGTGTCTTTTTTTGCTTCTTCTTCAATATTTTTGAATTCTTCTTGTGAATCTTTAAATAATTTTTCTTTAATGTCATTTATAGAAACTGGTGTTATTTCTTGCTTAATAGTATTTTTTAAATTTTTACAATTTTTACAAATTAAATTAGTTTCATTTATATTATTAATACTATTTTCATTTTTAGTAATAATATTAATGGTAAAATTTTCAAATAAATTAGGATTATATCCATTATCTAATAATCTATTAACTAAATCCATTTTTTGTTTTTCTAATAATTGAAATGGGTTTAAATATACTATTTTTTTGATATTATCTTTAATAATTTGAATTAATTGATCATAATTAAATATTTCTGACAATTGTACAATTTCTTTAGGCATTACATTATTAATTTTTTCTTTATATAAATTTTGTTTAATTTCTTTATTTGATAAAATCGATTGTTCTATTTCTCTATAATTACTTGTACATTCATAAATATCTAATAAAATACATTTGCAAGAATATGCTGTATTCATTGCTAAAATTCTATCATGAATATGTTTAGTAGAACCTATTTTAATTAATTTTGTTTCTATCTCATTTTTAATAACTGTTACCTCAATAACATATACACATTGCTTATAATTAAATTTCTCAATAAGATATAAATGTTTTTCTAATTTAGTATTTTTAATATTATCTAATAATTCTTTTTTTAATTTTAGTTTTTGATATTCATTTTGATATTTTAAATAAAATTTAAATATTTTTTCTATTTCTACATAATATTTTTTTATATTTTTTGATTTTTCTGTTTTTAATAACATCAATGATTCTTTAAAACAATCCGGTAAAACAATCAAATGTTTTACTTTATTATGGTTATTTATTTCTGTATTATCTAGAGCCAAAGTATGGCACTTAGAAATATTTAAGAATTCTTTAGAATTTAATATTTTATATTCAATATGTTCTTCAAAATTTTCTTTTAATAAATTCATATAATCTTGTTTATTTTTTTTTATTTCATTTCTATTATAACCCATCCATGATAACATCACATTATCAATATAAATCCATTTATCGTTTTGAATACTATCCCAAAATTTATCAATATAAATATCATTAACATTATAATTAACTGCTTTTAATATATCTTTGACAGATAGTATCTCATTATTAATATCAATTAAATTAGCTATATTCATAGTGGATAAGCTCATTTTATCTAATTTGTATTTATATAATTATAGAAGCGTCTATTTATATATAATTAATATATACAAATATTTAAATAGAAATTCAATAAATCTACATTTTTTTTAAAAAATATATTAATTGAGTAATTTTATATTAAATTTCATCTTAAATATAAATTATACAATTATTAAATAGTACATTGTATTATAATATATTATCAATTAATTAATTTAAAATTGAAATTTTTTAATAAATTATATATTATATACAATAATGTCTGATAATTTTGTTCCAACATCTGATTTATATAAAGTAAAATTTTATGTTTTAGATGAAGAAGAAAATGATATTGATTCTATGGTAGAAATCAAAAATAAAGAATTATTCAGAAATAATAAACCATATGATCGTGGTGTCTATGATTCAAAAATGGGCACTACTGATCATTCTTACCACTGTGGTACTTGTTTTCATTCAAAGACTGAATGTTCGGGACACTTTGGGAAAATAGTATTACCTTATCCTATGATAAGTCCTTTATTTAAAAAAGAGGTCCTAAAATGGCTTAAAGTAATATGTTTTAAATGTGGAGAATGTATAGTAAATATCAAAAATAAAAATATAGAAAAAACTCAAATACTTAATGAATGTGTAAAATTATCAAGAACTTCTACTCAAAAAAATATAAGATGTATTAATTGTAATGAATTACATCCTGTAGTTCAAAAAGATCCAAAAGATCATTTAAAAATTACAATTAAAATTAATGAAACTGAAAGAAGATTATATAATAATGAAATAGAAGATATTTTTTCTAAAATTTCTGATAGTACTGTAATTAATCTTGGTAAAGAATTAACTTCTCATCCAAAAAGATTTGTACTAAGAACTATTAGAGCACCTCCAGTTACTATTAGACCTGATATTAAAAAAATTAAAGGAGGTAGATCTAATAATAATGATTTAACAACTATTTTAAAAAATATTGTAAATTTATTAGAAAAAATACCAACTATTTTAGATGATGAATTAATAAAAAAACATATTATTCAATTAGATAATATTGAAATGCATTATTTTAATTTAATTAAAGATACACCCGCAGGTAATACTAATAAATTACAAACAAATACAGGGTTATCATTAGTTTCTATCTCATCTAGATTTGCTAAAAAGAGTGGACGTATTCGTAAAAATATATTAGGAAAACGTACAACTTATATGGGTAGATCAGTAATTACAGGTGATAATAGTATTAAAATTGATGAAGTAGGAGTTCCATTATCAATTGCAAAAAATATTCAGATTCCTGAAACATTACAATATTATAATAAACAAAGATTAATGACGTATTTTTTAAATAAAGATAAACAGTATCCTGGTTGTTCTAAAATTATAAAAAAATCTAATGGTTCTGAATATTATGTAGGAGCTATTAATGATGATTTTGTATTAGAAGAAGGTGATATTGTTTACAGAGATATTATTGATGGTGATATTGTAGCCATGAATCGAGCTCCATCACTTTTATATAGTTCTATTAGTGGACATACTGTCAAAATTATGGAAAAAGGTGATACTTTAAGACTAAGTGTTAATGTAGCAGATACATTATATGGTGGTGATTTTGATGGTGATGCAATGATGATTATCTTTCCACATTCTATTCAAGCACGAAATGAATGTAAAAATCTATCAGGTATGCAAAGATGGTGTATTTCATTGAAAAATGGATCTCCTTCTATTGGTGTATATCATGATGGTTTAATTGGTATTTTTGAATTTACTAAAAATGATGTTAATGTAAATAAATATAATTCTATGAGATTATTAAGTAACAATAACATGATATATAAAAATTTTATGTTAGAAAAGAATAACTATAATAGTCGAGAATTATTAAGTAAATTATTACCGCCTATTAATTATATTAAAAAAGCTGGATTTTACAACTCAGATTATTCAGATTTCATTAAATATAAAGAAGATGAAATTAAAGTCGAAATTTCTAGAGGTAATATAGTAAAAGGCAGAATTGACAAAAAATCAATTGGCCAAGGTGTTGATGGTTCAATTTTTCATATTATTCATAATGAATATGGTAGTGAAATTGCATTAGATACAATTTATAATATTCAACAAATGACTACAATATATTTAATGCATAAAGGTTGTACTATTAATTATGATGATATTACAATTAGTAAAAATGCACTTAAAAAAGTTCATGAACAAACTGAATCTATTTTATTTGAAGCTAAACAAATTACAAATAACTTATTGAATGGTAAAATTATTCCACCATTAGGATTAACTGTAAAAGAATATTATGAACAACAACAATTAGCTAACCTTAACTTAGGAGATGACTTTTTAAAACCTGTATTTGAAGATATTGATACTGAAAAAAATAATTTATTTAAATTGATTATATCAGGATCTAAAGGTAAATTAACAAATTTATTACAAATTAGTTCATCTATTGGCCAAACATCTATTGGAGGTGAACGTATGTTTAAATTATTCGATTATGAAAGAACATGTCCTTATTATCCAAGATTTAATGAATCTCCGCAAAACAGAGGTTTTGTTACTGAATCATATACATCTGGAGTTGATATGCTATCTTTTATCTTTCAATCTATGGAAGCTAGATATAGTATTATTAATAAAGCTTTATCTACCAGTATTACTGGTGAACAAAATAGAAAAAGTATTAAAAATTTAGAATCTTTAGTTGTAGATAATACAAGAAAAGTAATTTTTAATAATAAAATTGTTCAATATATTTATGGAAGTGATGGTGTAGATACAAGATTTAATGAAATTGTAATGTTTAATACAGTTTTATTATCTTATGAAAAGTTTGAAAAATCATATAAAGCAACATTTAATGATATTGATAAGATTTTTCATAATAAAAATATTCAAAAGATTTTAGATGATGAGTTTGAACAACTTAAAAATGATCGTATGATGTATAGAGAAACTTATTTAAAAATCGAAAAACAAAATACAAAAAATAAATTATTAACAAATACAAGAAAAATGCCAATTAATATATATAGAATTATTGAAGATGTCTTATTTAATTACAAAGATATTATCAGTAAACAAAAATATACTATTAATCCTGCAGATATTTATGAAAAAATTAATAAATTATGTAAAAATATTCAATATGGTCATTATAATGAAATTCAAATGATAAAAAATATGAAAATACCAAGTTATGTACAATTTTCATTTACTTTAGTAAATATTCTAATTAGATCTAATCTAAATATAAAAAATATTATTACAAAAAATATCAATGAAGATATTTTAGATATTATTATTAATAGAATTATTAATACATTTAATAAATCTTTAATTAGTTATGGTACTCCTATTGGAATTATCACAGCTCAGTCTATTTCAGAGCCAATGACACAATATGTTTTAGATAGTCATCATAGAACAGGTGCTTCTGGTACTAAAACGGACTTTTTAGTAAGAATGAAAGAAATTTTAGGTGCTAAAGATACTTCTAAAATGAAAGCTCCTAATATGATATTATATATTAATGATAAATATAAAAATGATACATTTAAAACACAAGAAATTGCAAATCATATTGAAATGATGTCTTTGAATTTATTTATTAATTCATATCAAATATTTTTCGAATCTTATAAAAATATTATTCATCCAAATTATGTTGATGAAATTAACATAATTAATATGTTTGAAAAACATAATCCAAATTTAAAAATTCCAAATGATTTAATAAAATGGTGTGTTAGATTTGAATTTAATAAAGAAAAATTAATTGAAAAAAATATGAAATTTGAAACAATTTGTTTTAAATTACATGATTTATTTCCAAATCTGTTTGTAATTAATACTGCAGAAAATGCAGATAAAATTATTATGAGAATTTATTTTAAACAAAATCATTTTAAAAAGAATGCTGAGGTAAATTTAGCTATGATTGAATCCTTTGTAACTGAGACTTTATTAACATCTATTATTAGAGGAGTAGATAATATATTATCTACTAGTTGCGCTTCAAAAATAGCACGAACTATCATTAATGAAGATGATTCAGTTGATAAAGTTTCAGAATCAGTTATTATAACTGAAGGTACTAATTTAAAAGAAATTTTTCAAAATATGTATATTAATCCATATTTATCACAATCAGATAGTATTATTGAAATATATGAATTATTAGGTATTGAAGCTGCTAGAAATAAAATTATTATTGAATTAATGAATATGATGCCTGCATCAGATCAAAAACATTATAATTTATATGCTGATCTAATGACTAGTACTGGAATGGTAACTTCCATCGATAAAACAGGTATTGAAAATAGAGAAAAAAATAATATTTTATTAAATCTTGGTAATTCACATCCTTTACAAGGATTAGAAACTGCTGCAATTAATAGTAGTGAATCAATTTGTAATGGATCATTAACGCCAAGTTTAATGGTAGGTCAAATGCCAACAATATGCAGTAGTTTTAATAAAATTGTATTAAATGAAAGTTTTATTCAACAGAATATAAATGATATTAATAGTCAATTAAATGATTTGTAAATTTTATATAATATATTATATATAATATATTATATATAATATAATATAAAATGAATTATACTAAAATTTTTTTTAGTAATGATCATATTACATTATGTTCAATAATATTTTTATTCACTATTTTAATATGTATATATATAATTATTTTTGATAGTATACCAAATAGTAACATAAATATAATTAAAGATTTAGAAAAAGAATGTTTAATAAAATGTGAACATAATATTTGTAAATATATTACAAATTCATCTAGAGGTAATAATTATTATATTAATGATGAAAATAGTAATCCTACAGATTGTATTTTTACATTTTGGGAAGCATCACATTTAATAATGCATATATTTATAGGCTATTTCTTTAATTTATATTATGTATTAGGAATTGGAATACCATTTGAGATATATGAATATGTACATTATAAATGTGAAAATTATTTAGATATAGTATATAATGTAATTGGAGGGGTTATTGGTTGTTATCTGAGAGTATATTTATAAATTAATATATCTAAAGCATTATTTAATGTAAAATTATTATTAATATATTTAAAATAGATATCATTGTTAATAGCAAAATTTAAATCTTGCAAACTATCTCCTAACATTAAAATATTATCATTATTATTTTTTTCTATAATTAAATTTTGTTTACCAATTATAATATATTCAATTTCATTATATATATTATCTTTTTTTAATAATTCTTGAAAACATCCTATAAATGGAATTTTTATTTCTTTTTCATAACCTAATTCTAATGAATCTTCATATATATCATATTCAATAATGTGTATAATTTTATATTTTAGTATTAAATTAAACAATTTATAATTAATTATCGGAAATTTTATTAAATAAAATTTATTTTCTCTTATAAAATATCCATTATTATATTCATTATCAGTTATATAATAATTATTAAAAGGAGTTATTAAATTATTATATATAATATTATTATCAAATAAATATTTTTGAATATTTGTATAATTATCATTATTATTTGTAAGTATATTTATTTCACAATATTTATTTAATATTTGTAATTTATTACTAATTCCATCATATGGTTTAGAATTATAATTAGGTCTTATAGTTTTATCTAAATCTATATATAATTTATTATATTTATAATATCCATTAATTTTTTTTATTATATCATAAATATCTTTCATATATTTATCTATAGTTAATAATATTCTTATACATCCTATTTTCATATCTTTAGTTTTATTTCTTACTTGGTAATTATGTATTAAAAATATTTTATATACATATTCAGGATAATCAGTATAAATTAGCATAAATGGCGCATTTCCATAAGTATATTTATATATAATATTATTTGATTTTATAATTTTATTAAATTTAGTAAAATATTTATTCCAAATAATTTTATCATTTTTTACTAAATTAATATAATAATCTTTATTTTCTAATGCATATAAACCACAATTAATAGATATATCTAATATAGATTTAGTACAATATCCTATTTTTAATTTATCTATTATATTTTCATGAGCTAATATATAACCTAATCTTATTCCTGCTAATCCAAATGCTTTTGAAAATGTTCTTGTTATAATTAAATTTTTATATTTATTATTAAAAAAACTTAAATTTATTCCATATTCAAAATATGCTTCATCAATTATAAATATTTTATTTTCATATTGTTTTATTATATCTATAAAAGAAATAGGTAATTCATAACCGATTGGTATATTAGGACTTGATATATATATAATATCATTTATTTTTATTTTATTATAAAATTCATTATATTCATCAATATTACCATGAAAATTAAAATAAGTTATATTATCTGTTATTAATTCAGCATCATGACAAAATCTTGGATAAGTTGGAAATGGAATTAGTAGTTTTGTATCTATATCAATAAATGTTTTTAATATTAATTGTAATGCATATCCACTTCCAGGTGTAAGTAATATATTATTTATATTTGTATTATTATTATATATACATATTTCATTATATAATTTATTATAATTATTATCCAATGATGGATATTCATTAATTTTATTAATAAATACTAATGAATTTAATTTATTTATATCAAAATGATCATTATAATTTTGAATAACTGCTAAATTTATTATTTTTTTATCATTTTTAGGAATAATATATGGGTTTTTGTTTTTATATAAATAATTAATAGACATATATTTATTATTTATATTAAGATAATTATTTTTAAATTTTTAGTTATTCTTTAATATAATATATAAGATTTATTATAAATTAAATTTTAATTATAATACATATTCACTATCAGGTGTAAAAAAATATATAATATAAATAAATTGAAATAGATATATTAATAATAAATGTTTTATTAGTTTATAAAAAAAATAAAATAGGAGTGTTTTAAATCACTCCCAAAAATTTGAATACATAAATGCATATATACATAGGTGTGTGTCACTCACAACTTGTTTACCTAAACATTCAGACTAGTCTCTTATCCCTAAAGATTCACTATCTGTTCAAACCAGCTCTTGTCTATAAAGACTCACTGTTTACACTAATGCAACACCGTCTAAGGTATCACTAGTGATGAGTGTTCGCAAATTTCTACCAACCTTAGCCAACTCTTTCTCGATAGCAATTGCTTCGGGAACAATGGTGTGCTGTAATGCCTTATTCTTTCGAAATGTCATCTTTAACTCATCATTTAGAGCATACTCCTGTGCTTGACAATTTTTCAAATATAAATTGAAATTAGACATGGTCATTTTCACATTAGTATAGTAAGGATGAACACCAACATCATTCTCATAATCATAACTTTGTTCAAAAAGTTCAGAAAATGACAAACACTTCTTGGTGACATGCACTTTCTTAACACGATCTGGTAATGATCTGTTAGCAGCAGTTTGCTCGACTTTTCTGCGGCTGGTATACATATCTAACTTGGGAATCAGACAAGTATTATCAACAGCAGAGAATTGAAGTTGTTTCTTTGCAGATACGACCTTCAATTTGTTGTTGAAATAGGTAAATTTCTGACGTGTTACATCAGAAACTCCTTTTTCACCAAAAGACAACTCTTCAAGGTATTGTTGCTTGGTTTTATCATAGATTACAGTATATTTTTTAATACGCTGTAACTGACGATTAGCAAGTCGTTTTGTACGTCTTACTTTCCAAGCATCTTCATAACCTTGCATAGTCATGGCTGCATGTTTAAAGCGATGCATCGCTTCCGTAAATTTTTTACCTGAACGTGTGTTTACACATGTTAAAGTAAAATAAGATACTGGAATTGTCCTTGGGACATGTCGTTCTGATTTGGAAACCAAGTTGATTGTTGGAAAATCCGTAGTTTGTGCCATTAAAGGCATTGATGGCGAAGTGGAATTAGCTTGTTGCATTTCAAGTTGATTCAAGTGTTTTGCGATGTTTTGAAAGTAATAATAAATAAAAAAAATCAACTCGTTTTTTTATAAAAAAATATCTAAAGAAAATAAAAAATGGGGAGATTGAAATTCTCCCTAAAACATACAATAATATACATAGGTGTGTGTCACTCACAACTTGTTTACCTAAACATTCCAGATTAGTCTCTTATCCCTAAAGATTCACTATCTGTTCAAACCAGCTCTTGTCTATAAAGACTCACTGTTAAGGACCCTAACTGTTCATAGATACAGTTGAGTTACCACGCAAAGCCCTCCCAGCTTCAGCCAACTCTTTTTCAATAGCACGACCTTCTGCTTGCAAATCCTTAGAACGGTTTTTATTGTAATCCATCCTAATTTTGATTGCCTCACTTAATGCCATATCCCATTCATAGTGTTCTGTCACTTCTTTATCGAATTTATCTTTCAGAATCCATTGGCCTGTTCTAGGATGAATCCCAGTACCTGTAAGTTCATTTAATGACTGTTCGTATTGTTCATAGAATGACAACTGGACACATTCAACATGAAATTTGCACGGACGTTGTTTTTTAGATCTTAAAAGAGCGGCAATTCTAATGACAACATTATTTGCATTCTTTTGAGGATCAGTTGAAGACTTACGTTCAGCATGCGAGATAACTTCCTCGGGCTGATTATAGTTGTCAAGCATAGGAATCAGACAATTGAATTCAGTATCACAAAAGCGAACCCTTTTTTTACCAGAAACTGCCTCAAGACAAGATTTGGCATCTTTAAGTTGTTGATCATTGTTTTTACCAGGATTCTCAAGTAAAAAGATAACACGTTTGGATGCTGCTAGCTGGCGCTGAGTTTGTCTCATGTCCGATTTTTGTTGCCGAGATTCTTTCCAAGCATCTTCATAACCTTGCATAGTCATGGCTGCATGTTTAAAGCGATGCATCGCTTCCGTAAATTTTTTACCTGAACGTGTGTTTACACATGTCAAAGTAAAATAAGATACTGGAATTGTCCTTGGGACATAGCGTTCTGATTTGGAAACCAGGTGGATTGTTGGAAAATCCGTAGTGTGTGCCATTAAAGGCATTGATGGCGAAGTGGAATTAGCTTGTTGCATTTCAAGTTTATTCAAGTGTTTTGCGATGTTTTGAAAGTAATACTAAATAAAAAAAATCAACTCGTTTTTATAACTAATATAAAAGAAATATAACTATAAAAAAAATTGAATTTTGATCATAATATAAATTATATAATCATTCAATAAGAATTATTAATAATGGCGATTACCTTTGAACAAGCTTATGCTATGTTGAATACCTTAAATATTGACATCAAAGGATTTAACGAGTATTTAAACAATGTTTTAAAAGAAAACACTACGATTATTAATGATTCTACAAAAATTACAAATACTTCTATCAAGAAACCCTTTGTAAAAAAAAGTTGGGCTGATTATGAAGATGAAGATGATTTTCCTTTAGTAGAAACTAAAAGTGTCAATAGTGATACTACCTTTGTTTCTGAAGACAATAGTACCTCATCTTCAATCTGCAATAAAAACAGTTTTGCTACGATTGCTTTGAAAAATTCAGATTCTATTGAAAACTTTCAATCGATTGTTAAGAAATCTTCTAAAAAGAATACTATTTCAACTATCACAAATCCTATGTTGAAAAACTATGGATTAAGTGAATGCAATACTGTATTCAATGGACAAGAAATGGCAATTGCAATCAAAGAAAAGTGGGAACTTGGAGTTGAATATCAAATTGATTACAATTCACTTTGTCCAACTATGATGGCTGGATTTGTTTGTAATCCGTATTGCAATTATATTCATCTTCATCGATGCAACTATGAAAAGCAAACTGATGGATGCAAAAACTCAAATTGTAGGTTCTTACATGCTCGTGACATGCCTAATTCAAAAGCAAAATCCAACTTTCGTAAAACATTGCAATAAATCAATTGTACTTTTTATATTTTACATTTACAACTTGTATTTTTAAAAATTCTGTTAAAAATAAAAAAGATTTGTATTTTTTATAATTATTTTTTTCATATTTAATATAAAAAAAAATAATTTAAATTTATGTTTATATATATATAATAAATAGAATTTTATTAATAATATGTTATCATTTATATTAGCTGACCATGGTTCTTTACCATATAAAAGTTCTATTTATGAAAATGGATATGAGATTTATGCTAAAGATAATATATTAATTTCAGCATCGTCTTCAGTAAATATTAATCTACATTTAATATTAAAATGTTTAGAAAATGATTTTATTTATTTAGTTATAGATGACCAATATCAAAATATATTAAAAATAGAAAATAATATTATTGAAAATAATATAAATTCAACATATATAATTAAAATTATTAATTTAACAAATAATAATGTAAGTATTAATAAAAATAATAAATTATGTCATTTTTATTCAAAAAATAAAGCATATTTACATAATACAAAAGTACAAAATTTAGTTCATAAACCAGAAGTACAAGAAGAAGTTGCACAAGAAGAAGTTACACAAGTTGTACAAGAAGAAGTTACACCAGTTGTACAAGAAGAAGTTATACAAGAAGAAGTTGTACAAGAAGAAGTTGTAGAAGAAGAAGTTGTAGAAGAAGAAGTTGTACAAGAAGAAGTTACACAAGAAGAAGTTACACAAGAAGAAGTTGTAGAAGAAGTTGTACAAGAAGAAGTTACACAAGTTGTACAAGAAGAAGTTACACCAGTTGTACAAGAAGAAGTTGTACAAGAAGAAGTTGTACAAGAAGAAGTTACACAAGAAGAAGTTACACAAGAAGAAGTTGTAGAAGAAGTTGTACAAGAAGAAGTTACACCAGTTGTACAAGAAGAAGTTACACAAGTTATACAAGAAGAAGTTACACAAGTTGTACAAGAAGAAGTTGTACAAGAAGAAGTTGCACCAGTTGTACAAGAAGTTGTACAAGAAAACATAGATAGAGATGATTTACATGAAGTTATAAATAATACTACTAATTTAGAAAATAATATAAATGTAACTAATTTAGCCAAACGTAAATATATTAGAAAAAAGAAAATGACAATTACATTACCTTAATTTATATATAATGAGATTAAAAGATAATTTAATTTTTTTTTATTAAAAAAAATTGTTTAAAATAAAAATTATGCTAAATATAAACTGATCAATATGTGGTTGTTATTTAAAGTAACACTAATTTTAATATATTAAAAAATTAAATTTTATTTTTTTATTTATATATATATAAAATGGCTGAAATTTCAAGTTGGTGAATTTTATAAATCTAAAACTAGAATATTCTTAAAAGAAGCTCCAAATTTATAACTCCAATAATATAATTCAGTTAGATTAGCATTAATCATTTGATTCTTCATTGAACTTATTTACTTATTTTATTAAATTAATTTCAATTTTATTTAACTTCTCCAAATATCCATTTATTGATTGTTGTGTTTACACAAAATAATCGATGCAATATAATACCTAATACTAATAAAATAAATAAAACAGCTGTAAATCTATAATTGAAAACATATGATATTATACCCGATATGAATACTGTCCCAAATAAATCATTTACGGCAATATCAAAAACTCTTAAAGCGTGGAATCCGGTTTTTGGTTGTCCAAAAACATCTGAATATTGTGCAAATGGGCATGACATTTAAATATTACTATAATATACTATAATATTTAAACTATTAATTTATTAAATAATAAATTTGTCATTAAATTTATTATCTAAATTACATTCTAATATCTTTACATCGGTTTCATTAATATATTTTTTAATAATACAATGATGTAAATAATTTTTACCTAATGAATGTTGTAAAACTTGGTCAGATTTATTTGGAACTGAAATCTGTGTATTATAAAAGTTTAATGTTTTTAATGGAAATAATTCATCTTTATCATAAGAAATATTACAATGACCAATTTCAAAATCTGGGTTTTGAAATCTATAATCGGCATTCATATATCTATTATTATATTCCATAAATAATAAGATATCTATATGTAAATCAGGATCGATTGCACCTGTGTTATTATATAATGTATCTATTTGCCAATATGCTTTAGTAGATTTGTTTTTTTGAATTCTTAATTTATGCTGTTTAAATACCTCAATATTATTTGTTAAAATATCTTCATCTGATTTTAAAATACCTAAATCGCAATCTTCATCCCAAGGTAATATTTTATTATAACGAACAGTACCTAATAATGTTCCACATTCAGCCCAGAATGATAAATTTAATAATTTAAAAACATAAATAATTCTATTTAATAAATCAATTAATTTAGAATGATCATTAGATAATGATATAATCGCTTTATGATTTAAGAATTCAAGAGTATCTTTTGGTTCAATATTATTATAATAAAATATATTATTATTATTAGCAAATTTATAATCTATAATACTATCACCTATCATAATAGAATTTTTATTAACATTATCTAAAATTAAATTTTCTTTACCAATAATAGTATAATGAAATTTAACATTATCTTTCTCTAATAATTGTAAAAACTGACCAACAAATGGTTTATCATTTTCTAAAAATGATGTCTCGATTACATAAATATGTTTATATTTATTAATATTATCATATAATACTTTAGAAATAATAGGATATTTTGTAATATATAATTTATCATTACGTACTAACCACCCATTATTATATTCATCCGGAATAATATTTAAATCTTTAATTGGGCATATTAATTTATCAAATGGTACTTTATTATTTTTTAAATAAGTAAAAATATTACTATAATTTTCAATATTATTAGTAATTATAATAATATTTGAATTTTTATGAATTAAATTTAATGCATCATTAATACCTGGATAAATTTCTAATTTATTTTTTTCTCGTATCGTTTCATCAATATCAATATAATACGTATCATAAATATAATAACCATTAATTTTTTTAATTAATATTAATAAGTCATCCATAATAGTTTTTAAAGATAATGAAATTCTAACACATTTTTTTTTTATATCAATCGATTTATCTCTAATTAAATATCCATGAGTTTTAAATAGAGATACAATATATTCAGGATAATTTGTATATAATATACAATATGCTCCATAATGATATGATATTTTATATATAATATCGTTTGGACTTATATAATTTTTACAATCATTATAAAATTTAGTCCAATTTTGGACATCCTGTTTTACAGTAGTTAAATAATAATCTAAATTTTTCATAACCTTTAATCCATGCAAAATAGCATAATTTGTAACTGTCTTAGTACAAAAATGAATTTTTAAATATTTTATTAATTTTTCATGACATACTAAATAACCTAATCTGGCACCAGCCAATGCAAATGCTTTAGAAAAGGTTCTAATTATTATTATATTTTCTAAATTAATATATTTAGTATAACTTAATCCATTACTATATTCAATATACGCTTCATCAATTAAAAATAATTTATTTGGATATTTATTTATTAAAGATAATAAGTTATTTTGATTAATTTTATATCCTAAAGGTAAATTTGGATTTGATAAATAAATTACATCATTATTAATAATTTCATTTTCTAACAATAATATATCATTTACTAATCCGTCAAAATAAACCTTATTTACAGTTTCTACTTTTAATTCTGCATCATGTATAAATCCAGGATAATTAGGTACCGGAATTAAAATCTTAGTATCAATATTAGTAAATGTATTTAAAATTAATTTTAAAGTTTCTCCACTACCGTGAGTCAATATAATGTTATCAATCGAACTATTAGTATATTCACTTATTAATTTTACTAATTCATGATAATCTTTATTTTGCTGAGGGTAATAATTTATGTGAATATTATCAATATCTTTATGTAAGTTATAATTTTGATTTATTGCTAAATTTATATATTTATCCTCAGATGGAATTATATAAGGGGTGTTTTTTTTTAATACTAATTCATTTATAATCACCATGATTATATTTATAATATTATAGAATATTTTATTTTATTTATTTTCAATATGAATATATTATATGTAATTATACTTATAGAAATATTATTAATAATATTTTGTGTAATTTAGAAAATACAAAATGTAAAAATAAATTTCAAAAAATTCATTGTTCAAATTTAATAGCTATTATATTGTTCAATTTAAATATATATAATTTTAAAAAAATAAAACCTAAAGATTATCATAGAACAATAGTAAAATTATGTAATGGAGATTTATTTAGCGAACCTGTAAGAATTATATCTAAAAAAAATATAATAAGTAATATATATGATAATAAAATTAAATTATATTGTTACCTTTTTGATGAACCAGATTATAATTTATGTTATAATACTAAAAAATATAAAACAATATTATTAGATGGAAATTTAGATAAACTTAATACAGGAGATATTATCTTATTTTCATCATATGCATATGATCCGATATTTAGAATTTTTGGAGATGTTACATTTTCACATGTAGGTATGGTTGTTAAAATTAATGACCAATTGTATAGTTTAGAAATGACTGATTCATATAAATTAAATAATAAAATTTATACTAACAAATGTTTATTTCCTTTATATGATAAAGTTGATAAATATTCTGGAAATGTGTTTATTTGCAAATTAAAAAAAGAATTAAATCAAAATCAATTAAATATTTTATATGATTTAATTAAAAACGATTATAAAATTTATTCCCCAATTGAGGTATATTTAGCAATAGCTCATAATATGAAGTTTCATAATAAATTCTGTTGTGGTAGTTTAATATTTTATTTATTACAACAAATGAATATTATTGATAAAAATATCAAAATTGATAATATTGATATAAATTCTTATCTTGTTAATTTGTGCCATCAAAATACTATGTATAATTATCCAATTGAATTCTTGTGTAATAATTCAAACATCAAAAAAATATATAAAAAAACAATCGAATATCCTTAAACTTGAGAATTGATAATGTCCGGATTAAATTCATTATTTAATTTACATTCTTGGGTTCTATAATTCATATATTCATTTAATTTTTGAATATATTAAAAAATTAAATTTTATGTTTTTATTTATATATATATAAAATGGCTGAAATTAAATTTGGTGAATTTTATAAATCTAAAACTAGAATATTCTTAAAAGAAGCTACTATTGTTGGATTTATATTAATATTAATATTTATATTTACATCATATATTTTAAAATATATTTATGATAGCAAAGAAAATCATAATTTTCATATGATTTTATCTATATTTATATCAGGATATTTATTTCATTTAGCATGTGAATACAGTGGTTTAAATGTTTGGTATAGTAAAGATTATTGTGAAATAATTCCAAATACAAAATAATTATTTTATTGTTAATATTTATTATTTACATAATTTGTTAATAAATCTATAATTTCAATATGATTATATTTTTTTGCATCATCTAAAGGAGTATTTCCCCATCTATCAGTAATATCAATATCAATATTTGAAAATTTTAATAAATATTTAATAATATTAATATAACCTTCCGATACTGCTATATGTAATAACGATCTATTATCATAATCTTTTGTATTTTCAGATCCACCCATAGAAATTAATCTTTTTAATTCTGAAATATCACCTTCAGATACTGCAAATAATAGCTTTAAAGTTAGTTCTCTATTATGATCCGATTTGATAAGTCTTGGATTTATTTTTTTATTATTAATACTATCAGATGATAAAGAATCAAATATATGAAATTGATATTTTTTTATTAATTGTTTAAAGAATTCGATACCTTTTACAGAATTTCCAATATCATCTAAAAGAGGCGAGAATACAGATATACATCCAAAATCAGGTATAATTGCGTATATGCATCCAGATACACCTGATTTAGCTGGTAATCCAATATCAAATGCCCATTTTCCACTATAGTCATACATACCACATGATAACATTAAAGATAAAATATTTTTACAATTTTCTTTTTTAAAAATATTTTTTTTAGTTAAAACATTTACACCATTATTTGCTATAGTTGCCCCCACAATAGATAATAAATCACAATTTACTTCTAATGAACATGTTTGAAAATATAATTCAAGAGTACTTTGAATATTAGTATTTGTTGGAAAACTATTATATTTTCTCATCATATAAGCTAAACAAAAATTAGAATCAGCTGTCTCTTTTTCTGATAAATATACAGAATTAGAAAATTTCCAAGGAAAATTTCCACTTAATTCAGTTAATTTATCTGTAATAGTCTCAAATCTTTCATATGATAATTTATCTTGGTATAATAAAGAACAAGACATAATTGCGCCTGAATTTATCATAGGATTATGAGGTAAATTATTTTTATTAAGAGATAAATTATTAAAATTAACCCCACTAGGTTCACATCCAATATAATTAAGTATTTGTTCAGATCCATGATCTTCTAAAGCCAGGCCATATAATAAAGGTTTGATTCCAGATTGAATACAAAAATATTTATCACAATCTCCATATTTAAATCTTTGACCATCTATTGTACATATAGAAATTCCAAATAAATTAGGATCTACTTTTGCTAATTGAGGTATATAATTAGCAACATGGCCTTTATTACTCATTTTTTTTATATCATTAAAAATATCAATAATACCTGTACAAAATATTTTAAAATCAGGTACTATTAAATTTTTACTAAAAATTTTATTTAATAAAATACTTTGTTCGCTATCAATTACTATTTGAATAAAATCATCTAAATTTATATTAGTTTTATATTCATAATCATTAATTTTTAATAATTTATATAATTTTTTTAATCTAATATCAGAATCATCGAAACCATTATCTTTTAAAAAATTAATTATATCAATACCATTTGCTAAATTATTATCATTACATAATTGATATTCAAAAAAGTTTATAGCAATTTGATGTTTAATATCTAAATCACCATTAGAAGAATGATCATTATTAATTGACATAATTTTATATTAATCTTAATTTATTAATTATATATGAATTTATTAATTATATATTTTAATTTTAATTTAAATTTATAAATATTACATAATAAATATTTTAATTAAGTGATAATTAAAGTGACTAATAAAATTAATATAAAAAATTATGAAATTTAATAGAGATTGGTGCTTTCTAATATGTGAAATTATAGTAATTGTTATATATGGTACATGTACTGAATTTAATTCAGGTATTAATATAGCACCTGCTGCTATGTCTATACAAGGGATTAATGAAGAAACATTAAGTTCTGTAGAAAAAATGCAATCATATTATCCATTTTTTCAAGATATACATGCTATGATTTTTATTGGATTTGGGTTTCTAATGGTTTTTCTAAAAACTCATTCATGGACCTCAGTTTGTTTTAATTATTTAATTGCAGCTTGGGTATTACAAATTACAATTTTATTAACTAGTTTTTGGCATAAACTTTTTGATGAAGGATTTGATAATAAGATTAGTTTAGATTTAACATCTTTAATTGTTGGTGATTTTGGTGCAGGCGCTGCATTAATTTCAATGGGAGCAGTTTTAGGTAAAACTGATTTATTTCAATTATGGGTATTGGTTACTTTAGAAATTCTATTTTATTCTTTAAATGAAGTATTATGTACTAAAGTATTATATATAGTAGATATGGGTGGCAGTATTATAATTCATGTATTTGGTGCTTATTTTGGATTAGCTGCAACATATTTCTTTAAACCAAAAAAAGCAATTTTATCTAAAAATGGAGAAGGTGGGTATACTTCGCAAACAATTGCTATGATTGGAACATTATTTCTATGGGTTTATTGGCCAAGTTTTAATGGCGGATTAGCATCTGGTAAAAGCCAACAAAGGGTTGTAGTTAATACTATATTAAGTATTTCTACTAGTTGTATTTCAGCTTGTGCTATAAGTCGTATATGTAAGGGAAAATTAGATATGGAAGTTGTATTAAATGCTACATTAGCAGGAGGTGTATCTATAGGAGGTGCTTCAGATATGGTAGTAACTGGTGCATTATCAATGGGAATTGGATTTTTAGCTGGCTGTATTTCTGCATTAGGATTTTTATATGTGGGACCTTATTTAAAAAATAAAATTAATTTACACGACACGTGTGGAGTACATAATTTACATGGGATGCCTGGTGTATTTGGAGGAATTGTAAGTAGTATATCAACAGGATGTGCTGGATATGCATTTAATGATAATCCATATGTTTCTGAAATTTTTATTAAAGTATATAATGGAGAAAGAACATTTTTTATTCAGGGATGTTATCAATTTGCTGCTATTATTGTTACTATTACTATTGCTATATTTTCTGGATTGTTATCTGGATATATATCATCAGAATGTGGACATTTAAATGAATTCTTTATTGATACTGAACATTTTCATGATTGTCATATAAATGAAACAACTGATGAATCTGATAGTTATTTAAATTATAATGTTAGTACACCAATTAATATTGACAATGTTTAACAAAAATAATAAAAAACTTAAAAATATATACTAAATAAATTAATATAAGATTTATTTTTTTAATAATATATTATAAATTATTATATATATATAATAATCATAAAAATGAATTTATCAATGAAAATTTATATAATAATTGCTATAATAATTTCTATAATAATATTTATAAGAATAGATTATACATATGATTATCATAAGTATTATACATATTATATTACTAATTATAATTATACTCCATTACTTACATATTTAGATAATAATAGATTTTTAGATTTATATAATAATCCTTATAGTCAATATAAAATTGTATTTTTATATTCTCATGATTATAAAATTTTACCTAAATCTGCTGAATATGCAATAGATATTACGCGTAAATATTGTTTACTATATAATTATGAATTAATTGTTAAAAATCATTCTCTAAATAATACGATTAGCCCATATTGGCTAAGAGTTTTTGATTTAATTAAATTATCTAATAAATATGATAATAATACAATATTTGTATATTTAGATTTAGATGCTACTATAAATTCTAAATATTTTAATTTAAGAATAACTGATTTAATATATTATATTGATAATTATGATCATTATCAATATGATATTTATATTGGAAGAGATATAAAACCAATAAGATATATAAATACAGGTGTTATGTTTCTAAAAAATACAATTACTACAAAAAATATATTACAATTATGGAGCATATATTATAATAAATATAATTGGAATTTTATTAATAATAAATGGGAATGTACAGAAATAATTAATAACTATAAAAAAAAATGTACATGGGCTGGATATAAGTATGAACAGGGTGTATTAGAAGATATATATATTAATAATATTAATGATTATAAAAAAAATATTAATATATTGCATATAAGTATATGTTCAAATCCATTTTATGATTTTGATTGTTTTATATATCATTTTATGAGACAATCTGAAAATAATAGGCTAAGAAACATGAAAAAAATATATGATAAAATTACATAAATAAATATTTGAAAGTATAATAATTTTATTTTTTTTATATAAAAAAGTATATATAGTATCTTAAAAAATGAAAATATTTTTAATTTTACCAACACAATTATTTAAAGATATTAAAATATTAAAACATAAAAAAAATTATGATATTATTTATCTATTAGAAGATCCTTATTATTTAAATCCAACTTTTCATAAACAGAAATTATTATTACATATATCATCTTTAAACTATTATTATGATTATTTAGTAAAAAAATCTATAAATGTAAAATATATAAAATATAATGAAATAAATTATGATAAAGTATTAAAAAATCATGAAATAACTATGTATGATCCAGTGGATAAATATATAAGAAAACAATTTAAGAAATTTAATATAGAATATTTAGATACTCCACTTTTTTTAAATACTAATGAGGAATTAGATAATTATTATGAATTGCATCAAAATAAAAAAAAATTTATGAATATTGATTTTTATAAATGGATGAGAATAAAATTAAATATATTAATGAAAAATTCAAAACCAATATATGATAATTGGTCATTTGATAAAGAAAATAGAAATCCTTTTGATAAAGGATATGTAGAAGATGAAATAGATATTTATGATAATAAATATATTAAAGCTGGTAAATTATATGTAAATAAACATTTTAAAGAAGCATTTGGTAATTTTGATGAAATGTATTATCCTAATAATCATAAAGAAGCTGAAAAACATTTAAATATATTTATAAAAGGAAAATTATTTGATTTTGGTAAATACCAAGATTCTATTTCTAAAGATGTCGTATATGGGAATCATGCAAATATATCGGCATTAATTAATATAGGATTATTGACTCCATTATATGTTATTGATACTATTATTGCATATTTTAATAAATATAAAGATAAGAAAAAGATCATTAATTCAGTCGAAGCAATTATAAGACAAATATTAGGATGGAGAGAATATATGAGATTTATATATGTTTATTATAGAAATGATATTATTAAATACGATCCTATAAATAATAATCGTAGTATACCAAAAAATTGGTATACCGGTAATACATCTTTAGAAATTTTAAACCATTATATAGAAAAAGTACAAAATTATGCTTATTTACATCATATAGAAAGATTAATGATTATAAATAACTTATTTGTGTTATGTGAAATTAGATTTATAGATATATATAATTGGTTTATGATATGTTTTATAGATAGTTACGATTGGGTCATGGTTCCTAATATTTATATGAATTTGAGTTCACTTAATAAAGATATAAAATATATGACAAAAATTTATGTTGCATCGGATAACTATATAAAAAAAATGAGTGACTTTAGAAATAAACAAGATTTTGAAATAATAAATAAATTATATTGGAATTTTGTTAAAAAAAATAAAAATATATTAAAACATGAATATAGTATTAAATCTCAAGTTAATAAATTTTTATAAAAAAAATATTATTTTAATTAATTACATTTTTTAATATGTTGTTTATAATTATATAAAAGTTTAAATATTTTATTACAATTATTACATTGTAATACTTCATCACAACTAACTTTTCTATTTAAATGCAATTCTAATTGACTTGGTTTTTTAAATATTAAATTGCATTTATGACAAATATACTTTTTTGGTTCTCTTATTTCATCACATTTATATTTTCTATTTAAATGATCATTATAATCATGTAATTTATTTGTAGAAAATTTATTACATTTAGTACAATTATATTTTTTTTGACTACCTGTAACGTAGTCAAATTCTGAGTCCCTATGGGATTCTTTTTTTAAATTAGTTTTATTTTCTTTTAAATTTTCCTTTAAATTTTCCTTCTCTATTTGTAATTTCTTAATTTGTTCTTGTAAATATTTAACTTCATTTTGTAATTTAGTAACTAATTCATCATTATTTTTTGATAAAGTTGCACATTCATATTCAATTTTATCAATAATCATATCAATTGTAAAATCTTCAGTTAATTTAATTAATTCTATATAATTTTTATTTTCTATATTAATGTTATCTAATACATTACTTTCTTTTGCAAATTGATTAATTTTACTTTCTATTAATTTATTATTATGACATTCTTTTATATATATAATTTTAAATGATCCATATGTTTTTTCATGCTGTTTAATTCTATTTTGAATATTATTTGAATGCCCAAACTTAATAACGTATTCATTAATATAACCAAAATATACAACTGGTTTAATGTCTAAAGATTGAAGTAAAGCATTAATTTTATATTTATCATTAATAATATTCTTTTGCAATTCAATATCTTTATTTTGTAATAAGTATTTATTAAATTCTAAACATAAATCTTCTATATCTACATAATAATCTCTAATTTGATTTGCTTTTTCTGTTCTAATTAACATTAGAGATTTTTTAAAACATTTAGGTGATAATATTATATGAGTCGTTCTATTATGTATATATTTTAATTTGTCTTTATATGCTAAAATTTCTTTATTATTTTCATTTATCTCTAGAGATAAATGAAATATATTATTCAATTGTTCATAATTATACATTTTAAAATCAATACCTTCTTTAAAATTTTCTTTTATAATATTAATAAATTTTTGTTTTCCACAGCTATTTTTTTTATATCCAATCCATTCAATTAATTGTTCATCAACATAAATCCAATCCTTATTATTAATATTAGATCAAAATTTATCAATGTAAATTTTATTAATTTGATAATTATATTTATCAATATATGATATTAATTCATAATTCATATTTAAATTTTCTTAACTCTTTTTTTAATATTGCATTTATATTAATGATATCATCGTATCTTTAAATATAAAATAAAAATAAAAAATATATATAACACTACTAGTAAAAATTCTAGAAGATTCTAGATTTTACTAGCAATAATTATTTTTTTTTATAATAAATATATATGCTAGAAAATATAGTATAAATTATACAAACATCTAGTCAAATCAAAAGTTAAAAGATTTTATCATGAAAAATTCAAAAAATAGTAGAAATACTGATAATAAATGCAGAAAGCATAGCAAATGCGGTGATAAAAAACCTAGCAGAAGATCTAAAAGAAGATCTAGTAGAAGATGTATAGAAGGTAAAAAGGGTCCTACAGGTGAGAGGGGTCCAGATGGAAGAAAAGGTCCAGATGGAGAACGAGGCCCTGAAGGTAAACGAGGACCAGATGGTAAAGCAGGATCTGAGGGGAAACCTGGCAAACCAGGACCAGATGGCAAACAAGGACCTGAGGGTAGACCTGGCAAACCGGGCAGAGATGGTTGTGACGGACGTCCTGGTCCAGAAGGAAAACCGGGCAAAGACGGTAGAGACGGTAAAGATGGTAAAGATGGGAAACAGGGGGAGAAAGGCGAAAAAGGAGACCAGGGAGAGAAAGGCGAGCATGGATGTAATGGTTATGATGGGGAAGACGGTGATGACGGTCTTGACGGATGTGATGGAGAACAAGGTGAAAGAGGAGAAAAAGGAGAACGAGGTGAAAAGGGTGAACGGGGTGAAAAAGGTGAAAGAGGTGAACAAGGTGAAAAAGGAGATCAAGGAGATCAAGGAGAAAAAGGAGAAAAAGGAGATAAAGGTGAAGATTGTAAATGTTTAAGATATGAATATGGAAATTATAATCATTATTATGATCATAATAAATGTAATAAATATGATTGTGAAAAAGGAGATAAAGGAGAAAAAGGATGTAAAGGAGATAAAGGAGATAAAGGTTGTGATGGAGATCAAGGATGTAAGGGAGATAAAGGAGATAAAGGATCTAAGGGAGATAAAGGCGATAAAGGTGATGCTGGGGAAAAAGGTGATAAAGGCGAAAAAGGCGAAAAAGGCGATCAAGGTGAAAAAGGCGATAAAGGTGATAAAGGCGAAAAGGGCGATAAAGGCGAAAAGGGCGATAAAGGTGATGCTGGAGAAAAAGGAGATCAAGGTGAAAAAGGCGAAAAGGGAGAAAAAGGAGATCAAGGTGAAAAAGGCGATCAAGGTGAAAAAGGCGATAAAGGTGATAAAGGCGAAAAGGGAGAAAAAGGAGATCAAGGTGAAAAAGGCGATAAAGGTGATAAAGGTGATGCTGGAGAAAAAGGAGATCAAGGTGAAAAAGGTGAACAAGGTCCAGCAGGATTAATAGGCCCAGCAGGTCCAGCAGGTCCAATTGGTCTTCCAGGATCTAGTACAATAAATTATAGTGATTTTTATAGTTTAGTACCAACTGATAATTATGATAAAATTAATCCAGGACAAAGTATATCATTTTTTAGAAATGGTTCTACTAATCTAATTGTGACTACATTAGATAATAAAACTTTTAGATTACCAAATATTGGCACTTATGAAGTTTATTATAATATAAATTGTTTAGGAGTTACTACTTTAGTCTTAAAATTAAATTCTAATGAATTACAATATACTATAATACGCTCAGATTCAGGTGAATTTAAAAATACATTTTTAATAACAATATCGTCAATAAATTCTATGTTAAGTTTAATTAATCCATCTAGTAGTGTAAATGATGTACAAATACAAAATAAAAATTCATCATTTCATATGATAATAAAACAAATTGCTTAAATCATTAATATTGTTGTAATAATTCTTTTAATTCATTAGCAAAATTTGTTGTATTTAATTCATGTTGATATGTATTATAATAGGATGAATTTTTTTCATCAAATTCCTTTTGTATTATACAATCAGGGAATCCTATATAATTTTTAGGAGGTAAATTATCTAAATTTTTATTATTAATTACTAAATAATTAAAGTTTTTAATAAAATAAAAATAATTTTCTGACACATTTGTAAATCCTAATGTATTTATTGAATATTTAAACCAACTTGTATTAATATTTAATATATCAATTTGTTTAGAATAAGTAGTATATAAGTATTCAGAAATTTTAATAATATTTAATAAAGATAAATAATATGATTTATATAATTGTTTTTTTTCATCAATATCATGATAATAATAACTAAATAAAAAATAAGATAATATATAATTATAATTAGCTATATTAAATATATTTTTTTCAATTTCTAATAGATTTGATGATAACATTCTTCCATATAAATCAAAAATTTGAATATCATAATTGATATTATTTATATCTATAATTCCAGATGTATAATTAGGAATTTTATGTGCAATATTTTCATAATTTTTAATATTTTTTAATCCATATTCATGTTTTATATTATTAACTATTTCTTGTATTCTGTTATTATTATTAATAAATACTAAAGGTAAACTATCATAATGTTCTATATATAATATATTATCTTTAAGAATAAGATTTGGCTTTATATTTATATTTTTTTCCATATTAGTAATATATATATTATCTTCATTATTTAAGAAATCATTAGATTTAATAGTTTTAATCATATTATTATAACTATAATAAATTAAATTATATGCTAATTCCCCATGATATGTAATATCACAATCTATAGAGTAATATATATTATCATTATAGAAATTATCTGTTTTTTGTATAAAATTATATAAATGATTTTCTGAAATATTATTTTCATTAAATATTATTGTATCCGCATTATTTATATTTAATTTATGTATATATTTATTATTAAAAATAGATAAATCTATTTTTATTATATTTTTTTTTAAATCTTTAATAAGAGGCTGAATACACATATAATCAATTCCTTTTAAACAATGATCTAATGTATTTTGTTTTAAACATGTAGATATATCTACATCACATGTTAAATTATAATATCTATTTAATAATTCTTTTCTTTCTTTATCTTTCACTAATCTATGTTTAATATTATATTGTATTCCAGTTAGATCAAATAAAAAACTTAAAGACATAAATTGATCAATTTTTTGATAAATAGGATGTATAAATTTCATATTATTATAAATAATATATGGTATTTTATTATATATATATTCAGGATTAAAAGTTGCATCAAATAAAGTGTAACCAGAAATCTGTACTCGAACAGTTGTTTTATGTAATGCAGGAATAATTGCTATATTTTGAAAATTATTATTACATAATATAGTACCTATATTATTCGCATGTAATACATTATTAGGATCAATAATATCGTAATCTGGTATTTGATATTTTTCATCATATAATTTATCATCTTTAACTCTAAGAGATAAATCTATAGCCATTCCTCCCACAATCATTAGACTATTATCTATAATATATTCTTTGACTATATGTAATGCTTTTTCTAAGTCATTTTTTAAAACATTGTAATTAAATATAATATATTCATCATTTATTTTATTATTTAAAATATCAATATCAATATTAGTATTATTCATTATTAAATTAATTAAACTTAATTTATAAATTATATATAAATATAAATTATAAACTATATATAATATATATAATATATAAAATGATAAACACTTATGAATATTATTATTATAAACATATAAAATTATATAAACCTGTATTAAATGATATAATAAATTATAAATTTAATATATATATGAAACAATATATTCAATATAGTGACTTATATAATAATTATACTATTTTATCTAAATATCCATTTAACTATTATAATATAAATAATAACTATAATATCTATAAAGAATATAAGAAGTCATATCTGAATAATAATCAAATTTTATATTAAATATAAATCATTTATAATAATATCATTTCAATTCTTAATTAAAAATTGATTTTTTAATTAATTATTCATAAATAAGATAACTAATATGGATAATGATTTTGAAATTTTCAATGATGATGATTTTGAAAATTATTTAAATATTTCTAAAGAAAATGAAATTAAATTAGCTGAAGATAATATTAAATATAAAAATTGTGATAAATGTGATCAACCTATGCAACCAAATATTAATAATACATTAACATGTATTAATTGTGGTTTTGTAAAAATGGTTATTATTGAAAATTTAGAATATGAACCTAGTATGAATGGGTATAATACAAATAGTAATTTTCATATACCTATTAAATGCGTTGGTAGAAATTCTTTTCAATATCAAAAACAATTACGAAATAATACATCACAATATTCAATAATTCAAGAAACAAATTTAAAAAGAATTTTAGAAAAACTAAATTATCAATCAGAAGGATTAGTTATTCCTAAAAATATAATTTCTAATGTTTTAGAACAATATAAAATAATAAGAGAATTATCTAAAATACATAGAGGAGAAATTCTTAAAGGTATTATAGGATCATTAATATATTATGAATGTTTAAAAGAAGGAATAGTAAGAAAACCAAAAGAATTAGCTATATGGTATTCTATATCAGAAAAAGATTTAAGTAAAGGCGATAAAATATTAAGAGAATTAGAAGAAAAAAATATTATTAAATTGCCTATTAATAATGATAATAATCAAATTTATATAACTTCATATTTAAAACGTTCAGGAATTGATATTAAATATCAAGATTTTTTAAATGAATTATTAGAAAGATTAGATATACATAAAATAGGAAATCCTAATGCCAGATTAAGTACAAAAGTATCGGCAATATTATTTCTATTAATTATTTCTAAAAAGATGAATATTTCATCTGACGAATTAGCAAAAGAATTTAATATATCAGTATCTACCTTTAAAGTATTTTATTTAGATATTGTAAAAAATAATCATTTAATAATTGATATATTAGAAAAATATAATGTGGAATTACAAAAAAAAATTCCTAGAAAAACCCGACAAAATAAAAAAACAAAATAGAATACTTCATAAAATTTATAACGTAACTTTACTTAAGTTTCAGATGAAGTATCATCTGCATTTTCTTCATTTTCTTTATATTTATCATATATATTTTTTAAAATAATATTTTTACCTGAATCAACTTTAGTAATATTATTATATAATATATCTATAATTTTATTTTTTTTAAGTATATCCGTTTTTTTTCCGGTTACATCTGGATGATTTTTTAATTCATCTATATCATTTTCTGTATATAACACATCAATATATTCATTTAAATTTTTTTTTAATTTATCTTTAAAAAATGCATTTTTTGTAAGTATTTTTGATGATTTTGTTGATGATTTTGTTGATGATGTATTTGTAGGTTTCTCAATATTACACATAATATCAATTTTTGCTCCCATTTCTGTAGCAATTGTTTGTACTTCAATAGAATTATGAATCATAACCTGTTCTATTTGTTTTTTATATTCTGAAATACTACTTTCTATATGCTTATTTTGTTTGCTAAATTCAATTTCAATATATTTTTTGATTAAATGATCAATAATTTTATTTTGCTCATTAAATTTTAATTCAATAAAATTTTTAATATCTTCCATATTTAAATTGATAAGTATTCTATTATAATTATATATTATTTAATTAATAATTCAATTTTTTATTTTATAATTTGTATTAAGTACTTTTATTATATTTTAATATCCTTTATTATTTATCTAATTAAATATAATAATATTATTTTAATAAAGATAATTATATAAAGATACTACTATTAAAAAAAATTGAAATCATTTATATATTATAATAAAAATAATCATGCAACGTGGACTTTTTTTAGTGTTTGAAGGTAATAATGGAGCAGGGAAAACAACTATTATAAATAAATTATTAGATAAATTGCAATCAGAACCATATGTTATTGATATTATTAATGAAAGACAAATAAATAAATGGAATATATATAAATTTCCTAATAGAAATACTATTTTAGGTAAAAAAATTGATGATTTTTTAAAAAATAAAATTAATTTAACAAAAGATGTTGAATTAAAATTTTTTGCAGATAATAGAAAAGAATTTCAAGCAGAAATGTTATATATTTTAAATAGAGGATATAATATTATTTGTGATAGATATGTGTATAGTAGTATGGCTTATACATTAACATCACAATCAGTTGATATTATAAATAAAAAAGATACTCAAATATTATCTATGGATCAAATTATAAAATATGATTATAATTGTATAAGACCTGATTATGTCTTTATAATTTGTGGAGATTTTTTACATCTACGTAATGAAAATAAAGAAAAATATCATAAAAATAAACTTTTTAATAGTATATTATTAAATAATTATATATTATCAATTCAAAGATATTCAACTAATTTTGCTATAATAGATAATATTTATGGCAAACTAGATGAAACTATAGAAATTATTATTAAGATTATTAATGATATAAAAAATAAATAAAGTAATACGTGTGATATTTTATATAATAAAAATTGAATATTTTTATTTTTTTTATTATAAAAATGGAATTATTTAATAATAATCAAGTTTTTATATCAGATAAATCATTTAAACAAAACAAAATTATTAAAAAAGAATTAAGATATGATGTAAATACTTATATTAATTTGAATAATTTAGTATGTATAGGTGGTGAATCATATTTATTTGGAATTATAAATAATAATATAAAATATATAAATCATTATACAAATTCTATTCATATATATAATGATGCTAATAAAAATAATTATATATATAGAAAAAATTTAAATAATAATATTATAAATTATAACACATTTACACATATATGTAGTGGCGATATTCTAATAATTAATATTGCTAAATTAAATATCAATTTATTAAATATTATAAATAAGCGTTTTTATCAAAAAATAATTATAATAAATTGTCATCATAAAGAATTTTGGAAAAGAATAAATTTACTATCAAATTATATATTAATCTTAAGAAAACAATATATAAGTAAATTATATTTTGTAACTGTAAATATATTAAAATATAAATATAAATTACCAATATTTATTCCATTAGGTACTTCATGTGCAGTTGCATATCAATTAAATAAATTAGGTTTAAGAAAAAAAAGTTATCCATTTGATTGGGCAAAATTATCTATTAATAAAATAAATAATGTATTAGAAAATAATTTTGACTCATTTAGTAATTTGCATATAAAAAAATTTTCAGATATGCATATACATAAAGATAATTATAAAAATTCATCTAAATGTACTAAAATATCTGGTTCTTATATATTATATAATACATATAATATTCAATTTGCTCATGAATTATTAATTAATAATAATATTAATATGGTAAAAGAAAAATTTAATAATAGAATTAAAAGATTTTATAATATTTTTGAATTTATTTATTTTATAATTTTAGACATAGATAATAATCAATCTAATAATCAATCTAATAATCAATCTAATAATCAATCTAATAATCAATCTAATAATCAATCTAATAATCAATATATACAAAAACTTATAAATAATTTAGATAAATTTTTTGTATCTTATAAAATATTATATATAAGTAATATAAAAGTAAATGAAAATAATAAAATTAAATATATATTTTCCGAAAATAAATTTATAGATTGGCAATATTCTAATATAGATTGGTTTAATCTAATTTATGAAAATATCTAATTTATGAAAATATCTAATTTATAAAAATATCTAATTTATAAAAATATCTAATTATATTTTTAATAGTAACATATTAATAATAAAGTTTTAATAATAAAGGTTTAATAATAAAGGTTTAATAATAAAGTTTAATAATAAAGTTTTAATAATATAATATATATAATAATTTCTTTGGATTTTTTTTTATTTTTTGAAAATATGGAAAATTTATAAATTAACCATAGAAAAAATACATAAAAAATACATAAAAAATACATAAAAATAATAATTTATTATTATATTAAAGAAATAAAAGTATATTTAAAAATACATTTGATTATTTTTAAAATTGAATTTAATATCGATTATTAATACTCTAAAATATAATAATATGGACGTTGTTGAATATCACGTTATTAATCGCAATGATGAAAGTGTTCCTTTAGATTTTAATAAAATTCTATTAAGATTAAATACACTTAAAAAAATTACACCTGAATTAATTGTAAATGTTGGATTAATTGCTCAAAATACTATTAAATTAATGGCAAATAATATAACTACAATTGAATTAGATAATATTTCAGCAAATTTTTGCGCATCTATGATTACAACTCATCCAGATTATGGTACATTAGCAGCTCGTATTGAGATTGATAATTTACATAGAGAAACTTTAGATGATTATTATCAAACAGTATTAAATATTAATGATTATTTTATAAATGGTAGACATACTACAATTTTAGATGAAAAATTAGTAAATTTTGCATTTAAATATCAATCTGATATTAATAAAATTATCAATTATAAAAATGATTATAATTTTACTTATTTTGGAATTAAAACATTAAAAAAAGCATATTTATTAAAACATATTACAAATAATAAAAATAAAATTTTAGAAAGACCACAACATATGTATATGAGAGTATCAATTGGTATTAATTTAAAGAATATTTCTGAAGATGGATCAACTGATCAAGATACTTTAAATGAAATTTATGAAACATATGAAAAATTATCAAATAATGAGTATATTCATGCAACTCCTACATTATTTAATGCAGGTACAAAAAGACAATCATTATCATCGTGTTTCTTATTAAATGTTGATGATGATTTAGATGGTATTTACAAAACATTATCAGATACAGCAAAAATTTCTAAATGGTCTGGTGGTATTGGGATTCATGTATCTCAGGTAAGAGCTAAGGATTCAATTATTCATTCAACAAATGGAAAATCAGAAGGTATTGTTCCAATGTTAAAAGTTTATAATGATTCAGCATTATATGTATCTCAAGGAGGTGGTAAACGTAAAGGTTCTACCGCAGTATATCTTGAAGAATGGCATGCTGATATTGAAGGATTTTTAGATTTAAAAAAACCAATTGGTGATGAAATGTTAAGAGCAAGAGATTTATTCTTAGCTTTATGGATTTCAGATTTATTTATGAAAAGATTAGAACATGCTATTAAAACCAATGAAGAAGTTATGTGGAGTTTGTTTTGTCCTAATAAAGCAAAAGGTTTACCTGATGTTTATGGTGAAGATTTTGAAAAACTGTATATTTCTTATGAAAATAAAAAATTATATAATAAGCAAATTAGTATTATTAAATTATGGAAACATATTTTAGAAGTACAACAAGAATCTGGTACTCCTTATATTATGTTTAAAGATGCTGTAAATCGTAAAAATAATCAAAACAACTTAGGAACGATTAAATCATCTAATTTATGCGTTAAGGGAGATACGCTAGTTTTAACTAAAGAAGGTTATTATCCTATTAAGGATTTAGCTAATAAAAATGTTGAAATTTGGAATGGTAATGAGTTTTCATTATCCCCAGTAAGAAAAACAGGAGAAAATCAACAATTACTTAAAATCATTACAGATGATGGATGTATTTTAGAATGTACTAAATATCATAAATTTCATATTGTATCAGGATCTAGAAATACTAAATATATTATTAAAGATGCCAATGAATTAAAAAATGGTGATAGATTAATAAAATGTAATTTTCCTGTATTAAAAGGAAATATTGATTATGATTTTGAAAGTCCTTACACACACGGTATATATTGTGGAGATGGAAGTAATTATAAATTAAAAAATTCAATCCAACCATTTATTGATTTATATCATGAAAAACAAGATTTATTACAATATTTAGATTATGATAGAGTATTAACTCATAATGAAACAAAAAATAGTACTCGTATTATTTTAAATAATACATTAAATTCTAAATTTGATGTACCAATTTATGCATCATTAAATAATAAATTAAAATGGTTAGCTGGCTATATTGATGCTGATGGTACTATTTGTAAAAATCAAGATTCTAGGTGTATCCAAGTAGCATGTATTCATAAAGATTTCTTATATAAAGTAAAATTATTATGTAATACTTTAGGATTAAATCCTAAAATTACTAAAAATATAAATGCTGGAGAAAGAATGATGCCAGATAATAAAGGCTTAGGAGAAATGAAATTATATAATTGTACAGAAGTATATAGATTATTATTTAATACTTTAGATACATATAAATTATATAATGAGTTGCAAATTCCTACAAAAAGAGTTCTAAATGATATTTTAACACCTCCTCAAAGAGATGCTAGAAAATTTGTAAGAATTCAATCTATTGAAGAAGTAAAAGGTTTACATGATACATATTGTTTTAATGAACCTAAAAACCATACAGGTATCTTTAATGGTATTATTACGGGAAACTGTGCTGAAATAAATATTTACACTGATAAAGACAACGTTGGAGTTTGTAATTTAGCATCAATATCATTACCAAAATTTGTAGAATATGATGAAAATAATAATCCAGTATATAATTACAAAAAATTATATGAAATTGTTAGAATTGCAACCAGAAATCTAAATAAAGTGATTGATAATAATGTATATCCAGTAAAAGAAGGTGAATATTCAGATTCATTGAATAGACCAATTGCAGTAGGCGTCCAAGGATTGGCTGATGTATTTTTCAAATTAAAATTACCATTTACTTCAAATGAAGCTAAAGAAATTAATAAATTAATTGCAGAAACCATGTATTATGCAGCATTATCAGAAAGTAATGATATGGCAAGAAAATTATATAAAACTTACAAAAATTATAAAACTTCTATGTCAGCAAATGGCATATTACAATATGATTTATGGAATGTCACACCAAGTAATCTTTGGAATTGGGATGAATTGAAGGAAAGAATTAAATATTTTGGATTATATAATTCATTATTAATAGCATTAATGCCTACAGCTTCTACATCACAAATTCTTGGTAATTATGAGATGTTTGAACCTATTACTAGTAACATGTTCATTCGAAGTACATTATCAGGAACATTTCAAATTATTAATAAATATTTGATCAATGATCTTATGAAATTAAATTTATGGAATGATAAAATGAAACAACAAATAATTGCAAATGATGGTTCAGTTCAAAATATTGCAGAAATTCCAAAAAATATTAGAGAAATTTATAAAACGGTATGGGAACTTAAACAAAGAGATCTTATTGATATGGATAGAGATAGAGGGGCATATGTATGCCATAGCAGTTCTTCAAATAGATATGTTAAAAATCCTACAGATAATAAATTAACATCAATGCATATGTATTCTTGGAAAGTTGGTTTAAAAACTGGATGTTATTATTTAAGATCACAAAGTGATGCTAATGCAGTGAAATTTAATGTAGATGTTAAAATTTTAAAACAAACTAAAGAAATTAATACACAATCAATTGCTAATAGAGAAGTCGAGGAAGAATGTTTAGTATGTAGCGCATAATAATATCATACAAATAATATTTATATATAACTTTTTTTATAATTTTATATATAACTTTTTTTATAATTTTATATATAACTTTTTTTATAATTTTTTTATAATTTTTTTTATAATTTTTTTATAATTTTTTTATAATTTTATAATAATTTTTTTTATAATTTTTTTATAATTTTTTTATAATTTTTTTATAATTTTATAATGAAATCATATATAAATATTTTGTATCAATATTATATATAAGTTTATTATGAAAAAAATAACTAACATTATAGAAAAAACATATATATTAACTAAAGATGGATATTTTTATATAGATGATTTACTAGGAACTAATATAATTTGGGATGGATATAAATGGAGAGAGGTAATTATTTTTCAAAATGATAATATATTACAAGAAAAAACTTATTATAAATTAATATTTAGTGATGGATGTGAAGTAATATGTGATTCTACTCATAAATTATATATAGTAGATGATATGTCTTCAAATATATATAGAACAATACCTATTACTAGTATAAAAGAAAATTCATTATTATATAAATATTCATTTCCTTTTATAGAAGGTGATAATAAAAATAATTTAAAATATCCATATATATCAGGATATAATATTGGCTATATGTATAATATTAATAATATTAATAATGAATATATTTCTAAAGAACATATTGATAATATTTATATCAAAATTCCTAATATTATTTATAATATTGATTCTTCAAATTTATCTACATATATACCTATTAATGCTTCTCTTAATAATAGATTATTATGGTTAAGTGGACTTATAGATGTTAATGGATCTATTACTAATATTAAAGATGGTATTTATCTAAATATAATAGTAAATTCAAAAGAGTTTGCAATGAAAGTTAAATATTTATGTAATACATTAGGAACAAACCCAAGAATCCTAGAAAATACTGAAATTAGGAAGGTTATATTAAATAAATCACCTAATTTATATAAAAATATACAAGAAAATTCAAATAAAAATTATAAAAAAAGATATACTTTAATATTTAATGCTGAGGATACAAATAAAATATTTTTAGAATATGATATTAAAACATATTATTTTATATATGATAAATCACAATATAGTTTAGATCAAGATATAAATAGATATTTATCAATAAAAAAAATAGTCAAATTTATTGATATAAAAAAATCATATTCTATTACAGATACATATTCATTAATTGGTAATGGTATTTTGATTTGATGTTTTTATTGCATATAATTCATTTAACATACTATTTACATCTCTTCCGCCAGAATAAGTTTTATAGTATAAACTATTTACAAAAATTATGTAAGTAGGATAGCCTTCAACTTTATATCCATATAGAAAATTATTTAATGTGTCGATTGCTTCTGGATATTTAGTACAATCAAACTGAGCAACTACATATGTTTCATTATCATTTACTCTATATGATAAGTCTATATAATCTTTTTTAGATTCTATACAATATACGCATGTAGGACTATAAAATTTTACAATTGTTAATTTATCATTGTAAGATGAATTTAATTTTTGCATATTCATGCCATTAGATTCAAAATCAAAATTAGATAATTCAATCGGGCCTGTAAAATTGTTGTCATTAAATATACTCATTTTTATATTTATATAAATATAATTTATATAATTTATATATAAATAATATAAAAGTTATATATAATATATTTATATTATTATTAAATATGAAATATTTTAATATTTTTTATATAATATTTTTCATTATACTTTTAAATTATTTGATAAATTATACAAATTTATATAAAAAATGTATAATTAATGATAAAAATAATAAAAATATTAATAACCAGACTGAAAATAATAATATGAAAGATTTTTTAAATGGATATTGGACATCAGATAATGAATTTGCACAAAATTCAGAAATTGATGAAATGATACTAAATATTGATATTAATTCAATGACAGGATTTTTAGTTATTATAGTAGATAACAAAATAGTAATTAATGATGATTTTGATATAATATTAAATACTAATTGTAATGAGACTGAATTTGTCTCAAATAATATAAATTTTATATGGAATGAAAAAAAATTTAAAATGCATATATTTAAAAATAAAGGGTTATTACAATTATATCATAACAATATATTATATGCTAGTCTATATAAAGATAATAAAATTACTGCATTATTTAATTAATAATTAATTTAAAAATCATCATCTAGTATAATTTGATGATTATCAATCGATAATGTTGAGTTTGCTTTAGAATATTCCGTAACTCTGTTTTCAAAGAAGTTTGTTTTGTTTCTTAATCCTATATTTTCCATAAATGCAAAAGGATTTGGTGTATTATATAATTTAGGTATATCTAAATTTTCTAATAAATTATCTGCTACAAATTCAATATATTTTTTCATTTCATTAGCATTCATTCCAATTAAATTACAATTAAATGATGAAGTAATAAATTCTTTCTCAATATTAACAGCTTCATCTATAATTAATTTAATTTTTTCATTATCACAATTAATATCATAATCATTTCTGTCTTTTAAAATATTATATAATAATATTGCAAAGTCTCTATGCATTCCTTCATCTCTAGATATAAATTCATTAGATTTACATAATCCATTTAATATATTTTTTTCTTTTATCCAATATATTGCACAGAATGATCCAGAAAAGAATATTCCTTCTAATACTGCAAATGCAATTAATCTTGTACCAAAACTAGATGTAGTATCGTTTATCCATTTAAATGCCCATTCACTTTTATTTTTTATAGTTGGAATGTTAACTATTGCATTTTTTAATTTTATTTTTTCTTGTTTATCTGTAATATATAATTCTAATAATGTTTCATATGTAATACTATGTATATCTTCCATCATTTTTTGAAAATTGTAAAATAATTTTGTATATATTTTTAAATCTTTTGGCAAACTGTCAACATCTTCCATAAATCTATCTTCTAAATTAATATTAACTATCTGATCAGATTGAGCAAAAAATGCTAATATATTTGATATAAAATATTTTTCATCATTATTTAATTTATTATCCCAATCATTTTTATCTTTACTAAAATCTAATTCTTTTTCAATCCAAAAACATGATCTTGCTAATTCATAAAAATTATAAATTTGACTATTTTTAATAGGAAATATATTATCAATTTTATTAGCTAATGACATATCTTATATATATATAATGATTTATATTTTAATTCAATTTTTTTTACAAAATATATTTATATATTAAATATAAAAAAAATATATTTATATATATCATATATACACTACTATATACATAATCTTATATAAAAAAATGTAATAGTTATTTTTTACTATAAAAAGAAAATATCATAATTTATGAAGTGAAAATATTATATGATTTATAGAATAAGTTATATATTATATATGAGAGTATATAAATATATTATATGACTAATTATATTATTATAAAATTATAAAATTATATTTATAATTTTATAATAATAATTTTAATTTTTTTGAATAATTTTAATTTTTTTGAATAATTTTAATTTTTTAAGTATTTTTTGAATAATTTTAATTTTTTAAGTATTTTTTGAATAATTTTAATTTTTTAAGTATTTTTTGAATAATTTTAATTTTTTAAGTATTTTTTGAATA
>Ga0315899_10000644_pt1 | contig 41650 bp, 43 predicted proteins | sample LakEriMetagenome_2_FD_203518 | JGI IMG/M metagenome (GOLD analysis project Ga0315899, IMG submission 203518) | Freshwater fungal communities from buoy surface, Lake Erie, Ohio, United States - Buoy 4 MA112 | ecosystem: Environmental > Aquatic > Freshwater > Lake | place: USA: Lake Erie, Ohio...
CGTCCTGCTACGGGCGCTGAACGCCCCGCCCGCCGTCGGCTGCGTTCACGCAGCGAGCTGATCAGCATGCTGATGCGTGGCACAAACGGCCTCAGCCCCGAGGCCGCCGCTGCCGAGGCCGACCGGATCATCGCCAGGCGCGGTGACGAAGACGATTTCGCCCCCGAGCTCGTGCGCACTGCCACCTACCTCGCCGCCCGCGCCGACTTCAAGGAGAACCCCCGCCTGGGAAAGCCCTGCGGCGCTTCGTACATCCCGAAGGCGCATGAGTGCAGCAAGGGGCGAGGTGCCGGTGAACAACTGAGCAGGGGTGCAGCCCCACGAGGACGGGCTATCGGCGCTGCAGTTGCTCTGACCGCCGGAGCGGGTCTGACCGTTGGCGGACTGCTGGCCTATCGCAACCGCGCTGCCTTGGTCCCCGGCCTGAGTCAGGAGGCAATCCGCAAGCTGTCGACGGCTCAGGTGAAAGCCGGGCTAGACAAACTGCCCGAACAGTTCCGAGAGCCTGCACGCAAGTTGGTAGGGGATGCCAAGCTGGCCGCAGCGCACATGGCTTTGCGGGCCCAAGGCGCTCAGATCAAAGCGGTCGACGTTGATCACAACTTTTCGACCTGGGTGACTGCCAACGGCACTCACCTATCGATTGGATCAGTTGGAGACAGCCTGCTGACCTTCGGTGCTGAGCGCAAAGCGAACATCGGCAAGTTCCCTCAGTTCGGCTTGGGCTTCACAATCAACACCACTTATGACGCCGAGGGCGGTATGCCTAGCGGTCAAGCTCGCCAGCTGCTCCGGACCACCAAGGCCATGTACAAGGCGCAGCTGGACATGCTGCCCGACGACGCTTTCCTCTTCGCGGTCCCCCATAAGGCCGACGGCAAGGGTGCGAAGCGCAAGTCGATCTATGAGGGTTTCGGGTTCAAGGCAATTCCCGGCCTCAAGGGGGACAAGCTCTGGGCCCTGAAGAACCAAGGCAAATTCACCGAGATCCCAGAAGACCAATTCGACATGCTGCGGAACATGATCCGTGGTGATGCTGTCGATGAGAAGAAGCCGCCGCGCATTTATGGACCTGCTTGAGCGCTACAACCGCCTCCTCCACACCTCCGAGAGCGGCACCATCACCATGCTGAACCGTGTCCTCGACGCGAGCTTCAATCGCCTGGTCCGTCGCGCTCGGGTGCACATGCAGGCGGGCTACAGCGACCCGACTCAGCGCAACTTGGCGCTGCTGCAGGAGTTCCGGATGCTGGTCCCGTCGTTCAACCCCAACGCTGCGGACGGCTACGACCGCATCCTGCGCAACCTCGTGGGCACCGCCGGGCGTTTTGGCATCACCGTCGCCGATGAGCTCACCGGTCAGGTGAAGACCGGCCCACGCGTCGATGTCTCCATCCCCCTGGAAGCGACGATCACCGCCGCCGGCCAGGCCAAGGGCTACCTACGTCGCCACGGCGAGAAGTTCGCCGAGACCGCAGCCGAAACCGTCGCCCAAGGCATCGCCGAAGGCCGCCCCACCGACGCCATGGTGCAGGACATGCGCTCTCGGCTCGGCGTGGTGAAGTCCCGCGCCGAAGCAATTGTCCGCACCGAATCGTTGAGCGCCTACAACGACGCATCGAACACGTACTACGCCGCGCAGGGCATCGAGCTGGTGATGTACTACGCCACCGCCGACGACCGCCTCTGCCCGTTTTGCGCCCCGAGAGCGGCCCAGATCTACCGCCGCGCCGAGATCAAGGCACCACTCCACCCGCGCTGCCGGTGCTACCTCGCCCCGTGGGACGCCGACGTGGCCTCGATGGACCCGGACTACGCGGCTATGCAGAAACTGCATAAAGCTGACGTGGCCAAGGCTTTCGCCACCGCAGGCACCGAGCCTGTTTCTCTCAACAAGGCCGCGGTATTCGAGCAACTTGCACCCACACCGCTGTCCTAGACAGAAACTGGTTCTTACACTGGCCTATCACATCCTGGGCGGCGTCGCCCTACTGCTATGGCCGTCGCCACCAAAAAGCGCCCACCGATGGAGATGGAGCCCGGCGAGGGCAAAGCCCACGAAAGCGCCGAATCCGCCGCTGAAGAGACCCGCGAAGGCGCCGCGCCTGACGACGCGCCGAAGGGCAAGACCAACCGCAAGCGCAGCGCCAAGAACGCCAAGTCCACCAAGGCCCCGATGGACAGCGACTGCGGCTGTGGTGCGACGAAAGGCGAAAAGTGCTCCTGCGACGGCGGTTGTGGCAGCGGCTACGCCAAGAAGATGGACCGCAACGACGCCCTAACCCCTCAGGAGTACCTCGCCGCCTGCGAACTCGGCATCCAAGGCCGCAGCCGTTCCTACATCCGAGCCCGTCTCGACGCTGCCGAGCGCCTGGACCTCAAGTGCGGCAAAGGCAGCATCTCCGAGGGCGAAAAGTGCACGAAAGGCACAGCGCAGAAGGCTCTGCCAAAAAATCAAGGGGTAAGTATTCGGAAGATGCTTCTAGTGGGTGCGGGCATTAGCGCAGCTGCCGCCCTCAGCAGCAAGCAAGGCAGGCAGAGCGCCAAAGAAACCGTCAAAGGGTTGTATGAGATAACGACAGGACAGTTAAAAAACAAATATGCCAATGCGATCAATAGTGAAAATGCCAACACATTTTTGCGAATGGTCGGCAATGGTAGAAAAACCAAGAATGTCGAAGCCCTGAACAGGGCTTTCAGAAAGCCCGCTGCAAAAAGGCCCCCGCGCCGCGACTCCGTCTACGCCACCGGCTTCGCCCCCGAGCTCGATCAGCTCGCGATCTGATCCGTGGCTCTGACCCCCGCCACCCTCCGCCTGGATTCCCCTGGCCGCGCCTGCGGTCAGAGCTTCATCGCTGCTGGCAAGACCTGCCACCACAAAGGAGCCTTCCCCACAGGTAAGGCCATCGCAGCCGGCATCACCGCGGGGGTCGTTGGTGCCGCACTTCTGCACAAGGGCAGCCGCAAAGCCATCCTCGGCGCACCCGGCGCTGCCCAGCGCACAGCCCAGCGCGCCGTCACCGAGGTCGTCCACCGCGTCACGGCACGCAAGCCCTCGATGAAGCTCACGGGTGAAGCGCTCCGCGCCATCCGCCCTCCATCCAAGACCCAGCGCCTCCACAAGGAAGCGCGTAGCGCCAACCAAGCCGCCGAGCGCGCCTTCAGCCGCGCCGCTCAATCCGAAGTCGAGCGAGCTACCGCCGTCGGCCAGGCCATGTACGCAGCAGGCAAGGCCACCCGCGCTTCGCTTCGCAGTGGCATGCGGACCCACAACCTCACCGTGGAGAAGCTACGCCGCCAGTACGAGCCGGGCTACCGCAAGCCGCGGCGCGACAACTACATCCAGACCTACGCCCCGGTCCAACTGCAACCGCCTACTCGGCGTGATGCCTGCTGGGAGGGCTACGTCCAAGCCGGTATGAAGCGCAAGGGCAAGCGTGAGGTGCCCAACTGCGTGCCCGCTTCCTCCGGTCTTACCAAGCCCCGCGCTCAGAAGGACACCGAGGACGGCAAGAAGTACTCCAAGACCGTTACCAACCCCGAAACCGGCCGCAAAAACACCGTCCGCTTCGGCGCTAAGGGCTACCGCATCGCCCCCGGCACCGACAAAGGCGACCGCTACTGCGCCCGCAGCTTCGGGGACATGAAATCCGAGGGTTACAACTGCGCCGGCGCCGAGCGCAACACGCCGCTGTGCCTCTCGCGGGCTAAGTGGAAGTGCTCGGGCAAGACGTCGCGCCGCGCCTGAACTCCGCAGACTGACCCCAGATCTCCCGAGCGCGCGTGCCGTCTACCGAGGTGAAACCCCCCAAGCCCCCCGAGCACGCTTTCACCCGCCTGTGGTTCTGGAACCAGGCCGGAGCCCAGACCCTGCTGTGCCCGGTGCATGAAGCTACAGACATCAAACAGCGTTTAATTGCCGAAGGAGCCGTTGTCTGGCACACAGAAGTCTATAACGCTTAAATTCCTGCGATTAACTGCTGCAACGTAATACTGTACAACTCAGTCAGCGCAAACAACTTACTGAGCGGCAGCTCAATCTCACCCTGTTCTAGCCTGCTATAAGCAGCTTGACTGACCCCAAGCACCTCTGCAACTTGCATTTGCGTCAGTCCAGCAGCAATACGCAAGCCGCGAATCCTGCGACATATTGCCAACTGCCTGTGAATGGCCATTACGACTACCCGCTCACCGTTTAAGGCTACTCACTACACAGAAATCACGTAATCTGACGCCATGGAAACGTCTGTTTCTCGTTACGACTTCGCGCCCATCACGGGAAGCGAAACCACCGAGGAGGGTTACCTCCGCGTCTGGTGTCGTGCGGCGCGCACGGGGACCCAGCTCTACCGACGTGCAGACGGCTCTCAAGTTCGGGAATACCGCCCGCCGGAGGAGGTCAGCAACCCTGACTCCCTCACGACGTTCGGAATGAAACCCGCGACCTGGGGCCATCCCCCGGTCCTTCTCGATTCGGCGAACACCAAGCAGTACCAGATCGGCTACTCCGGTAGTCAGGTCCGGTACAACGACGGCTTCGTCGAAGTCGCTCTAGTCGTCACCGACCAAGACGCGATCGAGAAGATCAAGCGCAAGGATGCCACAGAGGTATCCGCCGGCTACAAAGTCGACTTCGACCCCACCCCTGGTCTCACCCCCGAGGGCGAGGAGTATGCCGGCGTCCAGCGCAACATCCGGGTCAACCACATCGCCATCGTTCCCCGCGGCCGGGCTGGCCCGGAGGTTCGACTCCTAATGGATCGCATGGATTCGGCCGATGCCGTCTCCTTCGACCCCGAGTGGATCCGTGAAAGCGGATCGGCGCTCCAGCCCTGTCAACCTGCATCTCCCGTTATGGCATCCGTCAAACTCGACGGCCTGGAGATCGATCTGCCCGCAGAAGCAGCCACCGCGGTCCAGTCCTTCGCACGGGACATGGGGCGCCAACTCCAAGCTGTGACTGCCGAGCGCGACGAGCTGAATTCCAAGCTCGACTCGCTGCAGAACGATTACGACTCCATCGCCTACGAGAAAGAGGCCGCCGAAGGCCGCGCTGACGCCCTCGAAGAGCGTCTCGCCGAACTCGACTCCAGCGCTCCCCGCCTGGACACCGCCGAGATCGACCAACTCGTGGCTGCCCGTCTCTCCACCCTCCAGAAGCTGGCTCCCGCTTTCGCCGAAGACTTCCACTTCGACGGCATCGACGACGCCGCGCTTTACACCCAAGCCTTCGAAAACCTCACCGGCTCCGCTCCTCGCGAAGACGCTGAGCCCGCCTACATCCAAGGCGTTGTGGACGGCATTCTCGCCGCCCGCACCGACGCCGAGGGTGAAGGCGAAGAAGAGGAAGGCGCTGATGAACCCGAGGACGCCGGCGACGGCGAAACCAAGGAAGACTCCGCCGACCGCGCTGACAGCACCGCCACCCTCCGTGACGCCCTCAAGGGTGCCGGTCGTGGCCCCGCTTCCCCGGTAGATAGCTACCGCGCGAAGCAGGCGGATGCCTGGAAGCGTCCCCTCACTGCCACCAAGTAAGGAGTTCCTTCCATGGCCGTTGCATTTACCGCCACCACCGTTTCCAGCCCCACCGGTGCCCAGGGCAGCTACCCGCTGCGCGAGGTTGCTGGTCACGAGGGCATGATCGCTGATCTGCAGGCTTATGTCTGCCGCAGCTTCCGTAACCAGTCCGGCGTCGCCATCCCTTATGGCGTGCTGGTGATGACGGATGACAGCCCGAGCACCAACGACGCCTATGCCGTCGAGATCGCTACGGGTTCCACGAACGTCCAAGGCATCGCAGTCAGCTCTCTGACTACCGAAGGTGCCAGCGGCGGCATGGTGTACACCCCAGTGCCGACTCCGCTGTACTCCGATGGGCGCGTCGGCTACCCCGACAAGGAGACCGTCAACGTCGTATCCAAAGGCGTTGTCTGGGTGTACTCCACCGCCGCCATCGCCCTCGGCGATGCTGTGCGTTTCTTCAAGGCTGACCACTCCGGCACCGTCACCGGCGCCCTGCTCGGTCGTTTCTCGAAGACCGCCGCTGCGACAAAGACCATTCAGATCACCGCCGGCGCTCGCTGGGTGTCTGAGACCTCGGCCGCTGGTCTGGCCCTGCTGGAGATTGACATCCCCGGCATGACCTTCACCGCCGACTGATCACGGAGCTTCCTCCCATGACCAACGAAATCCGTAACGACGAGGTCGGCGTCTTTCTCGCCCGTGAGCTTGAGACCATTCTCAGCCGCACGTTCGAGGTCGAGTACGCCGACATCAAGTACAGCCAGCTGATCCCGATCTCGACCGAGGTTGGTCCTGGCGCCGACTCCTTCACCTATCGCGTCTTCGACAAGCAAGGCTCGATGAAGGTGATCGGCGACAAGGCCCAGGATCTGCCCCGCGCCGACGTGCTGCGCAAAGAGGTCACGCACCCTGTGCGTAGCCTCGGCGCCTCCTTCGCCTACACGATCCAGGAAACCCGTGCCGCCGCCATGGTGCCCGGCATGAACCTGGAGCAGCGCCGTGCCAACGCCGTGCGCCGCGCCTACGAGGAGAAGGTGCAGGAAATCGCCTACTTCGGTGATTCCCCCTCGGGCATGAAGGGCTTCTTCAACAACGACCAAGTCGACAAGCTTGTCCCCGACAAGTGGTTCGATACCGCCGGTGTCACCACCGACGAGATGCTGGCGCTGCTGAACGAGGTGCCCACCCGCCTCGTGCAGAACTCCAACATGAAGGAGATGCCCAACACGATGCTGGTGCCCTACAACGTGTACCGCATCATCTCCACCACCCCGAGGTCGACCACCTCGGACACCACCGTGATGGAGTTCTACCTGCGCACCAACCCGATGATCCAGGCGATCGAGCCCATCAACGAGCTCGAAGCCTCCAAGTCGAGTGGTGCCCTGTCCAAGGACCGCATCGTGGTGTACGACCGCAGCCCCGACAAGCTGCAGCTGCACATCCCGCAGCCTCTGGAGTTCATGCCTCCCCTGCGTCAGGCGCTGGAGTTCAGCGTTGCTGCGCACGCGCGCATCGGCGGTCTCTCGCTCTACTACCCCAAGAGCGCGATGGTGCTGGAAAAGGCTTGATCTTTCTCGCCTTATCCCACCTAGCCTGGTTGGGTTGCACTGTTCTTCTCTCCTAATCATGATCATCGTTTACCGCCCTGAACTTGAAAACCCTCCGATGGACAAGGAGTGCACCATCGGCTTCTCGTTCGTTGCGGGCGGCGGCCTGACCGATCACATCCAAGTCACCTCGGGCGTCACTCGTGACTTCCCCGAGGACGTCTGGGACAAGATCAAGGACTACGACGTGGTCAAGACCCTCCTCTCGCTTGGTGCCCTGCGCATCCAGGACGAGGAGGTTGTGGCTGAGGCCAAAGCAACCCCAGTGGCGCAGGACTCCATCGCCGATCTGCCCCTCACCGAGGCCATGAGCCTTGTGGAGGCCAGCTTCGACCTGGACCAACTGCGCCGCTGGGACGCCAAGGACTCCCGCATCCGGCTGAAGAACGCCATCGCCAAGCGCATCAGCGCAATTACTGAGGGCAACGGCTGATGGCAGTCCCCTCGTCCACCGCGTTCCTCCTCCGCTTCCCCGAGTTCGGCGAGCAGTCGCTCTCGGTGGTGGAGGGGGCGCTGGCCGAGGCCGGGCGCTCCGCACCCGCGGACGTCTGGACTGTCACTCATACCGAGGCTGTCAGCTACCTGGCTGCACACCTACTGGCGACCCGCACCATGCAAGTTGGCCTGCAGGTTGGGACGATGACTGGTTCCCCAACGGGAAATCAGCTCGAAGCAACGCTGTATGGGCAGGAGTACAAGCGGCTGTTCGCGCAGCTGCCGCTCAGTGGATTTGCGCTCTGACCATGGCGATCCAGGCTTCCACCGTTGCTGCCTACGCACCCTGGGGTAACGCCCAGTTGGCGTTTGAGGTGAGCACGGGGTTTGCCAGCACGGATCCAACCACTGGCAACGCCACGCAATCCACCGAGATTGTGGAGTACCTCGCCGCACTATCGCTCCAGGCTCCGACTTGGAAACCGGAAGCCGGCGTCGATTCCACGACCTATTCCTGTTCTGGCCGACTGCTCAGCCCGTCCGTTCTGGACCCACGGATCACCAACGGCTCCCAGGCCGACTGTGTGATCAATGGCTACCGCGGGCGATTTGAGCTGGTCTTCGACCTGTCCATGGATGCGGCACATCGCCGCGATCTGCGGCAGCGCATCGAGGGCACATTCCGCGTCGTCGGGGGCCCCACCTAATGGCCCGCTCCCAGCGCGAACTGAACCAACAGCTCGAAGCGGCGACGGCGCAAGCCATGCGCCAACTCGGCACTTGGCTCGACACCCGCTTCACCCAGGAGATCTCCGCGGTGAAGTGGCCCTACCCGACACCACCCAAGGTGCGGGACATCGTGGACACCGGCCGCCTGCGCGCCAGTCAAACGCGTGTCGTCAACCCCGACGGCTCGATCACGTTTACCTGGCCCACCGAGTACGCCAACCAAGTCCACGAGGGCGGGGTCTCCACCGAGGGACTCAGGTTTCCTGGTCGACCCTGGACAAAGGCCCCTCTCGAAGAGGCCCCGGCCAAGTTCGGCCAGCTGCTGCGTTCTGCCATCGAGGCGCAGCAATGACGATCTCAACGGCCTACCCACCCGTCACCGCTCTGCGGACGACGATCGAGCGCCACATCCTCGACCTCTACGAGGCCGATGGCACCACGCTCAAGGCAAACACCGCCTGGCCTGGGTATTACAGCCTCCCGGACAACAGCCGTGTACCGGCGGTCTACGTGGTCGGTGCCTCAATGGTTCCCTCCAACTGGGCCATCACCGGCATCGAATGCACGATCGACGACGTCCCCGAGATCGTCAGCCCCGGTTCCGTGGGCACCATCGTCTCCTACGAGCGGTGGAAGGTGCGCTTCACCAACTACGGAACCAAAGAAGGCACGCGTATGGCGACCTCCATGCTCGACATCCGTCGACGTCTAGCCCGCGCCTTTCCCCAGGACCAAGCCGTGTACATGCCTCGCACTGAGGTCACGTTCGAGGCCCTAACGGTGTCCGTACTCGGACCCGTGTTGAACCCCCCGATCCCCTAAGGAGTCATCACCATGGCCGACTACGCCATTGGGCTCTCGTTCCACAAGGCTCACCGGACAGTCGTCCGTGCCGTGGACCTGACCCCGCCCGCCCGCTACTTCGCGACCCGCGACACGAGCGGCTACATCACGCTGCCCACCCTGGAAACGGGCAAGTCCTACATCGAGATCCAGGGCATCACGCAGACCAGCTTCCAGATCAACGACAACAACCAGGAGTTCCGTCTCCTGGGCGATGACGGCTGGATGGACTCCGTGATCACCGGTTCTTCGGTGCAGGCGTCTGTGACCGCCTACTTCCTGAAGGACGCCGAGATCCCCGCCGGCTCTGTTGACCCGGTGTTCCGCGGCAACTACGAGGACGGCTTCAACCTGATCCAGCGTGCCCGCTACAACAAGGACTTCGAGATCTACATCGAGTTCCTGAAGGAGCTGGGCCAAGCCGAGGGTCAGAGCGGCAACTACATCTATGACTTCACGGGCTTCAACGCCGTGATTCAGAACTACCAGGAGCAGATCAACGCCGAGGGTCTGACCGAGATCTCCTTCGACCTGATGTCCCGCGCACGTCCGGTCTTCGGCCGTTACGACGCTGGTAGCAGCAGCCTGAGCTTCGGTAAGGTCCAGTCGAGCCTGCTCTTCCTGGCTTCCGGCACTCGTCAAGCCGCCGTCAGCCCTGCCGACAACGCAACTGCGGTTGTGGTGGGCAACAACGTCACGGTCACCTACACGACCAACGGCACGGTTGCGCTCACGCAACTCGCCCTCGGTCAGACCGACGGTTCTGGCTTCAGCCTGGAAGTGGCCTCGACCGGCGTCAAGGTACCCGCTGCGGTCTCCCTGGCCAGCAACGTGGTCACCATCAACCCCACCGCGGACCTGTCTGCAGCCACGATCTACCGTCTGCGCGTCGCCGACGGTGCCATCACCCAGGCTGTGGACGCCGCTGGCGCCGCTTCGGCCTCGGGCATCAAGCGCCCGCTGCAGGGTCTGACCACGACCTTCCGCACCGCCTGATCCACCGAGACCGGCAACTACAACAACGGCCCCTTAACCGGGGCCTTTTTCATGCCATGACGCACGACCTGTTGATCGATCCACTGAACACGGTATTTGCGGTGAATTGTCGGGTTGAGGACACCACCCTCCACTGCGGCGCCCTCTTCCTCGAACCCCTCGTCCAGAGCCAGTTTATACGCCTAGCGTATGCCGGCGCTACGCTTGAGGTTGAAATACCTTCTGAGCTGGTGAACAGCCCAACGCCTTACAGGGCGTGGGACGTGACGCTCCCCATTCGTGATGAGTAAGTACAGCAGCCTCCTTTTCGCCCCCGAGAAGTACCACGAGATTGGCCCGTTCAGGTTCCCGGTGTACCACGACCTCGTTCCTGGTGAGGCCAAGGGCATCGAGGTTATTTCGCGTAAACAGTCTCGATCCACTTTTAGCTCAATCAAGCTTGCTCAACGCATTGCCAAGGACAAAGGCATTAGCACAAAAGAAGCTGTCGAACTCCTTAGCAATACCAACGAAGAAAACCAAGACCTTCTCTACGACTACGCCGGTGAGCTCGAAGAGCTCCAGCGGAACACCGTAGGCGCCGTGGAGCAGCAGATCGCCTTCGTGACGCTGTTCATGCAGTACCGCGGCGAGGTCAAGCTGCCCCGTGCGAAGGACTGGCAGCGGATGGAGGACTGGACGGACGCCGACACCGAGGCCATCCCCACCAAGATCATGGAAGAGATTTTCCGCTTGATCGGGTGGGAGCGCGACGGATGGCCTGAGCCCGAGGGAAAGTCCTCGGGGACCGAGGAGGAGCAGGAGTTCAGCCCTCCCCCGAACAGATCCTGACGGCTTGCGAGAGCCAGCTTCGCAGCCCAGAAACGAACTGGGACGAGGTTTACGTCCGCATCCGGATGTCGCCGCTTGGCTCAGACTTCCCCCGAGAGCGGTTCCTACGCACACCCGTGAGCACGATCCGCTGGGTGCTGGCTCAGCTGAGTGATCGTGAGCAGGCGGAGGCGAACCTGAACGCGCTTCCTGTTGCTCGGTTGACGCAGATCCTCATTCAGATCGCCCATGGGTTCTCAGGCTCGAAGCGTCAAGCGCCGAAGCTGGAAACCAAGGAGTTCTTGCCCTACCCGAATTGGCGCCCAGCAAACGCCGAGGCCGATGGACCAAGTCAGCCCACGCGTTTTGTGCTCACCGAGCTCGCCAAGCGTCACGCGTTGCCGATGCATGTGTTCGCGGCGCTGATGACCCCTGCTGAGCGTCGGCCGTAACATAGGGTTAACGGATAGGGCGGAGCAGTGGCTGATTTTCAGCTCAAAGTAGTAGCTGAAACGCAGAGAGCGGAGAAGGATCTCCAACGCCTAGACAAGACAGCAAATGAAGCAACAAAAGAAAGAAAGATAAAGCTTGACGTACCATCAATAGGTCAGGTATCAAAGAACTTTTCTGACTTAAGCAAGAACCTAGAAACCGCTGCTAACGATATCAAGAAGTTCTATGGTGTTGCACGACAACTTCCAGGGATAGGGCAGCAAATACAGAGCTACGAGAAAGCTGTAACAGGAACAGCAAAAACAGCCAATGCATTAGCCAGCAATACTAAAGCCGGAGAGATCCTGGCTCACAGCTTTGAGAAAGCAACAAGCGCAGCTGGATCACTTGTTAACGACCTAGCCAAGGTTGGATTTGCGCTATTTGGCATCAAAGAAATTGTCGGAGTTCTTCAGAATGCATTTGGGGGGTTGTTCAATCAGACCATAGGTAGAGAGATAAAGCTTCGCGAAACGATTCTAAAAACACAGACAACACTTGCGTCCACAGCAAAAGTATTTAAGAATGGCACGGAGATCACAGATCCATACCAGAAAATTGTCAGCTTAACAGGTGCAGTTAGAAAAAACATCGACTCGATCCGCGAACGGTCGATCGCTCTGGCAGGAGTCACATCAGGAGAGGTCATCGAAGTCTTTGGCATCGTGGCCTCGCAGATCAGTCAAATTGGTGGCGGATTAAAGGAAGCCGAAGACCTAGCAATAAACTTTGCAGCCGCACTCGGTACTTTTGGCATTCCGCTGTACCAGGCTCGCCAGGAAATTGGATCGATCCTCCGCGGTGACATCACGACGGACTCCTACCTAGCAAAAGCGCTAGGTATCACCAACGAGGACGTTGCCAAAGCCAAAACACAAGCTGGAGGTCTTGTCAAATTCCTCGAAGACAGGCTAGCTGCTGCAGTGGCAGGTCAAAAGATTGCAGCACAGGGCTTCTCTGGGATTGTTTCTAATATTAGAGACCTCGCTGAATTGCTCGGGCAGCGATTTGGAGCAGCGCTCCTTGATCCACTACTAAATGTACTAGCCGCAGTATTTGAAAACCTGTTCAGAATTAAAGAGCAAATTTTTGCAATTGCGGATGGTGCAGGTCAGGTAATTGGGCGTGTGTCCGCAGTCGGACGCGAGATCCGTTCTCGGGCGGGCATGGTGTCCCTAGGCGAGATTGGCCTTAAAGACGACTCGGGCCAGAAAGCACTAAACAACATCCAAGATGCATTCCAAGATGTCACTGTCTTGATTGAAGGAGCGGCCCAACGCGCAATTGGGGCAATCGCCCAAGCAATAAACACACTGAAGCCATCGGTGCGAACGGTTGCCGATGCCTTCATCCGTTTGGGCAAAGTATTTATTGAGATCAAAGTAGATACGTTCGAGGCACTGGCAAGAGTGCTAGCCAACCTAATAACAGCGGCCACACCGCTACTGGCGACATTCACAACGCTGTTTAATCTGTATAGCCGATTCCTAGATTTACCTGTAATTCAAGAATTTGCAAAGCTAAGCGCAACGATGGGATTGTTAAAGCGTGCAGGTATGGACCTAGTAACGAATGCGATCTTAATCGGCAATACATTATTTAGGGTTGTAATCCCAGCTGTCGGCGCTCTTGGGACCACCTTTGGTGTCGTTGTTGGTGGCGTTGGGGCAGTTGTCCTAGCACTCGGCAAGCTCACTCTCACGCTGGCTGGATTGACCGCCGCTATGGCGGGAGTACCAGGCATCGCGGCTGGTGTTGCAAAGGCCCTCGTTGATGTATCAAAGAACCTGAGTCAGTCAGGTCAACAAAGTATTGAGGCAGGCAACAACATCAATACCGTGGCTGGCGGGTTCAAGAATCTCGGCGAGACCGCCAAACTAGCCGGTCTAAACATTGTTAAGTCGTTGGGTTGGACGCTTCTTATTCAGGCCGCGGTAACAGTCGCTGTAAATGCAGTTGGTGAATTCCAGAAAGCATCCGAGGACATCACCCGTCAGAAGCGGGCGGAGCTAGCACTGACAAGACTCAGCAGTGTCTATAGGAATGTGGGCGACGACGCCGATTACGCGACGAAGGCAGCACGCGACTTTGAGCAACAGCTTGCCCAGGCTGAATATGGCCGTGTGATCGAACGACTTGAAGAGATAAGGAAAAAACTAAATGACATGCGTTATGAGGCTCAGATTAGTATTCAGACCTGGGGTGAGTTCTTCCGGTTATTTGATATAGGCAGGACGCTGCAAAGGGCGCGCGGATTGAGCCCAGACTCGGTCGATGCAGCCAAACTGATCGGTGAGGAGCAACGTCTCCGCGACTATAAGCGCAAATACGAAGCCGAACAAAACAAGAAAAGCGCCGAAGAGAATATTCGACTAGAAGCTAACAATAGAAAGAATATGGAGCAGGAGATAAAAGACATCCGCCTGCGCCAAGAAAACGAGCTCTTCTCAAAGCGCCAGGAACTCGCACAAAAGGAAGTCGACATCTTCCGCGCTGCCGGCGAGCTCCGCATCTTCCAGATGGAGCAGGCCAACAAGAAAATGATGGAGGGGCAGGAAGGTGCGTCCGCTGCAGCGATGGACGCGCTCAACACCTACCTCAGCATCCGAGAGCGGGGTGAGCTGGAGATCGAGGCCGCCAAGAAGCAGCTGGTCGTTGAAGTTGCAAATATGGAGCGTGAGATCGAGAATTATAAACTCGAAAACGCTAAAACAATCGCAAAGATCCGCAAAGAGTCAGCTCAATATGAGGAGAATGTAGCCAAAAATGTTGAGGCCATCAAACGGAATGGCGCCCAAGCGCAGGCGTCACCAGCCCCGACAGAGGGCTTCAGAGTAGGCAGCACGGGGCGTTCCACAGGGCCACACCTGGATATTCGTAGCCCAACTGGGGACGCAAATGCTGTAATCAACGAAGCCATGACGATTGTCAAGGCGTGGCAGGCCATGGGAATCGCTTATATCCAGCTAAGCAACACTGGTGAAAATGTCAAAGGAGTATCCGATGACGCCAGGCTACGGGCTGCATTGAAGCGTGAGCAACAGGCGCACGCCACTAGAGCACGTGGCGGTGCAATCGATATCGCAGTACCTTCTGGAACACTCGTCCCTAGACGGACTGGCACGCCTTCCTGGGATGGCGGCGGGGGCGGGTGGATGGCAACATCCCTCGACACCGGAAACATATTCCTGCATGGACTGCAGAGTTCCATAGCGAGTAGGGGATCGGCACCAACACCGGTCTCGACACAGGCGCCGAACTTCGACGCCATCGGGACTCCCGCGGTGGACAAATACGCCGCAGCAGTGCGCAACGTCTCATCCGCCATGGAGCGCCTGCGCGCACTGCAGGCCGCACTTACTGAAGCCAAGACCAAAGCGGCCTTCGAAGAAATCGCCAAGGCCGCCTTCCCGCGAGCGCAGGTTGAGCAGTACAAGGATCAACTGATCGAGGCCCAGCTCTCGCTGAAGGCGTTCGCGAGCTCGAAATCGGACGCCTACGACCCAGATCGCGCTGCAATTGAAGTCCGCTATCAGAAAGAGCTTCTGATCATGGACCGCGAGCGCAAGGAGATCCAGGAAGCCGCCGCCAAAGCCGAGGGCGTCAAGAAAGCAGAGCTCGTCGAACTAGAGAAGAAGATCACGGAACAGATTGAAAAGCGCAAGAAAGACCTCACCGAGATCAAAAATCTCGAAGGGCAGATCCTCGCCATCACGCGAGCTCAAACAGTAATTGAAAGTCTGCGCAAGTCATTCAAAGACAATACGAAAGACATTCGCAACCAACAGAACGACCTAATGGTCGGTACGCGTATGCAGCTTGAGGGCTTTAGCCCTGAACAGATTGACACTCAAATGAAGGTCATCGCCGCGGCGCGGGAATACGATGCCAAGAACACTGAGATACAAAAAGACATTGCAGTAGCCGAGGACGCTATTGCAACAAAACGGGCAGCCGGTACTGCAGTAACCGCTCAGGAGATCCAGACCCTCAACAACCTCAAAAAGAGCCTGGAGGACGCCCGTGTCGAGTACAACTCCAACATCCTGGCGATTCAAGGCTTCGCTGCCGCTCAACAGGCAGCAAAAACCGCGCTCGCGTGGCAGGTCGACAACCGCTGGGAGTCGGCCTGGGGTGGGATGAAACAGGGCCTGGAGGAGTACGCCGCCAGCCTCGGCACCCTCAAGAGCCAGATGCAGGACTTCACCAAGAACACCCTCGGCGCGATGTCCAACGCGTTCGTCGAGCTGCTGACGACAGGTACGACGAACTTCCGCCAGCTCGCCGCCAACATCCTCACCGACCTGACTCGCATCATCTTCCAAACGATGGTGCTGAAGCCGTTGCTCAAAGCCCTTGCGTCACCCCTTGGCGGTGGCTCAATGTTCGGCTTCGCCTCCGGCGGCATCATGACCTCTAATGGTCCGCTGCCCCTGCGCTCCTACGCCGGAGGCGGAATCGCCAACAGCCCCCAGGTGGCGCTCTTCGGCGAGGGCTCCAAACCCGAAGCCTTCGTACCGTTGCCAGACGGCAAGAGCATCCCGGTCAGCTTCGATCGCTCCGGCGCCACGAGCTCGGGCAATGTCAGCGTCAACGTCAACGTCGATGCCAAAGGCACCCAGGCCCAAGGGGACTCGAAGAAGAGCGAGCAAATCGGCAAGGTCATCGCCAGCGCTGTACAGGAGGAGATTCTCCGCATGAAACGGCCGGGTGGCCTACTGGCTAGCTGAAGATGAGCGATTTTCATCTGCCACCATTCGCCCCCATTTATCCGATCCGCAAGGTGGTGCGCCCCCGAGTGCGGGGGAGTCGCCGCCCAGCGTGGGGAATTGAACAGCGCGCCACGGTTGGCCTGAACCAAACGTCACCTGAGTGGGACGTCCAGTGGCTGCTGCCGTTCACCGATGCCAACACGCTCGACACCTTTTTGGCGACTCGGGCCGCGCAGAACGAGTGGTTCCTCTGGACACCGCCCAATGGGGTACAGGGGTACTACCGATGCGATGACTGGACGAAGACCGTCAGTAATCACAAAGTCTTCGAGCTCCGAGCTCGGCTGAGGCAAGTCTTCGGCTTCGACCTGCCGAGCATGGCGCCGGGTGTCGGGTCCGTGCAAGTTGCATTTAAGGAATTCAGAATTCGTCGTGACTATGTGATGGCAGTCGATTTAGGGACGATTGCTGTAAGTGGTGTTGATAGCTACTTCCAGATCGACATTCCTATACCCGTAGACACAGGTTCGTATAGCATCACAGGCGCTGATGCCACTTTCTACAGAGGCTTGTTGCTACTGAGTGAACTCGGCACAATTAGCACAACAGGAGCATCAGCTACGCTGATCTATTTCAGCTTAAGTAGCAATTACTTCGGCAGCATGAGCGATCAGCTCTATGGGTGGGACCGTGACTTCCAAGTAGATTGGTGGGGTGATTAAACGGCCATGACAGCCCCTAACCTAAAGGCCCCTGCGACAATCACGGGGAAGACAGCAACGTACTCGTGCACGAGTACGTTGGCGGCCGCGCTTAGCAATGGGGCTAGTAGCAATAAAGTACTGAAAGTCAATACGATTCGCGCGGCCAATATTGACACAACATCTGCTTTTTCTGTTGATATTACGGTTTACCGCAGCGCTGCTAATACTTACATCGCAAACGCTATTTCAGTTCCAGTTAATTCAACCTTAGTTGTACTATCAAAAGAAGAATATATCTACTTAGAAGAAGGCGACGCGATCTATGCCAAGGGCAGTACCAGCGGCAAGATTGATCTGACCATCAGCTACGAGGAGATTTCCTGATGAAGCGCCTTGAGGGCGGCTACCTGGGCGGTCGGCCTACTTGGAGCCTGGCAAGCAATCCTGGCGTCTGGGCGATGGAGCAAGTGTTTGCTCGTCGTGCGGCCGGCCTGTGGCCAGTTGGTGCCGGTTCTTTTGACGAGTTCTACGAATATGTGACGTTGCTGCTGCATATGGATGGTAGCAATGGAGCAACAGCATTCGCAGATAGTTCGCTCCGCAATCTTGCTGTAACTGCCGTCAGTTCTTCGATTACAACAAGTCAATCAAAATTTGGTGGTGCCTCGGGTAATTTTGTCCGCGCCAGCGGTGGTCGGCTAAATGTTGCAACCACTAAAAATGAATTTGTGTTTGGAGCTGGTGATTTTACAATCGAAGCCTGGGTATACCTCAACAGCCTGCCAACGAGTGGCTATCCAGGATCTTTCTGGATATGCGGATGGGGGCCAGCAAATGCCAACCCAGGGTTTGATTTTTACTTAACAAGCACAAATATCGTTGTTAATATAACTGACTTTAGCTCTGCAACGGCGACTGGCGTGCATGGCATGTCAACTGGACAGTGGTATCACATTGCGGCTAGCAGAAGCGGAAGTGCTGTAAAAGTTTTTGTAAACGGCCAAGAAAAGGGATCTGGCAGTTCAACAGTTGATGCTGTCGCGCCATCATACGGCAATGCTATTGCTATTTCGGCCGCCGAACCGACTGGTGCTTCTACTGGTGGTAACTTTGATGGCTTTATTGACGAGCTGCGAATTACGAAGGGTTACTGTCGCTACACATCGACTTTCTCCGTCCCAACCGCAGCGTTTGAAAATGATGGAGCTTCCATTGCTGATCCCTTCTATAACTATGTGAGCTTGCTACTGCCCTTGAATGGCAGCAACAACAGCACGACGTTCACAGATCGATCGCCTGGCGCGAGAACGGTGACGTCAAGTGGCGACGCCAAGCTCAGTACGGCGGACAAACGCTACGGAGTATCCAGTGCCTATTTCGATGGTACGGGCGATTTTCTCACCATCGCAGACACAAATAGCGGATTCACTTTCGGCACTGGTGACTTCACCTACGAATGGTGGTTCAAGTCGAACGCCACGAATAACTATGCAGCGATGCTTACACGTCCGTATAGCGGCGCTGGCGGCATCCTGATCTCGCTCAACGGAGCAACTGGTGACGGCGCTCCTGAGGTTTATTGGCGTGAGTGGAGCAATAGTCTTTTCTTCAAAAGTAGTGTTACCGGTCTCAATGATAACAAGTGGCATCACTTCGCATTTGTGCGCAGTGGCACCACTGTCTACATGTTTATTGACGGTGTGCAGGCTGCTTCAAAGGCAAGCGTGTCTACGTCAGTGGGCAGCTCTTCCGTAATCATCGGCCAAGACATCGAGTACGCAGGACGCACCTACACCGGTTATATCGACGATGTTCGCATCACAAAAGGCGTAGCCCGCTACATTGCTAACTTCATCCCGCCGCTGCCCCACGCCGACTACGGCACTCTGGCCGACCCCTACCTGGGCGCCAGCACCCTCTGGATGCCGATGGAGGGGCCGAACAACAGCACCGGCTTCTTCGATCGCGCTGACCGCCTACCTGTCACCACCTACGGCAACGCCAAGATCAGCAACGCGCAGTACAAGTGGGGGCTGACGAGTGCAGCGTTTGACGGGAGCGGGGATGGCCTGACAATCCCTACGGCGGATGGCTTTGATTTTGGAACCGGTGACTTCACTGTTGAGCTTTGGATTAATGCAACAGCATGGAGCGGCGTCGATAGGGGCATTGTGACAAAGGGATGGACGTCAGGCGCGTATGGAGCTTGGCTTATTTACTACGACGGCCCCAATAACCGTATTGCTTTTTACTCAAGTTCAAACAACACGTCCTGGGATATAGCCAGCCAAGTCGTAATGCTGCCTGCGCCACAGGCAAACAGATGGTACCACTTGGCAGTTACTCGTTCCGGAACCACATTCCGAACATTTGTTGACGGGGCTCAGACCAACACTTTCACAAGCTCTGCATCACTTGTAGTCAATGCTGCGCATAACATCGGTATTGGCGCAGATCGCACCGGAGTTACAGCAGGGTTTGCCGGCTACATCGACGATCTCCGCATCATCAAGGGCCACGCCCGCTATACCACCAACTTCACCCCTCCCACTGCTCCGATCAACGCCGACACCAGCAGCGACCCCTACCTGAGTAACGTCTCGCTGCTGCTGAAGATGGATGGAGCTAACAACTCTACCACTTTCACGGATAGTTCGCTGACGCCGAAGGCAGTGTTCGCCAATGGCGATGCGAAGATCAGCACGGCGGAGTCGAAGTTTGGCGGCGCAAGTGGCGCGTTCGATGGGTCAGGCGACTATCTGACTTGCACGATTGCCGCCTTTGGTGCCAATGACTTTACGATTGAAACGTGGGTGCGAATGAGAAGTTACGCAACTTACCGAATGCTCTATGAGTCCCGCACCAGTGATGGCGACGGCTCTGGTTTTGTTTGGGGGGTCAACTCCATTGGGCAATTATTCATATATTTGGCCGGATTTAATTTGGTCAGCACTGATATTTTGCCGTTAAACACATGGGTTCACGTAGCACTGACGCGAGCGGGCAGCGCTTGGCGCGTATTTGTAAATGGCACGGTTCAAAGCGCTAGCTATAGCAACGCCGGAAATTTAACACGAACCGCTGTTCGTATTGGCATGGACTGGTCATCGACCGGCTATGGCATGGATGGGTATTTAGACGACTATCGGATTACGAACGGAGTCGCCCGCTACACCACTAACTTCCTGCCGCCCACCATTGCCCATCCCGTCTGGTCCGAGACCGACGCCAGCTTCAGCTCGGTCTCGCTACTGCTGAACGGCAACGGCGCCAACGCGAGCACGGTCATCGCAGACCGCAGCAGCAACGGCCTGACGCTGGCGCCCAATGGTAACGCTCAGATCAGCACGACGCAGAGCAGGTTCGGCGGGTCGAGTTTGTATTTCGATGGGACGGGGGATTGGCTTTATAGTTCTCCAAATACGCCCCTAGACCTGCCTGGTGACTTTACATTTGAATGTTGGGTTCGTTGGAATACAGTAACAAATGGAGGGATTTTCCATCTATATCCTGGCACGCCTCCAAGCTCAACCGCTGGCATTGCCCTTGGCTACGATGGCAGCAATTTTGCAATTTATTCAGGCAACACGCCTTATTTGAGGGCGTACACTGTAACCGGTGGTGTTTGGTATCATATAGCGCTAGTAAGAGCATCCAGTTCTTTAACATTGTATGTTAATGGAGTCGCGCAGGGCGCATCAATTAGTGATTCCGTAAATTATGCAAGCAACGGGCTCAACATTGGGCTTTACTACAGCACCAGTTTTACGTTCAATGGCTACATCGACGACCTCCGTATCACAAAAGGCGTAGCCCGCTACACCGCCGCCTTCACGCCTCCCGTCGCCCCACACCCGATCCCCGTCATCGACCCCAACTTCGGCGCTGTCTCGCTACTGCTCCACATGAATGGAGCAAACGCAAGCACGTACTTCCCTGATCACAGTTACAACGCCCTGGCGGTCACAGCCAACGGCAACGCGCAGATCTCGACGGCGCAGAGCAAGTTTGGGGGCGCGAGTGCGTTGTTTGATGGGACTGGCGACTATCTATCATGCAGCTCTACCAGTTTGTTATTTGGCATTGACAATTTCACCATAGAGCTTTGGTTTAATGTATCAGTTGCCTTTTCAGGGACCTCCCAAACTTTCGCTGGCGTTTGGAGTGCGTCGAATTACGCGTGGTTGTTGCAAGCAACGTCTACTTCAGTTGTTTGTGCGTTTGGCAACGGTTCGGCTTATGCAACCCAAATAACAGGAAACTGGACTGCGCCCTCTACTGCGACGTGGAATCATCTAGCCGTGACCAGAAGTGGCACAAACGCATATATATTCTTAAATGGTACACAGCTAGCTACAACTACAGTCTCGACAAATATCTCTGGCACTGGTGCGATGTCTATAGGCCGGAATGCTGATGGTGATCAGCAATATATGACTGGCTACATCGACTCCCTCCGCATCACCAAGGGCATCGCCCGCTACACCGCTGCCTTCACCCCGCCAACGGCCCAGTTCCCGAACTCGTGATGGAAGAGGCGTCCCAGACAACCTGCTGCGACTCTGAACCGTCTGCAAGCACGGGGCTGGTTGTACTCGGCCAAGTAGCCCGAGAACGACTCACAATCTGTAGGTCCTGCGCCCGCCTACGCCCCTACATCAACCAGTGTGGCGCCTGCGGCTGTTTTGTCTACGTCAAAGTGCGTTTTCAGCAGTCAAGCTGTCCGTTGAGCAAGTGGTAAGCCATGGCGACATTTCCCGCGATTAACCCGACCTATCCAGCGAGTAAGCGCTCTGATCAGGAACGCATCACAACTGCCCTCGGTGATGGATACGAGTCCTCGTTGGTATTCGGTCTTAATACCCCGAGGTCGGAGTGGGACCTAACTTGGCTACTGGAGCTAGAAGCAGTACAAGAAGTAGAAACCTTTCTTCAGGCCCGCGCCGATGCAGGCGAATGGTTTGAATGGCAGCCACCTGATTCGGTGACTGCGCTTCGTTTTCGCTGTGATGAGTGGACGATAGAGCAAGACAACCCTATTACCTATCGTTTAAGTGCAAGTTTTCGTCGCGTATTTGAACTATACATTCCAACTCTTAGCCCTGCTCTTGCATCATGCCAATCAGACATATTATGCGAAGGTGATTACGGAGACATTGGAACCGATTTCTGGGTGTCAGTAATGACAGCCCCATTCGCTAACGCCCCTTGGCTGTACAATCCCAATTTCGTAGGTGCCGTTACATCATCGAGCCTGGTCACAGACGCGATGGGCAATTCTTATAGCCTAATGTCAACAACCACTGAGAAGTTTGCAATAACAAAGCGAAGGCTTAACGGGGAAGTTATATGGACAAAGGAGCATGCTTTTAATGATATCTTTCAAACTACGCAACCACTTGGTGATTACATTGATGAAACATTGATTTGTGACATAGGAAACAACAAAGAAAGCATTGTTTGTTTTCTTCCTTCGTACTTTGGCTACGGGCACGATAAGTTCGCTGTGTACGACACAAACGGAGAATTTAAGCTGGGCATGGGCATACCTGGTAATACCGTTACGCAGGGCCATACAATCGGCATGGAATATATTCGACTTCAGAAATACATCATGATGGTTCGACATGAGCTTGGGTATTTAACTTACGATATCGTCAACGCAAACACAGGAACTTTAGTAACATCGTGGAACATCAGCTATGGTGGACTGTATTACCTTAGCGTTTGGACGGCCAATTCTTCGGCTTTTATTCAATTCGACGATGGTACATCGTTACTATTCGACAAAAGAGCCGCATATCTTCTAGTCATTCGCTTAGACGAAGATTTTGTACCAATATCCAATAGTTTTGATAGGTACAACGCAAACGGGTCGGGCGTTGCCGTCGTTCGATACGGGACTGGGTGCCTTGTCGCCACACCTGAATGGCTTTTCTATTTTGATAAATCTGGAAACTTCATTAGTCAAACCGCAATAGCGCAACCAATTGTCAAGGAAATTGCCATTCTAGATGACGGAATTTATCTTTACTCCAACGGATCCTACCCGCAGCCAAACGCTTCGATGAAGTCTTCCAAATATAGCTTTGATCTCTCTACGCTTATCACTGAGAATATAATCGCCGGAAGCAATACAAATTTTGTGTCCAACGATTCATATGGCTGGCATTCTGATCGCGGCTATCATCTTCCCACTAACAGGGTTGTCGCCTCAAGAAACGCATTCTCTAATAATGCCTATATCAACACAGGCACTTACCCAGTCTTTCAGGCTTTTGGCGGGAGAGCTTCAAAAGTTGGTGGCTACACAACGCTAGCGACAAATATCTACACGGCATCAGCTCAGGGATTTTCGCGGAATACACCGTTAACAACGTATTATTCGCCAGTAGGAAAAGTGACTATGAATGGTGCATCCACCTTAAGGCCAGTAGTGCCTTTTTATTTTTCAAGAACAAGTGTAGATGCGTCCAGTACTTATCAATACAACTTATACACAACTGACCTAGTGTGATCTCATGACCATCACCGCCCAGGTTCGCACCGAGCTCGCCAGTCTTCACCCGAGTGCGCTGATCGAACTCTTCGAAGTCAAAACCTCCCCACGTCTCCACGGCGCCTGCGAGGTCTACCGCTTCCACTCCGGCGTCAACGCCAAGGCCGTTTCAGGCCACGTCGTCTGGGGTGGCGCAACTTACTACGCCTGGCCAGTCGAAGCTGACGGCTTTGAGTACTCCGGCCAGGGCTCGCTCCCTCGCCCCAAAATCCGCATTGCCAACGTCGACGGAACCATCACCGCCGTCCTGCTGGAGATCAACCAGATCACAGCCAATTCCGACCTCGTCGGTGCCGAGGTCAAACGAATCCGCACCCTTGCGCGCTTCCTCGACGCCGTGAATTTCGAGGGAAACACCAATCCGTTCGGGACCCCGGACTCCACGGCGTCCCTCCCAGACGAGATCTACTACATCGACCGCAAGGCCACCGAGACACGCGACCTCGTGGAATTCGAGCTCGTCGCTGCGTTCGATCTCGCCGGTGTCCGGGCCCCCAAGCGCCAAACTATTGGCAACATCTGCCAGTGGCAGTACCGCAGCACCGAGTGTGGCTACGTCGGCACCGCTTTCTACGACGAGAGCGACAACACGACCCCCTCGGAAAGCCTCGACGTCTGCGGCAAACGAGTGACCAGCTGCGAGAAACGCTTCGGGGTGAATCAATCACTCCCCTTCGGAGGCTTCCCCGGCATCGGTCAGTACACCGTCTGATGAACGACGACACCCGCGCTGCCGCCCTCGCTCACGCCCGCGCTGAACATCCCCGAGAAGCTTGCGGCCTCGTAGCCATCGTCAAAGGCCGTGAGCGCTACTTCCCCTGCCGCAACCGGGCTGCCAACGCCTCGGAGATGTTCATCCTGGATCCTGATGACTACGCCGCCACCGAGGACGCCGGCCAAATCATCGAGGTCTTCCACAGCCACCCGTACACCGCCGCCAGCGCCAGCGAAGCTGATCGCGTCGGTTGCGAAAAGTCCGGCCTTCCGTGGTCCATCTGCAACCCGGACCTAAGCACCTGGGACCACATCGAACCGTGTGGCTTCCGCGCTCCGCTCGTCGGCCGCGAATGGGTCTGGAGCCTGACCGACTGCTGGGCCCTGGTGCGTGACTGGTACGCCGAGAACGGCGTTCACATCCGTGACTGGGACCGTCCCATCGACCCCCTGGAATTCGAGCGAAAACCCTTTTTCGACGACTGTTGGCAAGAAGCCGGATTCACCCGTGTCCCCGAGGACGACGAACTAAAACGTGGCGACGCCATCTTGCTCTCACTAAACAGTACGGGGCTCGACCATATTGGTGTCTATGTAGGCGATCAACTCTTACTACATCATCTACGTGGTCGTCTTAGTAGCTGTGATCTATACGGTGGCTGGCTCCAGAAATGTACCGGAAAAATCATCCGCCATTACGATTGGACAAAGCTCCAGCGCGGCTGAACTATGCGCCTCATACGTGTCTACGGACGGTTGGCCAAAGAGCTCGGGCAGCACACCTTCCGCGCTGACGTGTCATCTGTAGCCGAGGCCGTCCGCTTCCTGATCGCCAATTTCCCCCACCTCGAAGTGCACATGGTCGAGCAGCACTACCGCGTGCGCGCCGGCCGCCACATCCTCACCGAGGACGAAATCCACTACCCCGTGGGCGCCGAGGAAGTTATCACCATCACCCCAGTGCTCTCCGGCGCCGGAGCCATCGGTCGCATCATCGTCGGGGCCCTCCTGGTCGCCGCTTCCTTTTTCATCCCCGGCACCGCGCTCCTGGCTGGGATTGCACTCAAGAGCATTGCCTTCGGCATCGGCGCCAGCCTCGTTCTCGGGGGTGTTGCCCAGCTGCTGGCACCTACACCACAGACATCTCAGGAACAGAAAGACCCGAAGCAGAAGTCCTACAGCTTCTCCGGCATCCAAAACGTCAGCCGTGCTGGCCTCCCCATCCCCATCGTCTACGGCGAAACCGTCGTCGGCAGCATCGTGGTTAGTGCCGGCGTCTCCACCGAGCGCGTCAAGTCATGACAATCATCGGTGCCGGCGGCGGGGGTAAAGGCGGTGGTGGCTCCTACAGCCCATCCACTGATGAGGACAACCTTGATTCGCGGGCCTACGCCCGTGTCATCGACCTGATCAGCGAGGGCGAGATCGAGGGCTTCCCATCCGCACGCGCCTACACCCGTGGCAGCGCCGACTACGACAAGGCGATGCTGAAGGACATCTACCTCGACAAGACGCCTATCCTCCAAGCCGCGGCTAAGATCAGCGACCTGAATAAGACCGACTACAACTTTCAACGCGTAGACGATAACGATCTTAAAGTTCGCTGGGGCACACAAAACCAGGAATACATACCAGGATTCACTGCTGTTGAGCGCGAAGTCGGCGTCGATGTCGAGGTCAAAGAGAAAGCACCCGTCACCCGCCAGATCAATGACACAAACGTGGACCGAGTTCGGGTCACTTTGACTTGGCAAGCTCTGCAGAGGCTAGAGGATAACGGCGACATTGAAGGGCTCAAGGTCAAATACAAAATCCTTATTGCGTATTCCGGTGGTAGTTTCCAACAAGTAGGTGACACACACGCGGTAAGCGGACGTTCAGCAGACCCATTCCAAAAAAGCCACAATGTACCTATAGACGGAGCGTTCCCGGCCCAAATCCGTGTCGAACGTCTCACGGACGACACAAGCAACGTCAAGGTTCAAGACGACTTCAAATGGACCAGCTACACCGAAATTGTTGATGCCAAACTGACCTATCCGAACAGCGCGATGGTCGCTTGGGAGATCAACGCCAAAGAGTTCTCCTCGATTCCTTCGCGGTCTTATCGCATCCGCGGAATCAAGGTCAAAATCCCCTCGAACGCCTCCGTTAACCCCGAGAACGGAGCTTTGATCTACTCCGGCACATGGGACGGAACTTTCAGTGCCGCCCAGTGGTGCGCCGATCCCGCCTGGTGCCTATGGGATCTGCTGACAAACTGCCGCTACGGATTTGGTCAACACATTCATTCAATCAATCTGGACAAGTGGTCGTTTTACGCCGCAAGTCTGTACTGCAACACCCTGGTACCGTCCGGTCTGTACAACAGCAACAACGCGCCTATCCTCGAGCCTCGCTTCCTGTGCAACATCTCAATCCAGAATCAAGACGAGGCGTACAAGCTCATCAACGATATGTGCTCGGTGTTCCGAGCCATGCCCTACTGGAGCGCCGGCTCCCTGACCATTTCTCAGGACAGTCCCTCTGCCCCTCTCTACGTTTTCAACCAGACCAACGTCGGCGAGGAAGGCTTTCAGTACAGCGGAAGCAGCCTCAAGACGCGGCACTCCGTCGTCGTGGTCGGTTACCTGGATACCAATCTCCAGGAGACAGCCTTTGAATCTGTCGAGGACCCAGCTGCCATCGCGCAGTACGGAGTGGTAACAGCCGAGGTCACCGCTTTCGCATGCACCAGCCGAAGCCAAGCCCGCCGCGTCGGTGAGTGGCTCCTCTACACCGAGCAACACGAGACCGAGGTCGTCAGCTTTACCACCAGCATCGACGCCGGCATCTCGGTCCGACCCGGCACGATCATCGCCGTCTCCGATCCCCTGCGCTCGGGCGCCCGCCGCGGTGGCCGAATCAAAAAAGGTGGCTCCACCTTCATCTTGATTGACGCGCCGGAGGCCACCGACCTCCCCTTGACCGGCAACCCCACGGTCCACGTCACCCTGGAGAACGGAGGTGTCGATGTCCGATCCGTTTCTGCCGTCAGCGGCAACCGCATCACAGTGAGCACGGCATTCACTGCCACTCCCCTCACCGGGGGCGTCTTCATCTACAACAACGACAGCATGCGCAGATCCCTCTGGCGCGTGCTGAACATCCAAGAACAGAACGGCACCGAGTACGTCGTCACAGCAGTCGCCCACAACCCCAGCAAGTACGATTACATCGAACGGGACGTCCCACTAAATACTAAGACGTATCTACCTCTCACAGTTAGCAAGCCCAGTGACCCCAAAAACGTCACCGCGTCAACAGCGACTGTTTCGACTAACGGTCAAGTCACCAACAAACTTTATCTCAGTTGGCAAGATGATCCCACCGCTCTCCAGTACGAAGTTCGTTACCGCCTCGTAAGCTAATGAGCTACAACTGGCAGACAGTCACAACCAAGTCCCCGACACTCGACCTCGCTGGCATCGCACCTGGCCTGTACGAGATCGAAGTCGTCGCGATCAACGGTCTCGGTGTGCGCTCCGACGTCACCTCCGTCCAGCAGTACGTCAGCCCCCAAGCCAACGTCCCCCTCACCATCAGCGGTGCCTCCATCACCCCGCTCGATGAAACCACTGGCCTACTGACCTGGGACCGCACCGATGACGTCAACGTCACGGTGGGCGGCCAAGTCATCATCAATCACTCCCCCAACCTCGAAGCCTCGGACTGGAACTACAGCACCGAGATAATCCCCCGCGTCTCCGGAGCCCAGAACACTGCAGTCGTCCCCCTGTTGCAGGGCACTTACCTCCTCAAGTACAGCAGCAGTACTGGTGTTCGCTCCAGCGCCGCGGCGATCACCACAATCAAGCCGCCTAGACCCCAACGCCGCCTGACCGTTCAGGACGTTCAAGAAGACACCGCAGGGTTCCTGGGCGATCTCACGGGGCTTAACTACGACGCAGGGCGAGGCGGGCTGGTCCTCAAATACGACTTTGACTCTCTCGCCCTTGACGGAAACTTTGACGGGCTCGCCGAGCTCGACTCCCTCGGCGGGGTCAAAACATCAGGAAGCTACGCCTTTGACGCTCTAATCGACCTCGGTGCTGTCTACGACCTGAACCTGACCCGCCGGCTTGCGGTCGAGCCGTTCAACATCATCACGGCGATGGACGAGAACATCGCCTACATCGATACATGGGGCGACTTTGACGGTGTCGACATTACCGACGCCAACGCCGGGCTCTACGTCCGCACCACCGAGAGCGGCACCATACCCGTACTCGTCGACAGCAACACCGCCCCCATCGATGAGTGGCCTGATTTTGATTACGGCTCAAGCTGGAGCGCCTGGCGCGTCTGCACCAACAACCTCCTCCGAGGACGGGTGTTCGAGTTCAAAGTCGCCCTAACAAGCGCCCAAATCAACCAGAACCTTGTCGTGACCGAGCTCGGTGTCACAGCTGAGCTTCAGCAACGAGTCGCGCACTCCACTGTGCTGACCAGTAGTTCCACCACTTACACAGCGACATTTGAAAATGCGTTTTACCAAGCACCCGCCGTTAATATTACTCCTATCGATCTTAATAGTGGTGATCACTTCACCCTTGCCTCGATCAGCGCAAGTGGCTTCCAGCTAACCTTCTATGACAGCGGTGACAATCCTGTGAACCGCGACTTCACCTACACCGCAGTCGGCTACGGAAGGAGGTACTGACCATGGCGCAACACGATTACATCATCGATAACGCCAGCGGCGCCGCCGTACGCGCCGACCTCAACAACGCCCTCGCCGCTGCTGTATCGCTGAACAGCGGAGCCACCGCCCCGACCACGACGTATGCGTACCAGCCTTGGGCTGACGTCACGACGGGTCTGCTGAAGCTGCGTAACGCCGCCAATACCGGATGGATCACTATCGGGACTCTGGCAACCACCAACCTGGGCCTGCTGGTCGCCCCTACAGCTTCTGGCACTGCTGATCAAGTCGTAGCAACAGATGGTTCCGGCACTCAGAGCTGGGTCGACCGCGCGCGCATCATCCGTGCAACCGCACAGGCCAGCACAAGTGGCGCATCAATCGATTTCACCACCATTCCAAGCTGGACAAAGCGAATTACTGTCATGTTCGCTGGTGTCAGTACAAGTGGCACGTCTAATCTGCAGATTCAACTGGGCACATCTAGCGGTGTAACAACAACTGGCTATACCTCAGGAGCTTTCACGTCGACAGCATCTACAGCCAACTCAACAACAGGTCTGCTGGTAACCGCAGCGCGAGCCGCTACTACCATTTCCCACGGAGAAGCATCCATTACCCTCATCAACGCGAATCAGTGGGTGATGTCATCAGCAACCGGTAGTAGCGACACTGCCCAGGCTTCCTGCGCTGGGGGCAGTGTCACCCTGGCAGCTGTTCTTGACCGCGTGCGCATTACAACTGTTAACGGTACCGATACCTTCGATGCTGGTGCAGTCAACATCGTGTACTCCGGTTAATCATTCTCTGTAGCTTGGATCAGTCGCCGCTAAGCGTTGGCCACCAAGAGCAAGACCGGAATCTCTAGCCTCCGCCGCGAATTCCAGTCCGGCCCCCCGAAAACAACAGCGCAAGGGCAAGGTCAACATTCGCGCCCAGCCCGCCGAGGACGCAAAAAGACCCGCGGCCAAGGTCGCTGAGCTGCAACCCTCTAATCGAAACACCGATACCCTGAGGTTGTCGCCTTCGCCTTAGTCGTGGTTGAGGTCATTGCTGCAGCCCTCGGGGCCTCAATCACTGTGGGCGCTATGGGATTGGGTGCCATGGGAAGCCGCTCACGTGAGGGTCGCGATGCTGTCATCCGGCTGACAGCCGCCGTCGAGAACGTCGCCACTCGCCTCGAAACACTCCACGTCGACATCAAAGCCGATCGACGCGAAACACTCAGCCGTCTTGGCAGCATCGAACAACGAGTATCAAAGCTAGAAGTCATTCCGCCGGCTACCAGATGTGGGGTAAACAATGAATAATCCTGCTGCCTTATCCCTTGTCTTCAAGCTGCTCGTCGGCTGTTATTCATACATGCTAGTAATGGCCTCCGCCAACGTCCTCAGCTGCGAACTGCGTCGCCCAGGTCAATGCGGAAACCAATGGACGCAAGCCTTCACTGTCGCCGGCGGCGCTGCCTCGACAATGTGGGCGTACATCACAGAGTCGCCCAGCCAAACCTCCTCCACCCGAGGACGGTCTCGCAGCACCCCACCGCCATCAGACTCATGAAAAAGCTCTTCCTGCGTGTCAGCAAGCTGCTGTTGCGCGCCGCGCTCGATGAGAGCCTCCGTCGTGTCCTGCCGTATATCTACAAGCGACTCGACGCGGAGCTTCCCGAGCTGCTCGTTCGCAACGCACCCCCTGCCAAGGTGGAAGGAGTCATCGCGAGCGCGGTGAACGACGCCCTCGGCAAACGCGCCACTGACGCGCAAATCCAAACGGTCATCACCTTGTATGACCCGGTCAAAGCGGCATTGCGCAATCTTGTTCGCTAAGAGCCGAGCTCGATAAACTGCCCCAGGAGGAGCTCGTCATGATTCAGCCTGGGGTCTACAACATCAAATTGCAGCGCCGCGCTGATTACAGCGTCATTTTGGAGTTCAAAGATAGCAATAATAACCCGATAAATCTTACAGGCAGTACCGTCGCCGCCCAGATCTGGGATATTAGCCGCACGACCAAGCACGCCGATTTCACCGTCGAGTACATCAGCCGCCCTCTTGGCAAAGTCCGCTTGAAGTTGATGTACACAACGACATCGAGCCTTCCGAACGAAGCGGCGTACGATGTCCTGGTCATCAATGCTTCTGGCGACCGCGATTACTACCTCGAAGGCTCCGTGACCGTGGCTGAGGGCTATACCGCAGTCCCATGAACCAAGTCGTAGTTACGGTAGACAAAGTCGATATAACTGTCACTGACGAAGCCAACTCATCTGTTGTTGTCACCTCTGCCGGCGTTACAGGTACTGTTGCGCTTGTCACCGAAGGGCAGCAAGGCCCTCCAGGCAATTTCAACATCAACGATACGAACAAAACAGATAAAAGCCTTATTTATTACGATGGAGCCGCTGGCATTTACAAAGTAGATAGCACTATAACCAAAGAGACTATTACCGACGGTGGGAACTTTTGAAATCGTAGACCAGCGATAAGCTGGGGCTAGCTTCAGCCTTAGGCCGCCGTGCCGAACACGATCAGAATCAAACGCTCAACCGCTACGGCAGCGCCTTCAACGCTGGCCAATGCAGAGCTGGCCTATTCGGAGAACAGCTCCAAGCTGTTCATTGGCGTTGGAACCGGGGGAGCAGGGGGCTCAGCCACCAGTGTTGTTGCCATCGGCGGCAGCGGCGCCTACATCACGCTGGACACATCGCAGACAATCAGCGGCAATAAGACGTTTACCGGCACCGTTGATCTCAGTAGTGCCACCATCGCTTCGTTCAGCACTACAGGCAATATCACTGTCGGTGGTGATCTGACTGTAAACGGCACGACGACAACGATCAACTCAACCACGATCACAGTTGACGATAAAAACATTGTTCTTGGGGACACTGCTAGTCCCACTGATGCCGGTGCGGATGGCGGTGGCATTACGCTCAAGGGCACCACGGATAAGACCTTCAACTGGGTTGATGCCACGGATGCCTGGACTAGCAGCGAGCACCTGAATCTTGCTAGCGGTAAGGCGTTCTACATCAACGGCACCAGCGTGCTCAGCGGCAGCACTTTGGGCAGTGGGGTCACCAGCTCCAGCCTCACCAGCGTTGGCACCATTGGCACCGGTGTGTGGCAGGGCACGGCAATTTCCGTGGCCTATGGGGGAACGGGTGCCACCAGCTTGACGGGCTACGTCAAAGGGTCCGGCACTGCAGCGCTGACAGCGAGTGCCACTATCCCCAACACGGACATCAGTGGGTTGGGTACCCTTAGCACGCAAGACGCCATAAACGTCACAATTACAGGTGGGTCAATCACAAACCTCACCACGTTTGATGGTATCACCGTGGATTGCGGGACGTTCTGAACATGGCTAACACGCTGAGGTTACGGCGCGGTAGCACAGTACCGAGCGCAGTATCGTTTGTTGAAGGTGAACCAGCTTGGGACTCAACCAATGGTCGGTTGTACGTGAAGAATGCAGCTGGCAGCATGGTGAAGATCAACAACATCACTACCAGTACTACCGATCCCACTGGTGGGATCGACGGCGACATTTGGATCAAGTACACCGCCTGAGGTAAAGCATGGCTACTCTGTACATCGATTTCGAGAACGGTAATGATAATTATGCTGGTACCAGTTTTGCACCGCTAGCGCAAGGAACAAATGGTCGCATCACCAGTACGACATTCAGTAGTGTCGGAGCGTCATTTCCAAACGACGGATCTCTGATTGGCCAGTACCTAAGTATTTTTAATGGCGCAATTTATGCGGTTTACCGAATTGGAGCCTGGGTATCTTCTACTTCGCTTACGATTGCTGCAATATCTGGAGGCACGGGACTGGCGAACCAATCCATAGATCGTCAATACTATATTGGTGGTCGCTGGAGAACCTTTGCGAGTGGTGCCACGCTAGTAAGGACAATACCAGGTGATACTATTCGCGTAATAGCAAGTCCAGATCCAACAAGTTTAGGTCAAAATGGCGTATGGACAAGTCAAATTCAGCAGGCGGCAAAAGCCATTAGCAGCAGCACTAATACTACGCCAATTTCAGTTACATGCAACGCGCACGGCTATAGCACAGGTGACACTATTGTAATCACTGGGCATTTAACAAATACCAACGCTAACGGTACCTGGGAGATAACCAATACCGGTTTGAACACATTTACACTTACCGGCAGCGCAGGAAATGGTGTAGGCAGTAGTGGTACAGCGCGACTGTGTAACAATATGCGCGTTCTCTTGACCAGTGCCGTTACCGCAAATATCGCTAGTACTGGTCCTGGCCGTGCGGCATGGACTTCGGCGGGTGGGGCCAACGTCACCGCTTCACTAAATACCGTTAATACAAAAGAACACGCCCGAAGCGACCAGATTACCATTGCTGCAGGCTTTACAACAGGTCGTGCAGCTTTCTGGGCGACAGGCACTCTTGATTTGTCTGGCTATCAACAAGTAAGTTTTTGGATACAACAAACTGGCGGCACTATTGGAGCGGCTGGTGCTATTGATTTACGTTTATGCTCAGATACGACTGGCACGACAGCCGTTAATACTATTAGTGTCCCAAGCCTGGCTGCCATAGGACGTTGGATGCCAGTAACAGTAAATTTGAACACAAATCTAGGCAGCAACATTCAAAGTATCGCACTTTATGTCAATACTGATAATGGTGCGCAAACTTTCCTGTTATCCAATATTATCGCCTGCAAAGCCAGTAGTGCTGACGATAGCCTGACGCTTACTAGCTTAATTGGCAAGAATACGGCAACTGAAACATTTTGGGGCATTCAAAGTATTAATGGTACTCGCGTCATGCTGGATGCTGAGACAAATATTATACCCAGCATTTCTTCATTGCGTGGATACTATGGCATTAGCGAAACGATAACAACATGGAAAAGAGAAACAATTAAAATTGGACCCTCGGCATCGGCAAGTACAGCGGTTATATCTTTATTAGAAAGTGGCGTTGAAGGTAGTCCTACGACTTATAGCGGCGGCTGGAATCGAACAGATATGAGTACTAAAACTTCTGAAACCTGGCTTGATGGCGTGAATGGCAATGGAAACGGAATAGTAGCGGACAGCAGAAACTGGATGGTAATACAAGGATTTGCCCTTACTCGATTTAATAACAATATAAGCTCAAATATTGGCTCTTGGATTGTTTATGATATTATTGCGTCGAATAATTCAACAAACAGTGCCATCTTTACAAGTCAAGTTAGCTACGGCACTTATAATATTGGCTTTATAGTCTCAGCGGGTGGCCCGAGTATATCGGGACTACGTCCAAATGTTACCGTAAGCGGTGCCTTTGTTAGTAATTTCAGCGCCATGTTCATTAGCGGAAATATAGCTTATGTAAAAGGGGCTAATTCGTCAATTTTATTTGCAAATAACGGCAGCTACGGGCTCAACCTGTCCTCTGGAACTGCATATATTTCCAGCTTGATTTTCAAAGATAATCCTACCTCCGATATATATACTGGTCAGTCGGGCTTCCAATATCTCAAAGACGTCGCTCTGAATTCGCCTACTCCAGTTACAGGCTTTGGTTCATATTCGGATTACTTAGTAACATCTCAAAATGATAACCAAACAGCTAATAGTCACAGAATATTTATGCACGGTGCCATAGTCAGTTCCGCTACGGATCAACGCAATACCAATAATGGAATTAGCTGGAAGATTCAACCGACCAACACCGAGCGTAGTGCAAACTGGCCGGTAACACTTAGTCTTGCCAAAGTCGCCTGCGCTGCCAATTCCCTGGTAACCGTCAAAGCATGGATGCGACGCGATAATGCTGGCCTGACAATGCGCCTAGTCTGCAAAGGCGGTCAGATCGCTGGGGTTGTCAATAACGTAACATCATCGGTAGTTGCTGTCAACGCCTGGGAAGAGGAAACTGTCACCTTCACCCCGACTGAAACCGGCGTAGTTGAAATTACTGCTGAAGCTTTTGGCGGCACCACCTTCTCTGGGTGGGTCGATGACCTAACCATCTCGCAAGCCTGACCATGACCTATCACGTCCATGCTGTTGAACAGGACCTCGCTGGCAAGTGGTACGCCCGTGTCGTGCTCACCAATACTGAAGCGCAGTTCTTCAAGTTCAACGACTACCCAACCATGGATGCCATTCAGGAGGCAGCAGCAGCCTTTGTCGCCGCACAGGAGGTAGCCAATGCCCCTGCCGAGTAATACCGATCTGACATCGCTAGACGTTGCCTACCTCGGCCAGCCTTTTGTTCAGGTTGAGGCCAAGGCACTCACAACCACATCCCTCGATGTGGCGTATCTAGGCCAGCCGTTTGTTGCGGTTGGCCCTGCTACGGGCCTCAACGTCTGGGTGAATGTTGCCGGCACTTGGAAACAAGCCAGCGCCGCCTACGTCAAGGTCAGCGGCGTGTGGAAGTCAGTGAGCAGCATCAGCACCCGCGCCAGCGGGGCGTGGAAGAGCTAAAGGAGCCACCACTGGCCAGCAGATCCAAGACGCTGTAACCAACTAGAGCCCCGCATAAGTAGTAGCTATGTAGCTCTCAGGCTGGGCTTCTTAGACTACCGCTAAACCCAGGGCTACCCATAAATGGCCATCTTTAACCGCTTCAACTCTCTGGTTGAAGCCCTCGCTGAGAAAAAACACGATCTCGGTGCTGATCAACTCGCTGTGGCCCTGAGCGCGACAGCTCCAGTCGCCACCAACTCGACACTTAGTAATATCACGCAAATCAGCTACACCAACCTAAGCAGCTGCAACATTACTACCATTAGCTCTGGGCAAACGTCTGGTATCTACAAGCTCGTACTCCAAGACCTAGTACTCACTGCTTCCGGCGCTGTAGCAACATTCCGCTATATCACCCTCTACAACAGCACCGCCCCTAGCCAGGAACTTTTGGGCTGGTACGACTACGGCTCGAACGTCACCCTCGCCTCAGGCGAAACCTTCACAATCGACTTCGACGGCACCAACGGCGCCCTGACGATCAGCTGATCAGTACAGCCACTCCGCCGCAGGCGCAGCCCCCGCACCCGGTACAAATCCTCCACCCCCGCGGGTGTCCAGGTGAATGAACCCCCGAGCGCGGCCATCCCCGAGCCCACCGCTCCACCGCGCTCGGATCCACCGGTAGAACTCCTCCATGCTCCGGTTCGTCGGATAGATGTCCATCGCCTCGCCCGTGGTGTGGCGCGAGCCCGGCACCCCACCAACCTGACCGTTGATCGGCTCCGGCCGGTAAAAACTGGTCACTCCCAGCGGCTGCCCCCACGCCTCGCGAACCTGCTGGAACGCCGCGGCAGTGCGCAGCAGGCGCGCTCGCACCGACGAGTTCGGTCCCGGAATCCGGCGCTTATCCCACTGCAGCACCTCACCCACCGTCAGGTTCGGCGTAACCAGACACCCGAAGTCCGCCCAATCCACCGAGGCCGGCATCGCCTCGCCGCTGGCCTGCACCTTCGACCAGTGCGGCTCATACACATACCAAGTCCCGGCCCCCGCAGCCAGCTCAACCTTCGCGTGAGCGTCTTGAACACTTTCGTTATACGCGCATACCCCATAGGTCTTGCCCTTCACCACGGCAACCTTCTCGGAATCCCCGAGCTCGGTGGCCGGCTTCGGCTCCTTCTTAAGCCAGGTGGCCTGGTGCGCCTCGATCTGGAACAGCAGCGCCTTCGGCTTGGCCTTCGTCACCACCGTCGGCTCGCCCACCTCCGGTAGGTGCTCGTTCATGAGCTTGATCAGCTTCTCTGCGTAGCGCGGGTCTGTGGCGTAGCCCTGCTTGACCAGCTCCTTCGCCGCCGCCGCCCGCGTCGGCGCCCGGTTGACCCCCTCGTACTGGTCCCAGTCCTTGTACCAGCGGGTTACGAGGTACCGCACGCACTCCCCGAGGTCGGCGAAGTCCATGAACTCCGCCTCGATATGCACCCGTGCCCCGTTGACGTACTCAGTCGTGAGCCGAGTCGTGCCGCTGCCCTTGAGCCCGAAGTAGTTGTACTCACCGCTGGTGTGCTGACCGAAGCCGCTCTCCAGTGCCCACTGAGCCGCCACGAGCTCGGGGAACTTCGCCCCGGCGTCCTTCGCCGCTGCCAGCACCCCCAACCAGTTGTTGGTGTACCCCTTCGGCTTGGAGCTGGCCATGTGCCTAACCTGACTGGTATGAGTTAAGGCTAAATACTGTTCATGTTTTGGATCACGCGTGACTGCTGAACAGTGGCGACCCGTCGTGGGCTGGGAGCATCTGTATGAGGTCAGCGATCTCGGGCGCGTGCGCAGTCTTCCTCGTTACATCCCGGCGGTGAACCGAGACGGGACCGGTCGCCTTAATCGATGCCGAGGCCAATTACTGAAAGGCACCCCCGACCGCGACGGGTCTCGATGTTTGCCACGGCCCAGCCGGGACTGCCGACAACAGTCGGCGCAACCTGCGGTACGACAGCCGTTCCGCCAACGAAGCCGACAAGCGACGTTGGCCTAGCAGGCCGTCTGCTTAAATAACGCCATCGACGGGGGCCTCCTACTAGGCCATTTTTAGGCCAACCCCAGGAGACCACCCCCCGAGATCCCAGTCCGGGGCGTAGCGCAGCTTGGTAGCGCACCACTTTGGGGTAGTGCCTACTCCATCTACGCCACCAGAAGAAAAATTCCAGGCCAGCACTCGGATTCTTTGCAGCGCAGTGCTTTTAGGCCCGTGGCGGCTTGCTTAATTCAGCCAGGCTCGACCAAAACAGACCTAAGCTGACGGGGAAAGTAGTCCAGGTTTTAGTCCAGACCTTGGCCCTCGACGCTGCCCTACAAGAGCTGAACGCCCGCCTGAAGGCCGGGCACCAGAAGTGCGTTGTCGAGCTGCGCGGGGCCTCCCTGCACCTCAGGGCAACCCTGCCAACGCGTGACGATCCGTCGCAGCGACGCCAGCAGCGCATTGCCCTCGGACTGCCCGCCGAGTTCTCCGCCCTCCCCGAAGCCGAACGCAAAGCCGTCGAGCTGGGCCACCAGTTACGCACCAGCACCTTTACGTGGACTGCGTGGGAAGCTCCTGACGCGTCCGTCATCACCGTGTCGGACTTCCACGCTGCCGCCCAGGGCCTCCACGCCAGCAAGTACGCCAAAGCCCCCGAGCGCGGCACCGCCGCCTGGTCGAAGAAGTGGGCGCCGGCCCTACGCAAACTGCCGCCCTCGGGGGTCATCACTGAGGGGGTCCTGCTCCGCTGCATCCGAAAGCTCCCCGAGGGCACTGCCGCCCGGCGCGACCAGGGCAACCTGCTGGCCCAGGTGGCCCGCTCCCTCGGCCTCGATCACGAGCCACTGCTCGCCGCCTGCCGCGGCTACGGCGTCGACAAGCTCACCGAGCGCGACATCCCGTCGGACGAGGCAATCGAGGCCGCGCTCAAGCAAGTCACTCTGCCGCACTGGCGCTGGACCTTTGCCATGTGCGCGGCCTACGGCCTCCGCCCCCACGAATGCGCCGAGCTGATCTGGCTGGAGGACGACTGGATCGAGGTGGCCGACGCCACCAAGACCGGCAGCCGGCGGGTCACTCCCTGCCCGAGAGCGTGGGTAAGCCAGTTTGATCTTCACAATTTGTGTCGGCCGAGTCAGTCCGCCCAGGGCCTCAGCAAGGCGTTTTCCGACGCCCTCGCCAGAGATCAGGTGACGATCAAGCCGTACAACCTGCGGCACGCCTACGCGTTGCGCCTGATGAGCAAGGGTGTGGCCGCGGACCTGGCCGCCCGACTGATGGGGCACAGCCTGTCCGTGCATCAGTCGACTTACCAGCGGTGGATCGAAGCCGACCGGATTCAGAAAGCCATGCACGGCCTAACCCTCTGAGGTTGCGCTAGGGTCTGTTCAGATCTGGTTAGACCTAGATGGAGGAGATCCTCAATCGCCTGGACGACATCGAGCGCATGCTGGACAAGCTGATCCGCGCCACAGCCGCCACCCCCGAGAACGACTGGGTGGACTCCAAGGAGTTCTGCCGCCTGGTCGGACTGCACGACACCAAGGCCCTGACGTACCAAATGTCGAAAGGCGTGATCCGCAGCGACGCCCTGCGCAACATCGGCACCGCCCAACGCCCTCGCTACCGGTTTCACCGCGTCAAAGCGGTCGACCAATTCCTGAACAGGTCGACCAAGTGAAGAACGACGATCAAGCGTTTGCGGACTGGGTCCACAAGCTTCACACCGAGTGGCTGCCGAACTGGCAGGACATGCCGGACAACACCTTCGTCTGGTGGAACCTGCTGCTCACGGTCCTCGACGAGGCCAGCACCGACGAGTTCGGAGATGTCGTCGTTCGCATGGCGGCGCCCGCGCTCAGCGCTGCACACTGCGCCAGTACCGATCCTCAGCTTTGCCTTCCCACGCTCGATGCTGCGCCAGACGTGCAGAAGCCCGAGCGCGGCGCTTGCGGAGGTTCCAGTCGTGGAAGAACTGGGCGTCATCGACCAGCCGGTGCAGCAGTCCGTTAGGGAGCCGTTCCGCGATCTTGATCAACCTGTGCAAGTACCGTGCTCGGGCTTCTAGCTCGGTCACTCAGGTCAGACCTTGGCGGCCTTGACCGCGGGCACAACCGGCTTGGGCACCAGGCGAATGGAGTCATCGTCAATGACGATGTCGAGCGCGTCACCTGGCTGCAGGTTGAACTTTGCCGAGTAGGTCTTGCCCAGCAGGATCACACCGCTGCGGTGGACCGTGGTCTGATAAGCCGCAACCTTGCCAGGGGCTTTACCCACAGCAATCGCGACGCCTTGTGCCCGCAGCAGTGCGTTGTAAAACTGCTTGACCAGAACCTGCTCTTTGCCAGTTTTGGTTTGACGGACATAGCCAGCTTCACGAGCAAGCTCTGTCTGATTCATGTTTTCCCGATCTTTGACCAGACCGAGAAGCTCTTTGCCAACCAGCATCGGTAAGCGAGGAAACAACGACCAGATTAGGACAGATGGAGGCACCAGTAAACCTCTGTCAGTCATTTCGCATCAGCCCAGGTCGGCCCCCACGACACCTCAGCAAGGATCGGCACCTTTTTACAAATCTCCGACCCTGCAGACTCCATCGATGCCTTCAGCAGCGCCGCCCAGTGCTCCTCGTGACCTTCCTTGACTTCGAGCACGATTTCATCGTGGACCATAGCGATGAGGCGCGCTTCATCCGCAGGTGCTTTTACGAGTGAATTCCACAACTTTGCAATAGCGATTTTAGCAATATCACCAGCCGTTCCCTGAACTTGCGTATTGATGCGAGTAGTGTATTTATCATTAAACCCCACCAGCATGCGCCGCCGCCCGAGAGCGGTGTGAACTGCAGGCGTTGTCCTCGACCCCTGATCTTGTTGCCACTTATAGAGAGTGGGATAAGCCTCACGAAAGCCTTCGACAATCTCCCTAGCCTCCTCCATACTCATATCAATGCCGTACTGAGCGACGGCTTGCTTTTGTAGCGTTGCTGGACCCGCCCCAAATAGCAATCCGAAGTTTGCCATTTTAGCACTGGTACGTTGTGACTTAGTAACCTCATCAAGACCCACCTTTGCGATCAACGAAGCGGTCTCCGTATGCAAGTCACGTCCAGCCAAATAAGCGTCGACCATCCGTTGCTCCCCCGAGAGCTCAGCAGCGACGCGAAGCTCTACCTGAGAGAAGTCAGCAACGATCAGCAGATACCCCGGAAGTGCAACGAACTTGCTGCGAAAATCCGCTCCACGATTGACTTGTTGCAGGTTGGGTGATGCCGCGCTCAAACGGCCCGTTTCGGTGCCCATCTGCCTGTAGTTGCAGTGGATACGTCCGTCCGGCCCAATAGATTCAAGCAGTTTCTCAATATTGGACACCTTGGTGATCGCTGTTTTCCACGTCAGATATTGATCAATCAGCTCGTAGTCGTTGCGGAGGAACGCCAACAGGTTCTGGTCCAGGCTCGGGGTGCCCTTTTCGTCAACCGGCAGCAGGATGCCGGCCTTCTTAAACCCCTGCGCCATTTGCTGGGCCGATCTCGGGTTGAAGCCTTTGTAAAGTTTTGTGCCCAGCCGCTTATAGCCGCTGTCCTTCTCCCTGGTGTTGATGCTTCCGTCCGGATCGCGAGGCAACCACGAGTTCGGGTCGTCCGGCGAGTTGTTGCGAATCTCCTGGTCCAGATGCTCCAGGAAAAGGGTCTTGAGCGCCTCGGACTCCTCGGTCAGCGAAACCCGCAGCTCCTCTGCAGCCGGCCGATCGAAGCCGAACCCGTGCCACTGCATCAACGCGATCGGCCGCAGCACGCGCATCTCCAGCTGGAACAAGTCCCAGAGCGTGTAGTCCCCGCGGACGATGTCAGCAGCCAACTTCGCCTGTAGCACCGGTGCCAAGTGGGTCAAGCAGATCGTGTCTCGCGCGGAGTACACGAACTGCTCAGCGGTGAGCTCACCTGACCAGTTGGACTTCTGAAGCTCCTTCGGCATGCTCCACTTCAGATTGCGCTTGACGATCTCCCCGAGGTCGTTGGGCTTGCCGGTGCCGTTGTTGATGATCTTGGCGGCAACCATGGTGTCGAAAATCGGCCCCCCGAGCACGACTCCCTCGCCCCTGAGGAAGTTGAGGTCAAAGGCTGCGTTCTGCAGCACTTTGCGGCATCCTCCTTCGAGGAGCGCCTTGAGCTGCCGTAGCCCGTCCACCTCCCACGGGACTGCCCGGCACCCTTCCCGACGCCAACCATCGAGATCAATAATCAGAGCAAAATCTGTAGTTCCCAGCTGGATCAGTCGGACTTGGTTCGCCCTCGGATCAAGACCCGTTGTCTCGGTGTCAACCCCGATAGGTGCTGCGGTATCTGCGATCTCCTGCACACGACGC